>Ga0310811_10014344_pt1 | contig 10328 bp, 11 predicted proteins | sample YCmetagenome_FD_207642 | JGI IMG/M metagenome (GOLD analysis project Ga0310811, IMG submission 207642) | Soil microbial communities from experimental microcosm in Duke University, North Carolina, United States - YC | ecosystem: Engineered > Artificial ecosystem > Soil microcosm > Unclassified ... | reverse complement strand
GGTGACAATGACCCTGACGCTCTACGGCAAGCCGATCCACAGTTCGGTGGCCACGGCCGCCGGCCTCGGCGTGCCGATCACTATAGCAGGCACTATCGGATACGTGCTGGCGGGACTGTCGCATCATGCGGAACTGCCGCCCCTGTCGGTCGGCTTCGTCTCGCTCATTGGTGTCGTGCTGGTTGCGCCGTTGTCGAGTTGGATCGCACCATTGGGCGCGCGACTTGCCCACAGACTGCCGAAGCGGCAGCTGGAGGTCGCGTTCGGGGTTTTCCTGCTCGTGGTAGCCTCGCGCTTCCTCGCCGCACTTGTCGCAGCGACGGTCTGACCGGCGCGCGCGTCAATGGACGGGTACTGCCCGGTCACTACAAGATTGACGGCAGCTTCATCCGAATTTGCACTTTATCGGCAACTCGGGTGCGTTTTCATCCAAGCATCTCGCCAACGCCTGGGTATTTGGTAGCGAGGTCGAGGTCACGTTCTGACCGAGGGAGGCGTTCATGGTCAGCGAGCGAAAAGTCGCCATTATCACCGGTGCATCGCAAGGAATCGGTGCCGCCCTTGTCGGGGCCTATCGCGATCGGGGCTTTCGCGTGGTTGCCACCGCACGCTCGATGGACGCATCGACTGACGACGATGTCGCGACGGTTGCGGGCGATATCACCGACCAGGATGTCGCGGAGCGCGTGGTTTCCACCGCCATGGCGCGCTTCGGTCGCATAGACACCCTCGTGAACAATGCGGGCATCTTCATCGCCAAGCCATTCACGCAATATAGTGTGGCGGATTATGCCGCGATCATCGGGGTCAATCTCATGGGTTTCTTCCATGTAACACAACGAGCAATTGTCCCGATGGAGGCGCAACAGAGCGGTCACATCGTGCAGATCACAGCCAGCCTGGCCGATCACGCCAATGCGGCTGTCCCATCGGTTCTCGCGTCGCTGACCAAGGGAGGCCTGAATGCCGCAACGAGGTCCCTGGCGATCGAATATGCCAGGCGTGGAATTCGCGTCAACGCGGTGGCACCGGGGGTCATCAAGACGCCGATGAATCCTCCGGAGACATATGCCCAATTGAACGATCTGCATCCCATGGGCCGTATCGGCGAGGTTTCGGACATTGTGGAGGCGATCCTGTACCTGGAGACAGCCAGCTTTGTGACGGGCGAGATCCTCCACGTCGATGGCGGGCAGAACGCCGGACACTGACCGAAGCCGGCACGTTCAAGGAGGCATCTCTTAATGGAAACGCTGAAGGTCGTTGGCCGTCGCCGCCATCTGCTTGGTGCGGCGGCCATGGCGTTGGCTGCTACCCAGTTCGGCACAGCCAGGGCGGCAACGTCGAGCGCGTCATTCGCTCCGCTCAAGCAGGTCAAGGCTGGCCTGCTGAGCGTCGGATATGCCGAGGCTGGGCCGGCCGACGGTCCTCCTGTGGTCCTGCTGCACGGTTGGCCATACGATATATACAGCTACGTTGACGTTGCGCCCGCTCTGGCATCTGCCGGCTACCGCGTGATTGTGCCCTATCTGCGAGGCTACGGCCCGACGCGCTTCCTGTCAGACGCCACGGATCGCAACGGCCAGCAGTCGGTGGTCGCGGTCGATATCATCGCGCTGATGGACGCACTGAAAATCTCCAAGGCTGTCATCGGAGGATATGATTGGGGGGCGAGGACGGCCGACATCATCGCCGCGCTCTGGCCGCAGCGCTGCAAAGCGTTGGTATCCGTCAGCGGCTATCTGATCGGCAGCCAACAGGCCAACCGGACGCCGCTGCCTCCAAAGGCGGAACTGCAGTGGTGGTACCAGTACTATTTCGCGACTGACCGAGGGCGTACTGGCTACGAAAAGTATCGGCACGACTTCAACAAACTCATCTGGCAGCTGGCTTCACCGCGCTGGGAATTCGACGATGCCACCTATGACCGCACGGCGGCATCCTTCAACAATCCCGATCACGTTGCCATCGTGATCCACAACTATCGTTGGCGCCTTGGCCTGGCCAAGGGCGAGCCGAAATACGACGAGTTGGAAAAGCGGCTCGCGAGCACTCCGGTGATCACGGTGCCAAGCATCACGATGGAGGGCGACGCGAACGGCGCCCCACATCCCGAACCCACAGCCTACGCGAAGTTCTTCACCGGCAGATACCAGCATCGCCTGGTCAGCGGCGGCGTCGGTCACAACCTGCCGCAGGAGGCGCCAAAGGACTTCGCCCAGGCCATCATCGACGCCGACAGGATGTGATCAGCGGAAGCCGGTCGCCGGCTGGTTCCCTCGCAGGAACGCGCGGACGTGGCGCACCGCCAGCGGAATCAGATCCGGCGGATCTTTCCAAGGATACAGGCTGACCTGCGAGTTGGGCGCCAACCGTGCCGACTCCATCGCCACGGCGTAGGGGTGTGCCGGCACATCATCCGGGAGCACCAAGATCGGCGTCTTGCACCCGCGCACGAAGTCGCGCGTCACGGTGAATACGAAGTCCGGGTTCGAGCCGTACATCTTCTTCAGGAACGCATCGACCGTCGCCATGGTCACGTCCTGACGGCGTTCGCACAGAGGCGGTCCCCAGCCCTTGATGTTGTTCTGGTAGAACAGATCCGGCACCTCGGAGCGGAAGCCGCTCGGCTGTGCCAAGACCGCGGCGACCACGCGATCCTGTGCGCGCCGCAGCATGTTCCAGATGAGTGGGCCCCCAATGCAGAAACCCATCACCAGGAACTTGTCGATGCCGAGGTGATCCATCAGGCCAAGATGGTCGTCGGTGTAGGAATCCCACGGTCGTTCGACCTCCACGGGTCCTGACGACTGGCCGCCATTAGCATTGCGCAGATCGGCAACCACACAGCGATACTCGCCCTTGAATTCCTCCACCGCGTTGAACGGTCCCTTCTTGGTGACAAACTCGATCGTCGAGTTCAGTCCGCCGCCGGGGATCAGCAACAACGGGAAGCCGGAACCAGCCTCTTCATAATGGATGCGAACGTTGCCTCTTTCGTAGAACGGCATGGTGGTTCCTCCTCAGTGACGTGGTGTTCTTGGAGCTGCGCCGCTTAGTCTGCACCGGAGGCCGCATGCTTAACAAACCATGCAGCCGACACGGCCGATCACTAGTGGCGCCTCACCGCATAGAAGAAGCCGTTTCCTGTCCTGGGGGAGAGGTCAAACACAGCGAACCCTCGGTGGAGCAGGGGAGCCATCAAGTCCTGCTGTGTCTTCCGCCAGTCGATTCTATGCCACTCGACCATGAAGGCCGAAATGTCATCCATAAGCCCGTGCGCATCGAGGGTTGCAAAGATGGGGAATTCAGACCCCTCGCAATCGACCTTGACGATGACGCTGCGGCCACGCGCCTTCGCCGCCTCGATGATCGGACGCAATGTCGTCGCTGCGTTCCTGATGGAAATGACGTGGGGCGCTCCGACGCGCCATCCGGTTGTGGTAAACGAGCCTGATGGCCGATCGTCCCGGATCAGGACCGTCTTGTCTTCGTCCTTGTCCTCAAGACCGACATTGTAGACCGAGATCTTATGGGCGATTTGTGGGTTCAGGCTCAGATTTGCGCGGGCGCGCTCAAAGGTGCCCGCGAACGGTTCGTAGGCGTGGACTTCTTTGACAAATGGCTTTGCCGCAAGCAGCAGTGACGCCAGACCGATATTCATCCCGATGTCGATCGCACACCAGTCGCCGTCGGCAACGAAATTGTAGACCTGCTTCAGGAATAGTTCTCCGACGAGTATTATGTCATCTGTTTCATTGGCGTAGAACGACACGCCCAATGTGACGATGAGACGTCCATCGACGACTTTGATGACTGCGCCATTCTCGTGCAGATCGCGAAAACTGGGCAGGTGCTCCCGGAACAGCTGTGGCATGGAAGCACTGTTGGGATCCGGGAACCGGGCTTGTTCCAGCAACGCGACGTGGTCCGCGTTTGCGTCGTCCAGCGCGACAACAGGGCAGTGATCCTCGATGATCAGCGGGATCTGCCCCGAGACGGCGACGCGAAATTCAAATGGCTGCCTGACATCGTTATGGAAGGTCAATGGAACAAAGATGGCACCGGTCTGCAACCTGGTAAGGCGGATATCCTCCTGCGCCAGGGTCACTGTGCCCGACTGAACAGCGACATCGACCTGTGCACAGACCTCGTCATTGTCGATAGTATGGTCTTCAGCAGGACGCAGACAGAACTCGACCGCATAGTAGCCTGGATCAAGGGGTTTATATGGGCCGTAGATCGCATGCCCGGCCGCTCCGGCCCGGGTCAGGATGCACTTTTTGCCGTCAATTTCCACCTCTGAGCCCAGGGCAGCGTTCAGCATCGGATTCTCCTGATGCGACAATCAAAAATCATACTGGCCTTGTCTGTCTCAGCTCATTGGTCCGACCGCCGCCATCGAACGCGTCCGCAGTGTATTTGTTACAATCAAGCAGGCTCAAAACGACATATGTCGGATTGATGATGCCTGAGGTGATGTTGAACATCTGAGAAATCCCGATCGATACCGATGTGGCATCAACGAGGGCATTCTCTGGTTCCGTGATGGCCATGAGTCTCTCTGAGATCCCCTTCCGTACGACATCCTATCAGCCGTGCAAGGAAATTCATCATCAACAATAAGCGGGACTGTGCGGCCGGAATTGAGAGAGCAGGGCGAAAAAGGGCCGCCCCTACATGAGCATCGGCCGGTCACCCTCGACAATGATGCGCCACAGAATGCGGCTCTGACTGCGATCGTAGTCGCCATGCGCGCGATGCATCGTGGCGCGATCATCGATCACCAGCACGTCGCCCCTGCGCCAGGCGTGATGATAGACGATCTCCGGCTGGATGATCCGTTCCAGCAGGTCCTTCATGTAGTCTTTGCTCGCTTCGGGTGTCATGCCCTCGATGCACTGCGCCTTGGTGATGTGGAAATAGACCGCGCGCGAACCATGCACTGGATGTGTCCGGACCATCGGATGCACGATTGGGTTGCCGTATTTCTCACGATCCTCAGGTCGCGTATCGGTATGGTCGTCATCGAGGCTGTTGACAGTGCGCAGCGCCTCCAGTCGTGTACGTTCGTGCGCCGGCAACGCCTCGTACGCCGCCCGCATGTTGGCGACGCTGGTACCGCCGCCGGCGGACGGGATTTCCACGCCGTACAGCATTGTTGCGGCAGGTGGACGTTCGCGGTTGGTATGATCGGTGTGCCAGCGCTCGGCCGGCCGCTGGCCGTTGCGATGCCATACCAGGCCGATATCCGGAAATCCCGGCATCAGGTGCTGCGAATAATGCTGCCGCATCGGCGGTCCGAATACCTCGGATGCAGAGAGATACTGCGCAGGCGTCAACGACTGGTCACGAAAAACCAACGCAAGATGTTCGGCAAGCGCGCGTGACAGCGCGTGACGTGTCGCTTCCTCGACGGGTTGACTGAGATCAATGCCACAGACTTCGGCACCCAATGACGGATGTAGCGGCTTAACCTGCAACATGCGGTCCCCCCGTCGTGATGCGAATTTGCTTGACTCAGGCTAACAGACCTCTACCGATTCACTCAAACGATGAGACGGAGACAACCGCACCACCTCGGAGGGAAATCATGAGCGTCCACGCGACTCCTGCTGAAGTTCACGCCAAGCTGAAACATCCTGTCATCGATGGAGACGGACACTGGGTCGAATACGATCCCGTGTTCGCCGAGCGCATGAGAAAGGCTGGAGGTGACAAGGCCGCAGATGGCTATCTCGCGGCGATGAAGACCACCAAGGATGCTCTGAAGATGTCGGTGGCGGAGCGGAAGCGCCGCCAGATTGCGATGCCGGCGTTCTGGTCACGCCAGGCCGAGATGACGCTGGATCGCGCCACGACAATGATGCCGAGGCTGCTGTACGATCGCCTCGACGAATTCGGCTCTGACTTTGCGATCATCTATCCGACAGCGGGCCTGCGCCTGCCGCGTATCCGCGATGATGAGACACGCCGGGCGGTGATCCGTGCCTACAACATCGTGTCCGCCGACTACTTCCGCGACCTGAGCGACCGGATGACTCCGGCGGCCATCATTCCGATGCATACGCCGGACGAGGCGATCGCCGAACTGGAGTACTGCACGAAACAACTGGGATCGAAGGCCGGAATGTTCGGCAGTGCCATGCCGAAGTCGGTGCCCTCGGTCAGTGGCGACGACGCAGACACGCGGCGGCTTGCCGTGCGCTATGAGGTGTTCGGCATCGACAGCGAATATGACTTCGATCCCGTCTGGGCGAAATGCGAGGAACTCAAGATTGCGCCGACGTTCCACAGCGCGGGCAGCAATCAGGGCCTGCGCAACTCACCCACCAATTTCGTCTACAACCACATCGGCCATTTCGCTGCTGCTGGCCATGCCGCCGCGAAGGGCATCTTCCTGGGCGGCGTGACGCGGCGCTTCCCGAAACTCCGGTTCGCGTTCCTGGAAGGCGGTGTCGGCTGGGCATGCCAGATGTTCGGCGATCTGCTGGAACATTGGGAACGCCGCAATGCCAAGGCGCTCGAGCGGATGGATCCGAAGAAGCTCGATCGTTCTCTGCTGATGAGCCTCGTGCAGAAATACGGCTACAGCGACATCGAGGCGACGCTGAAGGCGCAAGACGGCTGGCCCGACCCGGAAGCCGACCTCACCGGCGGACTGGAGAACCTCGACGACTTTGCTCGCTGCAAGATCACACGGAAGGAGGACTGGCGCGATCTGTTCCTGACGCCGTTCTACTTCGGCTGTGAGGCAGACGACCGTTGCAATGCCTGGGCGTTCGCGACGAAGAACAATCCGTTCAATGCCAAGATCAACGCAATCTACAGTTCGGATATCGGCCACTTCGACGTGATCGACATGCGCGATCCGCTGCCTGAGGCATACGAACTGGTCGAGGACGGGCTGCTCACCGAAGACAACTTCCGGGACTTCGTGTTCGCCAACGCCGTCCGGCTATGGGGAACCCAGAACCCGCAGTTCTTCGAGGGCACACGCGTCGCCAAGGAAGCCGCTGCGGTGCTCGCGGAAAGCACCGCAACAACGCGCATGGCGGCAGAATAGCAGCCGCTCGCCCAGCGTCATGGCGGGGCCCAGCCCCGCCATCGACGTCCTGGCTATCGAGCCAATCCAGGCGTACCCGCCGGCACGGCATAGAAATTCATGGTCAGCGATACGCAGGTATAATAGCCCATCAGCACGATCACGTCGGTGATGCTCTCGTGTCCCAGTACCTTCACCGCGCGATCGTGCAGCCCCTGCGGCATCAGCCGCACATTCGCCAGTGCCATCGCGACTTCATAGACTGTCTGCTCGCGCGCATCTGCGAACGACGCAGGCAGGCCGGCGACGATGGCCTCGACCTGGTCAGCCGGCAGCCCCACTTCCTTGCCGCGCTTTTCGTGCGCGTTGTTGGGATAGGCCGAATGCCATTTCGCCGTGATCACCAGCACAGCGATCTCGCGCTCGCGTTCGGATAGCGATGAAGCGCCCGGCGTGAAGTGCTGCCCCAGCGGCGCCGCGGCGTGCACCAGCTTCGGATTGTGCACCCAGACCTTGTACGGCCCAGGCAGACGGCCGCGCGGTCCTTCGACCAGGAAGCGATATCCCTCCTGCTGCTCCGGCGTCATCTGGTCGTAGGGGATTTCGCTATAGCGGCCGAACGTTGGTGCGTTGCTCATTGTGACGTTCCCTTCGGTGGTGCGCGGAGCTTACATCAGTTTGCGTGCGGCAAGGCATCGCGGCAGGATATCGGCCCCATGACGCACATGCTGTCCAGGCGTGTCTTGCTGTCCTGCGGCGGGATGCTGCTGTGCCCCGCCGCCTGGGCGACGCCCGAGGACGCGTCCAAACCGGTCTCTCTGGCCGGCCAGCTTCTGGTTGCCACCGACGCGATGGGCGATCCTCGCTTTCGCCACAGCGTCATCCTGATGGCGAAGCACGATAAGACTGGCGCGTTCGGCGTTGCGGTCAACCGTCCGATCGAGCAGATGCAGCTGACAAGGCTGATGGCGCTGCTGGGGCAGGACGCGGCCGGCATCACCGGCACGGTCACGGTGTACTCTGGCGGCCCGGTTGAACCCAGTGTCGGCTTCATCGTGCACAGCGCCGACTATCACGCCGTCGGCACGATCAACATCGACGGCCGCGTTGCACTGACCAGAAATCCCGCGGCGTTGCGCGATATCGGCCACGGCAGGGGCCCGAAGCAGAGCCTGATCGGGTTCGGCTACGCCGGCTGGGGACCGCATCAGCTCGAGAACGAGATCGCCCAGGATGCCTGGTTCACCGTGCCGGAAGAACCACGCTTCGTGTTCGATATGGACCGGGAAAAGCTATGGGACGAGATGCAGAAGCGCCGCACCTATCCGTTGTGACGGTCTATACAGACTACAAAAGTCCATACGCCTACCTGGCAAAGGATCCGACCTATCAGCTGGAACGGGACCTGCCCGTGCGCGTCGATTGGCTGCCCTATGTGCTGGACATTCCCGCCTATCTCGGTTCCGCGCGTGTGGCGGCGGATGGCACCGTGCTGGAGGAGAACCGCAACGCCCATCAATGGCGCCGCGTTCACTACAGCTACATGGATTGCCGCCGCCAGGCACGCAAAAGCGGCCTGGTGATCCGTGGTCCGCAGAAGATCTGGGATTCCTCGCTGGCCGCCGCCGGTATGCTCCAGGCAAAGCGCGCCGGTGATGCCGCGTTCCGTCGCTACAACGACACCGTGTTCGAGCGCTTCTGGAAGCGCGAGCTGGATATCGAGGACGTCGCCGTCATTGCCACCGTTCTGCATGAGTCCGGAGCCGACGGCGCGGCCTTCGTGGCAGCCGCGCCCACGTTGCGCGAGGAGGTGGCCGCGATCAGCCGGACCGCCGAGGCAATCGGCGTGTTCGGTGTGCCGAGCTTCGTCGTCAACGGCGAGCTGTTCTGGGGCCGCGAGCATTTGCCGGACATCCGTGCGATGGTGGCCTGAGGAGGAAGCGCAATGAACCAGGTCTCGCTTTATGCCAATGTCGGACGCGAGTTGACGCACTACGACGTGGATGTGGAGGGTGCCGCTCTGACCCGTCGCGGTACAGTCACGCTGCCGGCAAACGTGCAGTATGCATGGCCGCACAAGTCGCGCGGGTTCCTCTACGTTGCGACCAGCGACAGCGAGTCCGGCATGGGCCGCGCCGGGACCAACCACCACGTCACCGCGCTGAAAATTGCCGGTGACGGCGCGCTTAGCCAGCACGGCGCGCCAATCCCGCTGCCCACGCGCCCGATCCACATGGCGACGGACATCGAATCCCGGTTCGTGCTGGTTGCCTTCAACAACCCAGGCGCGATCCGCGTCTACCGGATCAATGGCGACAACACGCCAGGCGACGAGGTCCGCCAGTCCAGCGCCATCGATCCTGGCATCTTCCCCCATCAGGTGCGCGCGACATTGGACAATCGCCAGGTGCTTCTGGTGGCGCGCGGCCACGATGCCGAACCGGACAAGCCCGAAGAACCGGGCTCACTGAAAGTATTCGACTTCAAGAATGGCGTGCTGAGCAACGAGGTCTCCATCGCGCCACGCGATGGCTACGGCTTTGGCCCGCGCCACCTCGATTTTCATCCGACGAAGCCCTGGGTCTATGTATCGCTGGAACGCCAGAACGCGGTCGATCTGTTTGCCCTGGACAACGGCGCCCTGTCCGCTGAACCGATCTTTCGCAAGCCGACGCTGGAGCGCAAGCCCGTGCAACGGCAGGCCGTCGGCACGGTGCACGTGCATCCCGACGGCCGCACCGTCTATGTCGCCAACCGCGGCCGCGACACCGAGGGCGAGAACTCGATGGCAGTGTTCTCGATCAATCCCGCCACCGGCGAGCCCAACCTGATCCAGCACATCGACACGCACGGCGTGCATCCCCGCACGTTCCACATCGACCCGAGCGGCAAGCTGATGGCAGTCGCCCACATCACCGGCGCCGTGCTGTCGCTGTTCCGCATCGCCGATGACGGCAAGCTGACGTTTGCCCGCGCCTATGACATTGATGTAGGCAAGCGGACCATGTGGTGGATGGGAATGGTGGAACGGCCATGAAATTCGGCGCCTCGATGTTCTTTACCGACTACTCGATGACACCGACCGAGCTTGCAGTCGCGCTGGAGCAGCGAGGCTTCGACATCATGTGGGCGCCGGAGCACTCGCACATCCCGCTGTCGCGCAAGACGCCCTTCGTGCTCGGCGGTGACTTGCCGAAACGCTACTACGACGTGATGGATCCGTTCGTCACGCTCAGCATGGCAGCGGCGGTGACCAAGACGCTCAAGCTAGGCACCGGCGTTT
>Ga0310811_10014343_pt1 | contig 10328 bp, 5 predicted proteins | sample YCmetagenome_FD_207642 | JGI IMG/M metagenome (GOLD analysis project Ga0310811, IMG submission 207642) | Soil microbial communities from experimental microcosm in Duke University, North Carolina, United States - YC | ecosystem: Engineered > Artificial ecosystem > Soil microcosm > Unclassified ... | reverse complement strand
AGGGTCTGGAAGGACTGGGCGAGAGCCGCGTAGCGGCGCAGCAGCCATGGGGCGAGCAGCAGGCTCAAGGCGATGAACGCGATGCCAAGGGCTACCGCCAGCCAGGCGGTGCTAGCGGTGGTCACGTGGATGAACGCGTACCAGTTGTTGCCGTGGGCGGAGACGATCGGGTGCCAGACTGCGGGCATGACCAGGCCGAACAGGCCCCAGGCGATCAGGCAGGCCGGGGCGAGCGTGAGCACCCAGCCCACCAGGATGTCGACGGTGCTCCACAGCAGGCTCCGCCAGGTGTCCGGGTCGGCCAGCAGGGAACCGAACCGTGCCCAGAAACCCAGCGCCCGTTCCTTCTCAATCACAGGTCCTGCGCTGCGGGAAGCCGCGGCGGCGAGCCCGCGCCAATCGGCTACGTGCCGCCAGACCTTGGCCTCAAGGCCGCGCATGGCCCGCAGGGTGACAGCGGTGAGCGGCAGGCCAACGCCAAGCGGGATGAGGGCCACCGCTGTCAGCAGCGCCGTCCACAGCATCAGGCTGGCCAGCGTGAACCCGAATAGGACCACGCCCTGGCGGGCCGCGGCGGCGCCCCGGGTTGCCCAGTTGCCGGTGCGGGTCAGGTTGCCTGACGTGGCGTCCGTCGTCATCATTCCATTCATCACTTTCTCCTGTGCTTGGCGCGTCCCAGCAGCGCGCCTCCGCTCATGGCGGATCTCCGGAAGCGATGGCGTGTGCTGCGGGATCGGGACGTTTGCCCCGGTCAGGTGTCAAGTTTCCGCCGAAGCTGGCTGCGCTTGGCAGTGCCGCAGGTACCCGTCTTGTGTGGGCCGCCCAGGAGTTGGGCATGGGCCTCCCACGCGCCGGACGTGCAAAGTGCACGTCGTTCCGTTTTGCCTTGTTCGGCGTTGACGGCCCACTATTAGCCTGACGGCGTGACTCCAGAGGGTTAGGCAGGCGCGGTGACAACCTTGGCCACGACGGCCGGCGTCGCCGACGAGTCGGCGGTGCGGCGGGCGACGGCGCTCGTGATCGTGGTCTTGGGCCTAGTGGCGGTCTCCGAAGCGGGGTACGGTGCGGCCAGCGGCGGGCTCGGTGAAGTGCCAATGGTCGCGGCTCTGGTGGTTTTGCCATTGCTGTACGTGGTCCCGGCGACCAGGCCGCTGTGGCGGCGGCACCGCTACCTGCTACTTGGCCTGCAGGCGGTGCTGACCTACGCACCGTTCGCCTTGTTCGGGCTGAACTGGACACCGTCGGGGTGGCTGGCGGGGCTGGTCCTGGTGACGGTTCCGTACCCCGCGTCGTGGTTCACGGCGGCGATCCTGGCCGCATGCAGTGCGGCCGCTTGGGCGCTGTCGAACCAGCTCACGACGCCAGGGGCGGTATGGGCCATCATCGCCTTCGCCTTTGACGCACTGGTCATGTTCGGGCTGTCCCGGCTGGCCGACCTCGTCGCGGCGGTGCATGCCGCCAGGGACGATCTCGCCGAGGCCGCGGTGACCGCCGAGCGGGTCGGGGCGGCCAACAGCCTGCGGGCCGCGATCGGCGACCGGCTGGCCGAGGCGGCCGGCCGGTCGGCAGCGGCGCTGCAGGCGATCACCGGGAACCCGGCGCACGCCCGCGAGCAGACCGCGGAGACGGCAGCGGTCGCCCGCCAAGCACTCGACGAGGTGCGGGAGGTGACCGCCCGGTACCGTGACGCGCCGTGGCCAGAGCCCTTCCCTGCGAAGTCGGGGGGCCTGCTGGCGCCGCGGCTCGCGCAGGCCGTCCTCATGGTGACCCTGTGCGGGCTTGCGGTCTTCTACGCGCTCGACGTTGCGAAAAACATCCACGGCGTGCCGGGCGGCTACAGCGCCCCGGTCGTCGCTGGGACGATCGCGGTCGCGGTCGCGCTGGTCATCCTGCAGTTGCGTCACTCGTGGCCGTCGCGTGGCACCACCCGGCCGCGAGGGTGGCCCGTCACCCTCCTCCTGCAAGCCGTCCTCACGTACGCGCTGATCCCAGCGACTGGCTGGCACCCCCTGATCATGTCCGGGTTCCTTGCCGGGTCGGCGCTGCTGCTGCTCCCCGCCACGCTCGGCCGGGTCGCTTTCGCTGCGGTGATCGGCAGCGTGCCTGTGCTGTGGGCGGTGAAGCCCATTACTGAGCCCAGGCTGACGCCCGTGGAGTCGCTGGACGCGATGCTGTTCCTGACCGTGGACAGCGCAGCACTCGGCCTGCTGGTCTACGGACTGACCCGGCTGGCGCAGCTGGCTGTGCAGCTTGAGGGGCTACGCGGCGAACTGGCCCGCGAGGCGGTGGCCAGCGAGCGGCTGCGCGTGGCGCAGGATACCCACGACCTCCTCGGCCTTGGCCTGTCGGCGATCGCGATGAAAGCCGACCTGATCGGCAAGCTCATCGGCCGCGATGACACCAGAGCAGGCGAGGAGATCGCAGAACTCGCGCGGATCTGCGCTACCGCCAGGGCCGACGTGCGCCTGGTGGCCGGCGAGGCCCGCGACCTGCCGCTTGACGCCGAACTCGCGGCCGCCCGTGACGTCCTGGCGTCGGCGGGCATCGATGTCCGTATGTGCGTGGGCGCGGACCCGCCGCCCGCGGCGGCCGCCGTCCTGGTTCCCGTGGCCAGGGAAGCGGTCACGAACATCCTCAAGCACAGCAGCGCCAGGTGCTGCACGCTTGAGCTGACCGCCCACGCCGGGCAGTTGCGGCTGTCGATCAGCAACGACGGCAGCGACGACCGCAGCGACGTCGGCGGTGCACCGCCGACCGCAGACGGCCGCGCAGGCAACGGCCTGCGCAACCTCGCGGCCCGCCTCGAAGCGGCGGGCGGACGGCTTGCGGTCAGCGGCGAAGACGGCACGTTCAGCCTGATGGCCGAGCTCCCCCTCATGGAAAGCCAGCCGGCCGTTTAGAGCCAGTCGGCCTCGGTGGCGATCCGTACCGAGTCAACCCGGTTACGGCCGCCGAGCTTGGTTACCGCGGACGCCATGTAGTTCCGCGCGGTCCCGTAGGAAAGGAACAGCTCCGCCGCGATCTGATGCAGGTCTGCGCCCGCCGCGAACCGCCGCAGGACATCGGTCTCGCGCTCCGACAGCGGGCTTTCCTTCATCTCCAGCGCCGCCAAGGCCAGCTTCGGGTCGATGACCCGTTCTCCCGCCGCGACCTTGCGCAGCACCTCGATGAGCTGGTCCGACGGGGCATCTTTGACCATGAACCCCGACACGTGCGCGTCAAGGGCCGCGCGCAGCTGCCCGGGGCGGCCCAGAACGGTCAAGATCACCACCCGGCACGCGGGCAGCTGCTCATGCAGCTTCGCCGCGGCGGTAATCCCGTCGAGCCCCGGCAGGTCGATGTCTAGCACCGCGAGGTCGGGACGCTCTGCCAGCGCCGCGGGCACGATGTCGTGTCCGGCCGCCACCTGGGCGACCACCTTGATGTCATCTTCCAGGTTCAGCACGGAGACCAGTGTGTCGCGCAGAATCCGCATGTCCTCCGCGATCAGGACCCGGATCATCGCCCCTCCAACCGTGCGAACGACCGCATACCCCAAAGCCTAGTTGCCGCCCACCAGGCCGCCGCCAAGCAGCTAGCCGTGCTCGAACGGGTCGGCCTGGTGGGCGGGCTCGGCGTTATCGCTGCCCGCAGAACGCGATTTCCAGCGCCTTCTTTTGATCCCGTTGGAACGCGGCTGTCCCCGTGCCAGCCGGCGCCGGCATGCTCATCTTGAAGTCGTTGTAGACCATGACGGCCTGACGGGAGCCGTCCTGGCTGGTATAGGCGATGGTCTTGAAGCCACCGGGCCACCCGCCGTCATGCCCCCACGCGGTGCCGCAGGACAGCTGAATGCGGTAGATACCCAGCCCGTAGTGCTCCGCGAACAGCGCGCCGCTGTCGTCAACGGGAATGGTGGCCAGCAGTTCACGCTGCTGCGCAGGGGGCAGCAGCCGCCCGGCGAGCAGCGCCCGGTAGTACCTTGCGACGTCATCGACGGTGGAGATCATGGCCCCGGAGGTCCACGCCGTGGACGGGTTGACCGCGTTGGTGACGTCCAGGCTGCCGAAGTAGCCGTGCGCGTAAGGGCTGGGGAGCTGGGTGCTGGTAAGCGGGAACGACGTGTCGCGGAGGCCAAGCGGTGCCAGGATCCGGTGGCTGATCTCGGTGACGGGGCTTTGCCCGGTCACCTTTTGGATGATCATCCCGAGCAGGATGTAGTTGGTGTTCGAGTACAGCCAGCCGTGCACTGGCGGCCCGAGCCGCAATGCGATGTCGACGAGTTGCTGCGGCTGCCACGTCCGCCCCAGTCCCTGCGCCGTCTGGAAGACCGGATTGTCCGTGTAGTCGCGGATCCCGCTGGTCTGCTGCAGCAACTGACGGACGGTAATCCGCGCTGGGTGGTAGCCGTGGCCGGTGATGACCCCTGGCAACCATTTCTGCACGCTGTCGTCCAGCGACAGCTTTCCTTCGGCGGCCAGTTGCAACACGACGGTGGCGACGAAGGTCTTGGTGATGCTGCCGATGTGCACCCGGTCTCGCGGTTGCATGGGCTGGCCGGTGGCCTTGTCAGCGACGCCCGCCACCGCGCGCGAGACCTGCCGTCCGTCCCGGGACATGATGATCACGCCAGGCACGCTGTCGGCGACCATTTGGTCGGCAGCCCGCTGCAACCCGGCTGGCGGCTTGCCGGTCACCACGTGCGCAGAGGTATTGTGACCCGGCTCGGCCTGCGCCACGAACGTATACGCCGACGAACCGGCGGCCACCAGGAGAACCGCAATCAGTACCCCGGTGACGCGCAGGACGCTCCTGCGGGCTGGCCTGCTTAGGAAGCTCACGTCTTTCTTCCCCTCGTTGCCCTTGCGTGCTGGGTAACCCGAGTCTCGGGCAGGCCTGATCGGCCGGACCAGTGTCGACGGACCAGGTTGGCGTGCGTTGCCCACAAGCCGGATGTGCATAATGCACGTCCCGTCGAGCCCACTCTTCCCTGCCACTAGCGGCTTCTCCAGCGTCTGACCGGTAGCTGGGACCACCCTCAAGTCGGAGCTCCGCGCTACTGACCATGGCGCGGGCCACGAGCCATGCTCGGAGGCATGGCAATCAACCGCTCCCAGTCGGTGGCAGCCCCGATTACCTCGGCCGACGAGATAACGGCCACCTTGGCAACCTTCAAGGAACTTGGCCGCGACTACGCCGATTCCGTCGTGGAATCGTTCGTGAGCCGGCTCGGGGATCAAATCGACGATCGCGTCGCCGAGGCGTTCGACGAGCAACTCACCGAGCGAATGCGGCAACCAGGCCCCCTGCGCGCGGCGGCGACCCGGGACCACCGGGCCGGGCTGGTTATCCTCGCCACCGTGTTGCTTGGCACGATCGCAACGATCCTGGCCGGCGGCGTCGCTGCGGTCGCGCTCGCCTGGACCGGCCTCGCGGTAATCGACGTCGCGTACTTGTCCCGCCAGTACGGCCCGGCTATCTCTGTAGGGCGCGCAGAGAGGTGATGAAGGCCTAACTTCCCAGGCTCAACATGTAAGTTCTTGGCATCGGGTAAGAAAAACACGCGTGACACGCACTTTTCTTACCCCCAACCAAAACTCTTCCACTTACCAAAAGTCTCCACGCTGAGCCCGCTACCACAGAACGGACATGACGGACACTCCGCCCAAGTGGCGCAGCGTCCCCCTGCGCGGCAGCGTCAGGCCGGAGGCCGTCAGTATTGAGGAGCTAAGTTTCTCCCGGCTGACTGGCCTGGACTTTGATCGCGATCTTGACTTTGATCTTGACTTCGACCTTGATCTTGACTTTGACCGTGAAACCTGCGTGAGGGAACGAGGGGTGTCCGGGGGATTAGCCCGCGAGCTTCCAAAGGAGCTCGCGGGTAATCTCCCGGCACCCCGAAGTCCCAAGCCACATGGGTTTTGACTTTGATCTTGTTTTGACTTAACGGCTTAGCCCAGCCCAAACGGATGCCCAAGGTGCGCGAGCGGGCGGGTGATCGCGTTACCCGAGCCGTCCCGCCGTCCAGTCATGCCCGACACATTCACCACGATGCCCGATTCGGTAATGCCGATGACCGGGGTCAGGCCAATCCAAGCCCGGGTCAGCCCGTCTTCGCCCTTGAGGAAGCGCTGGCAGCGGACACCGCCGGTCGCGCGGCCCTTCGGGGGGTACTCGGCGAACGGGGTGACCTTCACCGACGCACCGCCGGTGCCGGGGAGCGCGCCGGAACGCCCTGCGACGGTCACAACCACCGCACTCGCCGCCTCAGGACTAGTCGCCCACGCGCCGCCTGCCCCGGGTTCCTCCCCGTTCAGCTCGGCCTTCAGCTCGGCCATGGCCGCCATGGCGGCCTCGTGATTGTCCGCCCGCCCGTTCGGCGGGGTGGCCGGCAGCGTTGGCTGGGTTGACCTGGTGACGGCGGGACCGATGGCGCCGAACCAGATCGCGGTGGCACCGTCGGCGACCCGGATGCCCGCCATGCCGGCCGCCGGGCGGCCCTGCGGACGGACCGAGCTCGCGGCGAACCGGAGCAGCTGGGCGTCGCTCGTGATGAAGACCAGCTCGGCGTCGTCGCCAGTCAGGTAGGCCGCGCCGATGACCCGGTCGTCGTCCTTGAGGGTGATCAGCTCGAACTCGTCGCGGTTAGCCGGGTAGTCGGGCTGGACGCGCTTGACGACGCCGGACGCGGTGCCGAGCGCCACTCCGTTCGCCTCGCCGCCGTCGAGGGAGGCGAGGGCCAGCACGGTCTCGCCGTCGGCCAGGCCGGGCACGAACTCCTCGACCGGGTGGCCGGCGGACAGTGCTGAGCCAATCGCTGACACGGGGATTTCGATGGCGCTGACCCGGATCATCCGGCCCGCGCTCGTCACCGCGCCGATCGTGGCCCTGGCCGTGGTGGCCAGCGAGCAGGCGACTAGGTCGCCGGCCCCCGTCCCCTTGGGAATATCAGTAGCGGGACCACTGGAACCAAGAACCCGTTCTGAATCATCGTCAACATCTACCGGGATGCGGGCGAGCAGGCCGGTCGCGGACAGCACCACCAGGCACGGGTCGTCTGTGACTTCGAGCGGCACGGCGGCGGTCACCGCCGCCCCCGCCTCCATCAGGACCGTGCGGCGCGGGGTGCCGAACTTTTTCGCCAGGTCGGACATCTCGCCGCTGACCAGGCTCTTGAGCTTGTCCTCGTTCTCCAGGATCTCGGTCAGCTCGGCGATCTCGGCCCGCAGCGTCTCCTGCTCGCGCTCAAGCTCCAGCTTGTCGAAGCGGGTCAGGCGGCGCAGCGGGGTGTCGAGGATGTACTGCGCCTGGATCTCGGTCAGGTCGAAGACCTGGCAGAGGCGCTGCTTGGCCGCGGCGGAGTCGTCGCTGGTGCGGATGACCTGGATGACCTCGTCGATGTTGAGCAGCGCGATGAGGATGCCGTCGACCAGGTGCAGCCGGTCCTGGCGCTTCCTGCGGCGGAACTCGCTGCGCCGGCGGGTGACGTCGAGGCGGTGGTCGAGGTAGATGGACAGGAGTTCTTTGAGGCCGAGAGTGCGCGGCTGGCCGTCGACGAGGGCGACGTTGTTGATGCCGAACGTCTCCTCCATCGGCGTGAGCCGGTAGAGCTCGGCGAGGACAGCCTCTGGGTTGAAGCCCGCCCGCACCTCGATGACCAGGTTCAGCCCGCGGGTACGGTCGGTGAGGTCCTTGAGGTCGGAGATTCCAGTGATCTTCTTGTTCTGGACGAGGTCCTTGATCCTGGAGACGACCTTCTCCGGGCCGACGCCATAGGGCAGCTCGGTGACGACGATGCCGGTCTTGCGGAGGTTCAGCTGCTCGATCTTGGCGGTGGCGCGCGTCTTGAAGATGCCACGGCCGGTCTGGTACGCCTCGCGGACGCCATCGAGGCCGATGATGTGGCCGCCGGTCGGCAGGTCCGGGCCGGGAACGTACTTCATGAGCTGCTCAAGGCTCGCGTCCGGGTGCTTGAGCAGGTAACGGGCGGCGGCGATGACCTCGTTGAGGTTGTGCGGCGCCATGTTCGTGGCCATGCCGACGGCGATGCCCGCCGTGCCGTTGACCAGCAGGTTCGGAAGCGCGCCCGGCAGGACCTGCGGCTCTTGCTCCTGGCCGTCGTAGTTCGGGCCGAAGTCGACGGTGTCCTCGTCGATGGACTCCACCATGGCCATCGCGGCCTGGGTGGGACGGCACTCGGTGTACCGCATCGCGGCGGGGGAGTCGTCGCCGCCGAGGCTGCCGAAGTTGCCGTGGCCGTCCACCAGGGGAAGGCGCATGGCCCACGGCTGCGCGAGCCGGACGAGGGCGTCGTAGATCGCGCTGTCGCCGTGGGGGTGGAGACGGCCCATGACGTCACCGACGACGCGGGCGCACTTGACATGGCCGCGGTCGGGGCGCAGGCCCATCTCGTTCATCTGGAAGAGGATGCGCCGCTGTACCGGCTTCAGGCCGTCGCGGGCGTCCGGGAGCGCGCGGGAGTAGATGACGCTGTAGGCGTACTCCAGGTAAGAGCCGCGCATCTCCTCGGTGACGTCGATATCGACGATGTTCTCTTCGAAGTCCTCGGGGGGCGGCGCGGTGGTGCCGCGACGTGGTGGCATGCTGCGGGTCCTTGTTGCGTATTAGGTGTCGATGCGGGACAGGTCGAGTTCGGCGGCGCCGCCGATGATGAAATCGCGCCGGGGCGCGACTTCGGTGCCCATGAGCAGGCTGAACACGTCGGTGGCAGCCTTAGCGTCCTCAATCCTGATGCGGCGCAAGGTGCGGCGGCGCGGGTCCATGGTGGTCTCGGCCAGCTGGTCGGCGTCCATCTCGCCCAGGCCCTTGTACCGCTGGACCGGGTCCTTCCAGCGCTGGCCCTTGTTTTCCAGCTCAAGGAGCGTACGGCGCAGTTCGGGATCGGAGTAGGTGTAGATGTACTTCTGCTGGCCCTTCCGCGGGTTGGTCAGCTCGATGCGGTGCAGCGGCGGAACTGCGGCGAATACCCGTCCCTCATCCAGCATCGGCCGCATGTAGCGGTGGAACAGCGTGAGCAGCAGCGTGCGGATGTGCGCGCCGTCCACGTCGGCGTCCGCCATGAAGATGACCCGCTGGTACCGGGCGGAGTCCAGGTCGAACGTGCTCCCCGAGCCGGCCCCGAGGACCTGGATGATCGCGGCGCACTCGGTGTTCTTGAGCATGTCGGCCGTGGACGACTTCTGCACGTTGAGGATCTTGCCGCGGATCGGCAGCAGTGCCTGGAACTCGGAGTTGCGCGCCATCTTGGCGGTGCCGAGCGCGGAGTCGCCCTCGACGATGAACAGTTCGCTGCGGTCGTCCGCGCTCCGGCAGTCGACGAGCTTCGCGGGCAGGCTCGAGCTGGCCAGGGCCGACTTGCGGCGCTGGTTCTCCCGGTGCTCGCGGGCGGCGATCCTGGTCTTGGCCGCGGCCACGATCTTCTCAAGGACGGCCCGTGCCTGCTGCTTCGCGCCGCGCGGCGGGTTCTCGAAGTAGTCCTTGAGGCCCGCGCTGACAACCTGCTGGACGATCCGCGTCGCGGCCGGGGTGCCGAGGATCTCCTTCGTCTGGCCCTCAAACTGCGGCTCGGGCAGGCGCACGGAGACGACGGCGGTGATGCCTTCGAGGATGTCGTCCTTGGTGACCTTCTCGTCGCCGTTCTTGAGCAGGCGGGCGGCCCGCAACTGCTCGTTGATGGTGGCGACCAGGGCCTTGTCGAAGCCGGTGACGTGGGTGCCGTGGTGCGGGGTGGAGATCACGTTCACGAAGCTGCGGGTGGTGGTGTCATACCCGGTCCCCCACTGCACCGCGACGTCGACGTCGAGCTTGCGCTCGACCTCGGTCGGGGTCATGTGGCCGCGGTCGTCGAGCACCGGGATCGTCTCGGTGAACGTGCCGTCCCCGATGAGCCTGATGACCTCGGTGATCTTCTCGCTGGTGGCCAGGTGCTCGCAGAACTCGCCGATGCCGCCGTCGAAGCGGTACTCGGCTTCCCTCGCCTCATCCGCCGCGTCGTCGCGGACCGCGATCGCAAGACCGGGGACGAGGTAGGCGGTCTGCCTGGCGCGCTCGGCGAGGCTCTCGTAGGAGAACGCGGCGCTGGCGAGGAACACCTGGCGGTCCGGCCAGAACCTGACCCTGGTGCCTGTCTTCGTCTTTGGCACCTTGGCGACCTGCCGCAGGCCCGACTTCCGGGTGAAGTCGGCGTTCGGCCCTTCCTTAGCCGGGTTGTCACTGGCGAACTCGCCTGCGACGCCGCGGCGAAAGCTCGTCGTCCAGGTTTGCCCCTGCTTGTCGACCTCGATGTCGAGCCGCGCAGAGAGCGCGTTCACGACGGACGCGCCCACGCC
>Ga0310811_10014342_pt1 | contig 10328 bp, 8 predicted proteins | sample YCmetagenome_FD_207642 | JGI IMG/M metagenome (GOLD analysis project Ga0310811, IMG submission 207642) | Soil microbial communities from experimental microcosm in Duke University, North Carolina, United States - YC | ecosystem: Engineered > Artificial ecosystem > Soil microcosm > Unclassified ... | reverse complement strand
GCGGGGGTCAGCCGCACCCGGCCGATGGCGTTCGCCGACCCCTGCGTGAACCAGAAATCGCCCCGGTCGTCGGGCGCGAAGGACAGCAGCGGCCCGCGGGCGCGGAAGGGCGCGTACGTCTTCGTGGCCTCCCCCGCCGGGCCGGCGGGATCGAGGCTCCACGGATCGGAGCCCGTCGCGTACCAGACGCTCCCGCCGGGTCCGGCGATCACGCGCAACGCCGCGGCGTCGACGGCCGGTGCGGCCATCGCACCCGACGGCGCCATGCGGATGACCCGCGCCGTGTCCGCGTTCTGCGCCGCGCCGTAGCCGACGCGCATCCATACGCTCCCGTCGGGCGCCGCGACGAGCGGCCCGACGCCCGCGGCGCGCGCGACGCCTGCGACGGGCGCCGGGTCCGCGGGGACCTGCAGCGACTGCGCGGGCGTGCCGTCGGAGCCCAGGCGCGCGATGGCGCCGGTGCCGCTCGACAGCCAGACGGCCCCCTGCGGCGTGACGGCGATCGAGCGGCCGCCCAGCGACGCGCGGTCGACGTGCTCGGCGACCTTGCCGGCGGGGCTGATCTGCCCGTAGCAGCCGAACCCGGCGTACCAGACGCTCCCGTCCGGGCTCGCCGCGAGGCTCGTCACCTGGCCCTGGAAGCCCTGCGTCGGCTTGTGGAACTCGACGATCTTCGCCACCGCGCGGCGCCCCGGGCGCGTGCGCAGCGTCACGCGCGCGAAGCGGTTGGTCCCGGCGACCCAGATGCTCCCGTCGCGGGCGGTGACGACCCGGCCCGGGCGTTTGAGCGTCGGGAACCGGTACTCGGTGACCCGGCCCTTCGTCGTGATCCGCCCGATCCTGTTGGCGCCGTACTCGGAGAACCACAGGTCGCCGTGCGTGCCGGGCGTGATCGCCAGCGGTTCGGCGTGCTTCGTCGGCACGGGGAACTGCGTGACGACGCTCGCCGCGGCCGGGGCGGCGCCGCCCGCCACGAGCAGGGCCGCCGACGCCACGAGGGTTGCGGGCGAGCGCACGACGGCAGCCTAGCGCCCGTTCACCGCTGCGATGCCCACAGCGGCGCCGGGACCCCGAGCAGGCGGTTCAGGCCGAGCGAGGCGGCGGTGAGGATGGCCACGCCGGCGACGACGGCGACGAGCTGCGTCGGGTCGTCGAGCAGGCCGCTGGAGACGATGATCGTCGTCGCCCCCGCCGGGGGATGGGCGGCGCGCAGCAGCCGCAGCCCGCCGCCCGTCATCGCCACCGCGAGCGCGACGGCCCCGATCCGCTCGGGCACGACGCCGGCCTCGTAGGCGCTCGGGGCGTCGAGCAGCCCGAACAGCGTCAGCGCGACGACCGCCGCCAGCACCGCGACGACGTGCCCGATGATCGCGTTGCGCGGGCTCGCGATCTCGGCCATCGGCGTCTCGAAGAAGAGAAACGCCGTCGCCCCGAGGCTCGGGAACAGCAGCGGTTCGTCGAGCGCCCAGGCGGCGACGCCGCTGAGCGAGATCGCGACGAGCGAGCCGACGAACGTGTAGACGGCGTTGCCGCGGTTGCCCCAGCGCGTCTGCAGCCAGCGCTTGAGGCCGTAGGAGCCGGGGATGCCGACGAGCGACCCCTTGCGAGCCATGACGCGGACGGACGAGTCGGCGAACTCGGCGATGTGGTCGAGTTGTCCCTGCGGGTCGAGCATCAGGTCAGGACTCCAGGAAGAGGTCGGGCAGAAGGTCGGCGTCGTCGACGTAGGCGTAGCCGGCGAGGTCGGTGATACCCGCCTCGGCGAGCACCTCGTCATCGATGAAGAAATTGCCCGTCGTCGTGCGGGCCGGGCGCGTGAGGATGACGTGGGCGGCGTCGGCGACGATCTCCGGCCGCCGCGAGCGGGCCATCGCCGCCTCGCCGCCGAGGATGTTCTGCACCGCGGCGGTCGCGACGATCGTGCGCGGCCAGAGCGAGTTGAACGCGATCCCGGCCTCCGCGTGCTCCGCCGCCATGCCGAGCGTGCACATGCTCATGCCGAACTTCGCGAGCGTGTAGGCGAGGTGCGGGCCGAACCACTTCGGGTCGAGGCTCAGCGGCGGACTGAGCGTCAGGACGTGCGGGTTCTCTGCATCGCGCAGGTAGGAGACGCACGTCCGCGACAACAGGAACGTGCCGCGCGCGTTGACGTCCTGCATGAGGTCGTAGCGCTTCATCGAGATCGTCGCGCTCGGGCTGACGTCGATCGCGCTGGCGTTGTTGACGACGATGTCGATGCCGCCGAAGCGGTCGACGGCGCGCTCGACAGCGTCGCCGACGGCGCGGTCGTCGCGGACGTCGCCCACGATCGCCAGCGCCTGGCCGCCGGCGTCCTCGATCTCCCTGGCCGCGGTGAAGATGGTCCCCGCCAGGCGCGGGTGCGGCTCGGCGGTCTTCGCGAGCAGCGCGACGTTCGCGCCGTCGCGGGCGGCCCGCAGCGCGATCGCCAGGCCGATGCCGCGGCTGCCGCCGGACATCATGATCGTCTTGCCGCGCAGGTCCGTCATGCGAGCCGGCCGCGCCGCGTGAGCAGGTCGGCGTAGCCGACGGTGACGAGGTGCTCGTCGGCGATGCCCAGGACGGCGCGCAGCTCCTCGACGCGGTCGCGCTCGACCTCCAGGCCGCCCGGCGTCGCGGCGACGGCCTCGATCTCGACGAAGTCGCCGAGGTCCGCGACGCGGTCGAGGTGGATGCGGACGTTGCGCCAGAGCAGCAGCCGGCGGACCTTCTCGACGACGACGCGCACGCCGAGTGACTCCGCCAGCGCCTCGATCAGCGCGATGTGATCGGCGACGGGGACGATGCGATAGAGGCTGATCTTCGGCCCGGCGAGGTCGACGCGGGCGTAGCTGATGAGCTCGGCCGGGTGGGGCGGCGCCTCGCGGAGCTTCAGGCGGCCCTGGACGGCGTGGAAGTACGTGTCGCGCTGGCGCAGGTCGCCCTGATCGTGCGCGCCGAACTCCAGCGCGGCCTGCAGCGTCGCCTGCGGATCGGGGTCGATCGCCTTGACCTCGAGGTTGCGCTGCCGCCCGGCCATCGGCTGCAGGCTATCCGCACCCGCCTGGTGGCGGGCGGCGTCGGCTCGGGCTCGGTCAGTAGCCGAGGCGCGCGAGGCGCTCGCGCTCCGCGCGGCGCTTGGCCTCGCGGGCTTCCTTGCGGACGCGCTCGCGTTCGCGGCGCTCCTGATCCTCGTCATGGCCGGTGACGATGCGGATGCTCGTGCGCAGCTTGCCGTCCTGCGCGTGGGAGGCGAACTCCTGCCGGCTCGGGCGGTCGTCGCGGCGCGGGCGATCGCCGCGTCCGCCGCCGGGGCGCTGGCCGCCGGGACGGCGGCCACCGGACTCGCCGGGGCGTCCTCCGGGGCCGCGCTCGGCCTCGGCGGGGCGGGGAAGCTGGGCCTTGACCTCGCGGACGGGCGTCGCGGCGAGCCGGACCCAGGCGTTGAAGACGGGATCGCCGGGCTTCAGGCCCTCGGCGGCCTGGGCGCAGACGGCGGCCCACTTCAGCGGCTGGCCCTTCTCGTCCTGCTTGGGCTTCAGCGCCTCCTTGATGATCTCGGCGCCGCCGACGCGCTCGATCGCGGCCGTCAGGCGGGCGGGCGAGGAGAGCGAGCGATCCTGCTGCGCGGCGGACTCGCCCTGGGGCTGGTCCTCGGCCGGCGCGGCGGCCTCGGGGGCCTCGCTCGTCTCGGCGGCGGGCTCGGGGGCTGCGGCCGCCTCGACGGCGGGGGCCTCGACGGCGGGGGCCTCTGCGACCGGCGTCTCGGCGACGGCCTGCTCGTCGGCGGGCTGCTCGCCCGGCGCCGGCGACTCGGCCGTGGCCGCTGCCGCGGCCGGGGCGGGCGCGCCGCCGCGGCGTAGGTCGGTGAGCGCGGAGAAGAAGGCGCGGCGGTGGCGCTCGGCGGCCGACGGGCGGCGGCGGCGCTTGCGGGCCGGCGTCGGCAGCGTGGCCTTCACGGTCGGCAGCGGCTTCGGCGGCTGGGCGACGCCGAGGATGCGCGGGCCGACGGCGGGGCGCTCGGCGTCGGGGACGACGACGGGCGGCGCCTCGGCGGCGGGCTGCTCGGCGGTCGCGGCCTCGGCGGCGGGCTGCTCGGCGGGCGCGGCCTCGGCGGGCGCGGCCTCGGCCGCGGGCTGCTCGGCGGGCGCGGCCTCGGCGGCGGGCTGCTCGGCGGGCGCGGCCTCGGCGGCGGGCTGCTCGGCGGGGGCAGGCTCGGCGGGGGCAGGCTCGGCGTCGGCAGGAGCCTCGACGGCAGCGGCCGGCTCCTGGGCCGCAGCGGGCTCTACGACGGCCACGGGCTCCTCGGACGGCGCGGCAGGTGCCTCGGCGGTGCCGTTCGCGGTCGCGTGCTCGCCGCTCGCGGACGAGTCGGCCGAAGCGTCGGCATCGGCCTGTACAGCAGCCTCCGCATGCGCGGTAGGGCTCTCCCCCGTGGGTTGAGTCGCCGTCAGGCCGTCAGGTTCGGCCGTCATCTCGGCTGACAAATCGCCAGTCACCGCAGTCAGGTTATCGAGGCTGAGAGGTTTCGCGCGCTGTCGTTGCAGAATACTGGTCTCGCAGGGGTGACCGGAAGCCTCCGGAAGGCCCTTTCGAGGCCGTTCACGCGGTCACCGGGACGTCCGGTGTCGCCGCGATCACAGAGGCGACGACGAGCAGTTGGATGTGCGCCACGCGCTCGGGGATCGTCTCGCCGACGGGCTGCGCGAGCGCGAGCTCGAGGAGCGCGACGATCGCCGCGCAGTGCGCCGCCTGCGGGGCGTCGTCGGCGACGATGCAGGCGAGGCGCGCGAGATCGATGAACTCGTCCGAGGAGCCGCCCGCCAGCGCCGTGCCGAATGCGGCGACGAGGAAGGACTCCGCGCGGGCGAGCACCGGATCGCGGCGGGTGCCGCCCGGCGCCGCCGCGGGGCCGAGGTCGAGCGTGTCCTCGCCGGCGACGATCCGCGCGAGCTGCCCGCCGGCGACGCTCGCGAGCTGCTCGGCGCTCAGGCCGGCCTGCAGGGCGCTGCGGAACGTCCCGATGACGGTCTGGCGCGGTGTGCCGAACGGGATGTCGGTCGCGTAGAGGATCTGGCCCGGCGGCACGAGCGAGAACAGCGCGAGCTGGTCGGCGACGCTCCACCAGGCGGTGTCGAAGAAGACGTTCGGGTGCGCGACGACGTCACGCCAGATCCAGGCGAGGTCGCAGACGCCCGCGTGGGCGAGGATGAAGCGCGCGCCCGGGAACTGCGTCGCGTACTCGAGGACGTGCGCGCCCAGCGCCGGGATCCCGCGGCCGGCGTGGATGAGGATCGGCAGCCGGAGCTCGTCGGCGACCTCGACGATCTCGCGGACCCCCGGGTCGAGCATCTCGAACTGCTCCGCGCGCGGATGCAGCTTGATCCCGCGCGCGCCGAGCGCGAGGCAGCGGCGGATCTCGGCGGCCGGGTCGTGGCGGGGATCCACGCGGCAGAACGGGACGAGCACGTCAGCGGAGTCCAGCGCCGCGGCGATGACGTCGTCGTTGGCCGGCGGGTAGCCGTCGGGCTCGTGCATCGGGAAGACGACCGCGCGCGAGCCCGCCGGCGCGAGCACGGCGGTCAGCTCGGCGGCCGTGCACGTGAAGCCGTCGGGATCGTTGACGCCGATGTGCGTGTGCGCATCGAACAGCGTCGCCGCGGGCAGCTGACCGCGGGTCTGCTCGAACAACGGGGTCAGCAGGTCGTCCGCGTACACCGGCGCGGAGTCTAAGACCCGCGCGACCCGCGCTTTGCCTTCCGGGCCGAGCGCGGCGCGATGACGTGCTCGCAGCCGATGACCTTGTCGCGGCGGTCGACCTCGGCGGTGTCGTCGCCGGGACCGCAGTCGACGATGTCGGCGGAGCCGTCGTAGGCGCTGAGCTCGTCGTTGCCGTCGCCGCCGCGCAGGCGGTCGCGCCCGATGCCGCCGAAGAGGCGGTCGTCGCCGGCGCCGCCGGAGAGGCGGTCGTCGCCGCGGCCGCCCTCGACGTAGTCGTTGCCGTCCTCGCCGAAGAGCACGTCGTCGCCGGTGCGCCCGAACAGCACGTCGTCGCCCGGCCCGCCCCAGATCGCATCGTTGCCGTTCTCGCCCTCGAGGCTGACGTCGTTGCCGTCGCCGCCGCGGATCGTGTCGTCGCCGTCACCGCCGAGCACGGTGTCGTCGCCGGGCGAGCCGTCGATCACGTCGTCGCCCTCGCCGGCGTTGAAGACGCTCGCGCCGTCGGGGCTGCCGGCCGGCGTCAGCGTCCGCACGTTCGCGGCCTGGCCCGCGGGCACGGCGGCGAGCGTGTCCGCCAGCGGCGTGCCGCGGACGTTCGGGCGCAGGTCGTCGGTCGGGTCGGCGAGGTAGCGGCTGCTGTAGTCCGCGCACGAGCTCAGCGCGGCTTCGTCGGTCGGCCAGGCGGGCTTCTCGGCGAACGGCGACGGCGTCGCGAGCACGCTGTTGGCGTTCGGCGGGTAGCGCGTCGCGTCGAGCTTGTTGCCGGGCTTGACAAGCCCCCCGTAGAGCCAGCGCGAGACCGCCGCGCACGAGGAGGCGCCGGAGCGCAGGACGACGACGTACTCGCAGCCGCTGATGAGGCCGCGGTCGTCGGCGAGGTCGATGACCGCCATGTCGTTGCCGTCGCCGCAGTCGATGGCGTTGTCGCCGGGCGCCGTGAAGAAGGCGGGGTCGAGGACGTCGGTCGAGTTGCGCTCGAAGTCCGTGGCCCAGATGAGGTCGTCGCCCGGCCCGCCGACGAGCGTGTCGGCGCCGCTGTTGCCGACGAGGACGTCGTTGCCGAGGCCGCCCTGGATCTCGTCGCCGCCCTTGCCGCCGAGCAGGAGGTCGTTGCCGTCGCCACCGTCGACGAGGTCGCCGCCACCGCCGCCGAAGACGACGTCGTCGCCGCCGGGGCCGTCGGGGCGCCCGTCGCCGAAGAGCCGGTCGTCGCCGCCGTAGCCCGTGACGAGGTCCGCTCCGGGGCCGCCGTAGACCCCGCCGAGCGCGTCGAGGCGCGAGCCGTCGTTGCCGTTGCCGCCGTCGACGCGGTCGTTGCCGAAGCCACCGAGGCCGAGGTGGTCGTCGCCGTAGCCCAGGCGCACGACGTCGTCGCCGTCACCGCCGTCGGCCGCGTCGTCGCCCTGTCCGGCGTCGAGGACGTCGTTGCCGGGACCGCCGTCGAGGACGTCGTCGCCGCGCTCGGCGCCGAAGTCCGAGCCGTGTCCGACCTCGTCGTCGCCGACGCCGCCGATGAGCCGGTCGTCGCCGCTGCCGCCGCGCAGGCGGTCGTTGCCCGAGCCGCCGTTGAGCAGGTCGTTGCCGACGCCGCCCGCGAGCAGGTCGTTGCCGCCGAGCGCGCAGATGCGGTCGGCGATCCAGCCGCCCATGAGGCGATCGCCGCCGGCCGTGCCGCGCTTCGTGCACTTCGCCGCCTCGGCGGGTGCGGGCAGCCCGACGAGCGCGAGCGCGAGCAGAGCACCGATCCAGCGCAGGCGAGTTGGGGCGGACCGCATGCCCCCGGTTATCGACACGAACCCGGTGCCCGTGAGCAGCGGCCCCGGCAGGCGGACGGACGGGGCCCGCGGCTGTCATCCGCTCGCGCAGGGAAAGTCCATCGCGCGTCGCCCGAGGCATAGACTTCCGCGCATGAGCTATGCGAACGGGAGCATCGGGTCCTGTGCCTGCGGCCGGCCGGCCGTCGCGACCTGCGGCCGCTGCAGCAAGTCGATCTGCGACGTCCACGCCAACGAGCTGCCGGCGACGCCGACCGGCATCTCCCCTGACGCGATCGGCCACTTCACGGTCGCCATCCGCTCGGCCCCGGTCGGGACGTGCCTGGACTGCCGCGCGGAGATCGGGCAGTACGCGCTGCACGAGACGGTCGCTGCGCCACGGGCGCCGCTGCCCGGCCACTGGCTCGACCGCGCGATGGCGCTGAGCAGCGACAACAGCCGCAGCGATCTCGAGAAGGCCGAGGATCTGGACCTGCCCTCCGGCCTCACGGCGACGGAGGTCGCGGCGGAGTTCCTGCGCCGGATGGAGCGGCGCCCGGTCGAGAACGTCCCGATCAGCGAGGCGACGATCCTGCGCAAGTCGGAGTACGTCGAGGGCTGGACGGTCGACTGCCGCCGCACGGAGTACGCGTCGCCCGGCAGCGGCAAGCGCTACCCCCTGCCGTGCCTCATCTCGATCCACGGCGAGCTGCTCGGGCCGATCGTCGAGGACGGCAATCAGGCGAGCGCGACGTGGTGGATCGTCGAGCCGTCCGACATCGACCTCCCGCGCCTCGTCGCGAGCGTCGCGAACATCCTCATGCTCAGCGCGTTCGTCACGCAGGCCCCGCAGTTCCCCTGAGCGACGCGGCGACCGACCTGCTCGCCGCGCTGGTGGCGATCGACTCGGTCAACCCGGCGCTCGTCCCCGGCGCGGCCGGCGAGGCCGAGATCGCGGCGTTCGTCGCGCGCTGGCTCGGCGCGCGCGGCCTCGAGGTGACGGTCGACGAGTCGCTGCCCGGGCGCCCGAGCGTCGCCGGCGTCGCGCGCGGGACGGGAGGCGGCGCGGCGCTCATGCTCAACGCCCACATCGACACGGTCGGCGTCGCCGGGATGGCGCGCCCGCACGAGCCCACCATCCGCGACGGCCGCCTCTACGGCCGCGGCGCCCACGACATGAAGGGCGGCCTCGCGGCGATCATGCTCGCCGGCGCGGCGGTCGCCGGCGCCGGGCTGCGCGGCGACGTCGTCGTCACGGCCGTCGCCGACGAGGAGTACGCGAGCGCGGGCGTGCAGTCGGTGTTGCGGCGCTTCGGGGCCGACGCCTGCGTCGTGACGGAGCCGACGTCGCTGCGTGCGTGCGTCGCGCACAAGGGCTTCGTCTGGGCCGAGCTGGAGACGCGCGGGCACGCAGCGCACGGCTCGCGCCCGGACCTCGGCGTCGACGCGATCGCCGGCATGGCCCCCGTGCTCGCCGGGCTGCGCGCGCTGCAGGCGCGCCTGCAGGAGCGCCCGCATCCGCTGCTCGGCCCGGCGAGCATCCACGCCTCGCTCGTCGCCGGCGGGCAGGAGCTGTCGAGCTACCCGGAGCGCTGCGTCCTGTCCGTCGAGCGCCGCACGCTCCCGGGCGAGACCGTCGCCGGCGTCGAGCGCGAGCTCGATGAGCTGCTGGCGCTCGCCCCCGCCGAGGACGCGCGCATCGCGACGGCGCTGCGGATCGGCCTCGCGCGCGAGCCGTTCGCCGTCGATCCCGGGGCGCCGATCGTCACGGCGCTGCTCGACGTGGCGGCGCAGACGCTCGGGGCGGCGCCGGCGGTCGTCGGCGACCACCCGTGGATGGACGCCGCGTTCACGTCCGCCGCCGGGATCCCGACCGTCGTGTTCGGCCCCGGCGGGGCCGGCGCGCACGCCGTCGAGGAGTACGCCGACCTCGCGAGCGTCGCCGCCTGCGCCGACGTGCTCGAGGCGCTGGCGCGGCGGTTCTGCGCCTAGCCGCCTAGCGCCGTGCGCCGCCGGCGTGCGTCGCCGGGCGCCCGGGCGCGAGCCGCAGGACCTTGCGCAGCCCGTCGGGCAGGTACCAGTTCCAGTCGCCGATGAGCTTCATGAGCGACGGCACGAGCAGCGCGCGCACGATCGTCGCGTCGAAGAGGATCGCCGCCGACAACCCGATGCCGAACTCCTGCAGCCCGACGAACGAGCCCGCGGTGAAGCCCGCGAACGCCGCGATCATGATGATCGCCGCGGCGGTGATGATCCGGCCCGTGTGCTCCAGGCCGCTGGACACCGCCAGCTCGTTGTCGTGCGTGCGGTCCCACTCCTCGCGCATCCGCGACAGCAGGAAGACCTCGTAGTCCATCGAGAGGCCGAAGAGCATCGCGAAGAGGAAGATCGGGATCCAGGCCTCGATCTGGTCGGACCCCTGCATCCCGAGCGCGTCGTGCAGGCCGTGCTGGAAGACGAGCACGAGCACGCCGTAGGTCGCCGCGACCGACAGGAGGTTCATCAGGACGGCCTTCGCCGGCAGGATGATCGAGCGGAACGCCCGCAGCAGCAGCATGTAGGAGAGGACGAGGACGGCGACGATGAGCCACGGGAATGCGCCGTAGGCGCGGTCGATGAAGTCCACCCCGAAGGCCGGGGCGCCGGTGACGATGACGTCGGCGTCGCGGAAGCCCGCCTCCGGGACGTAGTGATCGCGGATCCGCTGCACGAGGTCCATCGACGCCTGCACGCCGGCGTCGTGGCGCCCGGCGACGCGGATCTGCAGGACGCGGTGGTCGCGGTCGACGAGGTTCGCCCGCTGGGCCGCGATCAGCCCGGCGCGGTCGTGCGGGAGCAGCACCGGCGCCTGCAGCG
>Ga0310811_10014340_pt1 | contig 10328 bp, 7 predicted proteins | sample YCmetagenome_FD_207642 | JGI IMG/M metagenome (GOLD analysis project Ga0310811, IMG submission 207642) | Soil microbial communities from experimental microcosm in Duke University, North Carolina, United States - YC | ecosystem: Engineered > Artificial ecosystem > Soil microcosm > Unclassified ... | reverse complement strand
TCGAGCTCTATACGGAAAAATATCCGACCCGCGTCATCCGCCTCAAAGGCGATACCAGCCAAAAAGCCAGGCTGTATCGGAAAGCCCTCGACAAACACGTCGGCACACTTTCCTCCTTCTTCGAGATCAACCTCGAAAAGGATAGAAATTTCTTCCGCGCCCTCCGGCAACGGGACTACGTCGACAATATCGCTTTCCTGGTAAAAAGAAAACCCGGCTGGAGCTTTACCATCCATACCCTCCAGACCAACCGGTGCAGTAGAAGCCAGCTGTTCGATCAGCCAGTGTCCGTAGAGATACAACGAAGCATCGAGATAGGCTTCGAAATGATCGAACACCAGCGATAGGCCGAAGAACAAGTTAGAATGTAAGGGTTAGTACAAAGGCCGGCTCATTCCTGAGCCGGCCTCTATATATCATTTAACTATGCAACCTCCTAAGCCAGCACCGCAATCAACCCCCTGATGATAGCACCAAGCTTCACCCCTTCCATTACCCTCGCCTCAGAACTGCCATGCTGCAATACCGAACGCTCATGCGAACTGACGCACATCTCACACCCATTGATCGACGAAATCACAAGGCTCACCAGCTCAAAGAACTCCTTACCCAGCACAGGACTGGCCATAATGCTCATCTTGATACCCGCAGGCTGATTGTCATAAAACTCCTTCTTCATAAAATGACGAAAACGGTAAAAGACATTATTCGTATTCATCAGCGAAGTACAGGCCACGATCTCCCCAATCTCGGCATCAGTAGCCCCAGCCTCCCGTGCCAGCCCCGTAAAAGACTCCTGCAACAGCGGAAACCGCTCGTTGACCGCTACCGCCAACGCCAGCAATACCGCCTCCTTCCTGTTCAAATACTGACTGTTGTTCAGCACATTCCCCACATTGATCTTCAGGTCTTTGATGTATCGGGATTCGCCGGCAACCAGCGCCAGCACACTGGCCGATGGCTCATATCCGGGAATATTCAACTCCCCCAGCAAATTCTGAAATGTCTCGTTTGGTATAGTCGCTACTCCACTCATAGTTTAATTTTTGGAAAAAGGCAGAGGTCACCCCCCTGCCTTCCGTAATTGATCGGAAAACCTTAATTCATGCTCAGCTGCTCAGTCAGCGTTTCCTCCCCTTTCTTCCAGTTGCAGGGGCAAAGCTCATCCGTCTGTAACGCATCCAATACGCGGATAACCTCCTGTACGCTACGACCTACATTCAGGTCATAGACACTGACCCAACGCACAATCCCCTGAGGATCTATGATGAACGTCGCACGATACGCAATCTTTTCTTCATTGTCCAGAATACCCAGCTCTTCCGCCAGGGATTTGGAAGTATCGGCCAGCATGGGAAACTTCAGGTCACGCAGATCGCTGTGATCCCTTCTCCACGCAGCATGTACGAACTCGCTATCGGTAGAAGCGCCGATAACAACCGTATCCCTATCCGAAAACTCACTGTTCTTCTTGTTGAATTCGGCTATCTCCGTGGGACAAACGAAAGTGAAATCCTTGGGCCACCAGAACATCACGGTCCAGTTGCCGTTCGCGCTACCATACCCCTCCGTGATCTCCGTAAATTCCTTTCCTTTCTCGATAGATACTACTGCTTTCTTCTTAAATGCGGGAAACTTTTCTCCGATCGATAAAATCCTGTTAGGCATATGCTATTTGTTTTTTAGAAATGTAAAATTGAGACAGGTCACTGGCAAGGTGGGCAATCGCGAAGTGACGCAAATGTAAGATCATGCGCCAATAGAATATCATCGTAATTATCTATAAATCGATAGATTTTATCTATGAACCGCTGACGCCCCGTCCCGATCAAACCATCGGCTCTGCCGGATCGGGCCCCACAAGGGTCGGAATACTTTCAGGATCCAGCGTCAGCTGGACCAATCCCGAGATAAGCAACCCAAATACCGCCAGCATCCCTACCGCCACAGGAAGACCCGCGTGCTGCGCGACGGAACCGACCACCGGAGGCACGATCAAAAAACCAATATACCCCACCGTTGAAACAGACGCGATCGCCGACCCGCTGCTCATCGCCGACGAACGACCGGCCATGCTAAAGACGAGCGGGATCACACAGGAGACGCCAAAACCGGTAAGGACAAATCCAAGCCCCGCCGTAACCGGATAAGGCAGAAAAGCCGCCGTCAGCAAACCAACTCCTATCAATATACCACTATACGTCAATATCGTCCGGATACCCAATCGGTTGGCCAGCCGGTCTCCGGTCAGCCTGCCCAGAGTGACCGCCACCATATAGACCACATAACCCAGCGTAGCCGCACTCGGTGTCGTGTGCACCGCCTCCCGGAAATAAATCCCGCTCCAGTCGATCATCGCACCCTCGCACGCCATCGACGCAAAAGAGATCAACCCGAATTTTACCAGGCTACGGTCAGGCAGGGCAAACCAGGACCTGCGCTGCCGCGGCGTCGGCTGCTGCCGCAGACTCCCCGGATACGCATAAAAGCACATTACCGTCAGCAACACGCCTACCACCAAAAAATGCCAGGCCGGCGACACAGATGAAGACACCATCACATAACCCAGCGCCGCGGCGCTCATGCCCGCCAGACTCCATACCGCGTGAAACCGGGCAATGATCGACCGTTCGAACAGGGCCTGCAACCCGATGGACTGCGCATTGACCGAAATATTCAGCAGATTCCGGGATACCCCGAAAAAGAAAAGGGCCGGCACCAGCTGCCAGACCTTCGTCGCAAACCCGATGGCGCAAAGCATCGTATTGAACAGGACCGCCCCAATGATCATGACCCGGCGGCTGTCAAAACGGCTCAGCAGCACACCCGTCACCGGAAGCGTCGTCATCAGCCCGATTGGCAGGGCAAAAAGAACGATGCCCAACTGCTCATTATTAAGGTGTAATTCCTGTTGTATCGTTGGAATCCGGCTGCCCCAGGTGAAAAAACCAAAGCCGGAGACAAAGAAGAAGACCGCTATCATCACACGGATCCTCGCAGGATGATAACCGAGGGAACCGAAGGTTACGGACGAGTCCGGACCGTGTCGAAGCAGGTCCGACGAAGTCCTATGTTCAGGGCTATTTGACATTCTGCAAAAATAAAAAATCCTGCCGCAAGAACGGCAGGATACACTAATTAGTATAGCCAGTGCTCAATTAAAATCATTCTTCAGCCGGATATATTTGTTCAGGTCCTTCGACACAAAGCCCTTCTCCCGCATTTTCGACACGAATTCCGCGTTCACACCCATACTTTTCAGCGAGGGCAGCATCGACACCGGTATATCGTCAAACCCGATCTTCTTAAACTCGCTCACAAATTCCGGAGTGACACCCGTCGCCTTCAGCATGCTCAGACGCGACGGAGTAATATCCCGGTACCCTATATCCCTGAAAGCCTTCACGAACTCCGGCGTGACGCCCATGGCCTTCAACTGAACCAGCTCGCGGGGAGTAAGACCGGTCAGTCCCGCATCCCTGAAACCCTTCAGAAATTCCGGATTGACATTCTGTACTTTCATCTGAACGATATCCCGGGGACCCAGATCCCTGAACCCCATATCCTGGAGCGACCTGATATACTCAGCCGTCACGTGCATATTGTAAAGGGACAGGATATCCCGCCGCTCGAGACTGGTATAACCCACCTTACGCAATGAATTGACATAATTCGAATCGATATTCATAGCCTTGTAGGAAACAAGCTCCCGCACCGGGATCATCTGATTGCCGCTCCCCCTGCCCATTGCACGCGCATAGGCTCCCGTAACATGCATCGCCTTCAGCGAGGTCAGTTCCCGGGCAGAAATATGGTCATAGCCCGCCGCCTTCATTTCGTCCACATAAGCCTTGTCGATATTCTGGGCCTTCAGCGTGATCAGGGTCCTGGGCTCCTCAACGTCCTGCAGCCCCGACGAATGCCAGTACTGGATAAAATCCTTGTCGATATGCAGGGCAGAGTAGCTGATCAGCATACGGGCGCTGATATGCGGGTATCCGCTGTGTACGACCATATCGGCGTATTCCTTTTTGACATTGGTTATAAAGAACGACAGCTGCCGGCGGCCTTCCACCTCCTCCACGCCCATCTGCTGCAGAGCTTTGAAATATCCGTCGTCCGCCTGAAAATGGAAATGCCCAAACCCCTGCTGGCCGTCGAACTGACCGGTAAACACCATCGTACCCGCATCCCGGACAAGCTTGAAACTGACATTGCCAGATCCCGGAAAAGGATTGATCTCATCCTTCCCCACCTTAAGAGTAGAAGACCAGAAATGGTTCTCGTCGTTATCCCCGGCCTTCAGCTCAAACGAAAGCTTACCATCAGACGTCGTGGCAAACCATGCGCCCTCCGTCACCGTATCTGACGGCTGTACAGCCTCCGCCGGTACAGGTACAACTGCCGGCACAGGTACAACCGATGGCGCGGGAACGACCGACGGCGCAGGAACAATTGCCGGCGTTGAAGAGACCACCGGGGCCGCTGGCAGGGCCTTCGCAGCAACACGCACCGGAGCCACAGCAACAGCAGGAGCCATAGCCACCGCCGGAACCACCGCCGGAGCCGGAGGAACCGGCGCAACAGTCTTTTCAATTACAGGGGCTTCCTGACTATAAGCCGCCGGTTTATTCAACACCAGCACCAGCGCCGTAAATATCGGCAGCAGGAAAAAATATTTCAATAATGTCCATGCGGACGAACGCGAACTATTCATCATAACGATACGTCTTTTTAACAGTGATTGATTGTAGTTGTTAGTGATACTGAAGGCCAGATGCGGCGCGGATACCCGCAAAAGGCTCAGCTGGTAAGCCAGCCGCTCCACGTCCCCATGCCGAAGGACGGCCGCATCGGTCAAAAATTCCAGGTTGTTCTCCACCTCGCGGCGATACAGCCAGGCTACCGGATTGAACCATTGACATACGACAGCAACCTCCGCCAAAAGGATATCGACGGTGTGCCGGCCGCTGACATGCGTTTTCTCATGGATAAGGATCTGGTTGTAGGTCTCCCAGTCATAACCCTCCGGATTAATAAAGATGGTGTTCCCAAAAGAACAGGGCGCCCGGTTCCCGCCAGTCTCCACGATCCGGAACCTACCATCCCGGATCACCGGGCTTGTATAGGACTGAAAAAGGAGAATACCCAGTTGCAGCAGGAAATTGAGCCCGAAGACCAATACGCCGAACAGATAGACATAGAAGACCCACCTGACCGCCAGCGCCGCCACCCTGGCTACCCACCCCGGCCCTTCACTTACCTGCGGATGCTCCACGGCAACAGGTTCAGCCACCTTCGCCACAGACCCGCCAACAGGCGCCTCCCGCGTGATCACCTCATCCGTCGGCACCTCCACCGGCTGCTGCGCGTCCACATCAGCCGGCTTTGCCTCAGTAATATTGCCCGCCTGCGGATCCCTGGCCACCACCCTATCCTGCTTTGTCCACAACCCTCCTATCCGCGGCGCAGGCAGCAGCGGTAGCAGAAAGGCAAGCGCTATGCAACCCACCAGCATCCACCTGTTCCATCGATAAAAAGTCTCCTTCTGCAGCAGCAGCTTATAAAAGAAAAAACAGATGGTGGTGATAACCGTGACGTGCAGGATATAAGGTATCATTTCTTCCGGGATTTAATGATCTCCATAATTTCGTTCAGCTCTTCCTGGCTTAGCTGTTGCTCCTTGGCAAAATATGCCAGCATCCTGGGATAGGAATTATTGAAATAAGACTTAACGATATCTTCGAATGCATGTTTCTGATAGTCCTCCTTCGACACCACCGGAAAATATTGGAAGGTGTTGCCAAATGTCTCGTGGCCGAGAAATCCCTTCTCCTCCAATATCCTTACCATTGTCGCCACCGAATTGTAATGCGGCCTTGGCTCCGGCAGTTCGGCAATGATCTCCTTAATAAAAGCCTTTCCCAAATGCCAGCAGGCCTGCATGATCTGCTCTTCACGTTTGGCTAGTTTCAACATGTGCGTCCAAATTTTAAATGAATCTACTACTAATTTATTAGTTCAACAACTAATTGATTAGTTTTTTCAGAAAATACTTCGCCATCCATCGTCGCGCTCTCTGCCAATCCCCTCGTCGCTGAAGCACTTGCTAAATAATAGTTCTCCCTTACACTCCCGCTGAATAAACCTGCACCATTTTCTTTTTAGCAAATCCACTCCTTGGAACAGCATTTGCACAGGAGCCGTTAAATCCTCTGCCAGCGAGGGTTTCAGAAACATCATAAACCAGGCCGCACCCGCGGCGGCAGTGGCATAATTTTAGCAATTCAAAAAATCCACAACAGGAATATGTCCAAATAAATTTGGAGAGTGCTCAAATTGAGATAAATTTGGTATGTGCATACAAACTAACCTGCAACGATGTTTGACATAGGTAGCCAAAATATCGCGGCCAGAACCTTGCCATTGCCAGATGAGAATGAACTGCTTGCCCGAATAGCAGAAGGAGACGATAAGGCCTTCGCTCCCATTTTCCATCACTACCGGCGAAAGGTCTACTCGTATGCTTATCACCTGACCGGCAACAGCGCACAGGCGGACGAGCTGGTGCAGGATGTATTCCTGAAAGTCTGGCTTCACCGCCAAAAGATTCCCCACATTCTTCGTTTTGACAACTGGCTCTTTACCATCGCGCGCAATCAGGTGTTCGACATGCTGAAAAATATGGCCAAAGAATCGGCCCTTCGCCGCCGGATGGCCGGCATGCCCGAACCCGAAGCGAACCTGGTGGAAGACGTGGTGCTCACCCGTGAGAACGAAGAACAATTGCAGCGCGCCCTCGATCAGCTGTCCCCGCGGCAAAAACTCATCTTCACGCTAAGCCGTCACCAGGGTATGAAACACGAAGAGATCGCCTCACACCTCCATATCTCCCGCAACACAGTCAAGACCCACCTCGTCCAGGCGCTAAAAACGCTCCGGGACATCCTTCATTTCCCCACCGACGGCCTCCTGCTCATCTGCTTCATGGTCATCGGGAATTTCATCGACTGACACTTGCCCGAAAAATCTAAAAAAAAATTTCTTTTCACCTACTCCTATCCTCCGTTAATTCAGTCTTTAATTATGAGCCTGTGTTTGCCTGCTGAAAAATACCAGACTCAACCAAGCTACTACCATGGAAGCATCACAACGATTAGCCTATCTGTTCAGGAGGTACTTTAATAAAGAGAGTACCCCCGCAGAACAGAATGAACTGTTTGACCTGCTGCTCCGCTCGGAACACGACGCAAGCCTGCGTAACCTTATCGACGAGACCTGGAAGGAAGATTTCCCCGTTTATCTACAGGACAAGCAGACCGCGGACGCCATACTCCGGCACATCGTAAGCCGGCGTGAGCCCGAAACGCCTCCCTCTGCCAGCGAAGATCCTACCCCCGTCCAGACTTTCTCCCGCCGCCGCATCCTCCTCTACACCGGCTGGGCTGCATCCCTGCTCGGTATCACAATCCTCGGCTTTCTGGCCCTTTATTCGCGCAATTCCACCCCAACTCATCCGGCGCCACCACCGGTGCTGGCCGTTAAACCACCTATAAACCGCTGTATCACCCTGCCGGACGGAAGTACTGTATTACTCAATCAGGACGCCCGGCTGGACTATCAGAAAGGTCTCAATTCGAAAACCCGTGAAGTAACCCTGCACGGTGAGGCCTATTTCGCGATCCATCACGACCCCCGTCCCTTTATCGTCCACACCGGCACAGTCCGCACCACAGTGCTGGGTACTGCCTTCAACATCAACGCCCCCTCCGACCGGAACATCGTCATCACCGTGACGAAAGGAAAAGTAAAGGTAGAGAACAGCGCGGGTGAATACAGTATCCTTCGGCGTAACGAACAACTGAGCCTCGACTCGCTGCACACCCGGCTGAAAAAGATCCCGGTCGACGCCGGCGAGGTGCTTATCTGGAAAAAACCCTACCTTATTTTTAATGACGTAACTATGAAAGAGGCGATGGACGAGCTCTCGGCCCGATTTCACACCACCATCGTCTTTACCAACCCCGCCGCAGAAAATTGCCCCGTGACCGCTTCCTTTACCGAGGGACAATCCCTGGAAGCCATCATCAAGGTCTTATCGAAGATCAACAACATGGACTATGTCATCGATCACGGTCAGTTTATGATCAGTGGAGATGGATGTAAGTAGCCCTGGTAATTAGGTATATAGTAGAACCCTATATAAAAAAGACCCGCTCCGGCTGGAACCCGAAGCAGGCCTTAAAAGGATACCTTTTTCCTGACAGGTCAGGTATCCTGCTTTAAATAAGTCATCATCATTTAAAACAATCAAAACTATGACATTTTCTTTATTGTCAGCGTTTGAGCGCTCCTGCCTGGAACCAGGGCGCCAGGAACTGCTTAACCAAACCAAAAAACGATTGCTGTATTTTATGCGAATCAGCTTTGTACTCCTCCTGTGTTTTTTCAGCAGCGTCCAGCTACTCAGCGCCCGCGACGCCAGCGGACAAGACCTGAATAAGGTCTATATTTCGCTGGAGCTGAAAGACGAGCCCCTGATTTCCGCCCTGGAAAAGATCCAGCAGATGACGCCCTTCATGTTTGCCTACAACAAACGGGAAATCAAACGAATTCACAATCTTACCCTCGGTAGCGGCCGCAGGTCGGTGCACAGCATCCTCGAAGCACTGCTACTCAACACCCGCCTCCGCTACGAACTGGTGGGCAATACTATCGTCATCTCCACCGTCCGCGACCGCAGCGAAACCATTCCCAGCATATACAGGGAGCTGTCGCCCATAGCCGCCTCCCGCGAGGAGATCAAAGCCCGCACCATCAGCGGCACCGTCACCAATGACAAAGGTGAAGGCCTCTCCGGGGTCTCCGTCACAGTCAGAGGCAGCTCGGTGGGCACCACCACCGACGCCCAGGGCCATTTTCAGCTGACGGTCCCCGACGAAGGCGCTACCCTGGAATTTTCCTATGTAGGCTATGAAATGCAGAGCATAAAGGTCGGCAGCCAGGCCTCTTTATCGGTCAAGCTCAAGGAGACGGTCACCGGCCTCAACGACGTCGTGGTCATCGGATACGGCCAGGTCAAGAAATCTGACCTTACCGGCGCCGTCGCCAGCCTCAAAGCCGAGCAGATAGTAGACAGACCCGTCCCCAACGTAACGCAGGCCCTGCAGGGCAAGATCGCAGGCGTTGACGTCAGCATCAACAGCAATGCTCCGGGCCAGGGCGCCAAGGTCCGCGTACGGGGTATCGGCTCGATCAACTCCAGCCTCGATCCGCTGTATGTCGTCGACGGAGTCGTAGGCGTCGATATCAATACGCTCAACCCGCACGAAATAGCCTCCCTCGAAGTCCTGAAAGACGCTTCTTCGACAGCCATCTATGGTGCCCGCGGCGCTAACGGCGTCATTATCGTCACCACCAAAAGAGGCCGCCACGGCATTTCAAAAGTTACCTATGACGGCAACGCCAACGACGCCGTACTGACCCGCCACCTGAAAGCGCTCAACTCGGAACAGTTCGTCCAGATATACAACGCGTCCTACGCCAACGGCCAGCAATATGACCCGCTCGGCCAGGTCCAGACCCCGCCGGTTCTGATGAACCATACCAGCCTGCCCAAGCTGTTCGACGCCAACGACAAGCCGCTGTATAATACCAACTGGGAAAAAGAGACGTACAAGCCGGCCTTCTCCCACGACCATTTCATCAATATCCAGGGCGGCAGCGACAAATCCCTGTTCAGCGCTTCCTTTGGCTACCTCGACCAGCAGGGCATCATGGTCAACAGCTGGTTCAATCGCTATAACGTCAAGCTGACCCTCGACAATGACGTCAACGACTGGCTGAAGATCGGAGGCAACATCTCGCTGATCAAAAGCCAGCAGCGCCTGGTCTCCGATGCCAACGGCGCCCTCAACGTTCCCCGCATGGTTACCGAGGAAGTGCCCATCGTCCCGATAAAATATCCCGACGGCAGCTGGGCCGGAAACAACGATATCGCCGGCCTCGAAGGCGGCCCTAACCCGGTTCACATCGCACAGTCCCGCTACAACCTGAACAACACCCTGCAGGCGCTCGGAGACATCTATGCGACCATCCATCTTACAAAGGAACTGGATTTCAAGTCCGACCTTGGCTACAACGTAGGTGCACAGAAGAACAATTTCTATTCCGGTAATGACCTTCCGCACCTTTCCCAGGACCAGGGTGGTGAAGCGCACATCAACTCTTACTACAACTATTACTGGCAGACGGAGAACTACCTGACCTGGAACAAAAGGATCAATGACCGGCAGCGCTTCACGGCCCTGCTCGGTGCCTCCTGGCTG
>Ga0310811_10014339_pt1 | contig 10328 bp, 7 predicted proteins | sample YCmetagenome_FD_207642 | JGI IMG/M metagenome (GOLD analysis project Ga0310811, IMG submission 207642) | Soil microbial communities from experimental microcosm in Duke University, North Carolina, United States - YC | ecosystem: Engineered > Artificial ecosystem > Soil microcosm > Unclassified ... | reverse complement strand
TGGTGCATCCGAAGATGAAAGGGATGCCTATGGTGATAGCGGCTGTCGCCCACCGCCTGCAGCCGATCCCGAAGCTCCTGCTTCGAAAGCAAATTGGTCTCTACTTCTACGGTCGTCGTCATCGATTCAGTTGCCATCCGTCGTGTGCCACCTGCCACCCCGCTTCCACCGCGGCACGATACTCCGCACTTCCCGTCTCAAGCATCGGATTGGTGTTATTGATATGGACGAAGACCTTGCGGGGAAAGTCTACGTCGGCCAGAAGTGCAATCGTGCCATCCTCTCCGCTTAGAGGAACATGGCCGATCGACCGTGCCGCAGGCGTTCCGGCATGGGTCCGGCTCAACTCCGCATCGCTCCAGAAAGTACCATCCACCAGAATGGCATCGCACGTCCGATAGATGTCGCGCAGTTCCGGTGTAATCTCTGGAACCGAAGGCGTATAGGCCACTCTACGGTCATCTTTTTCCAGCACCAGCCCCAGGCTCGCCTGTCCCGGCTCCTTCGTATCCATCTCACGCGCATAGAAAGGCAACGACCCCTCAAGCGGAACCGGTGTGCATGAGATTCCCGAGCTGCCCAGCGAAAACGGCTGCCCCGGAACAATCTCCACCCATGTCAACTGTCTCGGAACTCGCTCCAGCATACGAAAAAAGCTGTTCGCCTCAAGCGTCTGCCTTACCAGCCTCGTTGCATAAAGGGTTAGCGGCTGAAACTCTCTCAGCAACAAAACGCCAAGAACCTGATCGAGGTCAGCGCTCGTAAGCACAATGCCTTCAATCGGCGTATTTCGCCGTCCGTGTTGGGGTGAAGGTTGTAGCTCAGGGTTAGCTTCGATCTGGAAACGCAGATCGGGCGATGCATTCAGGAGAAACCATCTTTCTCCATCTCCAGAGACAATCGCCTGTAATTGCAGCCTCGGAGTTACCGCTCCCGTACCTTTGCGGCAAAGATCGCAAAGTCGGCAGGAGCAGTTCCACTGGGGAACACCGCCGCCGGCGGCAGTCCCCAGCATCTTAAAGAAAAACATTCTTTAGAGTTCTGCAGGAGCGTAGCAGTTGATCTCACAAGCAAGGTTAACTTCTTGAAAATCAGGACGGGTCCAGGTCTTCATTGTCGATAATCTCCTGTTTCTAGATTAAAACTAGCGGGCTCGAAGAGCGCGTCCCTCACCCACCGGAATTGTACATATTAAACCGACGTCTGGGAACGGAAGCTGTTAGCCGACAATCTTTTCAACCCTACTTCCGCCGCCAGCGGACCCCGTCCTTGGAATCCTCGATCAAAATGCCCTTGGCCAGAAGATCGTTGCGAATCGCATCGGCTCGCGCGAAGTTTCGTGACTTCTTCGCCTGCGTCCGTTCCGCCACCAGAGCGTCAATCTCAGCATCCGGGAGGGCAAGATTGGTTACCAGCTCAGGAGCTGCCTCGCCCAGCCTTCCCTCCGCCTCCGCCCAGGCCAGCGCCGCCCGCGTTATCTCGGCGTCATTGTCCTTCAGCACCGCAAAGACACCATCGAAGAGGTCCAGAACCCGCAAAATCTCCCCTACATTGCCCGCACGAAGCGTACCCGCATCCGCCGCCGAGTTAGCCGTCCGCACCAGATCAAAGATCGCCGCCCGAGCCTCGGCCGTGTTCAGGTCGTTCGCAAGCGAGGCCGTATATCCCTGCTCCGCCTTGGCTGTAGCCGCCGCCACCGACTCATCCAGCCCCTCCGGGAAGCCCCCCTTCAGCATGCGCTGATGGAAGGTACGCAGACGGTCGATCGCATTCGTCGATTCCGTCAACGACTCGAAGGTGAAGTTCATCTGATGCCGGTACGGCACCGAGATCAGCAGAAAGCGAATCGCCGAAGCGCGATAACCCTTCAAAAGAAGGTCACGCAGAGTATAGAAATTGCCCTCGGACTTCGACATCTTGCGCCCTTCCACCAGCAAAAAGCGCACATGCATCCAGTGCCGCACAAAAGGTTTGCCCGTCGCCGACTCCGACTGCGCAATCTCATTCTCATGATGCGGAAACATCAGGTCTTCGCCCCCGCAGTGCAGGTCCAGCGAATCCCCCAGAAACTTCATCGCCATCGCCGAGCACTCGATATGCCAGCCAGGACGTCCGCAGCCAATCTCCGTATTCCAGCTCTGTTCGCCCGGTTTGCACGCCTTCCACAGGGCAAAGTCGCGGGCGGCATCCTTCTCGTACTCGTCCACATCCACCCGCGCGCCGTCTTCGATTCCCTCGAAGTCCTTGCGCGAAAGCTTGCCGTACTCCGGGAAACGCGCAATGCGGAAGTACCAGCTTCCATCCTCTGCCTGATACGCAATATCTTCCGACGCCAGCTTCTCAATCAGCGTCACCATGTCGGGTATGCAGGCCGTGGCGCGAGCCACAATCTCCGGCCTCTCGATCCCCAGTGCATCGGAGTCCTCAAAGAAGGCGCGCTCATACTTCTCCGTGTACTCCGAGATCGGCTTTCCCGCAGCCGAGGCATTGCGAATGATCTTGTCATCCACATCGGTAATGTTCATCACAAACTTCACCGGCATGCCCTGCTGGCGCAAAAAACGCCGCAGAACATCGACATGCAAAAAGGTACGGAAGTTGCCGATGTGGCCGTAATCATAGACCGTCGGCCCGCAGCAGTACATTCGCAGTTCGGGCGAGTCGACCGGTTCTATCGTCTCGAGCTTGCCGCCCAGGGTATTGAAGAGTTCCATCTTTGCCACGTGCGCTTCTATCTCTAGTCGCAGCCGAGCATACGCGCGCGGTGCAGACCTCTCCCTTTTGGATTTCCTCGTCGATTTTAACCGATGATCCGGCGGTTTCGACGAAGCCGCCGCTCAGCTTCCGCCTAATCGAAGCTGCGGAGTCGCTCCCAGCGTCTCCGCAGCAAACTCCCCGGCCACAAACTTCGGCCATGCAGCCGCTGCAATCATCGCGGCATTATCGGTCGAGAGCGCCAGCGAGGGAAACGCCACCGGAAGCCCCCGTTTATCTGCCTCTGCCTGAAACCTCCGCCGCAACTCGCTGTTAGCCGCCACCCCGCCCGAGACCACAAGGCCCCGCGCCCCATATCTCTCCGCCGCAGCAAAGGCCTGGCGAAGCAGGTTCCCCACCACCGCATACTGAAACGACGCAATCAGATCCAGAGTCTCGCGATCGCAGAGAGCCGCGGCCTCATCCGATCCCGGCTTCCACTCAGGATGTTCCGCCAGAGCCCTGCGGCGAGCCTCCACACTCCCCTTCATCCCATGCGTCTCGATATACCGCAGCACCGCCGTCTTGATCCCGCTGAACGAGAAATCAAAACTCCCCTCTGTCTGCACCGCAGGAGCCTTCTTGTTCTTGATCGGAGCCCCATCCCGGCTCACCCTCGGCTTGATCTGCGCAAACCGAAACGGCACCGCATGCGGGTTCCCGCGCCGTGCCAGCAGATCGATCCATGGCCCCCCGGGATATCCCAACCCCAGCAGCTTCGCCACCTTGTCATAGGCCTCGCCCGCAGCATCGTCCACCGTCCGTCCAACGTTGCGATAACGCCACGCACCCTCTTTTTTTTGCTCCGCAAGATCGCGCCGTTGTTCTGCCAAATACAGATGCGTATGGCCGCCAGAAACCACCAAAGCCAACAGCGGAAACTCCATCGGCCTCTCGGCTCGCTGCCGCGCCTCCATCAGAACCGCATGAATATGACCCTCAAGATGGTTCACGCCAATCAGCGGCTTCCCCAGGCCGAAGCTCAACGCCTTCGCATAGGTAATCCCCACCAGCAACGCGCCAGCCAGCCCCGGCCCCTCCGTCACGGCTATCGCATCCACCTCATCGAGCGACACCCCAGCCCTCTGCATCGCCTCGCGCACCACAGGAACCACATTGCGCAGATGCTCCCGCGAAGCCAGCTCCGGAACCACGCCGCCATAATTCGCATGCAGGTTCATCTGCGAGGCCACCACATTCGAAAGCGCCTCCGTGCCGCCGCGCACCACCGCCGCAGCCGTCTCGTCGCACGAGCTCTCAATCCCCAGAATCAGGCCGTTCAACTCACCAGGTTCGCTCGCGCTGCGCATCTCTTTATCATAGGGGCTGAGATGGCCGCGCGAGAAAACCCCGGATACCAGGCAGCCCGCAACATAGCCAATGCCCTGCGCGTTGCGGGCCATCAGGCTTACCTCGCAGGCGGCTGCGTGCGCGATCTTCTCCTCGGCCTCGAGCCCAAGGACTACGACGTCGCCACCAGCGCCACCCCCGGCACCGTCCTCCAACTCTTTGCCGATCGAAAGACCGTCACCGTCGGCGCCCACTTCGGCGTCGTCCTCGTCTGCGATCCCAACGGCATCGCCACCGAAGTCGCCACCTTCCGCCACGACGGCGCATACAGCGACGGACGCCGCCCCGATGCCGTGCGTTACTCCACAGATCCAAAAGAGGATGTCCTCCGGCGCGACTTCACCATCAACGGCATGCTGCTCGATCCCACCATCTACGACCAGACCGGCAACGCCTCAGCCGCCACCCTCGACTACGTTGGAGGCCGCGAGGATCTTGCCGCCCACATCCTCCGCGCCATCGGCGACCCCGCGTTACGTTTTGCAGAAGACAAGCTACGCATGCTCCGTGCCGTCCGCTTCGCCGCACGCCTCGGCTTCGCCATCGATCCCGCCACCGCCGCTGCCATTCGTCAGCTTGCATCGCAGATCACCGTCGTCAGCCCCGAGCGCATCCGCGACGAACTCACTCTCATACTCACCGAAGGCGGAGCCCGTCCCGGCTTCGAGCTGCTCGATCAGCTCAACCTGCTCCCCTACATCCTGCCCGAGATCACAAAGCTCCACGGCGTCCAGCAACCGCCTGAATACCATCCCGAGGGCGACGTCTGGGTCCACACCCTCCTCCTGCTCGAAAAGCTTCCTGCCGGAGCATCCTCTACCCTCGGCTGGGGAGCACTGCTGCACGACGTCGGCAAGCCCGCCACCTACCGTGCACCCGACCCCTCCAACCCGAACGACCGCATCCGCTTCAACGGTCATGTTGAGATCGGCGTCCGCATCGCGGAAGTCATCCTCGCGCGCCTTCGCTTCTCCAACGAAGAGATCGCCCAGATCGTCGCTCTGGTCAAAAACCACATGCGCTTCGGCGACGTTCTCCACATGCGCGAATCCACCCTCAAGCGCTTCCTTCGCCTCCCTCGCTTCGACGAACACCTCGCGCTCCATCGCATGGACTGTCTCTCCTCTCACGGAGATCTCAGACTCTACGAATTTGCCAAAGAGCAGTACGAAGCCACCCCTATCGAAGCCATCCAGCCCACCCCCCTCATAACCGGGCGCGACCTGATCGCAGCAGGCTACGCTCCAGGACCGCGCTTCAAGAAGATGCTTGAAGCAGCGGAAGACGCCCAACTGGAAGGCACCGTCACCACACAGACCGAAGCCCTCCATTTCGTGCAGGAACGCTTCGGAACCCCCGCCAAATAATTTCCGCGTCTTCCGCCAGCCCTCCCCCGTCCATCCTTCATGTATGCCCAATAATTTTCGATTTCTTCTGCTGAGTTTCTTTCTGGTTCCGTCTCTCCACGCCAGCGTCATCGGCGTCAGCAAGCCTGCCGAGCCGATCACCGAGGCTCGCATCCAGCAGCTCCCTGCCCAGGACCGTGCCGCATGGCTGGCCTACCTTCAGCGCTCTCAGAAGCAGCGGCAGGCCGATCAGGCTGCTCTGCTCGCCGAGCGCAAACCAGGCACACCTGCACCTCCCATCGCCCGCGAAAGCTTCGCCGGGCGCACCATGCCCCTCGATAAGCCCGCGGAGTGGTACGCAACTCCTGAAGCCCTTCACATCGCCGACGTCATCGTCAGCTTCCAGACACCCGCCGGGGGCTGGAGCAAGAACCTCGATATGACCGGCCCCGCCCGGCTTCCCGGAGAAAGCTACACCTCCGACAACCTCAGCAAGCACCCCTCCCCCAACGACTTCGACACCCCGCACGATCTGCACTGGAACTACGTCGGAACCCTCGACAACGACGCCACCACCACCGAAATCCGTTTCCTGGCGCTGGTCGCCGCTGCCTCGCCCCAGCATGCCGCTACGTACCACGCGAGCATTCTCAAAGGCATTCACTACCTCCTCGCCGCGCAGTTTCCCAATGGAGGCTGGCCCCAGGTCTGGCCCCTCGAAGGCGGCTATCACGACGCCATCACCTATAACGACAACGCCGTTACCGAGGCCGCCGGGCTGCTTACGATCATCTCCACCGGCCAGCAGCCCTACGCCTTCGTCCCCGCCGACCTCCGCCATCAGGCCGCCTCTGCGTCCAATCATGCCCTGCAATGCATCCTCTCCAGTCAGGTCATCATCCACGGACACCGCACCATCTGGGCCCAACAACACGATGCGCTCACCCTGCAGCCCACCACGGCTCGCAATTACGAGCCCATCGCCCTCGCCACCGGCGAAAGCGCCGCTCTGCTGATCTACCTCATGAAGATTCCCGACCCTTCACCGCAAGTTGTTGCAGCGATCGAAGCCGGAGTCGCCTGGCTGAGACACAGCGCCATCTACGGGCAGCAGTGGGCCGGAGGCCGCGACACCCCCGAAGGCCGCCATCTTGTCCCCGCCTCAGGAGCCGGTCCCCTCTGGTCACGCTACTACTCCATCCAGACCGAGCAACCCATCTTCGGCGACCGCGACAAGACCATCCACGACACTGTCTCCGAGCTCTCTGCCGAGCGCCGCAACGGCTATCAGTGGTACGGCAACGGTCCTCAGCATGCCCTCGATGCTTACGCTGTTTGGAGCAAGACTCACGTCTCCACAACTCATGCATCTAACGGAAGATGAGTGAGTCCGGTCTCGAAACCATCGTCATCGGTGCCGGCATCGCAGGCCTTACCGCAGCCCGCACTCTGGCGGAGGCAGGACTTCCTGTAACCATCCTCGAAGCTCGTAGCCGAATCGGTGGCCGGATTCTCACCCACCACGTCGCCGATCAGTCCATTGAGCTGGGTGCCGAATTCATCCACGGTCGTCCGCCGGAGCTCTGGGCCCTCATCGACGAAGCCGGACTCAAAACCTACGAACGAGGCGGCTCCCAGGCCTGCTTCCAGAATGGTGTTCTCAAATCCTGTCACGAAGAAGAGCGCTCCTTCCATCTCCTCGAAGGCCTTGAAGACTTCCACGGCCCCGACATGAGCTTTGCCGAATACGCCGCAACCCTCAAGGCCAGCGAAGCCCAGCGAACCTCCATCCTCACCTTTGTCGAAGGCTTCAACGCCGCCGACGCCAACCAGATCAGCGCCGCCGCCCTTGGCGTTCAGCAGAAGGCCGAAGACTCCATCCAAGGCGACCAGGCCTTCTATCTTCGCGGCGGCTACGACCGTATCGCGCAATATCTCGCCAGCCGCATCGTCGATGGCAAAGGCAGCATCCTGCTCAACACTCCTGCGCAGGAGATCCGCTGGCATCCCGGATCAGTCACCGTCACGACCAAAAACCAGTCCTTCTCCGCCGCCCGCATCATCGTCACCATCCCTCTTGGAGTCCTTCAGGCTGGCACCCTCGCCATCCATCCGCGCCCCGATGCCATCCTTCAGGCCGCCTCGCAGCTTCGCATGGGATACGCCGTTCGCTTCACCCTGCACTTTCGCGAGCCCTTCTGGACCCGACCTCGCCGCGTATGGCAAAAAGATCTCAGCTTCCTCTTCAGCTTCGAAGAGATTCCCCCCGTATGGTGGACTACTCACCCGCATCCCAGCGCTCTTCTCACCGGCTGGATCGGCGGCCCACGCTGCGCTGAGCTTGCAAGCCTCACCTCCGACGAGATCGCCGAACGTGCCTGCTCCACCCTCGCCCGCATCTTCTCCCTCGAGCCCGATCGTCTTCGAAAGCTTCTGATCGGCTGTCACTACCACGACTGGCTGCACGATCCCTACGCGCTGGGAGCCTATAGTTACGTCGCTTCAGGCGCTCTCGATGCGCCCCGCCAGCTCTCCGAACCCGTCGCCGACACGCTCTTCTTCGCCGGAGAACACACCGACACCACCGGACACTGGGGCACCGTCCACGCCGCCATGCGATCCGGCCAGCGAGCAGCCCTGCAGGTACTCGGCACAACATAGTAAGTATTTCTGATTCACTCGCCCCTCACCAGCTCCTGCAACCGCTGTGCATCCCTGGGAGCCCGCACCTTCGCATCGTTATCGAAATAGACATAGACATCTCTCGGCGCTCTCTTCGCAGCCGTCTTCGCAGCCCATCGTCCTTCTGGCTGCTCTCCTCGAGCCCACGCCTTAATCCTTTCCGCCCACTGCTTAAGGGCGTCTTCTTCGTACCCGCTCGTATACAGCTGCTGCGAGCCATGCAGCCTGCAATACACAAAATCTGCGCTCACATCCATCAGCAGCGGCCACTCCACCGTATCGGCAACCACGAAACCAATCCCGTACTGCCGTAACAACTCAATAAACTCCGGCACCACAAAGCTCTCGTGCCGAATCTCAACACAGTGTCGCAGCGGCGCGTCTCTTCTCACCCGAAACCCGGCATCTTCTCGCATACGATCCGCATGCCTGCGCATCAAAGCCGCAGCTTCACAATGGGATCTCGGCAACATCTTGAAGAAGCTCTCAAACCGCTCCACATCGAATCGCATCTGCGGAGGAAACTGCCACAACAGAGGGCCGAACTTCTCCCCTAACCGCAGCACTCCGCTGCCAAAAAAGTTCGCCAGAGGCACCTTCGCCTCCCGCAACTTCAGCATGTGAGTCAGAAAACGCGATCCCTTTACCGAAAAAACAAAATCTTCCGGCGTCTGCCTCACCCACTCACCAAAACTCTCCGGCCTCTGCAGCGAATAAAACGTTCCGTTGATCTCAATCGTGTTAAACGTCTTCGCCGCATACTCCAGCTCTCGCCTCTGCGGCAAATCCTTCGGATAGAAGATGCCGCGCCAGCCTGCATATCTCCATCCCGAGATCCCGATGCGAATCCGTCCGCTGTTCTTTCTCTCCACACTCTCTTTCGATGATCTCAAGCTCCACAAAGGAAGCACGTTGCAGGCAGGTTAACCGGCGGGTCGGAAAACACGCCGGTTTGCGATAGCATCTGAGCTACTATGGCCGTCCCACGTCCCCTGCTGAATACTCCGCATAATCACACTCCCGATACACAGATCCTCCTCGATGGAGCCACCGTACCCGCTCGCACGGGTGATCTGCTCATCGAAGTCATCAATCTCTATCGCGAATCCCAGCAGCACAAGCCTCTTCCCCAGGTCTGCTACGTACCCCAGATGGGGCCCATCGAAAGCTGCGACACCTGCATGGTCGAGGTCGATGGCCAGCTCACCCGCGCCTGCGGAACCTTGATCAAACCCGGAATGAAGGTCGTGACCTCCAGTAACACCGTCGACATCGCGCAGCGCGAGGCCTTCGACCGCATCCTTCAGAATCACGAACTCTACTGCACCGTCTGCGACAACAACAATCAGAACTGCACCATCCACAACACCACCGCGGTCCTCGACGTAAAACACCAGAAACGCCCCTTCGTTCACAAGCCCTATCCGCAGGATCACTCCAACGCCTTTTACCGCTACGATCCCGATCAGTGCATCCTCTGCGGCCGCTGCGTCGAAGCCTGCCAGAACGTTCAGGTCAACGAGACGCTCTCCATCCAATGGGAGAGCGACCATCCCCGAGTTCTCTGGGACGGCGGCGAAAAGATCGACGGCTCCTCCTGCGTCTCCTGCGGCCACTGCGTCACCGTGTGCCCCTGCAACGCGCTCATGGAAAACTCCATGCTCGGCCACGCCGGTTATCTCACCAACCTGCCGCAGAGTGCGCTCAACGAGATGATCGACGTCGTCAAAGCGATCGAGCCCCCCATCGGCTATGGCCCCATCCTCGCCCTCTCCGACATCGAATCCGAGATGCGCCACGCCCGCGTCAAGCGCACCAAAACCGTCTGCACCTATTGCGCCGTCGGCTGCAGCTTCGAGGTCTGGACCCGCGACCGCCACATCCTCAAGATCGAACCCACCCACGGCCCCGCCAACGGAATCTCCACCTGCATCAAAGGGAAGTTCGCCTGGGGACACATCAACTCCGACGATCGCCTCGTCTCCCCGCTCCTGCGCAAAGGCGACACCTTCGTCGAAATCTCCTGGGATGAAGCCCTCGACCTCATCCAACAGAAATTCACCGCGGCGAAAGAACAGTACGGACCCGACGCCCTCGCCTTCATCGCCTCCTCCAAATGCACTAACGAGGAGAGCTACCTGATGCAGAAACTCGCCCGCGCGGTCGTCGGCACCAACAACGTCGACAACTGCGCGC
>Ga0310811_10014338_pt1 | contig 10328 bp, 10 predicted proteins | sample YCmetagenome_FD_207642 | JGI IMG/M metagenome (GOLD analysis project Ga0310811, IMG submission 207642) | Soil microbial communities from experimental microcosm in Duke University, North Carolina, United States - YC | ecosystem: Engineered > Artificial ecosystem > Soil microcosm > Unclassified ... | reverse complement strand
ATAGCTTTCTCGCTCTTCCGCTTGCGTGAACGCCCCTCACCGTGTGAGCTATCGCCCTCATCCTGTTCAACCTCACTATCGAGCGCGGCTTCCAGAACCTGGCGAACGTCGGCAGCGAAAACAAATTTCATCTCATCACGCAACTCAGCCGGAATATCTTCCATCAAATCAGGTTGGTTCTTCTCTGGCAAAATCACAGTGCGAATACCTGAACGGTAAGCCGCCAGGACCTTCTCCTTCACCCCACCGATTGGCATCACTTTCCCGCGTAATGTCACCTCACCTGTCATCGCAACATCCGAGCGAACCTTACGACCACTTGCCAGCGAGACAAGTACAGTGACCATCGTTACACCAGCGGAAGGCCCATCTTTCGGGATAGCTCCAGCAGGCACATGAATATGGACATTCTGCCCTTCAAACACATGCCTGGGCAAGCCCAATGCCGTTGAATTTGAACGCACATAACTCAATCCTGCCATCGCAGACTCTTTCATTACATCGCCAAGTTGTCCTGTCAGGATCAAGCGCTCCTCTTTACCAGACATAGTCGCAGCCTCAATAAAGATAATCTCGCCACCAACAGGTGTCCAGACCAGACCTGTCGCGATGCCAGGACGGTCAATACGCTCGGCAGCCTCATCAAAGAAACGTTGACGACCCAGATATTCCGCTACATCATCGGCAGCAATATGAATAGGTGTCTCATGCCCCTCTGAAATCTGTCTGGCAGCTTTTCGGCAGAGCGAACCCACCTGACGTTCCAGATTACGAACACCTGCTTCCCGTGTATATTCACGGATCACGCGCCGCAACACGTCATCATCAATTGTCAATTCATCCTTATGCAAACCATTGGATTCCACCTGCTTCGGCAACAGATAGTTCAGCGCAATATGCAACTTCTGTTCTTCTGTATACCCTGACAGTTCAAGGATCTCCATACGATCGCGCAAAGGTGCCGGGATCGTCTCTAACGAATTCGCAGTCGCAATGAACATCACATGGGACAGATCAAACGGCAGATCCAGATAGTTATCACGGAAATTGTAATTTTGCTCAGGATCCAACACCTCAAGCAACGCCGAAGATGGATCACCACGCCAGTCAGCGCCAACCTTATCAACCTCATCCAGCATAATCACCGGATCATTCGCCTCAACGCGGCGTAAGGTTTGCAGGATACGACCAGGCATCGCACCAATATAGGTACGGCGATGACCACGGATCTCAGCCTCATCCCGAATGCCGCCTAACGACATACGAGCGAACTTACGACCCAGAGCGCGAGCAATCGATTGTCCCAACGAAGTTTTACCAACTCCCGGCGGTCCCACAAAACACAGAATTGGCTCACGATTCACTGAGCGTCGAGCTTCCTGTGCCACCAGAGGCCGGGCTGCTTCGATCTCATCAACCTCCACCCCCTCTTCAACCTCGACCTCTTCTTCGGCTTTCAACTGCTCCTGCTGAGCCGCCAGACGATCTTCTTTCAAGCGACGTACCGCCAGATACTCCAGAATACGCTCTTTGATCTTCTGCAAATCATAATGATCCTGATCAAGTACTTCGCGTGCATGTGGAACATCAATCTTCAGACCAGTGCTCTTAGACCAGGGCAGAGAAACCAGCAACTCAAGATAGGTGCGAATAATGCTATATTCAGGAGAGACAGTCGGCAATTTCTCCAGACGTGACAGTTCACGATTCGCCTCTTTCAACGCCTCTTCCGGCATATTAGCTTCATCGATCTTGCCGCGCAGTTCATTGATAGTAGCCTGCTCTTCGCTCTCCTCACCAAGCTCGCGCTGAATCGCCTTCAGTTGCTCACGCAGCAGATACTCCCGCTGCATCTTACCCATCTCTTCCTGAGCACGATTCTGGATTTTCTTGCCCAGTTCGAGAATTTCAAGCTCATGCTCAAGAAATGTACTTAACTGCTCCAGTTTCTCATGCACCGAATCGAGTTCAAGCAACTTCTGGCGCAGTTCCATATCCATCTGCACAAACGTCGCGATGACATAAACGACCTGACGCGGCTCCTCCAGGTTCAAAGTTGCCGCCGCAACCCCCTCTGGCACATTCTGAACCAGCGCAACCAGACGTTGGAAATAACTGATCACATTGCGTTTAATCGCTTCAGTCTCAGTATCAGACTCCTGAATATCAGGTTTTGACGTCACCCGAGCAGAGAGATAAGGTTTTTCCTGCGTAAACTCATCAATAGTAACACGCTCTAGTCCCTGAACCGCAATCTGGATCGTCCCATCGGGCATACGGAACATACGACCGACTCTGGAAACAGTGCCCATACGATAGAGATCGTCGGGACCGGCATACTCAATATCAGGTGACTTCTGAGCTGCGAGAACAACCAGCCGATTGCCGCGCATCACATCATCAATCAAGCGGATATAACGCTCCTGCGCAACCGCAAAAGGCTGCACAGAAAAAGGATAGATGACGGTATCTTTTAACGGAAGAATAGGCAACACATCAGGAATAGTCAGATGCTCATCATCCTCATGCCGTTCAGAGATCTCATCCGTTCCCTCATCTGAGTTCGCGACTGCAACCTGATCCAAGTGCGTCGCGCTGGTATCAGCATCAGAATGATCTATCTCCTCAGAAGTTTTTTCTTCCTGAGTATCCTGCGTCTGCTCCTGCGAGGATGACGAAATATCATCTATACCATTCCCATCATCCGCACGCACAATACTATTAGTATCCCCTGGCTCCTGATCACGAGCCTCATCCACAATATCAGAATGAGCTTGTGACGCTTGATCCTTCTCCACAAGATTTTCTTCGTGCTGATCTGCCTCGGGTTGATATTTATCTTTCTCCATAAAGTCTTCTCTACATAAACAATTCAATTAATCATTGGATACAGTACGTTGAATATGTACACGTTCAATAGTGCTTGCAGGCAATTTAGGCAGATCGACGGAAAGCATACCATTTTCGTAGTGCGCGGTAACTTCATCGCGGACAACGGGGGTTGGGATATATACCTCGACACGAAAAGGGCCATAGCGTATCTGCGCCTCATGATAACTAAAACCATCCTGGTTTTCATGATCGTCGCGTCGCTCTCCACTGATCAACAAAGCGTCCTCATATAAGGTAACTTCGATATCTTCTTCCCTCATTCCGGCAAGCTCCACCTTCACCCTGAAAAGTTCAGCCGACTCAAGAATATCGGCCAGTGGACGCCAGGTGGTCGATTGATGCAACATAGCCTGCTGGCTTTGGCGTAACGCATCATTTAATAACTGACGATAATGCTGCTCCAGTTGTTTTTGTGAACCATCATTGTAACGATAAGTCACATACCGATAGCGCATTCGCATAGCCTCATACCTCTTCACAATACGGAGGAAGTTGTGCGTGCACCTCAGCCTCACCCTTGTTAACGAACAACCGGGCCAATTTGATGCAACAAATAAAACGAAATTGCTATGGAGGGGACGCACACAAGAGAGAAAAGGCAAAAGGTACAAAGCACGCAGTATAAAAGCCACATAGCCCGGTGCCTTTTGCCGAAACAATGCAACTAGAAGGAATGCACTGCTCACCTAGCCTGGTAAAAGATCTTCTTCACCAGCATCTAGAGCTTTTTGACACTCAGGACAGATATATTCATACTCTGATTTGCCCTCTGAAAGCACGTCACTTTGAACAACACGTGCGTAACGCAAACGCGTCGCTTTACTACAACGAGCACAAGTGACATATCTTTCTGCGATGGCAGTTCGTCGGGTACCAAGAACGTCTTCCTGCATGACCGACACCTGTCTTTCTATGCAATTTCAGAATACACAAACACATTAAATGCCTTGTATCGTCAAATTTACGGCATTTGCCAGAGAACATATAAATGGCTCTCATAAAAAGCCTAACATTCTTGATTATGGCACGCCTCCCTTAAAATTGCAAGTACAAAGTTGAGTCCATGTTTGACGAGATCTCTACGATATGCTACTATGTTTTTATATTCCTCGATATGTCGTTTTGCGTTCGTTTTGTAGCGCATCTAAGCTATCGTGGTAAACTAAAAAAAGAAGTACCTATTCATCCAGTAGCAACGAGGGACGAGGGCAATAAACGATATGATCACGCAAACGCTCAAACGTTGGCTGAACAATTTGTTCGCGTGGTGGCCCTGGAAACATTCTACTTTCGTGGAACAGACACCGTCAGTCAGCAGTATGAATAGAGGCTTGATGCAAGACTCTTTGTGGTATGTACCCGTCGATGACTCCACGCCACACATACCACAACTCGATTATAGTCCGGTAGCAGTTGAACAGAACATGGGTGATTTATACGAAGATGTTCCGCTGCCAGATAATACCTACGAAGCTATTGACCAGTTCGATGATGCTGAACTCAATATAGATACAGACACAGAAACCATTATTTCCCCCCCACCTTCATCTATATCTGAAGAAGCAACACCCATTGATGAACATCACCTCGGATTTTTACGTTATTTGGTCCAGCAAGGCATTGTGAACGAAGGGTTTACTGAAGAGCAAAGGCCAGAACAATACCGGTGAGGTGAAAAGATATTAAAATACACCTATGACATGCATAATGCATGTCATAGGAACGATAGACACGACCAGAAATCAATGCCATCATCGTCTGCTGTACCTGCTCGATGCTCAGTCTTGCGCGGCTGAAAATCCCTTTGCTTCTGCTTCTTCTTTTGAAGCAAAATAAATGACATCAACCGACTGCTCTCCATCGGCGGTCAGTTGATCCAACGAAGTTTCCGCCGGATAGTAGCGCATCGTATGTACAACACCGACCAGATGTGCATGTTGTGGCACGACACCATTACCTGTTTGACCGCTATCAAGCAATTCTTCAACGGATGGGATTTGAATCGCTGGTCCCTCTTCGTTTTGTTGCTTGAGGCGACGATACCACAAAACGTAGGTTACAATTCCAGCAGCCGTTAACCCGATACCAAAACCAAAGGCAACCCAGAAACTGCGCTCCTGCTCAATCAGATCCTGTGTCACCTTACGACCTCTTTGTGACAGGGCCTGCGAAAACTCGCCACTTCGCTCAGCAAGATCGTGCGTCAACTGGCTACCCCTTTTGGCGAGATCTCGTGCCAACTGATTCCTTTGTTCGGCGACAGTTTGAGAAAGCACATCGCCACGCGTTTTTAACTCTTCGACAAGATTCCCACTACGTCTGGCAATCTCCTGCCCATACGGAGTTTCACGTAGTTCAGCTAACACATCAGCCAGTGCAAAACCCAGCGACTGCAAACGCTCCTGAAAATCAGGCAGATCCTCACGCCCGCCCTGTACAGCATCCGCTGCTTCCGCTGCCTCTTCCTGTGCCTTATGTAAAGCTGACAATGCTTCTTCAGCTTCAATATGAGTACGTAAACGTGAAGTCAGAATATTTATTGATGGCCCCAGTACACTTAGTGATAACGCACCCACGCGCAACCAGCGTCCTAACGCATTTTCTTTTGACGAACTCATAAAAACCCTCCTTCTTACAAAGCAATATTACTTATGCTGAGGGAGAAACTCTTTCCACAGAGCGATATTGAACACATCTCTCCCAACGCCACAGGAATTGATATGTCCAATGATTGCCAATTTACCTATATACCAGGCAGGAAACCAGCTATCCAGTATAGCATACCTGCTTACCCAACTGTTTTTACTTGTTGTGACTATTCTACTAAAAAATAGAAGTACATACATTATACGAGTGAAGTGAAAAAATGGGTGAATTCAGAAAAAATTTTGAGGCAAAAAGAGCTGCATATCTCCAGGGAAATGTGCTGTAGTGGTACAGAAAGCAAGAAAGAAGCATAGAAGAGTACACTAGATACGCAGGAAAAGGATCATTCAAGCAACGATAACACAGCAATAGAAATAAGCAGTGAGCGGACACATATTGAATAGCAGGCTAAAAATCTCCGGTTGCCAGTTCGCTCAATTGCAAAACAAGTCGACAAAAATGCAACATTGCTGCCGCCGATTCTAGATATGCTTCATCATTGGAAGTTGACAGACGTGCGGATGGTATCTGGCGATGTAACGCACGCAACACAACCATCACATCTTCTTTCAACGCAGGCTCCAGATCACCACGCTGCATAAGCAGCACAACCTGACTCACGATAGAATCAACCTCGTGGCGCATAACATCCAGATCACCAATCCAGGCCTCATCTTCATCCCCCTCCTGATCACTACCACGAAGCAGGATGTCGGTCAATCGTTCGCGTCGCTGCCCTTCATGCCACGTTGGCTTATGTCCCTGTTGGATAGACGTCTGAGGTTCCTCTTGTCTTACGCCGAGTTCATTCAGGAGTGTAGATAACTCTTCTTCCCAGCCAGCCATAAAACACCTCCTTGCGAAAACCTGTAAACAGAGATCTGTGCAACAATCTCCAGTACATACCTGATTTCAATAGCCGACATGCCAGACACTTACACCCATCTCATAAGGTCGCCAGCATACCTCAAAACAAAGCTTGAAACCTTAACGAAAGTGTAACACAGTGCGTCATCCTTGTAAATCACCCAAACGGTATCAGATAAAGCAGGAAGCTTCTGGCAAGTGACGGTTGATATCTCTATCAGAGATGCATACGAAAACAGCAGTGTCTCCCTGTATACTTATTTGTCTCGGGAAAAAACTGCTGTTTCACACTATCCCTGCGATACACGTACGCAACTGCCGATCCAGCTCCACAATATCACGCGTGATAGAAATGCGTTCTTTATGACACACGTCCGCCCTGACCACGCAGATCTCCTGGTGACAACGGGTTAATCAAACCAATAAACATACGAATAATACCAACGAGCGCCACAATCGCCCCTAACCCCATGAGCAAACCCTCAGCAGAATAGGCCCCGGTATTCAATAATAAGCCAATCACAATCATCAGACAGCCAACGCCAATTACCAGCAAACCACTCCAGGTATACTTGTTCCATTTGCGCCATACAGCACGATCCATCATTTCCGTCTGTTCAACAATCTCTTCTTCTGGTTGTGACATCTGATGCATTCCCCTTCTCAAGTTTTATCCATCACACAGCATAATCTACATCAGTTACAGTTCAAATACACTTTCTCTGCTGCTCTATTCTTTACCTGATAGAAAAACCACGTCATTTTCAAGAAAGAGTATTTCACTATCAGAGCTTCTGTGTTCTATACGAATAGAGTTACCTACTGGCTCCAAAAATCAACATTCACCGGAAAAACTGTAGAAACCAGAATGGGATGGATGGAAGGGAATTCTATGCAAGAGGAACAGGCATCTTAATCAAAGAGTCAACAACCGTAAGGAAATCATCCAGTTCAAATGGTTTACTCAATAAAGTCAGATCGGTTGGTAATACTTTTGCGGCTAACTTGCTGGCGCTCATAAAGAAAGTTGGCACCGTCCGCATCTCCGGCAACGTTTGCATACGTTGATATAACTCAAGCCCTGTCATATCTGGTAAACGATAATCTAGAATGCACAGGTGTGGAGTAAATGTCTGTATAGCATCCAATGCTTCACGCCCGGTTGCTGCTAATTGTAAATGATAGGGTGTTTCCTGCTCAATAACGAGGTGTAAAACCTCACCAGTAGCGTCATCATCTTCCACGATCAAGATCGCAGGTGACAGGAAAGCGTCTAAGTGCTGATTCATCATAATTCCATTCTGCCCGCTGCTATTCTTAGCTTTTTTTAAGCTTTCTAAGCGATCTCTAAGGATAATTATACCACGATAATGAGTAGATGTACAGTTTTGGAGCAGATAGAGAAAATATTTACATTCTTTTTATATGTATGAACAGAGCAGAAAATGGGGTTTTACTGTTCGCGGAGAACCTTGCAGGTTCAAATCATCTGGCGTTGCCAGCAGAAAATATGCGCATACAGAGATGAAGAACAGAAGAAGAAAGAGCAACAAAAAACCCTCCATCAACCTATCAGCTAACAGAGGGATAAAATAGCGGCTACTGGACTCGAACCAGTGACACAGGGCTTATGAGTCCCTTGCTCTACCACCTGAGCTAAGCCGCCATGCGCATTCGGATGTCTCTACCCGTCCGCATTACGGATGTATAATATCATGTCTCTCAACAAAACGCAAGTGGGTAGAGTTCTTTTTTTCGTGACGGAACCAAAAAAACTAGTCCATTACACTTGACCGCATGTATGCAGATGTGCTAATATTCCGCACCTGGCTGGCACTTTTTCATCATCACAGGACAAAACCGTCTGAATGCGTCACCACGCACATTCGCAGGCAGAAAGAAGACCACCTTGACTAAACTCACAGCAACGATCCTTGTTCTCACAGGCGCAGCATCCTTCGGTATCCTCTCAACCGTCGTTGAACTCGCATATCAACATGGATTTACAACCGCACAGGTTACTGGAAGCCAGACACTACTGGGCTGTATACTCCTCTGGCTCATGAACATCCCATCACTCAAACATACAACACGTCTACCATTGAAAAAGACTATAGCCCTCATGCTCAGTGGTTTCTTTAATGGTGCGACCGGAATTCTCTATTATCAATCGTTGCAAACGATTCCCACTGCGTTCGCAGTCATACTGCTGTTCCAGTTTACCTGGATGGGTATGCTGGTAGATTGGATTATTCAGAGACGAGCACCCGGTCGCAATCAATGGATCGCAGTAGTGATCGTTCTGACCGGTACCTTCTCTTCTGCGGGACTGGATACATCAGTGCTTGCGCACATCAACCCGTTGGGTATCCTCTTAGGTCTGCTCGCAGCAGCCAGCTACACCGGCTTTATCAACGTCAATGGTCGCGTTGGCCTCGATGTGCCACCAGCCCAGAAAAGTGCGTGGATGATGACAGGTGCAACATTACTCACACTGATTGTCTTTCCACCACACTTTCTGTTCGATGGCTCAATAACTCATGGTCTCTGGATCTGGGCCGCGCTTCTTGGCATTTTCGGCGTCATCATCCCACCATATCTCTACGCCAGAGGCATCCCATTTGTGGGCACCAGTATGGCGACAATTCTGGGTTCCATTGAACTCCCTGTCGTTGTCATCCTCTCATCACTGGTCTTGCGCGAACCCGTGAGTTGGACCCAGTGGCTTGGTACGATCTTGATCTTAGCTGGCATTGTTGTCTCAGAGTACCGTCGTCTGCTTCCAGTCAAACAGAATACCCAGCAACCATCTGCAACATCTACCAACCCTCTTAATTCAGCAAATGATTGTACGTCTCCATCACAACATCAAGGGCCTGCTCTTCACCAATGAGCAGCCCTAATTGCTCCTGATATGCTCCTAAAATAGTATATTTTTTATTAATAATATCGTGTCGAGCAGTGACAGCATAACCAGAAATATACTGATTCATCGCCTGGCAGATATGCTCTATCTGCTCTTTTAGCTTCGCCACCTCACTACCACCTGTATGCATACCATACACTCCTTTCTACCTATTGGTATTGCATAGCACTTCCCTAATTGATATACTAGCACAAGCTTCAATTTACAGTATTGAACGAAATAATAAAGTTTTACAGGACATTTATCGTATATAGCAGGGGTAATGTAGTAGTCAGGAGGAGGACATACGATGTCATTACAAACCCACAAATCACGTTTACCATCACCACTTGCACAGGTTATCAAACACTATAGAGATACGTTTGCACTTACGCAAGAACAATTAGCCTGCGATCTGAACGTAGATGTACGGACATTGCGCCGTTGGGAAAACGGGGAAACCGTTCTTAATGATGTACGTGAGCTACGTCGTATCGCGACATTGCTCGGTGTTGAGCCAGAGCGACTCGGAGTCACACCATCAACCTATTCCACCCTCACACCTGAACAATTAGATAGCACAATCGAGCATATCTGGAATTTGATTGAAAAGGCCCGTGGCTATGAGGCCAATACTCTTATAGATGCATTTATTAAAGATATCAACGTACAAATCGATAGCGAAGATCCAGCACTACTCCACAGGTTGGCCCATACATTGCACCTTGCTGGTTACATCAAATCCATGATCACACGCTCAAACGAATCCACCCGGGCTCTGAACTATTATGCTGAAATGGAACAGGTTGCACACCTTCTTCAGAACGATACGCTGTTGAATATCGCTCTGACTTATGAAGGCGATATGTACGCACGCATGGGCAACGTCCAGAAAGGTATTCAGTATCTGGAAGCCGCACGTGATACCACCCCACAAGCTGATCCATCAGCCAGAGGAAACGGTATCCAGTTATTAGGGCGAGCATATTTACGTGCCCAGCGCATCGAAGACTTCGAA
>Ga0310811_10014337_pt1 | contig 10329 bp, 7 predicted proteins | sample YCmetagenome_FD_207642 | JGI IMG/M metagenome (GOLD analysis project Ga0310811, IMG submission 207642) | Soil microbial communities from experimental microcosm in Duke University, North Carolina, United States - YC | ecosystem: Engineered > Artificial ecosystem > Soil microcosm > Unclassified ... | reverse complement strand
GTTCCAGCAGTTCTCTCGCGAGACGCAGGCGCTTGCCGACATGCTCGCCCAGAACGCACCGGCCGGCAGCGAAACCGCGTTCGCGACATGGAAGGCATTCGTCAAGACGGCCAGCGAGACGGCAAGCACGACATATGCGGCTGCAACGAAGGCCACCTGGTAAGCGGTGGAAGTTGCCGAAAACAGTGTTGGCGCTGCAGAGTCGTCCGCCGCAGCCAGTCGGACTCGACAGGCCGTTGCACCGTCCCTTGGCGTCCAGAAGTAGTAGCGTCTTCAGGACATCCGGAGCACAAAAATGACAACAGTCCTGCTTGTCGACAGCGATGCCGGCGTGCTCAGCACGCTAGGGCTTCTTATGGCCGCCGAGGGATACGTCGTTCGAACCGAAACCGATGGCCTTCGCGCGCTGGCGCTGGCGAGGCACACTCCCCCGGACGTCCTGATATGGGGTTGCGCGGCGCAAGACGTGAATGGTGCCGACCTTCTGCGTGCATTGCTGAATGACCTGGCTTTAGTGGAGCTACCCGTCATAGTCACCTCTGCCGCGCGCCTGCACGCGGACAGGAAATCATGGAGATTTCTGCGAAAGCCGGTTAGTCCGTCGCGGCTCGTGCGGCTTGTGCATAAGCTAAGCTATCACTCGCAAACTGCCCCGTGACACGCAAGGCCTCCAGCGCAAGGCATCCGGCCGATTTCGTCGTTATTGCTGGTCAGAAAGCTGCTACGCGCGCCCGAAACAAACGAGGTTCTGAACGTCAGCCGAGCGCACGGTTTTGCCACGTGACGACTGCCACGGCAGCGAGCACTAGCGCGCATGCGTAGAGGAACGAATGCCAGTCAACTTGCCGCCCACATTGACTAACTGCGCATAGCTCAAAGACAGGTGGTCCGCCGAGGCAGACCATTCCGGATATGACAGCCAGCGCCTGCCATCTCAGATTGGCTGTATGTTTGCCGCCTGCTTGCCCTTCGGACCTTTCTTTACTTCGAAGCTCACCTTTTGCCCGTCCTTGAGAGACTTGAAGCCCTCCGCCTTCACCTCCGAAAAATGAGCAAACAGGTCTTCGCCACCCTCATCCGGCGTGATGAAACCAAAACCCTTTGCGTCGTTAAACCACTTCACGGTACCCGTTGCCATTTTCCTGACCCTATTCAAAGACTGATGTGTTGTAAAACGCGACGGTGGACCGCCGCACACACACGTTTTTAACAGAGGAGAATGCTCTGAACAATTGGCGTTTCCGACAGGTGGTGTGACACCAAACCGTCGCTTTAGACGCTTGGCATTTGACGCCTGGATTGCAGGAATTGTCCCGAGCATGTTTCACAATATCAGTGTCCTGTCCATTGAACGTACGTGACCGAACGAAGAGTTTTCAGCTCATTGCGTGTTTTCATCTAGCCGTCGCCTGGGCATTGCTCAGAGCGGGTACGGCATCTCGCTCGGCCAGTTCATGGGCAGTTTGACCAGGCGCTCGAACAGAGGAATCGACAACGGAGTATCGACCGCCTGGATATTCCCGCCGACGTCAACAGTCGCCATGCGCCCCTGTCCGAAGGCACTGCTTTCGAGTGTCGCTGTTCGTCCAGAGTATCGCAAGGCGTCGTGCGCCTATGCACCCGAAGATGTCCTTGATTGTCCGGCCGTCCTTTGGACCTGCGCGCGGACTGTGCATCCCAGCCCGCGTTTCCGTCGACTGAGTCATCCGTCGTGAGGGGCTGTCTAACTGTCGAAATGTCTTACTCACGACGCAAAGTCTTGAGTCGAAATCCTGTCGCTCCTAGCAAATCATCACCTATAAAAAACGCTATACGAATGGAAGTCCTTCAAGACAGGACGGCGATGGAGAGAGAACGAATGAACAAGATGGACATACATGGTCGATGTGGGAACTTCGGTACGTTGGTGCCTCTTTGGCTTTTTAAGCCCAGACCGCGCAAGCTGGGAAAATTGCGGGAAAACACGCCAGTTCTCACATGCTCAGCGCCAGCTTCTATAACGGACCTCTTGACCAGCGGCCAGGAGGAGGCTTGCCTAACGTTTGGGTCTTATGAGTTCGCCGCAAGCGTTTTCATTCGACTGCGGGTTAGAGACGTAGAACTTCACTGGCTGGTCGACATCTCTGACCCGGAAGTCTGGGAAGCCATCGACATGTGGAAAACGGCAGGGCGCGTTCCCGTACTGTTCGAGACTGGCTACGCAGGTCAGGAATGTCTCACGTTTGGCGCATTTGACATGCCGCCGAATACTGACCCTTTCGAATATCACGGGTGGTTCGGCAAGGGAGACGAGCCGGACGCCTTTATCTGGGATGGAATGGTGGCGTTGGCGGAGGGCGGTCCCTTGCAGTCCGACCAAATTTCGGAACTTCCGGTAGTTCCATTTCGAGCCTCCTTCACTATGGTCGTGCTCACGCAGCGCTGGCAAAAGTATCTGAATGAACGGAGCGCTAGCGAGTTTTTGGATGAGTAAGTGAGGAATCGTTCGATACGTCGTCGTGGGCGGTTCCTGTCCGCAGCAGTTCACGCATCGCCATCCGGAAGTGGCGGTTCGTTGCGGTGGAAGCGACATCAAGTTGATGGTGTTTCCGTGCCTGATTGTCATCAAGCCAGGCACCTGTCACGTTACGGCGTAATGGTTTGCTCAGGCTCTCTTTGCCGGCGCAACCCTCTGAGCGGTTCCTGGCGGTGGCGAATCGCACGCAAAACCCTCCGCAGTTGGCGTATGAAAGGCGACGGTCCAGTCTGCGAAATTTCGAAGCTTGCTTCCCTACACCGCCCGCTAGCGTCGCATTCAGTCGGCTTTTTTTGCAAAGGTCCTCTTTGCGACGCCTTCTGAACCGTCGCTTCCCAGATGGCGGACGTAGGAATTATCACGGTCAGCGCAGCGCCGACTCAACCTATCAGAAACTTATTACCGTCCTTGACACCAGCCATCCACACCGGCGCCCGTCCACGTCCGCTCTAGGTCGCACCGCTCTTCGGGTCACGTCAGAGCGCCGGCTGCGGACCTTTCCGCTGCCCCCTGTGAGCAGTTGCACCGGCAGCTGTCGAGGCCTTCTTGGTAGCACCGTTTGTCTTGCTCGCAGCACCCACGCTCGCTGCGGGAACTGCGTCAGCACCACTGCAATCAGGAATTTGGTGCGGTCCTTGACGTTAGCAATCCAAGCCGACGGGCCAGCATGCCTGTTTGCACCCGCAGGCCTCGAATCGGTTGAGCGGTCGGTTTGGGGCGCGAGTCATTTATATCAGAGCCGTTTCATGATGGGAGGCGGGTCGGTCCGATGCCGGCATGCGTCTCGATATAGCGGCGGCGCCGACAGGGGGGCTAAAGCCCCTAGAACTCGGATACAGTTTCGTGGCTGCGCGGGCTGCTGTTCCAAATTCCAGCCCCCTTGAACGACGGTGCTTGTCGACCTCATGGCGAAAACGCAAATATTGTTTGCTACCGAACACAAAGACGCCCGGAGCTTAGATAGGCTAGCTGTGTCATATCCAGTACACAGGCGTGATATCTGCAATGGAATTCGGCGCGTATATCCGAGAAAGGCGTGAAGCACTCTCTACAAGAAGCTCGCCAACTCGCGCGCCAGCATTTTCGTTGCGCGGGGTCGCGCGACATCTCGAAATCGAAGCGTCTTATCTCTCCAAGGTCGAACGGGGGCTGGCTTCACCTCCAAGCGACGAAACCATTCGACGGCTGGCAGAGGTACTCAGAGAAGACGTCGATACGTTGATGTTGCTCGCCGGAAGGGTATCTCCGCAATTGCAGGAAATTGTCGGTGCGCGCCCACGGGTCTTTGCACAGTTGATTCGAGAACTGCGTGACGCGCCTGACAACGCGATTTTGAGGCTGGTGCGAGAAGTTCGTGACGGCCACTGGTAGTGCCTTTGACTACAAAAATACATGGGAGTCTGACCAAATGCTCACCCTTGAAAAAGATAGGCTGGCTTTCAGTTTTCCAGAAATTCATCCCGACGCGGTCTGTGATATTGAGTTTCAGCGCACGCTGCGAATTCCTGACGACAACCGGGATTACCCTCTTCCGCCAGGACTAGGGTGCTTTCCTCTGTCACACGTTGACGATTACGCGAACAAGGTTCCAACACAATGGGTGGAGCATGGAGGGGTTTTTCTGCCGATGGCGCAAGCCGAAGCAATGTGGATTAGCTTCTCCTCCGAGTACCCTTTCGCCATCAAGATTGCTGCGGGAAAGATAAATGCGGTATCCGGCGAGCCATGGAGCCCCCAGTTGCAGGCAAGGGGCGTTGACCTGAACGGTTCAACGGAGCAGGACTACGTGACAATCCCTGAACAACATTGGCTCGACGGTTTCAACGTCGGCAACGGGTTGGTCCGCCAGTTTGTCGCCATGCCGCTCGGTGCCGGCTACACGGTCGAGGCACAGCTCACGGGCGAGGAGCAACACGGTGGATTACAGATTATCGCCATTCCGTTGAAGGCGGAGCACTACCAGCCTCCTGCTCCAATTCATTTCTCACGCGAGGTGATGTTTTCCACTCAACGCGCAACGGACTGGAGCATGGGCCTAGCGGCAGGCGGGTTGATGAAGCAAAAAATCTACGAGGACCCCTTCGGCTATGAAAAATGGGACCAGGCGCATAGTTCGCGCTGTTTCGTACACCTGCTCAACAGCGCCCAGTACCGGACGGTCACCGGAAAAAAGCCCCCGGAAAACATACCGACGGCAGCGGACTACGCTAATGCGGGGCTGCCGTGGTTCGAGTTGTATGACGAAGACAAGTCTGCCGTGCTAGCGTCAAGCAAACTTCGGGAAGTGGACAGCGTCGCAGCCCTCGGCGTGAAAAAAGGCGAAAAGCCGCTGCCGGACAACGCGCCATTGCTTAAGAAGCTGGTGGTCGCTGGAATTAGAAAGGTTCGGGAAGGCCGCTTCTAAAGACTTTCGCTGCATCCGACGTCAAGGCCGAAGCGACCGATATAGACCCTCGGCGTCTTGCGTCGCAGTACGTTATGAATAGCGCTTTTCCCATCGGCCTTTTAGTTTCGAGCGCCAGAAGCCGACCCGACTGCAGGGGCTATGCGGCTGGCGCCCAGTGCCGAATACCGCCTCCCACAACGCTCTGGTTCCGTTGACAAAAAGGCTTCCTTGATTCGGACATCGGTTGAGGTCGTGATGCTCAACGCCACCTTCTGAATCAGGAATACGCATATGTAAGCCATAGAACGAGAGATTGATTAGAAAAGTGTGCTACCCCTCGTGCTTCCGCTCGCATGTATTTCTGTTGTTGAATCTAATCGGTAAGATGTCCAGCACTGCCGCTGTCCGCGGGTGCCCGTCGCCCGCGGTCCTCATGCGGAGTTGGTTTTACGACCAGCGAGGGCAGCACGACAAACGAAGAGCGAGCTATCGCCTGCGAGGACTGTTGTGAACCAAAAACAAAACGACGTAGCAGTGAAAGCGCCGGGGTCCGAGGAAAGCGTTTTCTCAGGCAATCTTCCCATTCGAGAGGCCTTGAATCACCTTCGGTTGCGGCTGCTCGACTTGACAAGCCGCAATCGGTTGCTGAATTTCACTCCATCGGCAGGCAAAACGATACAGTTCGTTCATTGCAGCGCGGAGGCGGTGTACAGGCGGCTCATCGAGAATCCAAACGCAATCAGTGTCACGCTCGTGGGCGTCCCGGAACCGGAGTGTTCCGCCTGGGTTTCGAAAAATGGCAGGCTCACCCGTCCTGAAGCGCGTGACTACGCCTCCTCGATTGGGCTGCCGACGTCCTATGAGATGCCTGCGGACAACATTAAGCTGCCAGCGACCTCTGAGTCCGGCAGCCAGATGACGGCCCTCTACTACGCGGAAGACTTAGCCGGCCACTGCCGCAAAATCGAAAGGGAAGCAAAGCTGGCGCTCGAAGAGACCGGTGCGAACATGCTCTATCTCGTCCTCGGTGTCCTGGATTATCCCGAAACGGCAGACAGCGACAAGCTGTTCAGAGCACCGCTCGTCAGCGTGCCGGTCAATCTCGTACGCGTTGAAGGTGCAAAGCACGATACCTACCGAGTCGCATTCACGGGCGAAGAACTGACTGAGAACATTTCCTTGCGCGAGAAGCTGAAACGGGACTTCGGCCTGTCTCTGCCCGTTTTCAAGGAGGAGACGCACTCGCTCGCGAGTTACCTCGCCGAGGTAGAAGCGTCAATTGAACTGCTGCCCCGCTGGAAAGTCCAGCGCATGGCGACGCTAAGTCTGCTTTCCTTCGCGACCATGTTGCTGGTCCGCGAGTTGGGGCCGGACAACTGGCCGACGGTGAACGGAGAATCTGCGCTGCTCACCCACCCGGTCGTCAGGCAAGTGTTTGAAGGGAGTACGCGCAAGTCCGACGGTGCTTGCGAGCAACGCGCAACGGAATATCCAATCGACGAGCATGCGCACTCAAACATTCCACTCATTTACGACGCCGACAGCTCACAGCATAGCGCGCTTATTGACGCAATCGAAGGCAAAACCGGCGTAATCGAAGGGCCACCGGGCACCGGCAAGTCGCAGACCATCACAAACTTGATTGCGGCAGCTCTCTTCATGGGCAAGAGTGTCCTTTTTGTATCGGAGAAGCTTGCGGCTCTCGAGGTCGTCAAAACCCGACTCGCACAAGCGGGCCTGGGACCTTTTCTCCTCGAGCTCCATAGCAACAAGACCGACAAAAAGCGCGTTCTCGACGACATCGAGAAGCGCATCAACTTCAGGCCGGTCGTTCCCGGGGGACTCGACGAGCGTATCGAGACCCTCAAGGCCAAGCGCGACGAGCTCAAGGCCTACGCCGACCTGCTTAACGAAGTCCACGGCAATTCGCAGGAATTGACCGTTCATCAAGTGCTTTGGCGCGCAGAGCGATACCGCCGGCAGTGCGAGGACGCGGCGAAAGTAGCGGAGGAGCTGCTTTACCCGCCAGCTCCGAATGTCACGCTAAGCCAGTTCAACGCGCTCACTGACCGGCTTAATTACGTGGCAAAACAGTTCCAGCTCATCGACGGCCTTGCTTCCGGTCATCCGTGGTGGGGATTTTTCCCGGAAGAACTGCAGCCCGGTGACGACGTCCGGCTGAAAAAGCTGCTCTCGCAATACATCGAACGGTTTGAACGCTTTCACGCGGCTATGCATGAGTGGGCTGCCGTTCTCGGCGAGGGGAACCTCGACTGGTCGCATGAGCTGGTCGAACGGCTGATTTCGGGCCTGGAGGAGCTCGCCACGAGCCGTCCAGACGACGTCGCCGTCGATTTGCTGCCGAATCTGTTCCCTGCGGACGATACCAACGGCGACCTCGCCGAACAGGCACTCAAACGTCTCGACGCTCGCCTGCAAAACTTGAAGGAGATGCATGAGGAAGCCGGCCGGTTTTGGCTGCGGGACGCGCCGCCTACTGACGAGGAACTTCGAGCCTCAGAAGAGCACTGCAAAGTCATTGCTCGGCTGGACCTCGGCACCTTGCCAATGTGTGAGGCACAGCGCATTCCCGAGACACTCAGGGCCGGCATACGCCGTGCCAATTGCGGACTGTCAGAACTGACGCAACTGGCGGCGGCATCCGGACTGCCATTTGACACGTCGGCATCTGGACTTGCACAGACGAAAACCGTGCTCGCCGTAGTAAAGGGTGCGCCGGACGCAATACTTCATTTGCGACGTGATGGACTGCTGGGAGCGAACAGCGCATCCGTGTTGCGCATGGCGAAGGTCGACCTAGCAGAGCTGGACCAGAGGCGCGCGAAGCTCGATGAAACGTTGTATCTCGATGCGATACCCAAAACGGAGGACGTCAAGGCGGCGGTGGCCGCGCTTCGGCAAGGCTCCGCCTGGTACCGGATATTTCAAGGCCCATGGCGGCGCGCTGGAGGTTTGCATCGGGGCCTGGAGCGCAACAAGAAGAGTAAGAAGAGCCACGATGCCCGCTTGAAAGACCTGGAAGCGCTGCTTTTGCTTCAGGCCGACACGTCCGAGTGGGAGCAACGCGAGAGCGTAAAGCGAGTAGCCGGCGAACACTTCGATGGTCGGAATACGCCCTTTGAGGAACTCGCCTTGACCGCCGACTGGCTGGTCGAAGCCAAGCGCGCGCTAACTGCCGCGCAAGTCCCGACGACGACATTTGACCCGTTCTTCGTTGAAGCTAATCGCATCGCCGCGCTTCGTGCCTATGCTCAGCGTGCCGACGCCGCTCTCGGGGAAGTTGACGCGTTCTGGGTCGCGTTCAAAGAAAGTATCCCTTTGAATTCGGTTGCCGCGATGCAGGTACAGCAGGCCAATGCCGTGCAACAGCAGCTTGAGCTTGTGGAGCATTTCGCACATCAATTGGAGCGCGCACTCGCAGCTTATTCGTCCGATGTTGCGCCGACGTCCTCGTTCTCCCATGCGATGCACGCGGTGAAGGGTGCGCACACGGCAGCAGGCTTGCGGCGCGCCCTAGACGCCGACCCCGAGGCACAACGCTTCCTCGGCACGCGGCTCAAAGGAAAAGCTACCGACCTCAAGCCGTTGCTGGCAGCGTTGGCCTACGGGCGCCTCGTGAAGCAGGCCAAGCTTCCGCACGCTGTTGAGGGGGCGCTCTTATCGACCTCAAGCGCTGAGAACCATGCGAGGCTGACCGCAGTAATGAGCGAAATAGATGTCGGCTGGGAAGCGGTTAGTTCCTTTTCGCGAGACATGGCCGCGTTCGGCTCTTTCTGTTTTTCACAATGGATGGGTGGAAAGACGCACGCGCAGACCGAAATCGGTGCCGAGGCAGCTAGGCGGGCCAGGCTTGCCGTCACCAACATGGACTCACTGCTGCCGTGGGTGCAATATTTCCAGCTCCGGAGCGACGCCGAAAAGGACGGACTGAAGCCGTTCTACGACCTGGTCGAATCGGGGCAAATCCAGCCCCAACATCTGGTCGACGTGTTCGCCTATCGCTTCTACGCCTCCATCGCGGATACGCTTTTTCGCTACTTCACGAAACTGAGCCGCTTTAGCGGAACCCGCCACTCGATTGTGCGCGCCGACTTTGCCGCTCTCGACCGCGAAATCATTCGTCTCAGAGGCCAACAAGTGGCAGCGCAATGCGGCCGTCAACGTCATCTCCCTGAAGGGCGTAACGGAGTGCGCGTCGCCGACAAGTCGGACATGTCGCTGATTAGGTTTCTGGTGAAGCAATCGCGTCCGCGTGTGCCTGTGCGCAAGCTGCTTCAGCAAGCGGGCACCACCATCCAGCAGTTAAAGCCGGCCTTCCTGATGGGACCCGAGGCCGTCGCTAAATTCCTCACGCCCGGCGCTATCCACTTCGACATGGTCATCATGGATGAGGCGTCGCAGCTGAAGCCGGAGGAGGCAATCGGCGCCATCGCTCGCGGGAAGCAGCTTATTGTTGTGGGTGACCCTAACCAGTTGCCTCCGACTTCATTCTTTTCGAGTATGGGACAGAATGCCGACGGAAATCCCAACCAGATTGCGGCCGTCGATGCTGAGAGCATACTGGACCTGTGCATTAGTCACTTTCAGCCTATTCGCTCGCTGCGTTGGCATTACCGGTCGCGGCACGAATCGCTGATTGCCTTCAGTAATTCGGAATTCTACGACGGCAAGCTCGTCGTCTTCCCGTCCCCTTATCCGAAGGGAAAATCCTTGGGCGTTCGCTATCACTACGTTAGCGACGGGGTGTACGAGAACCAGATGAATAACGTCGAGGCGGCGCGAGTAGTGGCCGCAGTCATTGACCACATTATGACGCGCCCGGAGGACTCACTGGGTGTCGTCACGCTGAACGTCCATCAGAGAGACATGATTGATGAAATGCTGGCGGAGCGGCTGCGCCGCTTGCCGGCGGCGGACGACTATAGGAAGCATTGGGACTCGTTGGGCATGGGCCTGTTCGTCAAGAACCTGGAAAACGTCCAGGGTGACGAACGCGACTGCATCATCATCTCGACAACGTTTGGGAAAGCGAAAGGGACCACTGTTGTGCACCAAAGCTTTGGACCGGTTATCCAGCAGGGTGGATGGCGGCGCTTGAACGTGCTCTTCACCCGAGCGCGGAAGTCCGTCGCGGTGTTCAGCTCAATGCAACCCGGAGACATCGTGCTCGATGAGAAAACACCACGGGGTACCCGTGCGCTTCGAGATTACCTTGCGTTTGCGCGCACCGGTATCCTGCCGCATGAAAAGGAGACCGGGCTTGAACCCGACAGCGACTTTGAGGTCGCCGTCATCGACGTTCTTAGGGCAAGTGGCTATGCGGTGACTCCCCAGCTTGGCGTGGCCGGGTTCCGCATCGATATCGCGGTAAAGCATCCCGACTATCCCTCTTCGTATCTCGCCGCCG
>Ga0310811_10014336_pt1 | contig 10329 bp, 7 predicted proteins | sample YCmetagenome_FD_207642 | JGI IMG/M metagenome (GOLD analysis project Ga0310811, IMG submission 207642) | Soil microbial communities from experimental microcosm in Duke University, North Carolina, United States - YC | ecosystem: Engineered > Artificial ecosystem > Soil microcosm > Unclassified ... | reverse complement strand
CATGATGGTGTTCGCCAACGACGCGGGCGCGCCGATGTGGCTCGCGGTAATCGCGGGGCTGGTGGCCGCGGCGATCATCGGCTTCGTGAATGGCGCGGTGACCGTGTGGCTGCGGCTGCCGTCGTTCGTCACCACGCTCGGCACGCTGTTTCTGATCAACGGCATCACGCTCACTGTATCGCGCGGCACGCCGGCCCCCACGCCGGGGTCGCCGACGTTCTCCGCGTTCATGGGTGCGTGGGGCTATAGCGAGATCATCTGGACTTTCGCGATCGCGTTCGCGATGCACGTGCTGCTGCGGCATACGCGCTGGGGCCTGCATACGCAGGCCGCGGGGGCGAATCCGATCGGCGCGAGCGAGGCCGGTATCCATGTGAACCGGCTGCGCCTCGGCAACTTCATCATCGCCGCGGTGCTCGCGGGCTTCACCGGCATTCTCGAAGCCTTTCGCATTACCTCGATCGATCCGCAGGCAGGCGGCAATCAGATCATGTTCCTCGCGGTGGCCGCCGCGGTGATCGGCGGCACGCCGCTCACCGGCGGCTCGGGGACGATCGTGGGCGGGTTGCTCGGCGCGGCGGTGCTCGGCATTCTCAGCGACGGCTTCACGCTGATCGGCATCAATGCGTTTACGTTCAACATCATTCTTGGCGCCGCGATTCTGGCGGCGATGATTTTCAACATTCACATTGGACGCATTCGCCGCAAGGGAGGGCGCTGATGGACGAATCGCAAAACGCCTCGCCAGGCGCGAACGCCACGGCCGACGCGCCGCTCGCGCTGCGCGGCGATAGTATCGTCAAGCGTTTCGGCGCGGTGACCGCGCTCGACGGCGTGTCGCTCACGCTCGGCAAAGGCGAAATTCTTGGCATATTGGGCGATAACGGCGCGGGCAAGTCGACGCTCGTGAAGATCCTCACCGGCTATCACCAGCAAACGGGCGGCACGCTCCATATCGACGGTCAGGAAACGCTGCTGCGCTCGGTCGATCATGCGCGTTCGCTCGGCATCGAATGCGTGTATCAGGATCTGGCGCTCGCGAATTCGTTGAGCATTTACCACAACATGTTCCTGAATCGCGAGATCGTCCGGCGTGGGCCGTTCAGGCTGCTCGATCACAAGCAGATGCGCGAGCGCGCCGCGCAATGCCTCGACGATATCGGCGTGCATGTGCCTTCGGTGGATTTGCCGGTGGAACGCCTGTCGGGCGGGCAGCGCCAGGCGATCGCCGTGGCGCGCGCCGTGCATTCCAATGCGAAGATCCTGCTGCTCGACGAACCGCTCGCCGCGATGGGCGCGCGCGAGGCGGGTCTGATCATCGATCTGCTGATGCGCCTGAAGGAGAAAGGCGGCCTGTCGATCATCATGATCATGCACAACTATGCGCAAACGCTCGATATCGCCGATCGCATCATGCTGATGCAGCGAGGCCGCGTGACCTACGAGCAAAAGAGCGCGCTGACTTCGGTGGCGGAGCTGATGGATATCGTGCGGCGAGAATACCGGGCAATGCGCACCGCCAACGCGCACTGAGCCCCTCGATCAACGGGATGTCCGGGCGGGTAGCGCTAGCCGCTCGGACGATTCATCATTCCCCGCCGGCATCGTCGCTCGATAACGAGACGCCTGGTAGTGAGGCGTTTATGAAATTTTGCCGACGATCGAGCTGAATTCATCTTTCGTGAATGCACGCAGCGTTTGCGTGCGAATGTTGCCCGCGGAGCCGAGCGCGCAACCGAAGGACATGAAGCTTTGCTCATCGGCCGCTTCAACGATGGTGACGATGTCATATTCACCCACCGTCCAGTAGATCTGTTTCATTTCGCAGCCAAACGATCTGGCCAGTTCCGCCGCCTGGGTAGCCCGTTGCGGACTGTTCTTGACCGTGCGGATGCCTTGATCGGTGAATTGTGCAAGAACCACATACGTCATCATGATGATTCCCCTTACGAATAGGACGAGATGACTTTCACGCGCGCAGGCCGGATCGCGAAACGGTAATGCAGACGGCGTTGCCCGCTAGCCGTCTGCGCGTAATCCGAGTGTAGGCAATTGAATAGCGTGCTACCGCCAATTTGTCATGCCGGATTGCAGCGTTGTACCGTTCTGGATCAACAGGAGTCGTTCAGTCCGGCGCTCAGGCCGCCAGTTGCTCCTTATGCTGGCGCACCACGTCGGCTTCGTCCCTCAGTGCCTTCTGTACCGACGGACGCGCTTCGATGCGTGCGATGTATGCCATCAGATGCTTCAAATGGTCGAGGTTCACGCCGGAGCGCTCGTGCCACATCGTCGCCCACACATAAGCGTCCGCGACCGTGAATTGCTCGCCCGTCAGATAAGCGCGGCCGTCGGCAAGACGTGCATCGAGTGATGCGTACGCGTTCAGAAGCTTGTTGGTCGTGAACGCAATGCCTTCCGGGGTCATCAGTTTGCGCATCAACGGAATGTGCTTCTGCGCGATCTCGGTCGCGATAAAGGTCAACAGCTGGTCCATCCTCACGCGCGCCAGCGTGCCGTGCGTGGGGATCAACCGCGACTCCGGATGACGATCGGCGAGATACGCGGTAATCACGATGGTTTCGGTAATCCGCTCGCTATCCGCGCTATCCACCGTATCGAGTTCTAACACCGGCACGTAAGCGAGCGGATTGACGTTCGCGAAGCTGACGTTGTCGCTCGTGGTCTTGCCGAATACGTCGTAGTGAACCAGGTCGGCGGACAGGCCCAATTCGTTGAATACGGCCTGGACCGCCAGGGAACATGTCGCTTGAGCAATATAGAGTTTCATCGGAGTGCCTTTCAGTAAAGTGAATAACGGATCATTGGCGGGTGCGCGGTAAATCACTGGAGGGGAAGAAGTCGTGCACCGTTGGAATCAAGTATTGCGAGATTCACTCACGCGATAAACACCGGCAAAGGAGTCGCACTGTCGTTCTCACGGCGACAATCCGCACGCGTGCGGAGACGTGCATCCATGCGAGAATCGCCAAAGCCGCACAGCGCGTGACGGGATTTGAACGCGCATATACCGATGGGCCGTCTCCGATGAGACGGCCTTTTGTCGTATCGGCCGGCACCTTCCGCTGGCTCGATGGCCATGAATTGTCTTCACACTTGTCCAAACGGATCGAGAAATGAGCGAACGCGTTGATGCACCGATGGCCGAGATCGCGGTATTCGTCGCTGTCGCGCAGACCGGCAGTTTTACGCGCGCCGCCGAAGACCTCGGCAGCAGCAAGTCGAATGTCGGCAAGGCGGTGCAACGACTGGAAACGCGCCTCGGCACCAAGCTCTTTCAGCGAACCACTCGCGCGGTGCGGCTCACCGAGGATGGAGAAACCTATCTGGCCGCCGCGCAGGATGCGCTCGACGGACTGCGCGACGCTGAACAGCAACTCGCCGCCCGGCGCTCGGAGCCGGCAGGGCGCGTCAAGATCGACCTCCCGGCGGGATTCGGCCGTCTGCTGCTGCCGAGCTTCGTCGAATTACGCGAGCGCTATCCGAAACTCACGCTCGAAGTCGCGCTGACCGACCGGATGTCGGACGCGATTGGCGAAGGCTGGGACGTCGTCGTGCGGATCGGTGTGCTGCCGCAGGACAGCGAGCTGACCGTGCGCAAACTGTGCGACCTGCGGCTTGGTCTGTATGCATCGCCGGATTATCTGGCGCGTCGCGGCAACGTGACGTCGCTCGCTGCACTCACCGATCATGATTCGGTTGTGTTCCGCGGGCCCACCGGCCGATTGCGCGCGTGGACGGTGCGGGACGGCACCCATATTCGCGAGTTGGCACCGTCGCCGGTACTGGTGCTCGCGGATGGTCAGGCGCTGGTCGAAGCGGCGATTGCCGGCTTCGGCGTCACGCAGATTCTCGACCGGGTAGCGTTGCCGCATGTCCAGGGGGGAAGACTCGTGCATCTGCTGCCGGACGCCGATACCGATGGGCCACCGGTCCACGCGATTATTTCGTTGGGTCAGAAGATGGCTGCGAAAACGCGAGCGGTGGTGAATCATCTGGCCGATACGCTGCAGAAAAGCGCCGGTTGAACACTCCGACGCGGCAAGCGCGACAAACTAAAAAGCCCATCCGATGCACCATCGGATGGGCCTATTTTCAAGCCTCGACAAACCGCTTTCGATTACTTCTGCAAAGACGCCACCGGCTTCACCCCCACCGCGGCGAGTTGAGCAGGCTGCGGCACGACATCCCCCCATCCCCCACCCAGCGCGCGAATCAGATTCACCGTCGATGCAGCCTGCACACCCTGCAACTGAACCGCGACACGTTGCGCCTGCAGCACAGTCCGCTGCGCGTCGATGACGTCGAGATAATTCACCGCGCCCTCTTCGTACTGCACGCGAGACAGATCGGCCGCGCGTTGCGATGCCTTCACCGCGTCGTTCTGCGTCGACGTTTGCGTGTCCAGAATGCGCAGGTCCGACAGATTGTCTTCAACCTCGCGGAAAGCGACCAGCACCTGCTGCCGATAATCCGCGACATCCTCTTCATAGACCGCGCGCGCATTCGCCAAATTGCCCTTGCGGCGCCCGCCGTCGAAGAGCGGAATGTTCAGCGCGGTGCCCGCCAACGGTCCAAGCAGAAATGCGCGGCTGCTCCATTTGAACAGATCGCCGAGTGTCGCCGACTCAAAACCGCCGGTGCCCGTCAGCGTCAACGACGGAAAGAACGCGGCCTTGGCGACGCCGATGCGCGCATTGGCGGCGGCCATCGCGCGTTCCGCGGCGGCGATGTCCGGACGACGCTCCAGCAGCGACGACGGCAGCCCCGGCGGAACATGCAGATCCACCGGCTTGAGCGGGTCGGCGGCCAGCGAAAACTCCGCCGGCGCGCTGCCGAGCAGTACCGCGAGGCTGTGTTCGGACACCGCGCGCAAGCGTTGCACGGTCATTGCATCGGACTGAGTGGTCGCCAGTTCGGCCGTTGCGCGCGACACATCGAGCTCGGTGATTTCGCCCTCCGTGTAGCGGCGCTTGACGAGCTTCAGCGCCTGCTCGCGCAGTTGAACCGCCTGCGCGATGACCGCCGCTTCCGCGTCGAGCTCGCGCAGCGCGAAATAGTTCTGCGCGACGTCCGCTTGCAGCGCGAGCAACACCGAGCGGTACAGCGCTTCGTTGCGCTGCGTGTCGGCACGCGCCGCGTCGACCGTCGATGCAACACGGCCGAACAGATCGACCTCATACGAAGCACTCGCCTGTGCGCGCCAGAACGTCTGCATCGGTACGTTGGTGCCATCGGGCTGAAACAGCGATGCGGCCGACACCTTTTCGCGCGTCGGACCGAACCCCGCATCGAGCGACGGGAACAGCCCCGCGCGCGCCGCCTGGTTCATCGCGCGCGCTTCCTTCACGCGCGCGGCCGCCGCCTTCAGGTTCTGGTTCGCGTCGATCGCGCGCTGTTCGAGATCGTTCAGCGTCGGATCGTCGAACACGGTCCACCATTCGCCCCGCGCGACCTGTTCGGACGGCTGCGCGGTTTTCCATGCGCCTGTGTCGTCCGCATTCGGCGTTTGCGGCGCTTCCTTGAACGTCGCGGCCGCCGGTGCGGCCGGTACGTCATAGGTGGGTGCCAGCGAACATCCGGCCAGCACCAGCAATGCGCCCAGCAACACCGAACCTGTGAAGGCGCGTTTAATCGAAAACCATCGTTTCATGATGTTCTCCTTAGTCCTGCAACGCCGTTTCCGGCACCTTGGGTTGTGGCGACGGCGTGGCGGCCTCGTCGGGCGAATCAGTCGCGCGGCCAGCGTCGGAACCATGTTCGTCCGGACCATGAATGTGCGGCTGATTGCCATGCCTGTCCTTTAACTGCTTGCCGCCGGCGAGCTTGCGCAGCAGCACGTAGAACACCGGCGTCAACAACAGACCGAAGAACGTGACGCCCAACATCCCGAAGAACACCGCGATGCCCATCGCGCGACGCATCTCCGAACCGGCGCCGGTCGACATCACGAGCGGCACGACGCCCATGATGAAAGCGATCGACGTCATCAGAATCGGACGCAGCCGCAGGCGTGATGCTTCGATTGCGGCCCGCACGATCGAGCGGCCCTGCATTTCGAGTTCGCGGGCAAATTCGACGATCAGGATCGCGTTCTTCGCCGACAGGCCGACCAGCACCATCAAACCAATCTGCGTGAAGATGTTGTTGTCGCCTCGCGTGAGCCACACGCCGAACAGCGCGGACAGAATGCTCATCGGCACGATCAGCAGAATCGCGAGCGGCAAGGTCAGGCTTTCATACATCGCCGCGAGCACGAGGAACACCAGCAGCACGCTGATCGGGAACACCCACAGCGCGGCGTTGCCGGCGAGGATCTGCTGATACGTGAGGTCGGTCCATTCGAACTTGATGCCGCGCGGCAAGGTTTCAGCCGCAATCCGCTCGACCGCGGCCATCGCCTGGCCGGACGAATACCCAGGCGCCGGACCACCGTTGATATCGGCGGCAAGAAAGCCGTTGTAGCGGATCACCGTTTCCGGACCGAACGTCGGCGTAACTTTGACGAGCGATGAAAGCGGCACCATGTCGCCAGCGGCATTGCGCGTCTTCAGTTCGAGAATGCTTTCCGCCGACGCGCGAAACGGAGCGTCAGCCTGGGCTCGCACCTGATACACGCGGCCGAACTTGTTGAAGTCGTTCACGTACAGCGAGCCGAGGTAGATCTGCATCGTGTCGAATACGTCCGTCACGCTGACGCCGAGCTGCTTGGCCTTCTCGCGATCCAGTTCGACGTTCAGCTGCGGCACGTTGATCTGATAGCTCGAGAACGACGGCCCGAGTTCGGGCGCCTTGGCGGCCGCCGCGAGGAATGCCTGCACGGCCTTGTTCAACGCTTCGTAGCCCAGCGCGCCACGGTCCTCGATCTGCAGCTTGAAGCCGCCGATCGTGCCGAGACCCGAGACCGGCGGAGGCGGGAACGTCGCAATCGTCGCGCCCTTGATACCGCCATATTCCTGCTGCAGATTGCCGACGATGGTCGCCGCGGACTCATTCTTGCCGCGATACTTCGACGGGCTCATCACCGGAAACACGAGGCCGCTGCTCGACGAATTCATCAAGCCGGTCACGTTCAGGCCTGGAAACTCCGGCGTATGTTCGACGCCGGGCTGGCGACGCGCGATCTCACCCATCTCGTGCACGACCTTTGCGGTCCGGTCAAGCGACGCACCAGGCGGCAACTGCACGATACTGACGAGATAGTCCTTGTCCTGCGCGGGCACGAAGCCGCCCGGCACGATCTTGCCGAGCAACGCGGTCGCGCCGAGCAGGACCCCGTACACGACCATCATCCCCATCTTGCGGTTGATGACGCCGCCAATGCCCTTGCCGTAACCCTCGGAACCACGGCTGAAGACCTTGTTGAAGATGTTGAAGAACGGCCCGAAGATGCGGTCGATAACGCGTGTCAGCCAATCTTTCGGCGCGTGGTGGTCCTTCAACAGCACGGCGGCTAACGCGGGCGACAAGGTCAACGAGTTGAACGCTGAAATGACGGTCGAAATCGCGATCGTCATCGCGAACTGCTTGTAGAACTGCCCGGTCAGGCCGCTCATGAACGCGAGCGGCACGAACACCGCCACCAGCGTCAGCGCGATCGCGATGATCGGCCCGCTGACTTCGCGCATCGCTTCATATGAAGCTTCGAGTGGTGACAGACCCGCCGCGATATTGCGCTCGACGTTCTCCACCACGACGATCGCATCGTCGACGACGATCCCGATTGCCAGCACCATCCCGAACAGCGATAGCGCGTTGATGGAGAAGCCGAACGCGAGCATCAACGAGAACGTTCCGACAATCGACACCGGCACCGCGATCAGCGGAATCAGCGAAGCACGCCACGTTTGCAGGAACGCGATCACCACGATCACGACGAGAACGATCGCTTCGAACAGCGTGTGGATCACCGCATCGATACTTTCGCGAACGAACTGGGTCGGGTCGTAGACGATCGAGGCCTTCACGCCATCCGGCATGTCCTTCTGCAGTTCGGCGGTGATGCGGCGCACGTCCTTCGAGATCTGCAGCGAATTGGCGTTGGGCTGCTGGAAGATGATCAGCTGAACCGCCGGCTTGCCGTCGAGATTCGCCTGCAGCGCGTATTCGGCCGCGCCCATTTCGACCCGCGCGACATCGCTCAGATGCGTGACCGCGCCGTCCGGTCCCGTCTTCAGGATGATGTTGCGGAACTCGTCTTCGGTCTTCAAGCGTCCTTGCGCGTTGACGCTCAGTTGCAACGGCACATTCGTCGTCATTGGCGCACCGCCGACGATGCCGGCCGCGACCTGCACGTTCTGCTCGCGAATCGCACGGATCACGTCGGTGGCCGTCAGGTTGTGGCTCGCGACGCGGGTCGGGTCGAGCCAGACGCGCATCGAGTAGTCGCCACCGCCCCACATCACCACTTCACCGACACCCGGCACCTGCGCCAGCCGGTCCTTGACGTTGATAAGCGCGTAATTGCGCAGATAGTTCAGATCGTAGCGCCCGTTCGGCGAGCCGAGGTTCACGCCCATCGTCAATGTGGGCGACGATTTGACCGTGACGACGCCGAGCCGCTGCACGTCTTCCGGCAAACGCGGCAGCGCCTGCGCCACGCGGTTCTGCACGAGTTGCTGCGCCTTGTCGGGATCGGTGCCGAGCCTGAAGGTCACGGTCGTCGTCATCGCGCCGTCGCTATTAGCCTGCGACTGCATGTACAGCATGTCTTCGACGCCGTTGATCTGCTCTTCGATCGGCGACGCCACGGTCTCGGCGATGACTTTCGGATTCGCGCCCGGATACTGCGCGCGAACCACGACCGACGGCGGTACCACTTCGGGATACTCGGCGGTGGGCAGCTTCGTCAGCGCGATAAAGCCGGCGAGCAGAATGACCACCGATAACACGCCGGCGAAAATCGGCCGGTCGATAAAATATCTGGAGATGTTCATGATGAGCTTCTCTGTCGTGGATTACGCGGCCGACTTCGCGGCGTCGGTCATGTCGACCATGTTGGGTCGCACCGTCTCGTTCGGACGTGCGCGCTGAATGCCATCGACAACAATGCGCTCGCCGGGCTTCAGACCCGACGTGACGACGCGCAGATTGTCGTGAAGGCCGCCAAGCTGGACCTCGCGGTACTGCACCTTGCCCGCGGCATCGACCACCAGTACGTACTTCTTCGCCTGATCGGTGCCGACTGCCGCATCGCTGATCAGAATGGCCGGGTGCGCTTCACCACCGCCTACCTTCACGCGCGCATAGAGACCCGGCACGAGCGCGCCGTCGGTGTTGTCGATGCTCCCGCGCACGCGGATCGTGCCGGACGACGTATCGAGCCGGTTGTCGACCGACGTGACCGTGCCTTTGCGCGAATAGCCCGTTTCGTTGGCAAGGCCCATCGATACCGGCACCGCCGCATTGCGATCCCGGCCGAGGTATTGCAGGTACGTTTGCTCGTCGACATCGAACGACACGTAAATCGGCGATACCGAGACCAGCGTCGTAAGGAGCGGTGCATTGGCGCCGGCCGAGACCACGTTACCCACCGTCAACTCTGCACGCGACACACGGCCCGCCACCGGCGCGGTGACGTTCGTATAGCTCAGATTGATTTGCGCGGTTTCGAGTGCGGCTTGTGCAGCCTTGACGCCTGCTGCCGCTTCGCGCGCGCTGTTCTGCTTCTCGTCGTAATCGCGTTTCGCAATCGCGTTGTCGGCGAGCAGGCGGTCCGCGCGTGCCGCATCGGTCGATGCGTAGCTCGCACGTGCCTGCGCGGCGGCGAGTTGCGCAGTCGCGCGATCGACTTCAGCAACATACGGACGCGGATCGATCGTGAACAGCGAGTCGCCCTTCTTCACCAACGCGCCGTCCTTGAAGTGGACCGCGACGATGGTGCCGGAAACCAGCGGACGCACGTCGACGCGATCGACTGCTTCGAGCCGGCCGGAATAGCTCTGCCAGTCGGTGATCGTCTGCGATACGACAGTGGCGACATCAACTTCCGTCGCGGCGCGCGGCATATCGGCTGCTTGCGCCACACTGACCGGCGACGGGGCATGTCCGTGAATCACGCCGATGCCGGCGACGGTGCCCACCACGACCAGTGCGCCAAGCGCACCGGCAATACTTTTTCGATGGCTAAACATGGAAAGCCTTCCTTATCCAGAGAGATTCGTTCAGAGAGATTCAAAGGTCGGGCAGGACACCGGAAAAGCAGCTGATTGCGTTGGCCGGCGTGATGCGTTGACGGGAGTATCGTCTTCGGCCTGGGGGCGATAAAGTAGGCGACAGTGGTTTCTTTGTCGCTCTGCCGGCGACAATAAA
>Ga0310811_10014335_pt1 | contig 10330 bp, 10 predicted proteins | sample YCmetagenome_FD_207642 | JGI IMG/M metagenome (GOLD analysis project Ga0310811, IMG submission 207642) | Soil microbial communities from experimental microcosm in Duke University, North Carolina, United States - YC | ecosystem: Engineered > Artificial ecosystem > Soil microcosm > Unclassified ... | reverse complement strand
CGAAAAAGGCATCTCCTTTTCTAATGTTCCCGGCATCAGTTATGAATACAGCAATCTTGGGTTTGCCATGTTGGGAATGATCATCACAAAAGTTTCCGGCAAACCCTATCAACAATATATTACTGAAAATATTCTCGACCCCCTGGGCATGCGGCATACTCTATGGGAATATACTCAGGCCCCGAAAAACCTGCTGGCGCATGGCTATCGGTGGCTGAATGAAAAATGGAATGAAGAACCCCTACTCCACGATGGCGCCTACGGTGCTATGGGGGGACTGATCACTTCCATAGAGGATTTCAGTCAGTATATGGCCTATCACCTCTCCGCATGGCCACCTCGTAACGAGGCCGATAAAGGTCCTGTTAAAAGGAGTTCTTTAAGGGAAATGCACCAACCCCGCACTTTCAGCAGCCATAATCTTTCTTTTAAATACCCTAATGGGCGTACCTGTCCCACGATCAACTTCTATAATTATGGATTGAGATGGACCAGGGACTGTGAAGGAAGGATCTATACCGGTCACACGGGAGGATTGCCTGGTTTTGGCAGCCAGTGGTGGATAATGCCCGATTACGGGATCGGGGTCGTTGCCATGGCAAATCTCACCTACGCTGGCCTCAGCACTCCCAACTGGGCCGCCCTGGATACGATCATAGCTATAGCGGACCTTCATCCCCGTCAATTGCCAGCTTCCGGCATTCTCATCAAGCGGAAGCAGGAACTGCTCGCATTATTGCCGGACTGGAATGAGGCCCGGCAATCTGGAATATTTGCAGTCAACTTCTTTTCAGACAATCCGCTGGATTCTCTGAAGAATACCAGCCAGGATCTTTTTGCAAAAGCCGGCAAGATAAGAAGGATCACGGAGTTGATCCCGGAGAACCAATTAAGAGGGCAATTCGTGATAGAAGGGGAAAAAGGCAATATACGTGTTTCTTTTACCCTCACCCCCGAAAATCCAGCCCTCATCCAGCAATTGACTATTGCCCCACTTTGACAGTAAAATCGTCCGTTCTGGGAGGAAGGCACATCTGATCGGTACAAACCTGGTAAGTCAGAGAACCGCTGACGCTGGTCTTGACATTCCCCTTCAGCCTGACAATCTGTACAAAATCAACCTGATCCTTATACTGGTTGGCCTTGATACCGGTAGCTTCATCCTGCCATTTTTCCATCGCGCCCACCTCTTTGGTCTTACCCTCTATCCCTACCAGCGGATTGGATTTGAATTTGATGGCCGTTGGCTGGGCTACGGCTTCTTCCGGTTGTAACTGGGAATAGGCATGCCAGCCTGATTCCAGCATGGCGGTCAGATGCACTTCATACGTTTTATCGCCGATCTTTTTGGCACTGTATTGCCACTGGATAGGATTCTTTGACATCCTGTCCTGGGCATAGGCGGCCATCGTAGCAATTGAAAGGAGAAGAAAGAAATATAGTGTCTTTTTCATGGAGGTACTCTTTATGTTAAATGTATTTGTACAAGTATGCAAATGGTAAATTCAAGGTCGTAGAAGGGTCAATTCCGGTCATCTTCGGCGAGCGCCGCCAGGAGCATAATGTATCTGTTACGCTGATCTGAAAAGATTTTTGTTGGATAATCAGGCCTCAAAACTGCGGTTTTATCGCACCAAATATACTGGTTTCCTTATTTAAGAGCTAAATTTTTCCGTTAATTTCTCCAGCAGACAGGCCAACCCGGAATAAGCCATCCAGAACAGCAGTTTTTCCTGCACCGTAGCCCCCGTCCAAAGGGCAAAAGGCAGGCTTACCCAGATACTCAGGCAGTAAAAGCAATCCAGCAACTGTCCCCACAGGCCCTCCCCCGCCCATTTCCGCAATCGATAGATCACATCGAAAGGGCCATCCTCCTTACTTAGCAGGTGGGTGATCCGCCATATGGCTAAAGAGACAATTAAAAAAAACATTGGAATAAAGCTACCACAAAAGCCATTCACTGGAATACCACAATATGGTAGTTCTCAGCATAGAACAATAAGGATTGTAGAAATAAGGCCCCAGGACTGGGCCCGGAGAGGCCCTTTCTATAGCTTCTTTTCCTGGCATGCCTTTTAGCCTTCTATATCGTAACAAAAGGGCTATCATGAACGAAGACCAGGATAACGTACCTGCCGGGCGCCAGATCAAAGCCTCCTTCAGAGAAAGGTTGTCGCAATTTTTCCTTCGTATATACAGCCTCTATCGGTTCATCCTCCGCTTCTTCAGGGAAGCCGCCCTTCCCCCCTATGAATACAAAGAGATCCTCAATCAATTCTTTCAGGTAGGCATTAAATCCCTTTCCATCATCACCCTCACCGGTTTTATCACAGGACTTGTCTTCACCAAGCAATCCCGCTCGTCCCTCACGGGATTTGGCGCTACATCCTGGCTCCCTTCACTGATGGCTATAGCCATCATACGCGCCCTGGCCCCCCTGGTCTCGGCATTGATCGTAGCCGGGAAAGTCGGCTCCAATATAGGCGCCGAATTAGGCTCCATGAAAGTCACCGAACAGATCGAAGCCATGGAAGTCTCCTCCACCAACCCGTTCAAATTCCTGGTGGTCAGTCGCATACTGGCCACAACCATTATCGTACCCATCCTGGCGATCTATATGGCGTTTATCGGATTGCTGGGCGCCTTCGTAAATGTTTACAAGAACGAGCTGACCAGCTTTACTACCTTCTTCCAGTCCGCTTTTGAAAAGATCACTTTTTTAGATATCTATATCCTCATCATCAAGTCCGCCATCTATGGATTTACCATCGGGGTAGCCGGATGCTTTAACGGATATAATGCAGACCAGGGAACGGTTGGTGTGGGTCGGGCTGCCAATACTGCTGTTGTAGCGTCCATGTTCCTCATCTTCGTGGAAGAAATGATCATCGTTACGGTAGTTAATTATTTTAAACAAGGGCTCGGATAATATGGCAAAACAACTTTCATCCATCGACACCCGACTACCCGTCATTTCCCTGCGGGGAGTGGAGAAATCCTTTGGTCATGTGCCGGTTCTCCGGGGAGTTGATCTCGATGTATACAAAGGCGAGAACGTGGTGATCCTGGGCAGGTCGGGAAGCGGTAAATCTGTATTGATCAGGATCATCGCCGGCCTGCTGAAGCCCGATCGTGGCTCGGTAAATGTATTGGTTAAGGATATCAGCACTCTGAACACAAGGGAATTGCAGGTCCTGCGCGCCAGAATAGGTTTTTCCTTTCAGAGCAGCGCCCTGTATGACGGGATGAATGTAAAGGACAACCTGGAGTTTCCCCTGGTAAGGAACAACAGGCACCTGAGCCGGCAACAGATAAATGAAGCGATAGCAAAAGTTTTGGACGATGTCGGGCTGACAAAGACACTATACCAGATGCCTTCCGAACTATCGGGGGGACAGAAGAAGCGTATCGGTATTGCCCGTACTCTGATCCTCCGGCCGGAGATCATGTTGTACGATGAGCCTACTGCCGGGCTCGACCCGGTGACCAGCGTGGAAATAAACGACCTGATCAATGAAGTGCAGCAACTTTATAACACGAGTTCGGTCATCATCACCCATGACCTGACTTGTGCAAGATCGACAGGCGACCGGTTGATCATGCTTTCGGAAGGAAAGTTCCTCAAGCAAGGAAGTTTCGACGAGGTGTTTAATACGGACGATGCGAGGATAAAAGGTTTTTACAATTATAATTTCATAGCAGGCAAATGAGCGAGCAAAACAACAGGAAACAAATAGCGGTAGGCATCTTTATTTTTTTGGGGCTGGCCATCCTGATCACAGGCATCCTGACGATCGGCAGCCAACGCAAAGCGTTTGTAAAGAGCATAACGCTCAAAGCTATTTTTGACGATGTACAGGGACTGCAATCAGGAAACAATGTATGGCTATCCGGCATGAAGGTAGGTACGGTAAAAAAAGTTGAGTTCTACGGCAGCTCCCAGGTAGAGATCACTATGAACATCGAGCAACAGGCTCAGCCGCATATACGCAGAGATGCAAGGGCCCGCATCAGCACGGACGGGTTGGTAGGTAATAAGATCCTGGTCATCTATGGCGGCAGCGATACCAGCCCACCCATAGCCGGGAACGAACATTTACAAACCGAACACCATTCGGGCACAGATGAATTGATGGCCACCCTGCAGGCAAATAATAACAACCTGTTGGAGATTACGGGTAACCTGAAAATGATCAGCCGGAAATTAACAACAGGCCAGGGTACCCTGGGACAGTTGATCAATGATCCTACCCTGGGAAACAGCCTGAAAACTTCCATCAACCATTTGCAAGCTGCCTCCGCCAGTAGCGAAAGGGTCATTGCGGACCTGGATAATTTTACGTCTGGCCTGCGTAAGCCCGGGGTGCTGGCGAACGAACTGGTGACGGACACTATAGTCTTCCATAATCTAAAAAGCACCGTCGCCAGGTTGAATGATGCAGCCTCCGCCGCACAACAGTTTACGCTATCCATGAGCAGTGCCGGCGCCAGGGTTGACAGCGGGCTTAATAACAGGAATGCCCCTTTGGGTTTGCTGTTGCATGATGAAGACGCAGGTGCGGATCTGCAGCGCACAATCAAAAACCTTCGTGTGAGCAGCAAGGAATTAAGTGATGACCTGGAAGCCATTCAACACAATTTCCTGCTAAGAGGGTTTTTCCGGAAAAGGAATAAAAGTCAATAATAATGTGGAATTTATTCCCCACTTTACCAGTATTTATTAGAATAGCTGATTATAACTGATTTATTAGCCGGTTTAGGAATTATTTCCCTTATACTTGTCAAAATTCAACATCATGCCCATAGACGTAGCAAAGATCCTTCACCGGAAGAAAAAACAGATCCTGGAAGATTGGATAACTGGTCAGTTAACTAATGACGGCTTAAAGGAAGAGCTGATTGGAAACGGAGAACAGAGAACGCAATCGGAAGAATTACTGAACGCCCTCTTAGTTAAACTCAGCAGTGAAAATGGCCGGTCTGAGAATACAGACTTCGATCCCATGATGGAAATACTGGAAGACATTTCCATTATGAGAGCCAAAAAAGGATATAGTCCCCGGGAAACGGGCGTCTTCGTATTCAGTTTAAAAGAGGCTCTCCTGAAGACCTTGAATGAGGAGATCAAAAATGATCCCCAGACTTTGTACGAAGAAAGCCTCCGCATCAGTTCGTTGTTGGACAACCTCGTAATAGGCACCTTTGAAACCTTTATCAAGGGTCGTGAAGAGGTCATCCTTCGGCAGACGGATGAGATTACGGAGATCTCCACGCCGGTCATCCGGGTATGGGAGGGCATCCTGGCCCTGCCGATCATCGGCACGCTCGATAGCTCGCGGACCCAGGTCGTTATGGAGAACCTTCTGTCACAGATCGTGGAAACGGGCAGTAGCATCGCCATCCTGGATATTTCCGGGGTCCCCGCTGTCGATTCCCTGGTAGCCCAGCATCTGATCAAGACAGTCAGCGCCACCCGGCTCATGGGAGCCGAATGTATCATCAGCGGCATACGTCCCGAAATTGCCCAGACTGTGGTTCACCTGGGAATCGATCTTTCCGGTATCGTTACCAAGTCTTCCCTGGCCAGCGCCTTGAGTTATGCATTCAGCAGCTTACGATTGGAAGTAAGGAAAATTAATAAAGAAGCCAGAATCTAATACGCTTACAAATGGAGAAGATACCTATTTTAAAAATGGGGCAGTTTTTGCTGGTAACCATCCAGGTAGATCTCTACGACAGACTAGCGCTGAATCTGGAGGCCGACCTGATCCATATGGTGGATAAGACCGGTGCTAAAGGCGTATTGATTGACATTTCAGCAGTCAATATTGTGGACTCTTTCATGGGAAGGATCCTCGGTAATATCGCGAATATGTCCAGGATACTGGATGCCCAGACAGTTGTAGTGGGAATGCAACCGGCGGTTGCCATCACCCTGGTGGAACTAGGGCTCCCCCTGCGGGGAGTCATCACAGCTTTGAATGTGGAGAAAGGAATGTCCCTGCTCCAGTCGATGACCAGCAACAATAACGGCGAAGAGGAAGAAACCAGCGAAGATGATAGTAACGCTAACTAAAGACGAAATGATGGTCATTAAAGAACAGGACGTTGTTCCCTTCCGGAACAGGGTAAAGGAATATGCCGTAAAAATAAGGATGGGGCTGGTCAACCAGACAAAATTGATCACGGCGGCCAGTGAACTGGTAAGAAATATGTTGAACTATGCCAACGGGGGAAAGATCCTGATCGAGATCGTTTCCAGGGGAAGAGACAATGGTATTCGCCTCACCTTCTCCGATAAAGGTCCCGGGATCAAGGATATCCCTTTAGCGATGAAGGACGGCTATTCCACCGGCAAAAGCCTTGGTCTTGGATTACCAGGCGCCAAAAGACTTTCCAATGAATTTAATATCCAAAGTGAGGCCGGAAAAGGAACTATCGTCACAATCATCAAGTGGTCAAATGGTTAATGTGAATATGCAACATGTAAGCTTTAACGCAAGCGACAGGAGTTATCTGGCTATTATAAAAAAAGAAATCCATAGATTAGCTCTGCAGAAAGGGTTTGAGCCAAAAAAGCTGAATGAGATCGACATCGTCGTAGCAGAATTAGGTACTAACCTAGTCAAACACACCGCGAATGGTGAGATCCTGGTGACCATCCTGCAGGAAGGAGAAAGGATAGCATTGGAGATGATCAGCATAGACAATGGTCCCGGTATCGCTGATCCTGATAAAATGCTGATAGATGGCGTCTCCACCAGCCATACCCTTGGACATGGGCTGGGCGCCATACGCCGTTTGTCCGATACGTTCGAGCTATATTCAAAAAAGGATTGGGGCACCATATTATTAAGCAGGATCTATGACAAGCCTTTGCCGAAAAAGGAAGTTATACCTCTTCCCTTCCTTATCAGGGCTCTGGTAGTAGCCAAACCCGGAGAACGGGTCTCAGGAGATGGTTATTATGCTATGACGACCAGGGGTGGTATTACTAAATTACTGGTAGCAGATGGACTGGGGCATGGAGCAGAAGCCCATCATGCTGTGAATGAAGCCATCGCTGTTTTCAAGACCATGGAGGAGGATAGTCCTGTAGAACTGCTCAGACAACTGCATGCTTCTATAAAAAAAACAAGAGGTATGGTGGCTACGGTAGTAATCATCAACCCCCTTCAAAAAACCTGGAAAATATGCGGGGTCGGCAATATAGCAACAAGGCTCACCGGTTATCAAAACGCCAAAAATTATTTATCATATAATGGGATTATCGGACATAACATACCCACTACCTTGAATGATCAGGAATTATCGCAAAATGATTTCCAACAGATCGTCCTTTGCTCGGACGGTATTAAATCCCGTTGGGAATATGCGAAACACCCCTCTATTCAGAAGTACGACCTCATCGTCCAGGCCGCAGCCCTGTATAAAGACTTTGCAAGGAAAACAGATGATATGTCCGTCATAATAGGGAGAGCAGCATCATGATCTACGAAATCACCCGGTTGAACCTGGAAAATGAAATGGACCTGATTCTCGCGCACAAGCGATCCATACGTTTGGGTGGTTTGCTCAACCTGTCTATTTCCGGTCAAACCGCTTTTACGACGGCCATTTCAGAATGCTGCCGGGAGGTGATCGAAAAAGCAAAGAATGGATTATTGGCTATCCGGATCGGGCAGGAAAATGATAAATTTTACCTGACAGCCGCCATTAGCTATAAGGAATCAGAAATTACGAGGCCAGGATATGGGGCCCTTGACTATGCAAAAAAACTGGTTAGCCAGTTCAATATGTATTCCGAAGATTCCTATAGTAATATTGAACTAACAATCAATGTCCCGAAAGCGACAAAGCTCTCCGAGGTAAAGATTGCTACCATTATCGATTCTTTCAGGAAAGAACACCCCTCTTCTCCTTATGAAGAAGTCAAACTCAAAAAAGACGCGCTGAACAAGCTCGCCGAAGAACAGCACGAGCAGTTGCTACGTTCTATTTACGTCAACGAAAAAAAAACAGAATTCCTGTCTATTGCCAGCCATGAATTAAAAACACCCCTTACAACTATCAAAGCCTTCACGCAACTGGCGCTGGAGGAAGGAGACCATTGCAGCGACAATATCAAAATGTACCTGTCGAAGATCAACACCCAATCCGATAAACTTTACAAGCTGATCCAGCAGCTCCTGGATGTATCCAAGGTCGAGGCCGGACAGCTAGACTTCAATTTGGAAGAGACCCCGCTGAATAACTATATCCGGGAGACGGTATCCCTGATCAGTAAATCTATCCCCACGCACAATGTCGAAATAGAAGTAGGAGAAGATGTGACAGCCCTGGTCGATAAACTAAGGCTGGAGCAGGTTTTTTCCAATATCCTGATAAATGCAGCCAAATATTCCGATGAAAGAAGTAATATCCGGGTAATGACATCTATACAACCCGGGAATATGTTTCGAATTTCCATCCAGGACGAAGGAATCGGAATGACTCAGCAGAATATCAAAAGAGTCTTTGAAAAATTCTTCCGGGCAGAAGAAGTTGCCAGGGCTTATTCCGGTCTGGGTATGGGATTGTATATCGCTTCACGGATCGTAGCCGGCCATGGTGGTACAATATGGATTGACAGTGAGGTGGATATAGGCTCTACTTTTTATTTCACCATTCCCTTCTTACACACCGTTACTTAAGGATGAAATTGAAACCAGATCAGCGCGATCGCCGCCAAGGCCATTAACACCAGGCCCGCCCCTCCGAGGATATTGGATCCTCTCCCATTCACTGAATTCCCCATTATTTTAGGGCTGTTGCAAATATGCAGCACTACAGCGATCATAACAGGAGCTGTCAACCCATATAAAATGGCCGTATAGAGCAACGCCTGGATAGGACTGATATTAAGGAAGTCCAGGCAGAGCCCCGCCAGCAGCGACACTACCAGGGTTAGGTAAAACCCCGGAGCCTGGTTGAACTTCTTATTCAATCCCTGACTCCAATTGAACGTCTCGGCCACGATATAAGAAAGAGAGCCGCCCAGCACAGGAATGGCCAGGAAACCCGTCCCGATCACCCCAATCGCAAAAAGCAAATAAGTTACTTTGCCCGCCAGGGGAAACAATGCTTTCGCTGCCTGGTCCACCGTATCGATCTTTCGTATCCCGGCAGTATACAACACAACTCCTGCTGTCAAAATGATAAAGAACATGACCACATTTGAAAACAACATTCCCAGATAAACATCCTTTGACATCTTATCCAGGAATTGCTTGTTGACCATTACCCGTTTACGGGAATTGGCAATGTCCTCAGCCTCCATCGTGGCCTGCCAGAAAAAAAGATAAGGGGAAATCGTGGTCCCCAGGATAGCGACCAGGATCTCCAAAAAATCTTTGTTTAATTTTATCGTGGGCACCAGCGTATGCTTCAGTACCTCCAGCCAGTTCACCTTCACCAGGAAAGGGATCAGGATATAAAGCAGCAGTACCAGGCAGAGCCATTTGAGGATACCGGCTAACTTTTGATAGGGATAAATGATCACTCCCAAAAGGATCAATGCAGTAAAAATGATCTCAAAAGCAAAGATCGGCACTCCAGGTGCCAGCATATGCGCAACTGCTCCCATCCCTTCGATATCCGCCCCGATATTCAATACGATAGCAGGAAAACTGAACACCATCATCGTGTAAAGAAGCCCCTTCGAATAATGCTGCTTCAGCACGCCCGTTAACCCATGACTAGTCACCACTCCGATACGCGCGCACATCTCCTGGATAGAAGCCATTAAAGGAAAAGTAATGAGGGCCGTCCATAAGGTGCTTAGCCCAAAAGCAGCGCCTGCCTGTGTATAAGTGGCGATGCCAGAAGGATCATCGTCACTGGCTCCGGTAATCATGCCGGGCCCTAATACTTTCCATGATTTCCTGATCTTAACGGAAAACTCCTTAAATTTATTCATGCGGTATGTTGAGGAATTTCTACAATTATGTTTATGGGGATTCCCCAAATTAAGGCTTTTTACCCGGCTCAACCACTCTATCCTATCAATTAGTCCCGTTCTATACGGCCGATAGGATTACGGCTGCGGGCTGCCCTTGTCCTCAAACGCATAATCATGCCACTCCCCATGGCATTCGTTTTGACAGTTGCTAACTCCGTGAATACATCCTTACAAAGAATAGGTGCCCGGTACGATGCGGCCGGCAGTGAGTTTATCGTGTGGGCCCCTCTCCGCCGCCAGGTGGAGCTTATTATCGCCTCTTCCCTCTCAGTATATCAAATGGAAAAAGAGGAAGCCGGATATTGGAAACTAGTGATATCCGCACCGCCT
>Ga0310811_10014334_pt1 | contig 10330 bp, 7 predicted proteins | sample YCmetagenome_FD_207642 | JGI IMG/M metagenome (GOLD analysis project Ga0310811, IMG submission 207642) | Soil microbial communities from experimental microcosm in Duke University, North Carolina, United States - YC | ecosystem: Engineered > Artificial ecosystem > Soil microcosm > Unclassified ... | reverse complement strand
TTGCGGCGCCCGTCGGTCAGACGCGACGCCTGCACCACTACCGACACCGCCGACGCGATCTGCTGGCGCATCGCCTTGGCCGGCATCGCGATGCCGGCCATCGACACCATGTTTTCGAGGCGCGTCAACGCATCGCGCGGCGTATTCGCGTGCAGCGTCGCCATCGAGCCTTCGTGGCCGGTGTTCATCGCGTGCAGCATGTCGAGCGCTTCGCCGCCACGCACTTCGCCCAGCACGATGCGGTCGGGGCGCATCCGCAGCGCGTTGCGCACCAGCGAGCGCTGCGAGATTTCGCCTTTGCCTTCGATATTCGGCGGCCGCGTTTCGAGGCGCAGCACGTGTTGCTGGCGCAGCTGCAGTTCGGCCGCGTCTTCGATCGTGACGATCCGCTCGTCGCCGGGAATGAAGCCGGACAGCAGGTTCAACAGCGTGGTCTTGCCGCTGCCGGTGCCGCCGGAAATCAGCACGTTGAGCTTGGCCTGGATCAGTGCTTCGAGCAGCTGCGCCATGGCCGGCGTGAAGCTGCGGTTTTTCAGCATGTCGTCGACGGTCAGCGGATTGACCGAGAAACGGCGGATCGACACCAGCGGACCGTCGATCGCGGACGGCGGAATGATCGCGTTGACGCGCGAGCCGTCGGGCAGCCGCGCGTCGACCATCGGCGTCGATTCGTCGATGCGCCGCCCGACCCGCGACACGATGCGCTCGATCACCTTCATCAGATGCGCATCGTCGTAAAAGGTGATGTCGGTGTGCTCGAGCTTGCCGCGCCGTTCCACATACACGTGCTGCGCGGTGTTGACGAGAATGTCCGACACCGTCGGGTCTTTCAGCAGCGGCTCGAGCGGGCCGAGGCCCAGCATTTCGTCCTGCACGTCCTGCACGAGGCGCTTTCTCTCCTGCTCGTTCATCGGCACCTTGTCCTCGTCGACGATGCGCTCGACGAGTTGCGCGAGTTCGCGCTTCACCTGTTCCGGCGACAGCCGCTGCAGCTTGTCCAGCTCGACGCGCTCGATGATGGTCTGGTGGATGTTCATCTTCAGCAGCTGATACGCCTGGCGCGCAGCCTTCGTATCGTGCGTCGAGACGGGCGCGGTATCGCCGGCCGCCGGTGCGTCAGCCACCGCGAGGTCGCTTTGCATCAGGAGTTGTTCGCGCAGTGACATGGTGGTTTCTCCGTGCGGGTTGCCGCAATCGATGAATGAATGAGTTGGCCTAGTGGCTTGGCTTGAGTTGCGCCGCGCCCGCCTTGGGCCCGAACAGACGCGTCAGCGACCGTTTGGCCGGCTCTTGCTGCGGCGGGCACAGCGCGGTGGCGAGCGCGTCGATGCTTTTGGTCAAGGCGCTGCCCCTGGCCGCCACCGCGAGCGGCACGCCCTGGTTCACTGCATGGCGCGCGCTCTTGTCGTCTTGCGGCAGCAGGTGCGCCGGCCGCGCGCCGAGCGTGCGCGCGATGTCGTCGAGGCTGACCTGTTCGCGCTTGTCGTAACAGTTGACGATCAGGCGCGTCTTGCCCGGCGCGTAACCGAGCTCGCCGAACAGATCGAGCAGCCGGCGGCTCGCATGCAGATGCGGAATGGTCTGCTGCAGCACGACGCAGATCGCCTCGCTCTGGTCGAGCGCCTGAATCGACAGCGGATTGATTTCCTGGCCGACGTCGCACAGCACGAGGTCGTAGCGCTCGCGCACCAGCTCGAGCACGCGCTGCAGATGCGGCGCGCGCAGCTCGCCGGCCTTGACCGGATCGCCCGCGCCGGCCAGTACGTCCAGATTCGGATGCACGCGCGCGACGCAGGCCTCGAAGAACGCCACGTCGAGGCGGTCGATCTGTGTGCACAGGTCATGCAGCGTCGCGGGCGGCGCCTTGTCGGTGAGCAGTAGCGTCGCGTCGGCGAACAGCTGGTTCAGATCGACCACCAGCACGCGCTTGTCGCGCGCGGCGGCCAGCACATAGGCGAGATTCGCCGCGACCAGCGTGGTGCCGGCGCCGCCCTTGCCGGCGGCGAACGACAGCACGCGTCCGGCGCGGCGCGCCTGCGCGTGCTTCTTGCCGGCTACATACGACAGCTCGCGCGCGAACGCGTTGGGATCGAGCGGCCATGACAGCACGTGGCGCACGCCGGCGCGCATCGCTGTCATCAGCATGTCGGTCGACGGCGCAGAGGTGACCAGCATGCAACTCAGGTTCGGCGCCTGCGTGCTGGCCTGTTCGATCACGGCGAGATCGGCGCCCGACAGCGCGCCGTCTTCGATAATCAGCAGATCGATCTTGCTGAAATGCACGGCGTGGCGCGCCAGGTGGCGCGCGCCACCCGCCTCGCTACGCAGGCTGTGCGCGACGCCGCTGTCGCGCAGCAGCGCACCGATCTCGCGGGCACGCTCATCGCTTGCCGCTACCAGAAGAATATCGATCATGTTGACTCTCCCTCACCTTTCTCATCCGGACGACTTTGTCGACCCGCCCATTGCGTCCATTGCGTCCACTGCAGCGGCGCGCTAGTTGACGGTACCGGCGCCGACGCCGATCGTGAACACGTTGGTCGGCGGCGTCGGCGTGGTGAACGACTTGTTGTACGTGGCTTGCGCGGCCACACCGGTGCGCCCGTCGACGCCGGCTACCGGGTCGGTGTTGTCGCCCGCATCCGGATTGAGCGTCTGCATCTGGCGGATCTGCGAAACCGCGTTACCGAAGTTGCGGTCCCAGTTCGGCGTCGAGCTGAGGCAGCCGCCGAGCGCCGCGCAGGCGCCAAGGCCGACGACGAGGCGCAGCAAGGTCTGGTTCGTATTCATGTTGGTCTCCGTGTGTGCGAGGCGCGGCGTGGCATCAAGGTGCGCTGGACGGCGCGCCGGCCGCCGGGCTCGCATCGGGTGCGTCATGTGGGTCGTGCGGGTCGTGCGAATCGCGGATGGCGAGCGTCGCCATCGCGACGCTGGTGGCACGGGTGGGCGGCGCGGTGGAATCCGCCACCGGCGCGTGCCGCGGTGCCGGCGCGGGTGCGGGCATTGGGGCCGGCGCCGTGGCCGGTGCCGCGGCCGGCGCGGGCGTCACACCCGGTGTCACACCCGGTGCCGTGACCGGCGCCAACGCGCCAGCCCTGGCGCCTGCGGGCGGCTGCGCTCCGCCACCGGCAGCCGGCGACGGCGCCACCTGCACGCCCGAAGCAGGATCGGCCGATGCCGCGGGCCGCGTGCCTTCCATATTGCCGGTCGCGTACATCGCTGCTTCGTTGACATTCGCGAACGTGTCGGTCGGCAGCGGATAGCTGCGCGGCAGCGGCTTGGCCAGACGCGGCGTCACGACGAACACCAGCTCGGTCTTGTCTTCCTGGAAGTTGGTGCTGCGAAACAGCGCGCCGAGCACCGGCACCTCGCCGATGCCAGGCAGCGCCTTCAGCGTGCCGGTCACGTTGCTCTTCATCAGGCCGCCGATCGCGAAGCTCTGGCCGTCGTACACCTGCAGCGTGGTGGTGGCGCGGCGCGTGGTGATCAGCGGCAGGATCGCGGTGGTGCTCACCCCGGCCGCGCTGACCGCGACACCGGTCGGCGACAGTTCGGATACTTCCGGCGCCACCTTCAGGTTGATGCGGCCGTTCTCGAGCACGGTCGGCGTGAAGGTCAGGCCGACCCCGAACAGCTCTTCCTGCAGCGTGATGGTGGTGCCGTTGGTGGTGTTGCTCTGCGGCACCGGAATAAACACCTTGCCGCCCGCCAGAAAGCTCGCTTCCTGACCGCTGATCGCCATCAGGTTCGGCTCGGCGAGAATCTTCACGAGCTGGTCGGACTTCTGCGCGTCGAGCGTCAGATTGAGCGGCAGGTTGTTCGCCTTCGATGCGCCCACCGCACCGAGACCGCCCGACAGGAATTGCGCCAGCAGGCCGAAGCTCCACGTGCCGATGCTGCCTTGCAGGTTAGCCTGCGCGCCGAGCTGGTCGACCAGCGTCTTCGACACTTCGGCTACCTTCACTTCGAGCATCACCTGTTGCGGCGCGGCCACCTGCATCATGTTGATCACGCGCTGCGACTTGTCGCCGCCGGGGGCACCGCCCAACCCCGACATCGTCATCGTCATCGCCATCGGCGCGGCGCCGATCGGCAACGGGCCGGCCGGTGCGGCGCCACCGCGTGCGCCGGGTGCGGGCAGCGCGTTATTCGAACGCTGCGTGAACGCCTGTGCAAGGTCGACGATGCGCTGAGCCACGATCGTGTCGGTCACCGTGCCGGTCAGAACCAGCGAATCGCCGGCGGCCGTCACCACCACGCCGCGCTCGTTGGGCATCAGCTTCAGGATGGTCTGCTGCAGGCCGCCCGGATCGGCGCCGACCACCACGTCGATCACGCTGCATGCGCCGCTCTTGCCCTGCACGATCATGTTGGTCGTGCCGATATCCGCGCCGAGCAGATACAGCGTCTGCGGCGACACCAGCATGGTCTGCACGATCGCCGGGTTGCCGACCGTGCGCTGGCGGACCGGCTCTTCCAGATTGAGCAGCGTCGACTTGCCGAGCGGCACGCTGACCGTGCTCTGTTCGTCGACCCGGCCGCGGCAGTTCGGGCCCTTGCCGGCGCTGGCCGCCATCGCGGCGGCGCCGTTGCTGGCGCTGGCGCGGTTGGCCGCCATGGTCAGCGGCGCGGCCGGCAGCGGCATCGTGCCGCCCGCGACCTGGCTCGCCACCACCATGCCGACGCTCGCCGACGGATCTACCAGGCCTTCGGCCTGCGTCGGTAACACCCACAGGAAGGCGCCGACCGTTCCAAGAATGGCGCTCAGTGCGAACTGCGCTGCCGCCGGTCGTTGCTTCCTCGCTTCACGCCGCGGCGACCAATGCGCCAGACGAGCCGATTTCGCGTTCATGTCCTTCCCCCGTTCAGGTGCTGCCTTGTTCCGCTTATGTGCTGCTTATGAGTGGTGCTGCTTTTGTGTTGCCCGTGTACTGCTTCTTGTGATGCGTTTTTTGTGCTGCGTTTTTTGTGCTGCCGGTAACCCATCCACCGCGAAGGTCTGCTTGCAGCGTGGTCCGACGCTGCAAGCCGAAGCCCCCGGTCAGAAACATTCCTTCGTTGCATCGCCGCCGACGATCAACCGCACGCAGTTCGCCGGCTCGCGCGCCACCACGCGCCGCACCACGCGTTCCGGCGCGCTGGCCGGAGCCGGCACCGCCGCGGCAACATTCAGCAGCGTGGCGCGGGTGGCGCCGGCCGTCGCGGTCGCCTGCGGATCGACCTGGTTGCGCAACACCAGCGAAAGCGAACCGATGCTGCGCGCCAGGTCGATCTTTTCGGCCTGATCGGGCGACACTTCGAGCGTGACCGCATCGACCACCTTCGGCTTGGTCTCGTCGCGCCCGACTTCCTGCGCGACTGCCAGCACCAGGATCTTTTCGAGCACGATCTTCGAGATGTGCTGGTCGCGCTGCGTATTCGGGTCTTTCTCGGTATTGACGATGATGTCGACGTAGTTGCCCGGCAGCGCGAAGCCCGCCACGCCGATCACGTCGTTCACGCGCACCGTGATCGCGCGCTTGCCTTCGTTGATCACCGCCGACAGCCCGCCGAGCGTGCCGACCGGCGACAGCTTCGCTTCGATCAGCGGCTCGCCGCGCAACGTGCTTTCCTTCAGCACGCGGCCATCGAGTTTTTGCGCGTCGGCAAACGAGCCGGCCGGCACGCTGCCCGCCGGCCAGTCGACCACTTTCAGCACGTCCGGCGTCAGCCGCTGGCCGAGGCTGATGTCGGCGGTGGCGACCACCACTCGCGCCGTCGACGTGGAGTTCTGCGACACCATCCAGCGCGAGCCGAACACGACGGCGGCAAGGCCGGCGGCGGTCGCCAGCAGCAATATGAAAATCGCACGTGAGCTGTTCATTTCGGTCTCCTGCTCTCGACCCGCTGCGAAGCGGCGTGGTCGATGTAGTGGTCAAGGTCGTAATCGGTGCGTCGGATGCGTCGGATGCGTCGGATGCGTCGGATGCGTCAGGTCAGGCAGTGGCAAACCGGTGAAGCGCTTCGCCGGCATCGGTATCGCGTGGCGGCGGTGGGTCTGCGTCGGCTGTCCCGGCCGCGCCGGTCTGCGCGAAATAGCTGTGCCATGCGTGCTGCAGCGTGTCGGGCGTCGCCACCGGCGCCTCTTCGCGGTAGCTCGCATGCGCGGCCACCAGACCCAGCAGGTCGCGCGGATAACACGCAAGCAGCGGCTTGCGGGCCGGCTGATGCAGCCGCTGGATCAGGTGCTCGAAGGCGTCGTGATCGGCGCGCACGCCCAGTTCGCGGCAGCAGTGCTCGAACAGCGTCTGATATTCGTGTGGCGCGAGCGGCCCGACGTACACCTTGCTGCCGAGGCGGCGCAGGAAGGCTTCGTCGCCGAGCTGGCTGGGTTCGAGGTTGCTCGAGAAGGCGAGCCGCACATCGAACGGCAGCTGGAAACGCGCGCCGTTGTTCAGCGCCAGTGTCTCGGTGCCGCGCCCGAGCGGCACGATCCAGCGGTTCAGCAGTTCTTGCGGCGCGACGCGCTGGCGGCCGAGGTCGTCGACGATGTACAGGCCGTTATTGGCCTTCATATGGCCAGGCGCCTGGTAAAAGCCGCTGCTTTCGTCGTAGCGCAGCTCGAGCATGTCGAGCGTCAGCTCGCCGCCCGCCATCACCACCGGACGGCGGCAGCGCTGCCAGCGGCGGTCCGCGGGCGCGGCGCACGGTGTGCCGGCGGCGCGACCCGAGGCGGATGCTTCAGTGTGGCTCGTGCTTTGCCCTGCGCTTTGACCGGCGGTATGCCCCGTCACCGGCACGTGAATCAGCGGATCGAACACCTGCACGATCGCGCGATCGATCAGCAGCGCGTACGGCACATCGACCGCGCCGGGCATCAGCTTCGCAAGCGCTTCAGCCAGGTGCGTCTTGCCGCCGCCCGCCGGGCCGTAGAACAGGATCGGCCGGCCCGAGTTCACGGCGCCGCCCAGTTCGTCGATCAGCGCATCGCCGATCGTCAGGCCGGCGAGTGCCGCACGGGCAAACGGGCGCGACACCCGCAGGCGGTTCACCGACTGTGCCGCAATCGCATCCCGATAGGCGTCGAGCGTGACCGGCGCGGGGCCGACATACGAGCAGCGCGCCAGATAGCCGATCGCGCGGACTTGTCCCTGGTCGGTCAGTTGATAGTGCACGTCGAAATCGGCCGAGCCGCGGTGCACGATTTCCAGCTGGCGTTCGCGGATCATGAAGCCGGCCACTTCGTCGATGACCGGAATCGGCAGCTTCAGGCGCTCCACCAGTTGCGCGAGGCTCACCTTGCCGACCACCGCCGCTGCCTTCGCGGTCAGTTCGGCCAGAAACGGCAGATCGAGCCCGGTCTGGCTCACGCGCTGAGGTGCGCGTCGCGTGACTGTCTGATCGCGCGCGCCGTCGTCGCACGACCCAACCTCGCCCGGTCCGTGAGCGTTGTTCATCTGACTTCCCCCGTAACTGCCCAGCTCTGGTTGACTGGCCTGTGCTGCCTGTTTGCGTTCGCGTGCCAGGCACGCGAACCGCTGTTATTTTTGGTTGCTGCGCCTGGTATCCAGGCTTGCTTGCCGCGGTGTGTTCTGGCATTCCCGCCTTCCCGCGTTATCGTGACCTGAGCCTCTCTGCGGAGGCTTGGGTCATCTGGTGTACTGCATCCCCCGTGCTGCCCCGTATGCTTTTCTGCTGGCGCCGTGCTGCGACGGCTTGCCGTATCCGACTGCCCCGCTACCTCAACGACCTCAACTACCCGCTACGCTCGTCATCACCGTGAGCACGGTGCCGGCGGTAATCGCCACACCGAACGGCATCCGTCCGAGCGACGCGCGTACTTCCCCGTTCTGCGCGCCGCTCTGCCGGAACCCGCCTGCCATCGTCCACAGCAGCGAAAACGTATTGCTCAACCCTGCGCGAAGCTGCCTGCTCTGCCACATCATCACCAGCGACCACACCCCACCCACTACCGAAGCCACAACTGCTACTTGCACCGCCAGCGTGGCGCCGCACAGCGCGCCCACCGCGGCCATCAACTTGACGTCACCGGCGCCGACCATCCGCAACAGATAACCGGGCAGCAACATCAGGCCGCCGGCCACTGCACCCGCCAACCACACCTGCAAGCCGCCGAAGCCGCCATGCCAGCACTGCACCGGCAGCGCCACCAGCAGCGCGCTCGCCACCAGCCAGTTCGGAATGCGCCGCGTTTGCCAGTCCCATGCGGCAGCCAGCGCGACTAGCGCAAGCACGCACGGTGCAACTGGAAAGAACACGCTGTTCATGACAACTCCGCTGTGCAAGATGATCGCCGTGCCGGCCGGACCGCCCTGCCTCGCCAACCGGCGCGAGACATGCCAGGCGGTGCGGACCGTGCGTTGCCCTGTTACCGGGTCGATGCGTTGGTCGACGCAGTGCCGAGCACGCCGGCGATCGTGTTGAACAGGGACTTCAGGTTGGTGCCCATCAAGGTAGCGCCGGCGATGATCATCACCGAGATCAGACCGGCCAGCAGGCCGTACTCGACTGCCGCTGCGCCTTCTTCGTCTTGCAGAAATTGTTGAATTGCGTTCTTCATTGCTAACCCCCGTAGGTAAAGTGGAACTACCGAAACATGCCGCTGCGTGCTTTGTGGATGCCCGCTTTGGCTTTTATGTCCGCCGTAGCAAAACCGCACGGACCACAAATCGGCAATGCCTCTGGCTGCGTCGTTGTGGTGGCGAATGATCCGTACCCCGTACGAACCATTCGCCCCACTCTTCTGCTGACGTCCGCCCCCAATTGGCCCCGCCGCCGCCTCACGACCGTATTGGCAATCCCCGGCCACGATCGCGAAGTCCCCGTTGTCGCTGCCGGTCGGCCTCTATCTGGCGCCTGCCGTCAGCAACGAATTCCTCGTGACCTGGCTATTGCAACGGGTATGCCAGCAGGCCTCAAACCCTTGTCGCACCGTGCTCTGTGTGCTGGCGCACGTGTTTTGGCGACATCGGCGCGGTGCGTGCGATTCGCACCCGAATCAGATTTGCGACACGTTTAAGCGCAATGCATACGTGTTCCAGCGCGCAACGAGGACGGTAAAAAGACCTTTCTTCAGGCGCGTCTCCCGCGCCGGATATAGGTTTGCGGTCAAAAGTGCCGTACTGTGCGTGGCGCCACATACAGCGCGGCGCGATCGGCCAAACCTGTCGCAACATTGAGACAGCGGTAGGCGCATACCGCCAAAACGCTCCACGCCTGATACGTGCAAGTACACAAGCCATGCCTGGCAAGGCTGCGCCACTTTCACCAATGAATCGCTCAAGGCCGCGGCGCGGGCGGGGTGGACCCAATCATGATTTCTGCTGATTCAAACGCCGGCTGGTTTTCATTTATCTTTTGCTCCATACGCTGGATTCGTGCGACGATAAGTCCGTCCCTGTCACGGCATACAAGCTTGATCAGGTGGCCATTCGCTGCAACGCGCATGGCACAGGCGGAAACCAGCAGCAGCCAGCAGCAGCCAGCAGCAACCAGCAGCAACCAGCAGCAGCCATAAGCAGCCATAAGCAGCAACAAGCGGTACCAGGCGCGGCGCGTGTGTGCGCTGCCGCACGCATATCAGGCAAAGGCAGCAAAAGGTTCGCAAAGACGAGCCGTTATCACGATGAGAGGAGAAGTCGAAGGACATTGGTCTTGCGACGCCGCTGCGTCGTGAGGGCAACATCCAACCCGGGGGTAACATGAGTTCCACTTCTGCACCACTCACCAACGAGCGCACCGTGCTCTGTATTTCGCCGGTACTGGACGAGAGCCTTGCCGCGTTTCTGACGGCCTCCGGCTGGAACGTGCTGCACGCGAAAAACACCAGCGCCGCCGAACGCCTGCTCGAACGCGGCGGCGACATCAAGGTCGGCCTGATCGATCTGCCTGACGACTGCACCGCGCAGCAGCTGTCCGCGCTCGAAGCCTGCATGCAGATCAGCGAAACCCACTGGATCGCGCAGATCGCGCCCGGCCGCGCCGACGACGAGCTGACCAGCCGTTTCATCCTCGACTATTGCTTCGACTTCGTAACCCGGCCGTGCATGAACGAACGGCTGATCTTCGCGCTAGGCCACGCGCACGGGTTGTCGAATCTGCGGCGCGCGAGCGTGGCGCCGAAGGCGTCGCTCGGCAAACACGGAATGGTCGGCCATTGCGAAGCAATGCAGCTGCTTTACCGACGCATCGACAAATGCGCGCAGACCGACGCGCCGGTATTCATCGCCGGCGAGTCGGGCACCGGCAAGGAGCTCACCGCGCGCGCCGTGCACGATTGCTCGGCACGCAAGGACGAGAGCTTCGTCGCGATCAATTGCGCGGCGATTCC
>Ga0310811_10014332_pt1 | contig 10331 bp, 13 predicted proteins | sample YCmetagenome_FD_207642 | JGI IMG/M metagenome (GOLD analysis project Ga0310811, IMG submission 207642) | Soil microbial communities from experimental microcosm in Duke University, North Carolina, United States - YC | ecosystem: Engineered > Artificial ecosystem > Soil microcosm > Unclassified ... | reverse complement strand
GCCGCAAAGATTATCGTAGACTCTTGATCACGATCGCTTACTGAAGGTTACGGACACATTGTGGCATGTTCGAAGTCCCGGAGCCAGTACGGAGGTTTTAGTTCTTCTAGCTGCTACCAGCTGCTACAGTGGTTTCAAAAGAAGCACCGTGCTACGCGCTGCTACAAGTCACTTCGCTCGGCAGTGGGTTTCCTGATGCACAGCATGACGCGCGCCGGTCAAGCTAATTTTAAACGGATTGAACTGAAAATTGATCACAGCACCAAGTGGCTCACCTTTTCCCCGATCAGAATCACGATTTGGAACCCGGCCCGAGCTCCAATCCTCCGCACGAACCCCCCGCAGACCAATCTGGCCCTTCCCTCTGGCGCACTCGTCCCATCACCTCAGTCCATCAATGGTTCACCGTGAGTGGAGGGGAAGGGATGAAGGTTTTGTTGCTGGTTGTTGCTAGTCCTATGAGTGGTGGGGAAAGAGCGCGCTGTCAATGATGAAGATGCTAACCCTCGTCTCCTCGTTTGCGAGCACTTAACGCCATGTTCAAATACAGCCGATCAGATCGATCATGGAATGCAGGACTCTTCGAACGCCTTTTTCATCAATCAGGTACTTGATGTAACGAGTATCGTAGGGTTAAACTTCTCGAGGTAATCCGTTCCTCGAGTTCGAGAGAGTTCAAAGTCGTCAGATGTAACTATCCTTGATGAGACATATAACTGCCAGCAGCGAACCGGACAAGAATATATATACAAGAACTACCTCGAACGACATATGACGGTCCTCTTCAAAGTTTTAACGAGGACTCAAATACTTGGCTGATGTACTCAGGACCAAGTTTTCGTAGGTAGGATATGGACGGATCAAGCTTGTCTTTCATGTCCGTTCCCTTCTCACTTAATCTAGGCAAGGCCGTTAGTCCACAAGTGCAATTGAGCAAAAAACGTGAATGCTCGCTGTTGGGGGAGATTGAGAGCTTTAGCGCATTTTCTTTCCATGATAAAGGCATATAGATTCCGCAACTTTCTGGTAACGTTACGAACGCACCCGGAGCTCCTCCTCGACCTCTGATACTTTACACTAATTGGCTAATCGATAAAGTGCGCCAAGGAGGGTCAACTGAGTCACGAGATGAGACATGAAGAGCGTTGTGTCCACAATTTGCGCAAACCGCGCAAGCTGCTATGGAGTCAACAGGGGTAAAGGAATGTTCAGCAGTGCAATTAATTCTTTAGTCAACGTTTCGGAGAGGAAGGGCCACTGGTGAGACTAAGCTCCGAATTTGCTAGATCGAGCTGCCCTCGGAAGTAGCTATTGTACAGTCGCTCGAAGTAGTCACAAGGAAGGGTTCCTTGGCGGCAGGAGAAGGCGTCAATATTCTAATTTGAGCAAGTGGCGACAGAGGACGTTGACGATGTGAGAAGGGAGGAGTTTGGACAGATTGCGCTGTCAGTGGCGATATGTCCCGAGAGATGAGGGATGACTGAGGGGCAGCTGAAGCACTCCCAGATGCAAATGAGGCACCTCCGTTCTCCAGTATGAGGACTCGAAGTATCGAGAAGATATGTGGGTTGACAAGACCATCAAAGCAGTTGAACTGTGGACCAACTTCAAACAAGACGCGACAAGGCGTGTTATTTACGTTTGTTGATTCCACGCTTGTTTCAACACAAACCTCCTTCTCCTCATACCTGCCATCAATAAACTTTATAGCTAATGGGCCATTCCAACGAACCAGGGATCCTTTCAAATGTTTTCAGTTTTGTCTCGCGAGAAATTGGCGAGTTTGTGATAAATGCTACCGGTACATCTGAGGTACGTTCTGTTTTTTCTGATTTTAAACGGGTCAAACTGAATTGATCACTGACGCAGTCTGGTCCATCCAAGCGGAGACGGGGACGTGATACGAAACGCAAAGAGCGGAGCAGGCAACGAAAAGGCTATGATGGGGGGATGATCGAGCAGTGGAGAGAAGCTAGCGGTAGTGAGAAGCACCAAGATCGGATCTACCCCGGTGGGTCTTGTCTCTGGCGCTTCATCCAACACCACCTTCGATACGATACTGATCCACTTTCTACAGAAATAACGCCTGACATGCCCTCCCGCTCCCCATCTCCACGTCATACCAGCCGTTCAAGAAGCAGAAAAGTCCGTCCTCGCCCTCAAGATGACGCGCCCCTCCCTTCATCACAATCTCAAACAACATATCCCCAACTGCGCAAAAAACCCTCCATTACGATGCCTGGCTCACTTTTTCCCCGATCAGATTCGCTCCAACCCGATTCCGTACCTTCTACTCCTCAATCAAATCTCGATGTCGACGCACAAGACTTGGAACCCGGCCCCTCCAATTCTCAACACGAAACCCCCGCAGACCAATCTGGCCCTTCCCCCTGGCGCTCTCGCCCCATCGCCTCCGTTCATGACGCAGTTCAACGGTTCACCGCGAGTGGAGGGGAAGAGAGGGACTTTTCGTTGTTGGTTGTCACTAGTCCGGGTCCTGTAGATCTGGAGAGCCCAGGCACCGTACTAGAAACGTCGCATTCGCCCCCAGGTGGTGTCTCGCGGAAGGGGAAAGAACGCGCTGTTGATGATGGAAACGACGACTTGGCATTTATACTCGATCATCGCCGCGTGCAGGATAAGGAAAAACAGCTTGATGCTGTACGAAGGGAGACGGGAGAAAAGTGTAACACTACAGGTGATGGAGAACGGAATAGGGACAAGGAGCGCATCAGAATGTTGGAGGAAGAAGTAAGGATGTTGAAGGAAGAGGTATGTTGTATCACACCACTTATTTCTCTTTATTTTAGTTTTTGGTATTTGCTGACATTTTCTATAATAGCTCTCCCACCGCCGCCGTTCGCCACCTCCCCAAACACAAGTCCCAATACCACCCCCACCTCCACCACTTCCTCCTCCCCCCGGCGTCCGCATCCCCCTCCCTCTTCATCTAAGCGAAAGCAGGGCCCTTTTTGCAAGTGCGCGCGCTGCCTTACGCCCAACTGAGGCCAGTACGACCGGGAGCACAAATGATCTGGCAAGGTCAGCAAGTGGTAAGGTGAGACAACCCACCGTCAACGTTCCCAGCGAGAAAATGGCTGCGTTCCTGAACGAGATGAGGACGGTGCGGTTGAGGAAAGTGGGGTCTGGACCTGGGCCTGGAGGACTGAGTAGGAGCGTTAGTGATCGACCCGTGATTGACCGACCTGGGCCAAGTGGATTAAGCCGCAGTGTGAGTTCGAATGCTGCTGGAGATGTGCGGAGAGAGGATATGACGAGGCGCAAGTCGACAGGCGTGAAAGCGCCTGTTGGTTCAACCGCTTCCGGCATTGCTTCTACGTCGACCAGCTTTTCGAGACCAGCTTCTTCTTCCGGTGGGAGTAAGGCGGCTCCGACCTCAAAATTACCTTCCGCTTCGAGCATTCCCAAACCGAAATTTGCTTCAACTGCGTCGAAACCATCATCCTCATCCACTTACCCAGCTCCATCATCGCTTCCAATCCGCCCGATCTTAAATAACAAACGCAAAGCAGATGTCCTTGGTGGCTCGGAAGGAGAATCCACCTCCAAACGACGTTCAGGTGCTCGTGCCCAAGCCCAATCAGACACGAGCTCTTCGTCTTCATCCTCCAGAACACATGAATTCTCCGGTTCCACACACCCACATCTCTCACTCACAGGTCCAGCGCACTCCTCACTATCAAATGAAACAGACATCACCACTCCCTCTTTATGCTCTGATAACGATCTTGGAGGGGATGCGGATGGTAGAATGCCGTCGACGCCGCCTGGACCGAGGTCTGCTGCAGCTGCAGTTCAGAGCGCGCACGATGAGGTTATAGAGATTATTGACGTGGATATGGAAGACAACAATAACCATATCGAGCCTGCGCATAAACCTATCTCGCCCTCTCGAAGCGATATATTTAGGAAACGCCCGCCGATGTCACCGCTACCTGTGTCGACACCAACGAGGGTACGAGCACCTGCGCGTGCCAAGGGGAGAAAGTCCATGCCGACGCCTGAGAGGACAAAGAGGGGTGCGACGCCGAAGCCGAAGAGTATCATGCTGCTTGACGAAGATGATGATGGCGACGACGAGGATGAGCCAGATGAGCTGGCGTTACCCCCAAAGTTGAAGTGGCAACGCGAGGCTCAGCCCAGAATTGCAGAAAAATCGACCGCAGCGAATAGCAAGGGCAAACGGCGACTGACGTTAGACGAAGAGCTTGCGCGGGCAAGGTCGTCTGATCGGCTTGTGGAGCTTGGATTGGAGAGTGGGGAACTGTTTGGGACGGGTACTGGGAGTAAACGACGGGGATTTTTAGCTGGGGGTGGTGCAGGTGGTGCGCCCGTGTTTATGGGCGCAGGATATGTTCGGGGTGCCGAAGAGAATGGACTGAGCCTGCCATTGTCGAGAATACCGCGGCGGAGAGGCTAGCATGATAATATTTATTGATATCTTTATCGTATTCCCTTGACCTTTGTGTTATTTCTTGTAAAGCTAACTATGATATCTGTTCCCCCTGTCGCGGGGGATTCCCGCAAATTAATTAAGAGGACTAACATGCGCCGACTGTTGACCCACCTAAATATGGTGCTTTGTAACTTAGTGCCAGTTCGAAACGTATGGCCTCGTCGTACTCGACTTTTTTGCAAATCAATCTCAGCATCAATCATGGTTACGTTGATGCGGACATGCCGCATCGAAGCGGCGACAGCTCCTAATTCTGGCCTAATTCTACTACAGACTTGTGACCAGTCCGTCTATCATAGAGGCAAACCACATAGACGGACTGGTCATGAGTCTAACTATCCCCATCCTCAATAATCTGATGTCAGTTGCTTTGGTATCATTGGATGGACGAGAAGAATGAACTTCTGCTTTATGGCAACAACACAGGATCTTCCACGCCGAAAAGTTATCTCCGACCTCGAACTGACGACATCCGACACAGCAACAAGTCCCCATATCTAGGCATAATTTCAAACTTCGTATGTCGCAGACACTCGGTTGGCAATGTCAACAAAACGTCCACTTAATCCCCCCGCTCAATCATCTGCAGCCAACATGCCCGCCGCACAACCCCTCCATTGTACCTCCACTACCTCCAACAATCACGACAATATCAACAACCACCCCCAAACACATCGTATCCGCCTAGTCCCCCACCACACCCTCCATTTCGAACCCATCTCCCGCGACCTCAGAGATGGCGACAGCCCCCTCTGCATTGGCCGCTTTACAGATCGCTCAAGCATCAGTCTCACAGCCTCAAACAAACTTGTTTTTAGAAGCAAGGTCGTCTCTCGCTACCATGCAGAGATTTGGTCAAATGACGGCAAGTTCTACATTAAAGACACCAAATCTTCAACAGGCACTTTCCTCAATCATCTTCGTCTAAGTCCTGCAGACTCTGAGAGCAAACCACATCAGCTCAAACATGGTGATATTGTTCAGCTTGGAGTCGACTATCAAGGCGGCGTTGAGGATATCCATAAATCTGTAAATATAAGGATCGAGGTCGAATGCGCATCATCTAACGGAGAGCTGATTGGTCTGCCTTCCACCCATCACATAGCTACGGAGGTTACACGTGTCGAAAAGTCTCCCAATAGAGAACCTGTGGGTGGAGACCAGACAGAGGAAACGATAAAGGACGATGGAGAAGCACAGCGGCAGCATTGCCTTACTCTCAGTGATGCACAAGTACGCTCTCACCCATGATTGCTCCACATTCTATTTAACCACGTTGTGCTGTGTGGTGACCTACAGCTGCCCTGTCATGACAGCCGAAGAAATCATTTCTCAGAATCTGACACAGCCTCATTGACTGTCTTGGATACATGCGTTGCGGGAGATGTGCATTTCGCTAATGAGCTGCTAGCCCAAGAGATCCACGAAGATGGCAACAGCCATCATTGCTACGCCATTCGCTCAATTGTAAGGGCGCGAATCTTTGAGTGGGACAATGCGCTTCAGTATGCAATCAAGGTCAGACACTCTGCCTATTATAACACTGTTGGCAACAACTTTTTGGCATAGTCAATTGCTGTAAAACCCTCAGTATGGGGGTACATTTCTAAGGGCATCGCCCTGTCTGGCAACCAGCAGCTCTCGGACGCCATGGAAGCTTTCGATATTGCTTTCATATATTCGGAAAATGACTCAAATCCTGTGACCATCGATCTTTTACTATTGATCAAGGTATTCTGGCTACGATTTTTAATAGTCAGTTTATCATGCTCAGTATTTGGTGTTATTGTGTTCAGGCTGTTGCACTCTTCAATGCCGGACGTCATGGCGAGGCAATGCGGCGAGTTCAAGATCTCACCACTGCTTGCCAACATTCAGATACACTTGTGTGTAGCGTGGTCAATGTGAGCTTTATGTCAGACCTCATGAATTTTCTCATTTTGAAATACACTCCTCAGTGGTATCTACGTGTGCAGCTTGCAATGATTGCTTTTGAGAATGAGCAGCACAGCACAGCTGCTGATCAACTCACGACCTGCATCACCACCGCAACCGGCTTTTTCTCATGCAACACCCCTTTGGAACCTAAATTGCAGATCTTTTCGCTGGTGTGTCCTTACAAATCCGTCAAGGAAACTTCCACTCATAGATGATATGCGCCTGTACAGTTATTCGACTGGGACTTCGACTCCATACAGCAAACTATCCATAAAAGACGGTGTGAAGCGTTCCTTCATGCAGTTCGACTCCCCGAAGCAGCTGAATCTCTTCAATATATGATGAGCATGCTTGACGCATCTAAACAGGACAGCTACCTCGAATGGTCTACAGGTGGGGCCCTGGAAATTTGAGTAACTTGCGCTGATGCTCACTTCGGTGCCGATTAGCCTTCAAGGAAGACTGTACTGCGCAGTGTATTGTGAAGGCAGACAAGGCCATTACCGTAAACAATTACGAGATGGCTGTTGAGTTGTATTCTGCAGCGATCGGGCTCGATTCTTCATCCTATCTGCTCTTTGCGAACCGTAGTAAGGCGAAGTTGGGAAGAAACCTCTATGTGGAAGCCCTTCATGACGCAGACAAGGTGTGTACAATATCATTCATCTGTTCGAGCAATCGAGCCAACGATGCCTATGCATAGGTCATTGAGCTCAACCCTTCATCTTCTCTTGGGTACGAGCTGAGGTTTGAAGCGCTTCACCGGGCGCAACGTCATGATGAAGCAAGTGAGCTCATCGAAATCTTGCTTGCCAAGTTGAACGATACCCCCAATGGAGGTATTCAAAGTAAGGCCCGAATAATTCATGCGTCGACGTTAAGGTGATCAATTATTCATCCAGAACTGTGTCAGCCATATCTTCTGTCTGAAGTAGTGGACACTATTCGAGGAGTCATCCAGGTTCAACTGGAAACTGCCCCTCTTCGTCTACTCAACACCTCCACTGGGCGTTTGTGCGATCGAGAGGCTCAGATAAATGCCTTCATGGAAAGCACGGAGTACAAGAAGCTTTTGTATTCATCGATGACGCATGGGGACCTCCAAAGGGAACCCATCCAAGACGCAGTCACGAAGTACTTCAGTTGGGTCATGTTATCGCATCGGTGGGAAAGCAAGGAGATGCTGCTGCCTGACATCAAGGACAAGATCGTGTATAATTTGGATCCCGTTGGAACCACTGTAAAGTTGCAGATGTTCTGCAAAATTGCTCGCAGTAGGGGCTATCGCTGGGCATGGAGCGATACCTGCTGCATTGACCAAAATAACAACGTCGAGCTCCAACGGTCGGTCAACTCTATGTTTGTCTGGTATCGCCAGTCAGCTCTTACAATTGTCTACCTATTGGACGTTCCCCCCTGCGCAAAATCAGGCGCACTAGCAAGCAGTGTTTGGAACACGCGAGGATGGACCGTTCAGGAATTCCTCGCTCCTAATATCGTTCTCTTCTATAAAGCAGATTGGACCCTATATCTCAACGACCGCTCTCCCAACCACAAGAAGTCTACCATCATCATGCGGGAGTTAGAGGCTTCGACAGGCATAGATGCTCAGGCCCTGATTGCCTTTCGTCCAGGCACGACAAACGCCCGAGAGAAACTCCAATGGGCGTCTACGCGGGTCACGACGTTGCAAGAAGACGTTGCATACTCGTTGTTTGGTATTTTTGGTATCCATCTACTCGTAATCTACGGTGAGATGAAGCAAAATGCGTTCGGTCGGCTCTTACAAGAGATCATCGCTCGGTCGGGCGACATCACTGCCCTGGACTGGGTGGGAAAATCATCTGAGTTCAATAGCTGTCTCCCAGCTGACATTACCTCGTACAAAGCCCCTCCATGCCTGCCGTCATCTCTATCCGAAGACGAGATGCAGACGTTGGTTTCCACGCTGCGACACACTGTCACTGTGGAGTCAGCATCGAGTCTTTACACCCTCCTTCATAACCTCAGCGCTCCTCGTTTTGCGAACTTCAGACTGCATTTGCCATGCATCGCTTTTCCCGTGACAGAAGTCAGACGAAGGAATGGACGAGCTCAAAAGACATGTTTCACTTATAACATCAAAGCAGACGGGCTTAAAGACTTGTCGATCAACACAGAAGATAGACTGTTTCAATTCTCGCGCGCAAGGCCCATACAGCAGACACTGCTGCTCGTTCGTCCATGGAATCATTATGACCTTGGGCTGCTTGACTTTGCCGACGATAAGATCGTAGAAGCTTGGTCTTCACCATGGTCTATGCCCTTGTCCACGCACTTGTCTCCGCAAGAGCTGGGCGGATCCCCTAAACCATATGGACCGGTTGATTTGGAGTCGTACTCGCGAGCGTTGAAATTGATTGTTCGCCTTGCACAGCCTTTTGGCGCACTCCTACTGGCGCAGCAGCGTGGTGGGGAGTACAAGAGAATCGCCTCCGATCACAATATTATTGCACAAGTCAAGGATATGACTGCTGTTCATAACATGATGGGCGTCAGGAAGCTAGAAATATTGTAGCTGCATTGTCATCGAAGATCGGGGGTCTCTGACGCATCTTTATCTAGATTTTGACGTTACTTTCATGCATAGAACAGTATCCCTTGGCATTTCAAGTTCTCGATGCTCACTCTTGCACTTTTGAATCACTATGATGCGATCGAGTACTCGCTGGATCCGGCTGAAACAAGTATACCCACAGCTCAGTATGTACAATTGGATGATTGGGTGGCGACTAAAATTTCTTACCTTTGCACGCACCTTTTCATAGTGGTAGTGCACTGCCAAGAACACGAGCTGACAGCTAGGAGCACTGCCTGATGCTGTATTCTATATCAATACCAAGATTCTACGTAGAAACTTGAACTGCGCTCCTGCAATGATACTGTCAAGTACATTTATAATTCAGCACTACTTAATCTCAGGCTTGTGACAGACCACTAACATCCTACAACTGCCCTCGTTCGCACACAGCAGGAGATGGGCATCATTTATTCCTCCCTCAATCCTAATCCCAGACTTCTCATCTCCCGATGCGACCAATACCCAGTTTCCGGTGGCGCCTACGGTGATATCTACAAATGTGTATACCACGGACCAGGTGGCGATGAAGAGGTTAGCGCCAGTATTAACTCACAGCTCTTCCATGTTTGGTGACGATTCACTTACCTGCAGGTCGCCGTCAAAGCAATCCGACCATTCTTCAGTGCTGAGGTAATGTTCTGTGACCTGCAACAAGCATATATCATTAAGCATTCTTAGGTGCTCCGAAGAGAACTGGGAATTTGGAAGAGGTTGCGATATTCTAATATCTTGAAGTTCATGGGTACTACCCGAAACTTTGGCCCATCTGAAGCTTTGGTCGCTCCGTGGATAGTCGACGGCAATCTTACATCATTCCTCAATGCAAACAATGAGACCCTTGGGTTGCACGACCGTTTGCTTCTGGTGAGTGACTCAAGAAGGCTCCCAGTATGCACAGTCAAGCTCATCGTTTCATTCACAAGCTCCATGGCATTGCCGCCGGCCTTAACTACCGTGAGTGAATGCATATATATGGCGAAAAAAAATAACTGTTTCCCTTAGTTCATACATTCAGCGTCAATGTAGATGGAAGCACGTACTTGAATGCAGTCATTCACGGAGACCTCACTGGTGTAAGGTCACTCATTCATATACTAATACCCTGTACTATGAATTTCAAGAACAATGTCCTCATCGGTAGGGACAGAACTCCCTACCTTGCAGATTTTGGCCTTTCAGGAACTTTGACACAATTGCCTGGAATGACGTACCTCGCAATGACGAGCTGTCACCCAGGAGCATTAAGGTGGTCGGCCCCTGAACTTTTTTCTGCGGAAGAATCAGCCTCCTCGGTTA
>Ga0310811_10014331_pt1 | contig 10331 bp, 10 predicted proteins | sample YCmetagenome_FD_207642 | JGI IMG/M metagenome (GOLD analysis project Ga0310811, IMG submission 207642) | Soil microbial communities from experimental microcosm in Duke University, North Carolina, United States - YC | ecosystem: Engineered > Artificial ecosystem > Soil microcosm > Unclassified ... | reverse complement strand
ATTCTTACCAATCCAGTGATGACTCATTGCTTAGTAAGGATGGTTTCCAAAATGTATATAAGGACTCCATTCTCACACAATAATTAAGTTTTCCCTTTTCCATTCTTCTCTCAAACTGTGTGAGAGTTAGTAAGAATTTGAACAGGTGTTTTCCCCTTTCTGTCTCCTAGTGTGAGATCCAGAAGAAAGTGAAGGCCTAGTGTTGCTTTAGAAAACCGTGGTATAATCTAGTCAGATTAGTTGTATACTATCTTACAGGGATTGCCTATACAACAGTCTATCGTATTTGTATATTCGTTTTAGTTCAGCTTTCTCTCTTTTACAGGAAGAGAGACTCATATTATCTAGCCAGCATTAGCAGAGGTCTAATATTACCTACTAGGTTCAGAGTAACCTGATAAAATATATACTTCCTCACTATCAGAAGAGACCAAACAAAGAAGGTGATTCATCACTCTTTGACCACCCATGAACAGCATGTTATCAACTGAGAAGTAGAAAATCCATTGACAATGAACTTGAGGCAGCTGGCACCTGTAGTTTTATTGAATACAATTGTGATAGTCATTGTATTCTGAGCAACCTATAAGACCCTCAAGTAAGAAGACAACATCTGGAACAGACGCTAGCTTAAAGGTGCATTTTGGTTGATTTCCCTTTGGCGCTTTTACTGAATAGTTGGTGCGCATTTAGCATGCTGTTGGGCGCATGTTTGTTTCCAAGCCTGTCCTGCGCTGTGGCCCCAGCATCTCTAGGGACATTGTTTGTGGAGGCATGCCTGGTAGGTGGTGCCCTTCTTGCAATGTGTCAAAGCGCACTTGCAATTTCTGTAAGTACTGCACTATTTTTCACACTATGGCATGCACTTTAATGTGTGTACAGCTAGGCCCAAGAAGGTGTTGCCTAAGTGTCACACTGGTGGGGCATCTGCCAAGGAAACCACTGAAGGGTGAGGCTCAGCTACAGAGATGAAAAGGGGGAAATGAGTATAGAAGAAAACTCTGCAGTAAGACCTGGGAACGAGGTATATACTCAACCTGTAGGACAGCTACTGAGAGGGAGAACCTCGGAATATGAGCAAGGGACTCTTTTTGCAATGAGGGAGAGTGCTCTAAGGCACACATGTTAAAAGTGCAGAGAATGTGGAAGGCACAGTGTGTGATATGGCTTGAGTGTGTGGGTCATCATGAGCACAAATGTGTGATAAAACGAGTGATATATTCAATGTTCTCTAAATCAAACTATAGCTAAGGAGTGGGGAGTGGGGAGTGGGCGAAGTCTGTAAATTACTATCCAGTAAGGTCTATATATACTGTATCTATAAGCACAAAAGTGTGCGGTACCAAGCTGAATAGTGCATGCTCCCAAATACTAGTGATTAGTATGTATGTAACTATATGTGTAGGTGTGCGCACAGTGACCTGCACCAAACTGGTCTGGTGCATGGCTGAAAAATAATCTTGCAAACAAAAATTGGACAACATAAAAAGACCAGAGCAAAACAACTCTTCTCTATTCAAAAATCCAATAAACCATAGCCCAGAAGAAATTTTTATTTTTATTTCCACTTTGTCATTTTTCACTTTCAGCTTCGCTTTTCATGAATGAATATTTTTAGATATTTATTCTTGGAACCAGTTTTATTCTGATTCATTTGAAATTAGCACCAGTTAAAGCCTGGGTATGTCAGGTGACTTCTAAAAATATTTCCTGCATGACTTACCCAGTGGGAATATTCACAAAACCCTAATTACCAACATTTGGTACTGTTCTGAAAACAACATAAAAAGATGGACTGGCCATTTACATAATCATGATCTCATACTTCTCACCCCTCTGGCTTTGTCATGAAGAATTCAGGTGACAAATTGCTATTAGTCTTGCTGACTCACTGTGACAAATCTTTATCAGTCATGCTGACTCACTAATTACAAACCCAATAAGTTATGACTCATTATTTATAATACTATGACTCATGGCTTGAACCCATTACAAACCATGGTATGACTGACTGACAAAGACAGTTTCTTAGTATATGGGAAAATAGTAGCACAGCCACTTATTGTACCTATATAAAGGCCCAATTTTCTGAAATACAAGCAGTTTTTAGCCCACAGTTTTCATCAGTAATGAGTGCACCAAAATCATTCAACAGTGAAGAACTGCTGTAGATTGGTAGGGACCCCTCTGTGAGACAGTAAAAAGTGTGAGTACATTGTGCTCAACAACCAGCATACCTGGTTCTGCTTCACTTGTCTGTTTTTCTGTGATCTTCTTTTATTCTTCCAAGTTTCTGTGCTCTCTGTGGTAGACACTTTCCAAGATTTCTGGTGTTTGTCTCTTTTGTCCATCTGAAGCTCTGTGCAGCTTAGTGGGGAGACTTTAGGAGCTGATAGTCATACACTTGACCTCACACACCTGAGTAGTTATACTGAGCCAGGGTTCTCATTGCCAAAAAGACTTTAGTTATTGAAAGGGGACTTGGTACTGAACACCAAGGACATCTGTTCCTGTATCTGCTTAATACTCATTGTGAGTTCCTTGGCAGCAGGTTCAATAATTTGTAAAGTGCTTTGAAGCTGTGATTAGTCTTGACCTGTGGTCCTACCTGACTGTGCTTTGGGAGTGGTATTATAGCCTCACACATCTTGCAAAGAAGTAGTACTGTTACAAAGAATTCTTAGTTGGAAGAATACCTTTCTGTTTTTGCTTCTGTTATTGTTGTTACTGATCTCACAGAAGACCCTCTGCTGAATGTAGCCTGGATATTACTGAACAGCCACCCACAAACAACCACATTATCAGTCATTGGTATTTGTCTGAATCACTGACCATGGGGATATTTGATTTTATAGGTGGTTATCTATAGATCATCTATTCAAGAAGACAATGGATCTGAAGTAAGTGCTTTCGTAGTAATTGAGATGACTCACCAGTAAATCAGCAAGGACAATGGACAGGCGAATGTGTGAAGGTAAGGGCAAGGCATGTGAAATGCATGCTCTGAGTGTGGTGATACAAGCATTGGAGTTCGAGCCCATAAGACCTCCAAATCAATGGCTAGATGTGATGTTCCTTACATCTCCTGGGGACTTGAATTCTGAGTGTCCCCACTCAGTCCCTATAGCACGAGAACATGGACATAGTAAATATGGCATTAGAGAGGAAGTCAGGTAACTGTGTGAGTGGAAGCGTTCCCATGATTGTGAGAGAAGAAGCGCTCCTGTGATCGCAAGAGTCGCTGATCCAAGCAGAAATTCTTGTTAATAAGAGGCAGGCATGTTCTCGTGATCTCTTATCTTCTTATCCTATCATCTATCATGGCTCCCTTCAACTTATCCCAGCTTGAATCTACCCCTACCCCCAACCAAGACTGCTGCTACTCGCTTGCTCAAGGCATGGGCTGACACCTTGCAGTTGCTTGAGGGGTGTGTGATGGCAGCACCTGATCACAAGCCTGAGCTATTGGAAGATTAGGAGGCATGGATACATGAGTGGAACTCTGTCAAGGTGAGCGCACTTAGTCCAATTGGCGCATATGTGCAGCTGCATGCCTTTGTACTTATGCATCATTTTTCAGACCAATCTAGAGGCATGTGTGGCACGTGCATCTGAGATAGGTGTCAAGTTGTTGGATATGAGTACTGAGTGTGTGGAGTTCTTGAAGAGGGGGTGCAAGGAGTATAAGGCACTTGAGGCGATTGTGAAGGGATGGAAGGCAAAGGCAGTTGAGGTTGTGTCAGGGGCACTGCCTAAGAAGTGCACAATGTGCACTTCTGAGGTGCAGGCTACTGACACATCTGGAATGGACGCAAGCATCAAGGTGCATTTGTGTTACTTTCCTTTAGCACTTTTACTGAATAGTTTGGGCACATTTAGTGTGCTGTTGGGCACATGTCTGTTACTACGCCGCCTCTGCCTCCCCCACTCTGTGGGCCCTGCATCTCTAGGAACCTTTCCTGCAAAGGCACACCTGGTAGGCGGTGCCCTCCCTGCAATGTGTCAAAGTGCACTTGCAATTTCTGTAAGCATTTCGCTATTTTTCACATTATGGCATGTGCTTTAATGTGTGTACAGCTAGGCCCCAGAATGGGCTGCCTAAGCATGTTGCTAGTGAGGTGTCTGCCAAAGAAACCACATCTTCTGTAGTGGTCGACAATGATGGCACTTCTGAGGGTCCCGACATGGAGGTGGAGGTCATTGAGCATGCACTTGGAGATAGCACCCCAAGTGCTAAGGGTAGTGTGCCTAAGCACACCCTTAGTCCTATTGCATCCACATCCTCTCCTAAGGGCAAAGGTAAGGCCAAAGGCGCCCAGAAGGAGTTGGAGGATATAGAGGTTGAGAATGCACGCTTGAAGGAGGAGAATGTGTGTTTGCGTGCTGTCCTACTACTTAAGGGTCTTATGTATGATGCACATATAATGACAATACAATTATATGGGATAAGACTTCTTGCCAGTCCTTAAGTACACAGTCTACAACTTTTCTACTTTGTGGTAGATAATGTGTGAGTTCTTGGGAGGGTTTATTTAAAAATGTCCTCTTCTAGTTCCTTGGTTAGATTATCTCCACTTGGTTTCTGGAGTTTGTCATATCCCGGATTCCAGACCTATCCTATAGTTGGATATATGGACTAATCCTTAGATTAGATTCCTAGACTTCATTCATAACCATATCCAGTCTCATCCACTATTGTGCTTGTCCAACTACCACTCATCTGTCCAATCCAATATGCCTATCCGCTCCGGATCCGATATGATAAGCTTTCTTATTCATTACCTGTCCATATAGCATTAACACAGCCTATTTCTTTATTGGTATTCTCTACCTTTCGGATAACTGGTTCTATACTTACCCAATATCTTCGCTACTTGTCTATTACTGGTACTCGGTTGTTTACCTATCCAATATGCTTACTGATCCATTATCCTTTGACTGTGCTAATGTACATAGCCTTGGACACTGCCTCTGATTATTCTGTTAGCTACCTACAGTATATAAACTCCTGTAAAACCTGATAGATCCTCAGTTCAAATATTACATTGTCTTGCAGCATTCTTGTCCTCGCACATTAGTGTTGTAAGGACCCCTTCTCTATTCTTTGGGCCTAGGGATTAATTCCCTAGGCCAGAGCTCCGCTCTTCCACGTTTCTGGACTTCATCCATTTCCGGATTCTATCTTAAGCCTAAAGGATTGTATCCTTAGGTTAAAGTCTTGCCTTTCCGATACTTGCACTCTTTCTGATCCTTATCCAACTCTGTCTCTACCTAAGGGTAGTCTATATCCATCCACGTCCGCTCTGGAACCCCTATCCGGAACTCCGGACCACTATTCCTGCCTCGGACTGCATCCGTTGCAGTATCTCCACCCTATGTCACCACTAAGGATTGATATGTGCGGTTATTTCACTTTCTATCAAGTAGACGGAACTCCATCTGAGTTTCTGATACTCATCCGGAAGTCCTTCAGATGCTCCACCAGAGTTGTCTGCTTCCAGAGTCCTCTGGACTTCGTTAGGACCTTATTGGACTTTATCCGAAATTAAGGGCACTGTACTCAGGTGAGGGGCACAGTGTACGAGCTGAGGCCAAAGCCCTTCTGAGTCAATCATACTCACCCCTCTGAGAGATTGTACGCACCAGCGTGCTATGGTCTTTAACACTGCTGCACTTTATTTTACCATAAAATCTTGGGATTTTATGGGTGGCTGAGAGCTCTGGTGGCGGAATTTTACATGAACAGGGTGGGCGGGCACACTCGATTATTTTCACTGGACAATTAAGTAAATCTCAACATTTATATTGCATGGATGCACGTATATACAGATGTACATATATAAAGAAAGGGAGAACTTAAATCCTGCCATCTTTCTGTATGTGTGCATGCCAAAGTTTGACAGGAATCACCTTGCAACAGTGCTCAGTCACTGGGATGTGATGCAACGATACAAGAAGCCAGGTAAGCCAGATCGGGGAGTGCTTTCTGTGCTTGCAAGTGGTTCCTCCAGAGGGAGTGGTGCGTCCTGTAATGCAAAAGACAATGGAACGAGAGCTGCAGATCTGCGTGAAACCAACAGATGCGTCCTGCCCTACCAGGATGCACCAGGTTGCTGATTTGATTCATCAGCAAGATCACATGCTTTGGTGTTTTACATGCCATTGGTAAAATGAGGCAATAAAACCAACTTATCAGCCCAGGTCAACCCTACATTGATGAGAGGCACACAGTGTGGAATGAGTGTCACAATCCTCTCCCACTGCTTGATCAACTCTTTGAAAGCTGGAACTGCATGACTCAGCACAGGAGTCTTTTTGCTTGACATGATTTGTTGAGCAACATGTGGCACCTAATATAAAATGGTAAATGGATCACAATTCTTGAACACACCAATACTGGCCTCTAAAATTACCTCAAGGTCCTCCAGGAAATGCCACTGCATTGGAGTCAATTTTTTGCCAGCAGGAATTGTTGGAGGAACCTATCGAGGGGCTGGGCAACTATAAGGCCATGACAAGATGTTTAATTGGATGAGATTTACCTTGTGGAGGGTCTGTAAATGGTGTAGGGATTAGTTTCCCTCTAGGCTGGTATTAACAGTTTTTACTTAGCTTTCTTACCTTACTTTTCCTTGCTTATGTTCGCATTTTGACTACTTACATAATCACCAAATCTTCGCCCTATACTTCCATTCACTAGATAGACTTTCAGTTATATTTCTGATAGCTCTCCTTCTAGAATTCAGTAGCTTCCCCAGACTTGCAGCTTATTAGTTTTAGTAGTAGCTCAATAGCTCACTATACAGCTCCTGATACACAGTCTTGTCCTCATTGTCTGGAGTGACATTTTCATATTCACACACACACACACACACACACACACACACTCTCTCTCTTTTTTGAGCCCTGAGCTTAGTCCAGAAGCCCTTGGGTCGAATAGCAGCTAGGCAGCTTTCACCCAACATTGTTCTGCATCCCAGCAGAATTGTTGACCCTTCAATGGTTCAGCATCACAAAGGCTGAATCCCATCATGTGCCTTCATCCAGCAGAAGTTTGACAACTGGGAGCAGTCTGGGATTACCTTCTTCATCCTTGTACCAATTCTTCTCATTCCCCCTAACAATCATCTCCTTAAAGCCCTCACATTGTTTGTTAGACCTGCAGATCGTGCATATAACATCTCTGGTATGGTCAAGAGATTTACATTGTAAGACTGTGACATACTCCACCTTCTGGATGGTTAAGCCATATACTACCCAACTGTCCTTCACATGGGTAAAGTCAACCATTGGGTAGTCATGGAGGATATGCTGCATGCATATGTTGATTATATGCAGGAAATATGGGATTCAGTTAGCAATTGGATCAAAAGCTACATCACATGCGCTCAGTAAGGATGACAACTCCTCCATGCAAGTGTTGTTATTGCTGGCATTGTCTAAAGTAAAGTGCCCCATCTGGGCAAAATCAGAGTATGCCACATGGTAAAAGTAAACACTAACATTCTCTGTTACCTCAGCACAATCAAGAAGCTTGTTAAGGTCGTGCTCAAGGGGTAACGGATCCGAAGGGCTTCGGCCTCAGCTCATACACTGTGCCCCTTTCCTGAGTATAGCCCCATATTTCAGAATGCTATAAGTATCGTATCCGAAGATCCAGATGGCTATTGTAGCGTATCTGAAGGTCCGGATGACTATCGTATGGTATCCAGTTAGAGAGGAAGGTAATGTATTCCTATCCGAAGACAAGGAATAGTATCATATGATATCCAAAGGTAAGGATTAGTATCATATTCCTATCTGAAGATAAGGAATAGTATCATATATGTATCCGGATGGCGTCTGGATATCGGACAAGAGTATAAGGTCTAGTCTAGACAAGTCTAGGACTAGAAACTAGCAGAGTGTAGACTATCCATAGATAGAGGCGGATACGTATAGACTATTGGATACAATCCTTAAGTCTCGGAGGGTGACAAGAGTTGTTAAGACTCGAGTCCGGATAACGAAATGAGGACAATCTAAGATGATATTTGAACTGGGGTGCTATAAGACATATACAAGAGTTTATATACAATAGAACTACGCAAGAGGCTATGCACAAAGTATTGCAATGTATAAGTAATGCTTATTAGAAGTCAATCATAAGCCGGAAGATAATCACAAGTGAAGCGGATCAGTAAACATAGCCGGAAATTAATCACAAGTGAAATGGATCAGTAGAACATAGCCGGAATAAAGCATAACCAATACACCGGAAAGGAGGATATACTAAATGGAGGAAATAAGCAGTGTTTAAAGTTATATGAACAGGATATGAATGAAGAAGCTTATTGTGACAGATCCGGTACGGATCTGTGGATCGGATCTGATCAGATCTGACATCTGGAACTTCGGACGAGAAGCGCGAATGTATGGGATATGACAAAGCTGGACTATCTTGCCTGCTAGCAATACTCCAGTATGACTGCCAGGAATATGGCAGAAAGCAATCAGTGCTGCCCTCATGACGAGTGCTAATGAATGTTTCTCTCTGGCAATCCAGTGTGTGGTGATTGCCATGAAGGGATGGAGCTTAGAATTCAACCAGAGGTCAGATGAAAATGAGACCTTGCCAAGCGCTCCCTGAAAGATGTAAAATTCTGTGTGACTCTTGACAACTGTACACTTACCGCAAGGTTGTGCTTCAAAGCTCCAAAATATTCATCAAATGCTTCAAGTATCAAATCACAAATTTTGGTTTGATGGAAAATGTCTGTATCTTGAAGCTCAGGCCACAGAAGATGGATCAATTGTCAAAATTCAGGGACCTCAATGACATTAATTGCCTGACAATATTAAGAACAAAAATATGTAGAAAGCAAATGACTCACCTGATCATTGGCAACTATAAATTTGACAAGCTGACAATGTATCTCATCCAGTGAGAAAGCAGGTAATACCTCATCCCAAGATCCTAAAGGTCCTGGAAGTGAGTCACTAACTCCAAGATTAGGGGGGGCAAGTGAGTTGATCATTTTAGTTGGCTCCTTCAGTGCTTGAATGATACCTCTCAATGTACAGTCACCTTCAATAGCTTCTTTCAAGGCTTGTATGTATATGGGCCAGTTGTTGTGTTCTAACGCTTTAATGTAATGCTGGGTGTGAACTTGAAAAAGGTGTTTACAACAGGTTGTTGTCCCAGTGCTAGTGCTGTATGTAGTTATGATATATTCTGGGTCTCCTTCACAAAGCTCCCTGGTGAAATCTATAAGAAAAAACCCCAAACTCGTAAACTGTCATATCCCATACATTCGTGCTTCTCATCCAAAGTTCCGGATGTCAGATCTGATCCACAGATCTGTACCAGATCCGTCACAATAAGCTTCTTCATTCATATCCTGTTCATATAACGTTAAACACTGCTTATTTCCTCCATTTAGTATATCTTCCCTTCTGGTATATCAGTTATGTTTACTTTCAGCTATGTTTACTGATCCGTTCACCTGTGATTAACTTCCAGCTTATGTTTGACTTCTAATAAGTGTTGCTTATACATTGCGATACTTTGTGCATAGCCATTTGCTTAGTTCTATCGTATATAAACTCTTGTATATGTCCTATAGCACCCCAGTTCAAATATCATCTTAGATTGTCCTCATTCTGTTATCCGGACTTGAGTCCTATCAACTCTTGTCACCCTCTGAGACTTAAGGATTGTATTCAATAGTCTAAACGCATCCGCCTCTATCTTCGGATAGTCTACACTCTGTTAGTTTCTAGTCTTAGACTTGTCTAGACTAGTCTATATACTTCTGTCCAATATCTGGACGCCATCCAGATAGTATACAATACTATTCCTTACCTTTAGATAGGAATACGATACTTGTCTCTACATCTGGTGTCTTCTTACTTGAGGGTCTTATAGGTTGCTCAGAATACAATAACTATCACAATTGTACTCAATAAGACTATAGGTGCCAGCTGCCTCAAGTTCACGGTCAACGGATTTTCTACTTCTCGGTTGATAATGTGCTGTTCGTGGGTGGTCAAAGAGTGATTAATCACCTTCTTTGTTGGTCTCTTCTGATAGTGAGGAAGTGTATATATTTTGTCAGGTTACTCTGAACCTAGTAGGTAATATTAAACCTCTGCTGATGCTGGCTAGATAATACAAGTCTCCCTTCCTGTAAAAGAGAGAAAGCTGAACTAAAACGAATATACAAATACGATAGACTGTTGTATAGGCAATCCCTGTAAGATAGTATACAACTAATCTGACTAGATTATACCACGGTTTTCTAAGGCAACACTAGGCCTTCACTTTCTTCTGGATCTCACACTAGGAGACA
>Ga0310811_10014330_pt1 | contig 10331 bp, 9 predicted proteins | sample YCmetagenome_FD_207642 | JGI IMG/M metagenome (GOLD analysis project Ga0310811, IMG submission 207642) | Soil microbial communities from experimental microcosm in Duke University, North Carolina, United States - YC | ecosystem: Engineered > Artificial ecosystem > Soil microcosm > Unclassified ... | reverse complement strand
GCGCTCGGGGACAAGGTCGGGGAACCGCCGGTCGTCGTACTCAGCCGCGGCGGGCAGATTGCGAGCTTCGGGCTTATCGTCACGGCGACGGTGCTGCTGGTGTCCTCGGCCCTTGGCTGGCAATTGGGGTTGCCAACCTTCATTGCCGGCGTCCTCGTTGCCGTGCTGGTGCTGGGCCTCAGCTGGCAATCGCCTCTGCCGCTCCTGAGGGGGATATCCTGGAGCGCGCTGCCGCTGGTCGCCGGGCTATTCGTGCTTGTGGAGGGGCTTAACCGGACCGGTCTGCTGGCAAGCATTGCCGAGGCGCTGCACCATTGGTCAGAGGCCGCGCTTCCTGCGACCGTGGCGGCCTCGGGCCTCGCCGTAGGGCTGGGCTCCAACCTCATCAATAATTTGCCGATGGGGCTGATCGCCGCAACGGTGGGCCACGACGCGCAGGCGCCGGCGCAGGTGACGGAGGCACTACTGGTCGGGGTCGACCTGGGGCCGAACCTTTCGGTGACCGGCTCGCTGGCGACGATCCTGTGGCTGATCGCGCTGCGCCGCGAAGGCTTGCATGTCGGCGGCTGGGCTTTCTTGCGGCTGGGCCTCTTGGTCATGCCGCCGGCGCTGATCCTCGCGCTCCTGGCGCTGGTGCTGGAGCCGCGCTGAAAGTCAGCGGAAAAGCCTCGCCCAAAAAAAGAACGCGCCCCGAGACGGCTCGGAGCGCGAGGTTCGAAATCCGGAAGGCGTGAAACTACGTCTTACTGGCCCTGAAGGTAGGCAACGACGTTGTCGACCTGGGTCTGGTCGGAAAGACCGGCGAAGGTCATCTTGGTGCCGGGCACCTCTTCCTTCGGGCTCTTCAGGAACTGTTCGAGCAGCGCAGGAGTCCAGGCAGTGTTCTTGGCGCCGAAATCCTTCATGCCCTGCGAATAGTTGAAGCCGGCGAAGCTGCCCGGCTGACGGCCGACGACGCCGGTCAGCGCCGGACCGATCTTGTTGGTCGCGCCCGGGCCGACATTGTGGCAAACGGCGCACTGGTGGAACGTCGTCGCTCCGGCAGTCGCATCACCTGCTGCAAAGCTGGGACCTGCCGCCAAAGCCAGCGCGATCCCTGCAAATGCCAATACCTTCATGAAATCTCTCCATATTCCATACGACGACTCGCCGGAGCCGATCGCTTCTAACTGACCTACAACCTGGTCGCGAATCAAGATCGCGGCCGCCGCCAGAGAGCCATTACAAGCACCGCCCATTTGGGCGGCAACCACAGGGGCACCGGCAGAATGCTCGCTTTCGCTTGCTTTCTGTCAAAAGCACCACGCGGCGGATGTGCTGAATGACGGCAACCCGGCGACCGGCTGCTTCGTAGCCCCCGGGCATGCCCCCTGTACATGGCCAATCTGAAGGAAACATGATCGCGGCGCGGAATCGTTTCCACATTGTTGCCGTCAATAGGGATTTTGTTCCGCATCTGTTCCGTGTTAGTACAGCAAGACGCGATCCCTTCGCTCGAGGACGAAATTGCCCCAGCGTGTTGGCAGTGCCGATCTTCCGCTCCATGGCGGCTATGTGCCGAAATGGCTGAGCGAGCGCATGACCCGGCTCGGCGCCGTCATCGCCCAGGCGATCATCATCGAATATGGGCGGGACGAGTTTCTGCGCCGGCTGGCGCATCCGTTCTGGTTCCAGTCGTTCGGGGCCGTGATGGGGATGGATTGGCATTCCTCGGGCATCACCACCAGCGTCATCGGCTCGCTGAAGGCGGGGCTCAGGCCGCTGCAGCGCGAATTGGGCCTTCACGTCTGCGGTGGCCGCGGCAAGCATTCGCGCGCTACCCCGCAGGAATTGCAGGCGATCGGCGAGCGGGTCGGATTTGATGGCGCGGCATTGGCGCAGACGAGCCGGCTGGTCGCCAAGGTCGACAGCGCCGCCGTGCAGGATGGCTTCGATCTCTACCTTCATGGCTTCATCGTCGCCGATGACGGGCATTGGGTGGTGGTGCAGCAAGGGATGAACGGCGAAGCGAAGCAGGCTCGGCGCTATCACTGGCTGTCGGAAGGGCTGGAGAGCTTCGTGGATCAGCCGCACGCGGCGATCGAAGGCCGCGGGCGGGGGGAAATCGTCAACCTCACCGATCATCGCGCCGAGCGCTCGCGCCGGGCGCAACTCGAACTGCTGGAAGGCCTCGGCCCCGACGGAATCTTGCGAGAAATGGCCGCGCTCGCGCCGGCAGCGGAACCGGCCGAGAACGAGGCCGAGCCGCTGCTGCCCCATTTGGTGCTGCCGGATCATCATGACGTCCGGCCGAAGGATGTGATCCTGCGCCGCCTGCACGCAACGCTCGCCGCCGCTGCCGAGCGCGGCCCCGCCGATTTCACCCAATTGCTGGCTCTGCCGGGCGTTGGACCGCGCACCGTGCAGTCGCTGGCGATGGTAGCCGAGGTGGTGCACGGCGCGCCCTATCGCTTCAGCGACCCCGCGCGCTACTCGCTCGCCCACGGCGGCAAGGACGGCCACCCCTTCCCCGTACCGCTGAAGGTTTATGACGAGACGATCCGGGTGCTGAAATATGCCGTGGTCAAGGCCCGGCTGGGCCAGGGCGAGGAACTCGCCGCGATCAAGCGCCTCGATCTTCAAGCCCGCGCCCTCGAGGGCAAGGTTTCGGGGCCTTCCTTCGAGGCCTTTGTCGCCAGGGAGCGGGCGAACTCGCCTGCCTATGGCGGACGGACCGTCGAGGATGATCGCCTGGAGAGCGAGGGCACGGCGCGCCGCCGGTCGGCGTGAAGCCCTCGCAGGCCCAAGGCACGCGAGTTATTTGCGCCGCGAAAAGGGCAGCGTGAGCATCTGTCCCGTGTTCCTCGACCTCACATAGATCGTCACCGGACCGTTGCGCACCGCCCCGATTATGTCTGCAGTAGTGAAGCCCTGCGCCTGCAGGTCGGCCAGCAACGCGCGGTTGGCCCGGATTTCCAGCTGCAGGCCGGCAGCCCCCTTGCTGGCGAGCGCGACCACGACATCGGTATACTCGCAGGCCGAGACCGGGATGATGTTCGCCGTCCTGGCCGTGGCGATGGCGTCGGCCGTAAGGCGCTGCGACGTGCTGATGGTCGAGGCCTTGCCCGAATAGCAGGTATTCGCAAAGGCGAATGAAGGTGTAAGAACCGACGCCGCAATGATAGCTGCACTGAAAGCAGCCGTTACCGATCTCATTTGCTTAACCTTTCCAACCGTGCCGGCAGGTAAGAGAATGCCGATTGCACGATCTTGTTACCTCGACGTGAAACGCGGACTAGCACGGACGGCTGAAACTATTAGGCTGTCAGGCGCGTTCATCTGCTGTTCAGTGTCAAGGGTTTAGCTATTATGAGGTTCAGGGTAAAGGAGTATACCAAATGAACAAGCTCATTGCGCTCGTTGGGGTCGCCGCCATGATCGGCGTTGGTACGATTGCGGCCGCCACCCCTGCCACCGCCGCGCCCTGGGGATACAACCACGGTTACGGCCGTCCCTACTATGGTCGGGGCTACTACGGTCGCGGCTACTATCCCGGTGCCGCCATTGGTGCCGGCATTCTCGGCTTCGCCGCCGGTGCGGCGATCGCGGGTGCGGCGGCCAACAACAGCGCCGGCTGGCGGGCGCATGTGGCCGATTGTTCGGATGCGTACCGGTCCTATGACCCGCGTTCGGATACGTATTTGGGTTACGACGGCCTGCGTCACCGCTGCGCCCTGTAAGGTCCTTCAATTCTTGGTGAAAAGCCCCGCCGCGGCGGGGCTTTTGCATTTTGCGCGCACTCCGGCGGATCGGCGCGTTAAGATAGCGCCAGTTCGGAGTAGCCATCATGGATGTCGCGCCTGCCGCCTTTCGTCCGCCGGCTCCGGTACCGCACACCAAACCCCTCAATATCGTTGCCTTCGTGCTGACGGCGTCGCGCAACCCGCTGGAAATCTGGGGCCAGCGCACTTTCCGCCAGCCCTATGTGCGCGCCAACTGGCTCGGCAATCCCACCATCATCGTCAGTGATCCGGCCGCTATCCGGTACCTGATGGTGGAAAATGCCAAGAACTATGCGATGCAGCCGCTGCGCCAGCGCATCCTGCGGCCGATCCTGCGCGACGGCCTGCTGACGGCCGAAGGCGAACTCTGGCGCCGCACCCGCCGCTCGCTGGCGCCGGTCTTCGCGCCGCGCAACATCCATGGCTTTGCCCCGATCATGGCCGAACGGGCGAGGCGCTTCGCGGAGGGGCTCGGCCGGGGCCCCGACCAGCGGGATATCGGCGTCGAAATGACGTTGCTCGCCTATGACATCCTGCAGGCGACGCTGTTCACCGGCGATATTGCCGGCGATCCGGCCGAGTTCGCAGGCTCCATGGCGCGGTTCCTGCGCACCATGGGCCACGCCGATCCGCTCGACATTCTGGATGCGCCGGCCTTTTTGCCCCGCTTGACGCGCCTCATCGGCCGGCGCTCCGAAGGCTATTTTCGCGCCCTGATCGCCGGCACCATCGAGCGGCGGCAAAAGCTGCTGGCCGTCGATCCCCTGTCGGCCCCGCGCGACCTGCTCACGCTTTTGCTCGAAGCCGAGGGGCTCAGCAGGAGCGAGGTGGAAGATAACATCATCACCTTCATCGGCGCCGGCCACGAGACCACTGCCCGAGCGCTGGGCTGGACCATCTATCTCCTCAGCCAGGCCCCCGAGGAGCGCGAAAAGGTCGAGGCCGAGCTTGATTCCCTGCTCGATGGGCTGCCCGATCCGGTGGAGTGGCCGGAGAAGCTGGTGTTTACCCGCGCCGCGTTCGAGGAGGCGATGCGGCTTTACCCACCCGCCCCCTCGCTCAATCGCACCGCCCTCGAGGCGGACCGTTTTGGCGATCTCGATATTCCCAAGGGCGCCTCGGTGCTGATCCTGCCTTGGGTGGTGCACCGGCACGAGCGGTTATGGGAAAAACCGCAGCACTTCGTCCCGGCCCGCTTCCTGCCGGAGAACCGGGAACGGCTCGATCGCTACCAATACCTGCCGTTCGGCGTCGGCCCCCGCGTTTGCATCGGCCAAAGTTTTGCCATGCAGGAGGGGGTGATCGCGCTCGCTCTGCTGCTGCGCCACCTGCGCTTCGACTATCTTGGCGAGCGGCAGCCTTTCCCGGTCCAGAAGATCACCGTGCAGCCCGATATCGAGCTGAGGATGCGGGTAACGCGGCGCAATTAGGGGGGCGAACTATGCTGACCCGAACAGAGATTCCCGCCTTCGCGGGAATGACGCCGTGGAGTGGCGCGGGCCGGCCAGTAAAACCCCGGGTCATTCCCGCAAAGGCAGGAATCTCTGTTTTCTCGCTTGCTCAGCAAACTTCCCGAGAACATGGGAGCGCCCTCTGCTCCCAATAATAGGGAATGGCGCTCCGGGCCCGGGGCGACTCTAATTCTGCTCCGGCGGCGCGCCCTTGAGGGTCAAGGGCAGGCCGGCGATGACGAAATAGACGTCGTCGCAGATCTCGGCCATGCGCTGGTGCGTCGAGCCGGAGAGATCGCGGAAAGTACGGGCGAGCGGATTATCGGGCACGATTCCCAAGCCCACCTCGTTGGAGACGAGGATGACGCGGGTCGTGTCCATGCGCATGAGCGTGTCGGAAAGCTGGTCGACCGCCTCGGCCACGTCGCGGCCGGCCCCGAGTAGGTTGGTGATCCAGAGCGTCAGGCAATCGACGAGGATCACGTCATGGCCCGCCGCGGCCGACACCAGCGCCGAGGACAGGGCCAGCGGCTCCTCCAATGTCTCGAAGCGACCCTGCCGCTGCCGTTGGTGCGAAGCGACCCGATCGCGCATTTCGCTGTCGAGCGCCTGCGCTGTTGCCAGATAGGCCGGCTTGATGCCGGCGCCCATGGCCAGCCGTTCGCCAAAACCGGTCTTGCCCGAGCGGGCGCCCCCTAGAACCAGCACATGACGAGCGCCCATCTGTTTCTCCTCCTTGTTGCCGACCGGGGCCGGGTCTCCGGCGTCGCTTTCGTCATAGGCGACATCCCCCTGTCGAAAATTGCCTTGGCGGCCTCAGCCGTGGGCGCGAACTAGCCGGAAATGCAGCCGGTCTTGCACGACAGTATCGCACAGGATGGCGGGCAGGCCCACAGGCAGGCATGGCGAACAATGCACGGGGCTCCTCGGGGTTGCGGGCCTCCGGACCGATTGCCGCTACAAATTGGATGCCGTCGCTGCCAGCATCGGTGGCCCCCGGCCGGGTGCTGCCGAGCTGGAAACTGGCGGCATTGGAGCCATGCCAGAAGAGGGGCTTGGCGAGAAATTGCACGCGCGTATTCTACTTTCGTAGTAGACGCTTTCACACTATGGTCCGGCCCCGAATTGCTAAGCTCGGTTGATTGGCAAGGTAGGGCTGGGGGAGTCGTAGGTGGCTAGATACTATCTGGGCGTGGACGGTGGCGGCACCAATTGCCGCATCAGGCTTGCCGACGCAGACCTCACTACGCTCGCGGACGCCAATGGCGGCCGCTCGAACCTGCAGATCGAGGGCGGCGAGCCGGCGTTTCGCTCGATCATGGACGGGACCCGCGAAGTGTTCGAAAAGGCGGGCGTCGACTACGCCGAAACCGCCAGCACGTTTGCCTGCTTCGGCATGGCGGGCGGTCGCCTGCCGTCGGCGCGCGAGGCCTTCGAGCAGCGGCCATGGCCGTTCGCCAAGGTCCGCGTCTATGACGATATCGATATCGCCCGGGCGGGCGCACTGGGCGGCGAAGATGGCGGCGCCATCATCATCGGCACCGGCTCGGCGGCGCTGGCGATGGTCAACGGCCAGCGCTTCCAATGCGGCGGCTGGGGTTTTCACATAGGCGACCAGATGTCGGGCGCCATTCTCGGCCGCGAACTGGTGCGCTGGGCGGTAGAGGCGGGCGACGGGCTGGTCGAGGGCTCGCCCTTGACCGCTGCCGTCGTCGAAAAACTGGGCGGGAACCTCGATGCCGTCATGGACTGGTCGTTCAACGACCGGCGCCCCGCGGACTACGGTGCCTTGATTCCGCTATTCTTTGAGTATTACGAGCAGGGTGATCCGGTCGCCCGCGAGCTCATGGCCATCGAATTCGGCTACATCGACAATTACGTGCACTGGTTCAGGAAGCGCGGCGTCACCAAAATGGCGGCGGTCGGCGGTTTCGGCACCAGGCTCTATCCATTGCTCGTAGAGCGATACGGCGATTTCATCGTCACCCCGCGCCATGAGCCGCTTCATGGCGCTGTCATCCTTGCCAAGCAAAACTTCGAGTCCACGAACTGATGAATTACCTCGACGGGAGACTTCGAACCGTGTCCAGCCGCATCATACCGGTCCAGCCATTCGACTACGTGGTGTTCGGAGCGACGGGCGATCTCACCAAGCGCAAGCTGATCCCGGCGCTTTACCACCGCTTCAAGGACGGGCAGTTCGACGAGCAGTCGCGCATCATCGGCGTGTCGCGCACGGCCCTGACCGATGCGGATTTCCAGCAGCTCGCGCGTGATTGCATCGCCGAGTTCGTCGAAGAGGAATACCAGGACAAGAAAACCATCGACCGGTTCGTCTCGGGATTTTCCTATGTGGCCAACGACGTCAGCGACGAGGCCAAGTGGGGAGATCTGTCCAAAAATCTCCGCGATGATCCGGAGGTCGTCCGCGCCTTCTACCTCGCCATCGCGCCTGACCTGTTTGGCCCGACCTGCGAATACATCTCCAAAAAAGGCTACTATCGCCGCGACGCCCGCGTCGTGATCGAAAAGCCGCTGGGGCACGATCTGGAATCCAGCCGTGAGATCAACGACGAAGTCTCGCGCATCTTCGCCGAGGACCAGGTTTATCGCATCGACCACTATCTCGGTAAGGAGACGGTGCAGAACCTGTTGGCGCTGCGCTTTGCCAATATCCTGTTCGAGCCGGTGTGGAATTCGGCCCATATCGACCATATCCAGCTCACCGTGGCGGAGTCGGTCGGGGCCGGCACCCGTGGCTATTACGATGAATCCGGCGCGCTGCGCGACATGGTGCAAAACCATATGCTGCAGCTGCTCTGCCTCGTTGCGATGGAGCCGCCGGCCTCCGACGAAGCCAATGCGCTGCGCGACGAAAAGCTGAAGGTCCTGCGCTCTTTGAAGCCGATCATCGGCGACTCCGTGTGGAAAAACACGGTGCGCGGCCAGTATCGCGCGGTCTCCTCCGAGACGGCTTCCGTCAAGGGCTATCAGGACGAGCTGCCCAACGAAAAGCGCGGCTCGCGCACCGAAACCTTTGTTGCCCTCAAGGCGCAGATCGAAAACTGGCGGTGGGCCGGCGTGCCGTTCTATTTCCGCACCGGCAAGCGCATGGCCAACCGGGTGTCGGAGATCGTCATCCAGTTCCGTGAAATTCCGCACTCGATGTTCGAGCACGCCGAGGGCGCGCCGCGGCCGAACAAGCTGATCATCCGCCTGCAGCCCAACGAGGGCGTTAAGCTCTTGATGATGAGCAAGGATCCGGGCCCCGGCGGCATGCGCCTGCGCGAGGTGCCGCTGAATTTGAGCTTTGCCCAGGCTTTTGCCGAGCGGACGCCGGAAGCCTATGAGCGCCTGCTGCTCGACGTCATCCGCGGCAGCCAGACCCTGTTCATGCGCCGCGACGAACTGGAGGCGGCCTGGATGTGGATCGATCCGATCCGCGAGGCCTGGGATGGCTCGACCGATGCGCCGCAGCCTTATACCGCCGGCACCTGGGGCCCCACCGGCTCGATCGCGCTGATCGAGCGCGACGGACGCACCTGGTACGAGGAAGACGACTAATGGCCGATCCCAACACTTTCGAGGACCGTGGCGAACTGGCCAAGGCACTCGCCAACGCCGTGGTGGCCAATATTAACGCGGCGCTCGTCTCCTCAGGCGTCGCGGCCATTGCCGTCTCCGGCGGCACGACGCCAGCAAAATTCTTCACCGAGTTGGGCAAGCACCGCGATATCGACTGGACCAAAGTCTACGTGACCCTGGTCGATGAGCGCTGGGTGGACGAAACCAGCGATCGCTCCAACGCGCAGCTGGTCAACGAAAAAATGCTGCAGGGGCCCGCGGCCCTTGCGCATTTCATCCCGCTTTATTCCGGCGGCGAGACGCCGGATGAGGACGCAGTTGCGCGCACGAACCGGCAGCTCGAGACGCTGCCGCGCCACTACGCGGCGGTGCTGCTCGGCATGGGCAATGACGGGCATACGGCCTCGTTCTTCCCCGGTGCCGACAATCTGCGCGATGCGCTGCTGGGCGAGGGGCCCGCAATCGCCATCCGCGCCCCCGGAGCCGGCGAGCCCCGGATCACGCAGGTGCTGCGGCGGCTGCTCGATACCGATGCGCTCTACCTGCATGTCGAGGGTATTGAAAAAGCAACGACCCTGGAGCGCGCGATGGGCGAGGGGCCGGTCGAGGAAATGCCGATCCGCGCCGTCCTGCGCCAGACCGCGAAGCCGCTGGAGATTTATTGGGCGCCGTAGAGGCGCCAGTCCAGCGCGTGCGGTTCCCCCCTCATCCGCCCTTCGGGCACCTTCTCCCGCAAGGGGAGAAGGAAGAGTGTCGGGGCTGAGCTTCCTTTCTTCCTTCTCCCCTCGCGGGAGAAGGTGGATCGGCCGAAGGCCGAGACGGATGAGGGGGTTTCATCCGATCCGATCGGTCCCGGCCGACCTGACCAATTTTCTTCTGGGAGATTAAAATGTCCGTCCGCCAAACCATCAGGGATGTGACCGACCGCATCGCTGCGCGCAGCGCCGAAAGCCGCGCCGCCTATCTCGGGCGCCTCGATGCCGCCAAGAGCGCGGGCGTCAATCGCTCGGTGCTGTCGTGCGGCAACCTGGCGCACGGGTTTGCCGCCTGCGCGCCCGGCGACAAGGCGAAGCTCGCGGGCAGCACGACGCCGAACCTCGGCATCGTCACCTCCTACAACGACATGCTGTCGGCGCATCAGCCCTACCAGTTCTACCCGGATATCATCAAAGCCGCCGCGCACGAGATCGGCGCCACGGCGCAGGTGGCGGGCGGCGTTCCGGCCATGTGCGACGGCGTCACCCAGGGCCAGCCGGGCATGGATTTGTCGCTGTTCTCGCGCGACGTCATCGCCATGGCGACGGCGATCGCGCTCAGCCACAACATGTTCGACGCAGCGGTTTTTCTCGGCATCTGCGACAAGATCGTGCCGGGGCTCCTGATCGGCGCGCTCACCTTCGGGCACCTGCCGGCAGTGTTCATTCCGGCCGGGCCGATGGAATCCGGCATCTCAAATGATGAAAAAGCCCGGGTGCGGCAGCTTTATTCGGAGGGCAAGATCGGCCGGGCCGAGCTGCTCGAATCCGAGGCAAAA
>Ga0310811_10014328_pt1 | contig 10332 bp, 11 predicted proteins | sample YCmetagenome_FD_207642 | JGI IMG/M metagenome (GOLD analysis project Ga0310811, IMG submission 207642) | Soil microbial communities from experimental microcosm in Duke University, North Carolina, United States - YC | ecosystem: Engineered > Artificial ecosystem > Soil microcosm > Unclassified ... | reverse complement strand
GATGGTGTGCGCGTATCGCGCGCGCGAGAGCAGGAAGCCGAAGCCGCTGTTCGTCGATCCGTGGGCGCACGCGCTCGCGGGCGACGCCGGCGAGGCGCTCGCGAAGACGATGGACGCGCGCTTCCCGCCGATGGGGCTGTGGCTCGCGCTGCGCGTCGCGTACCTCGATCGCCTCGTGTCGCTCGCGGTCGATCGGCTCGGCGCGCGCCAGATCGTGATCCTCGGCGCCGGCTACGACACGCGCGCGGCGCGCTTGCCGCGCGCAGGCGTGACGTACTTCGAGGTCGATCATCCCGCGACGCAGGCGGCGAAGCGCGCGCGGCTCGCCGAGCTCGATCGCTATCCGATCGACGCCGCGCGCTACACGAGCTGCGACTTCGAGCGCGAGGATCCGATCGAGCGGCTCGCCGCGACCGGCTTCGACGTGCGCGACCCCGCGCTCGTGATCTGGGAGGGCGTCGTGCCGTATCTGACCGAGGACGCGGTGCGCGCGACCGCGACCCGCCTCGCCGACGGCCTCGATCCGCGCACGCTGGTCGCCTTCGACTTCGTCGGCAAGAACCTCGTCGAGGGCAAGAAGCTCAACGCCGCCGACCAAGCGACGCGCGCGATGGTCGCCGACGTCGGCGAGCCGCTGCGTTACGGCACCAACGATCCGCTGCCGCTGCTCGCGCGCGCCGGCTTCCGCTGGGTGCGCGTGATCAACTTCGACGCGATCGCGCTCGAGCATCTCGGCGACTACGATCGCGATCGCCAGTTCCGCTTCCAGCACATCGCGCTCTGCTCGCGCACGACGCCCGAGCCGGGCTGGCCGTAGGTCCACTCTGGTCCACGCCGGCGGCGCGTAACCCCGCGTGGATGCGGGCTCGCGGCGTGGCGCGCACGTTGCAGTCCTTGGCCCGCCATGACCGACACCGATCGACTGCGCGTGATGCTCGAGGATGGCATGGAGCGGAGGAAGAACAGCTCGACGTCCTTCGCGAACGGGCTCGCCGTGTTCGCGGTGATCATGACCGTGGTCGTCTTGATCAAGGATCCGAGCGCGTGGTGGATCCTGCTCTGCACGGCGCCGCTCTGCTTGCTCGCGCTCGTGCCGAAGGGCCGCCACGACGGCGCGGTCCGCGACGCGGTGCTCGATCACCCCGACGAGGTCGTCGAGATCACCCACCATCGCGGCCGGGCGTTCGCGAACGCGCACGGCGGCCGCGGCGTGGTCACGGCCGCGATGAAGAACGCGAGCCGCGATCTGCGCTGCATCTGGATCGTCACCAAGCGCGGCGAACGCGCCGCGCTGCACTTCGATCACCGCAGCGGCAAGGAAGCGATCGAGCTGCTCGCCGCGCGATGCCCGCACGTCACCGTCGAGTACGGGCTGCCGGAGAAGCTCACCGGCTTGACCGTGCTGCCGGAGAAGGCGTGATGACCGCGCGCGCGCTGATCCTCGTCGCGATCTTCGCGAGCACCGCCGACGCGAAGCCGAAGATCGAGCGTATGCACCGCGACGCGATCCCCGCCGGCGACGGTTGGTGGTGTTACACGGCGCCGAGCATGGGCCTGTCCGGCTGCATGCGCAGCGAGGACAAGTGCGAGCGGCTCGTCAGCAGCATGGGCGCGGTGACGCAGGATCTGCAACAGCGCGGCCGCGGCGCCGGCGTCGACGTCCCCGATCTCGACGCGAGCGCGTGCAAGGAATCGCACGACGTCTGGGTGCGCACCGGGATGAGCGGCGGCGAGTGGCGCTATCAAGCCTCGCCGTCGAAGGAGCTGTGCGACAACGCGCCGTCGTGGGGCATGGGCATGTACGAGCACGAGTCGCCGTGCGAGCGCTGGCACGAGCACGACGGGCCGCCCGACGCGTCGATCGTCCCCGCGGGCAAGGGCTGGTGGTGCACGGAGACGTCGGCCGGCGCGATCTGCGCGCGCGCGAAGGACACGTGCGCGATCGTCGCGCAGGTGGCGAACGCGAAGGCGTGCAAGCAAGCGAAGAAGGCGTTCGTCTTCACCGGCGGCGGCCGCTTCCACGCGTTCACGACCGCCGACGCGTGTGACCGCGCGCGCGACGGCGAACAAGACGCGTCGCAGTGCGCCGCCCCGTAGCGATCAGTGCGCGAGCTCGCGTCGCACGATCCGCGCGCCCTCGACGAGCGCGCGCAGCTTCTGGATCGCGACCGTGCGCGGCAGCTGCTTCATGCCGCAGTCGGTGGTGAGCGTGACGCGCTCGGCGTCGATGTGCCTCAACACGAGACGCACGCGCTCGGCGACCTGCTCGGGGTGCTCGATCTCGAGCGAGCGCACGTCGATCACGCCGACCGCGACGCCCTTGTCGTCGGGGATCTGGCGCAAGAGCTCGACGTCCTCCATCTCGGCGCACGCGTAGTCGAGCACGTACTTGTCGATCTTCACCTTCGTGTAGTGCGGCAGCACCGCGCGATACCCGCCGCGCGTCATGCCCTCGAGCTTGTTGCCCCACGCGTTGCCGAGGCAGAAGTGCCAGGTGCGCTCGACGCCGGCCGGGATCCCGCCCATCACCTGATCGACGATCTCGCACACCCAGCCGAAGTCCTTGTCGCCCGAGAGGAACGGCATCCACGCGCCGAGATCCTCGAGCTGGATGTGCTTGCAGCCCTCCTCGACGAGCTCCGCGATCTCCGCGCGGAAGATCTCGGCGAGCGCGCGCGAGAGCGCGTAGCGATCCTTCACCGGGCCGCTGCGGAAGTGCGCGAGCGTCGACAGCTGCACCGGGCCCGCGCCGACGCACGCCTTGATCGGCTTGTCGGTGTGCGACTGTGCCCATCGATAGATCAGCGCCATGCGCACCGGCCCGCGCGTGATCGGCCCCTCGACCGCGACGCCGCCGGCCTCGTCGAGCGCCCAGATGTCGCGCCCCTTCGCCTTGGCGCGCGCCGGGTGCGGCAGCTTCTCCTGCGAGAAGCCGTGGGTTCGCTCGAGCCAGTACCAGAGGAACGACCCGATCCCCATCGAGTAGTCGTCGAACCACATCTGGCCGTCGGTCAGGATGTCGAGGCCGGCCTCCTCCTGATCGCGGATGACGACGCGCGTCGCGTCATGGAACGCCTCGGCGTGCGGCGCGACCTTGAACGCCTCGAGGACGTCGCGCCCGGCGAGCTGCTGCGTGAACCAGCTCGGGCGCGGGTACGAACCGACCATCGTCGTGGGGAGCAGCATGCGGCGGACTGTACGCCAGTTGCACAACGCGTACGACTGACGATGTACCAACTGCGCGCTCGTCGGATTCGTATGGTTCGCGCGGGGGAAGTCATGTTCCAACGCGCCTTCGTCGTCGCGATCGCGGTCAACGCGATCGCCTGCGGTCCCAACAACAAGAACAATGGCGACGGCGACGCCGGCGGCAGCGTGTGCACGCCGGGCAATCGCTACTGCGATCCCGCGAACGATCACCAGGTGATCCAGTGCAACGACGACGGCCAGGGCACGACCGTCGTCGAGACGTGCAACAACGCCGACGCGTGCCTCGGCGGCACCTGCGTCGACGCGTGCAGCGCCGCCGACGGCACGCCGTCGTCGGTCGGCTGCCACTTCTTCGCGGTCGATCTCGACAACGAGGCCGTGAAGACGCAGTTCGGGATCACCAACGACGCGACCGCTCAACAATTCAGCGTCGTCGTCGCGAACGTCAATGACTACCCGGTCCGCGTCGACGTCTTCGAGAACGACGCGCCGTACGGCCAGCCGCTGCAGGAGAAGATGGTGAGCTCGTCGATGATCTCGGCGAACGACGTGAAGCAGATCGATCTGCCGCAGCGCGAGGTCGACGGCACGATGGGCCAGACCGGCGGCTACGCGATGGACATGAACGGCACCACCGGCACGTTCGTCTCCTCGCGCGCCTACAAGATCGACTCGACCGGCCCCGTCGTCGCGGTGCAGTTCAACCCGATCGTCCAGCAGTTCTCGAACGACGCGTCGCTGCTCCTGCCGCGCAACGGCATCGGCATGCACTACACGACGCTGGGGTGGCCGACGTCGAACCCGTGCGGCGCGCCGCCGGGCGACATGAGCTACATGCAGTCGATCCCCGATCACACGTTCGTCACGATCCTCGGCGTGCAGCCCGACACCCACGTCACCGTGATCCCCGCGCACCCGGTCAAGGCGGCGTATCAGGGCTCGGGCGTCGCGATCCCGCAGACGCCGAAGGGCACGCCGATGCAGTTCTCGGTCGGTCCCTACGACGTCGTGAACCTCGAGAGCGATCAGCCGCAGGTCTCGATCTTCGACTGCCTGAACCACGTCGATCAGGACGGCGACTTCACCGGCACCAAGATCACGAGCGACAAGCCGGTGATGGTCTTCACCGGCAACGAGCGCGGCAACGGCACCGGCGGCGCGAACCCGCCGCCGCCGCCGGGCTGGGACAACGAGACCTGCTGCACCGATCACCTCGAGGAGCAGCTGCTGCCGACGGAGGCGTGGGGCAAGAAGTTCGTCGTGTCGCGGAGCCCGGTGCGCTCGACCGGCGGCTACGAGGAGCCCGATCTCTATCGCGTGCTCGCGTGGACCAACGGCACGCAGGTGACGACGTCGCTGCCCGCGCCGTTCGATCACTTCACGCTCGACGCCGGCCAGTGGAAGACGCTCTACGCGTACGGCGGCTTCACCGTGCAGGCCGACAACGGCGCGATCCAGGTCGGCCAGTACCTCGTGTCGCAAGGGCTCACCGCGAACGGCATCGGCGATCCGAGCTTCACGATCTTCCCGGCGATCGATCAGTTCCGCCAGCACTACGTCTTCCTGGTGCCGACGACGTTCCAGGACAACTACATGGTCGTGTCGATGCCGGTCGGATCGCACATCGAGCTCGACGGCTCGGTCGAGTTCCCGCCGACCTGCACGCAGCGCGACATCGGCGAGGTCGACGGCAAGATGTACCGGCAGTGGACGTGCCGCCTCGAGCCGGGCCCGCACAAGATCACGACCGACGAGGCCGCGCAGCTGATCATCTACGGCTACTACAACGTCGGCTCGTACGCGTTCCTCGGCGGCTCGAACGTGAACATCATCAATCCGATCCTGTAGCGGCTGGTCCAGGCTGGTCCACACGCGCGCCCGCAAGCGCGCGGAATGCGCGGGCGTGCGATCGGCGCACGCGTTGCAATCGAGGCGAGCGATGCGGATCTGCGTCGTGATCGCCGCGCTCGCGCTCGGCGCGTGCGCGAAGTCGAAGGAGGCGAAGTGTCGCGACTTCTTCGCGCGCGCCGCGGAGTGCCTCGTGAACGACGGCAACGTGAGCGAGCGGAGCGAGGCGATGTGCGAGCGCCCCGAGGTCTCGAGCGCGATGACCGAGGTCGAGGAGTGCACGAGCGCACCTGATTGCGCGGCCTTCCAGGCGTGCCTCGATCGGCACCGCTAGCCGTGCCGAACTTCGTGCTTGCGGATCGAACCCAGGTTTTCGTAGGGTCCGACCAGTTCAACCGGGGGCTATATAGATGAAGGCGATGATGATGGGTCTGGCGGTCGCGCTCGCGTTCGCGGGCGCCGGCTGCGGCAAGAAGGGCGCGTCGGAGTGCAAGGCGTGGGTCGAGAAGTCGCTGCAGTGCGACGACGACACCAAGGGCATGTCCGAGGACGAGAAGAGCGCCGGCAAGGAGCTCATCCAGGGCATGTGCGAAGAGGCGATGAGCGGGAAGGATCCGGGCGGCGAGGGCGAGGCGCACGATCTCGCGGTGCAGATGATCGACGGCATCAAGAAGGAAGTGCCGTGCGGTCAGAAGGCGACCTGCGAAGAGTTCAAGGCCTGCGAAGAAGCCGCGAAGAAGTGAAGCGGCTCGCGCTCCTGGTGCTCGCGCTCGCCGCGTGCGACGAGAAGATGACGCCGGAGAAGTGCGTCTCGATCTGGTCGCGCGCGGTCGCGTGCACCGATCCGGACGTGAAGACCGTGCCGGACAAGGCGGAGCCGTCGTTCCTCGACGACGCGCTGCCCGATCTGTGCAAGGACGATCAGATGATGCAGGCCGCGCGCGAGGCGGCGGCGTGCATGAACAAGTCGTCGTCGTGCGCGGACTTCCGCGCGTGCTGGAAGCAGCCTTCGATCGTGCCGAGCTTCCGCTAGGAGCCCGGCATGAGATCGATCGTGTCGGCGCCGACGCGCTTGCCGCGGAGGATGCGGAAGTCGGCGCCCCACTGCTCGACGACGGCGGTGTCGTCGCCCGCCGCGTTGTAGAGCCACCAGCGGCAGCGCTCGACGGTGCCGCTGATCGATTTTCCCGCGGCCGGCTTCGGCGCGAGCGTGCCGACGTCGCCGTCGAGCTTGCACGTCGCGGTGCCGCGCTTGTCGAGCGCGTAGCGCGTCTCGCCGAGCACGAGCGCCTCGGGCGGGTAGCCCGCGATCTCGCTGCCCGAGTCTTCGGTGCACACGCGCACGGTCGACGCGCCGCTGCGCTCGAGCCCCACGACCAGCCAGCGCACGTCGGCGCCGTCGACCACGCGCGCGCCGGTCCAGCGATGGCCGTCCTCGTCGTAGCCGATCACGCCTTCGGTGAGGAAGTCACGACCGTCGAGCGTCACGACGTCGCCGGTGCGTAATTCGCGTAGCGTGCGCTCGATCTGCGGCTCGCCCGACGGCAGCTGCAGCGGCGCGCCGCCGGACAAGCGCTTGCGACCATTCGCCGCGACGGCGACACCGGCGCCGGCGGCGCCTGCGATCGTGACGATCAGCGCGATGATGATCCAGACGAGCACTGCGCTGCACTATACGGCGGCTCGACCAATTGCGTCATTGCGTCGTGCCGCGCTGTAGCTTGACACCCCCGCACGGGCTCAGTACACCGGGGGCCGACAACGCCCTTGGAGGCATCATGGTTGCCGTGCAGATGCAAGACGACCTACGCCGCGTCCTCGACGACGAAGGCAAGGTGCTCCCGGGCGCCAAGGTCCCGCAGATCACCGACGAGACGCTCGCGAAGATCTTCGACACCATGATGCTCGTGCGCATCATGGACGACCGCATGATGCGGTTGCAGCGCCAAGGCCGCCTCGGCTTCTACATGAAGTCGATCGGCGAGGAGGCGAGCCACTTCTCGGTGGTGCCGCTCAGGCAGAGCGACTGGGTCTTCCCGAGCTATCGCGAGCAAGGCGCGTGGTTCTGGCGCGGGTACTCGGTCTCGGACTTCATCAACCAGCTCTTCGGCAACGAGAAGGATCCCGTCAAGGGCAGGCAGATGCCGGTGCACCACTCGGCGAACTGGCTCAACCTCGTCTCGATCAGCTCGCCGGTCGGCACGCAGATCCCGCAGGCGGTCGGCGCGGCGCAGGCCGCGAAGATCATGGGCAAGGACGACGTGTCGATGGTGTTCTTCGGCGAGGGCACCTCGTCGACGGGCGAGTTCCACGTCGGGATGAACTTCGCCGGCGTGTGGAAGTCGCCGTGCGTCTTCATCTGCCGCAACAACGGCTGGGCGATCAGCGTGCCGCGCGAGAAGCAGACCGCGGCGAAGACGTTCGCGGCCAAGGCGGTCGGCTACGGCATGCCGGGCATCCGCGTCGACGGCAACGACATCCTCGCGATCCTCCAGGTGTGCAACGAGGCGGTCGAGCGCGCGCGCGCCGGCGAGGGCCCGACGCTGATCGAGGCGCTCACCTATCGCGTGCAGGGCCACAGCTCCTCGGATGATCCGAGCGTGTACCGCGACCCGAAGGAGCCGGAGATCTGGGAGAAGAAGGATCCGCTGGCGCGCCTGCGCGGCTACATGAAGACGCGCAGCGCCTGGAGCGAGAAGCTCGAGGCCGAGATCAGCGAGAAGTACAACCAGCAGATCACCGACGCGCTCGCCGAGGTGGATCGCCTGGGCCCGCCGCCGGTCGAGACGATGTTCGACGACGTCTACGAAGAGATGCCGTGGAACATCGCCGAGCAGAAGGCGTGGGTGATGTCGCAAGAGCGGACCAAGTCGCCGCACTACCACCACTAGGATCCGCACATGCCCGTCATGAACATCATCGAAGCGGTGCGCGACGCGCTCCGCATGCAGATGCGGCTCGACAACCGCGTCGTCGTCCTCGGCGAAGACGTCGGCAAGTTCGGCGGCGTCTTCCGCGCGACCTCGGGCCTGTCCGACGAGTTCGGCTCCGATCGCGTGATCGACACGCCGCTCGCCGAGGCCGGCATCATCGGCACCGCGATCGGCATGGCCTTGTACGGCCTGCGCCCGGTCCCCGAGATCCAGTTCGGCGACTTCATCTTCCCGGCCTTCGATCAGATCGTGAACGAGCTGGCGAAGTTCCGGTATCGCAGCGGCGGCCAGTATCCGTGCCCGGTCGTGATCCGCACGCCGGTCGGCGGCGGCATCCGCGGCGGTCACTATCACTCGCAGTCGCCCGAGTCGCTGTTCATCCACACGCCGGGCCTGAAGGTCGTCGCGCCGTCGAACCCGTACGACGCGAAGGGCCTCCTGCTCGCGTGCATGCGCCAGAACGATCCGGTGCTGTTCATGGAGCCCAAGCGCATCTATCGCGCGTCGCGCGGTGAGGTGCCCGAGGGCGACTACGCGATCGAGATCGGCAAGGCGAACGTCACGCGCGAAGGCACGCACGTGACCGTGCTCGCGTACAGCGGCATGGTGTCGATCGCCGAGGAGGCCGCGAAGAAGGCCGAGGCGTCGGGCATCTCGTGCGAGGTCGTCGATCTGCGCACGCTCATGCCGTTCGACATCGACACGATCTTGGCGTCGGTGAAGAAGACCGGCCGCTGCGTCGTGATCCACGAGGCGCCGCGCACCTGCGGCTTCGGCGCGGAGCTGATCGCGTCGATCCAGGAGCGCGCGATGGAGCACCTCGAGGCGCCGATCCTGCGCAACACCGGGCTCGATACGCCGTTCCCGTACACGCTCGAGCACGAGTACATGCCCAACGCGGATCGCTTGCTCGGAACCATCCGGCAAGTCCTGGAGTGGTAGTCATGGCGTTCGAGTTCCACCTGCCGGACATCGGCGAAGGCGTCGTCGAGGGCGAGATCGTCGGCTGGAAGGTCAAGGTCGGCGACACGGTCAAGCTCGACCAGCCGATCGTCGAGATCATGACGGACAAGGCGACGGTCGAGATCCCGTCGCCGCGCGCCGGGAAGATCGCGAAGATCAATTACACCGACGGCCAGGTCTGCCCGGTCGGCGCGGTGCTGCTCGTGATCGACGAGGGCGGCAACGGCAAGACGGTCGCCGCCCCCGTTGCATCGGAGGCGCCGCAGGTCCAGATCGCGAGCCATCTGCCGCCGCCGCCGCCGGTGGCCGTGCGCAGCGGCGGTGCGATCGAGGTGATCGACGCGACGCCGCGCACCGGCGGCCGCGTGCTCGCGACGCCGGCGACGCGCCGGCTCGCGCGCCAGCTCGGCGTCGATCTGCACGGCGTGTCCCCGACGGGCAAGCGCGGCCGCGTGACGAGCGAAGACGTGCGCGGCGCGGTCGGTCGGCCGGCCGCGGCTCCGCAGGTCGCGCGCGCGCAGCACGCGCCGATCTCGATCGCGCCCGGTGGCGATGAAGAGCGCATCCCACTGCGCGGCCTCCGCAAGAAGATCAGCGAGAACATGGCGCGCGCGAACGCGACGGTCGCGGCGTTCACGTACGTCGAAGAAGTCGACATGACCGAGCTGGTCGCGGTCCGCGAGCGCGCCAAGGCGCGCGCCGCCGAGCGCAACGTCAAGCTCACGTACCTGCCGTTCATCGTGAAGGCGGTCGTGTCGGGCCTGAAGAAGTGGCCGGCGCTCAACGCGTCGCTCGACGAGAGCACGCAGGAGATCGTCCGCAAGAAGTACTACCACATCGGGATCGCCGCCCAGGGCCCGCAGGGCCTCGCGGTCTCGGTGGTGCGCGTCAACCTCCCCGAGGTCGCGATCGTCGGCGTCCACAAGATCGAGGAGCGGCCCGCGGTGCGCAACGGGCAGATCGTCGCGCGCTGGCTGATGAACCTCTCGATCTCCATCGATCACCGCCTCGCCGACGGCTGGGACGGCGCGATGTTCCTGCAGGACGTGAAGTCGCTGCTCGAGGATCCGACGACGATGTTCATGGAGATGGTGTAGCGGCGATGGCGGTCGCCGTGGCGCGCGCGACGGGCCTCTCGTACTTCGATCTCGACGACGAGGCGAAGGCGCGCGGCCTGTTCCGCTTGCTCGCCGAGGACGGCGCCGCCGCGCACGACGAGCACGATCTCGACGCGTTCGATCGCGCGCTGGTCACGCGCTTGTACGAAGCGATGGTGCGCATCCGCGTCACCGACGCGCGCATGACCGCGTTGCAACGGCAGGGCCGCATCAGCTTCTACGGCGAGGCGCTCGGACAAGAGGCCGCGGTCGTCGGCGCC
>Ga0310811_10014327_pt1 | contig 10332 bp, 9 predicted proteins | sample YCmetagenome_FD_207642 | JGI IMG/M metagenome (GOLD analysis project Ga0310811, IMG submission 207642) | Soil microbial communities from experimental microcosm in Duke University, North Carolina, United States - YC | ecosystem: Engineered > Artificial ecosystem > Soil microcosm > Unclassified ... | reverse complement strand
CACCCGGGCGTCCTCTCCATGAGAGCGCAGCGGCCATCGCCCGACGTCTGGCGCATCCGCAATGGTTGGTCGAGCGCTGGGTCGCCCAGTATGGCCGCGCTGCAGCCACCAGAATCTGTGAGGCCGATCAGGCCGAGCCCTCCGAGTCCTCGCTTTTCGTCGACAGCTCGAGTGAGAGTCTGCCGCGCCTCGACGATGGTTCGCGCCTCGTGGCTGAGCTTGCCGCCGCCTCCGCGCCTCATGCCGCACACCTGTGGGACGCTTGCGCCGCTCCCGGCGGCAAGACGCTCATTCTCGCTCATCGTCTGCCGCAGACAGAGATTCTCGCCACCGATATCAGTCCGCGCCGACTGACAGCGATGCAGTCGCGCTTCGGCAGATATCCCTTCGCTGAAAAGATTCAGACCGAAGTCATCGACGCTACCGCTCCGCCCGCAAAGCTCGATTCCTTCAATCTCATCCTCGCCGATGTCCCATGCAGCGGTACCGGAACGATGTCACGCAACCCCGAGATCCGTCTTCGCCTCACGGCCTCCGATCTCGCGCGTCACGCTGACCGCCAGCGCAAGATCCTTTGCACTGCACTCTCCCGCCTCGCTCCTGGAGGCCGTCTGCTCTACTCCACTTGCTCGCTCGAGCCCGAGGAGTGCGAGCAGGTCATCGAAGCCGTGACCTCCGATCCAGTCCTCGCAAAGTCCATTCGCGTGCTTGCATTGCAGCCGTTAATCGATAAGCTCGTCGAACAAAACATCCTGCGAGAGCCGCTGCGCGAAGCCATCCGCGGCAGCTTCCTCCGTACACTTCCCGGAGTCCACCCCATGGACGGCTTCTTTGCAGCATTGCTGGAACGAACCGCTTAGGCGCGAAGCTTACGCCGCATCGCACCCGCAGCGCTCAGCAGACCCGTGCCCAGCATAATCAGCGTCGAGGGCTCAGGAACCGGAGCATTCTCACTCACCGAGAAGGTTCCAACGCCCGTAAAGCCACCATTGACGAACTCACCGAAGTTGTTGCCGGGCGTAATGACCGAGCCGGGCGCAAAGAAGCTGAAGACATTGATGTCGTTGCCGTTTGCGGTTCCAAAAGAGAGACCGTTGCCGTCAAGCAGTGAGCTGCCGGGGAAGAGAAGGTTGTCGCCGCCTGCAGTCAGGCCGATGATCATGCTGCCGCCAACGGTTCCCATAATCGAAGAGATCACCCACTGTCCGCCGGTAAGGTCAGCAGTCAGCATCCCGCTGCCGGTCTCGGTGAAGCCCCCGAGGTTAGCAGCCGGCGCCGTCAGGCTCCAGTTAAAGGTGTCGGCGTGCGCAGCAAGGGTACCCAGTGCAAGGGCCGCAGGAAGGGTGAACAGACGAAGAACGCGAGTCAGCTTCATGAATACTCCAACTTGAAGAAAGATTGGGTGTTGCGGCTGGAGCTATCGCAAGCCGATCACCAAATCGAAAGCAGACATGACCCTTGTCAATCGCGGATTAGAACTCCTGTAACAATGTGCAAATTGCAGACCTTTGCGGCCTCGTCGGAATGCCGCTAGCAACTTGATTGACAACGGGTTACAGGCAATCAGTGCGTCAGCGAGAGCTGCACCGTATCGCCTCGCGTTACGCGATGACCCGCCAACGGGCTCTGCGCCACGACGATGCCCGGCGTCGGTGCTGCAATAGGCGTGCCTGGGGCTGCCGGAGCCGGTTGCGCAGCGTTGGCAGGCGTCACATCCTCTGCGCTGACGATGCGCAGTCCAACCGCACCCGCACGCGCATACGCTCCTGAAAGATTGAAGCCGATCAGCGACGGCATCACATAGCCGGTGGAAGTGCTCTCTCCCGGTCCATCATTCAGCACAATGCTTACCCGTGGGCGGTCGACGCCTTCGGCTCCCGGCGAAGGTGTCTGGGCCACCACCACTCCCGCAGGTCCCGGCATCGACACATGTCCGACGGTTCCCAGTTCCAATCCCAGTCTTCGCAGGTTGATCGAGGCTGCGCGCTCACCCTCGCCCTTCAAATCTGGAATCGAAACCTGCTGCGGTCCTAGGCTTTCGGTGATTCTCACCGGCCATTGTCGCCGCACCGTCGCGCCTGCCACGGGATACTGCGCCAGCACTTGCCCTGCGGGAACATTGGGCGAGTAAAAGCGGTTTTCAAGTTGTAGCCGTAGCCCCATAGCGCTGGTCTTGCGGCTAGCTTCGGATACGGTCAGATGCGTCAACGGTGGAACCTTGACCTCGCGGCCATGGATCGCCAGACGCATCGCCAGAAACGCCGAGATCATCGCCATCGCAATCATGGCCAACCCACCCAGAACGATATTGAAGAAGCGCCGTACAGGGGCCCAGCCCACAAAGCGCACACGCACAGTTGTCATCGTCTGTTATCCGTCGCCGGCTCCGGATGGATCAACAGGCGATCCACCTCGGGTGCATCCAGTTTAAAGGCTCCTTCAAGTGCAGTGATCACCGCATGGACTTTGACCATGGGCAGGCCATCCGGCATGGTGCAGTGACAGTTCACCTGCAGGTGCGCTCCAATGCGCGTGACCATCACATCGTGAATATCCAGAATCTCCGGGAACCCTTCGGCTACCCGCCGCAAACGCTGCTCCAGCAAACGATCGCGCTCCTGCGACTCCGGAAGCTCAATGGTCGCAGGCTCGCTTTCAATGTGAGTCAGGATAGAGGCTACCTCAGGAATCTCGCGCTGAATCTCCTCCTCAAGCCTGCTCGCCAGCTCATGCGCCTGTTTCAGCTGCATCTTTTCGTCCACCTCCAGATGCTGTTCCACTTGCAGGTGGTCTCCGATACGATGCACCGTCACGTCGTGAGTCGTCAGATTCATCCGCGCCGCAACTGCACGAATCCGGTCATGTAGGCTCTCAGCACGAGGAGCCATCGGAAGCGCATGAATAACGACATCGGCTCCCGGCAGATGCTTGTTTACGGCAGCCGTGGCATCGCGCGTAATCTGCTCGGTTCGTTGAAAGGTAAGATTCCGAGCCAACCCCAGCGTCAGGTCGGCAAAATACTCTGCGCCCGACCGCCGCGTGCGCAGACGATCTACGGCAAGCACTCCGTCAATCGCCATCAGTTCACGCTCCAGCTCAAGCCTCTGCGCCTCGCGTGTCTCTTTAGGGGTTGCGTCCAGCAGTGCATCAATCGTGCGTCGTGCCAATCCCCACGTCACATACAGAATGATTCCCGAAACGACGAGAGCTGCCGCCGGATCCGCCATCTGTAGCCCGGCTATGTCCCACTTCGCGCCTGCAAATGAAGCTGCCAGTCCAATCAAAACCGCCAGGGAAGACCAGATATCCGTGCTGAAGTGAATCGCATCCGCTTCCAGCGCTTGGCTTGCAGACTCCGTAGCAATCTTGTGCAGGTGACGTGAACGCGTAAAGTCAACCGCGATCGAGAGCAACAGCACCGCAAACGGCCACACCGAAGGTTTCAGCTCAAGTCGCTCTCTATAAGCGATTCTGCGAATTGCTTCGGTGACGATCCACACGCACGATCCCAGCATCAGCACTGCTTCAACAAACGCCGAAAGACTCTCAACCTTACCGTGACCATAGTTGTGCGTCTCATCGGCAGGACGATCCGATACCTGTACCGAGAACAGCGTGATGCCTGCCGCTACCAGATCCACCGTCGAATGCGCCGCCTCCGACAGCATTCCCAGGGAGCCCGTCAGAACTCCAGTCAGGAACTTCAGTACCGTGATCCCCATAGCCGCCAGCAAAGAAAACAACGCGGCTGCGCGTTTTTCCCCTGGAGTAGATCGGGCCTTTTCGGAGGTGGCGGTAGAGCTCATGGACACTCAATCCTACCGTGTTCAGCCCAGCCGATGCATCACGGCTTGGTTGCGCGGTAGAGCCCAGCCGTGCCGAAGGTGTAGCCGGTCCACTTCGCATCGCGAAAGCCAGCCGCACGAATCATCTCCAGCATCCTCGTCGGGCGAGGGAAGCGCTCCACCGATGCAGGGAGATAGCGGTACGCCTTCGAGTCACCAGAGATCCTTCCGCCTACCCATGGCAGTATGCGTTTGAAATAAAGGTTATAGAGCGCGCCCACCGCTCCTTCCGGCTGGTTGCAGTCCAGAATCCCGATCTGCCCGCCGGCCCGCAGAACACGGTAAAGCTCCACCAGACCATCGTCATAGTTGGCTAGGTTGCGGAACCCGAAGGCCGAGGTCACCAGATCAAGCGAGTTATCTTCCATCGGCAGATGCAGGGCATCCGCCTCGATCGCCACAACGTTGTGTCCCGCAAACTTTTCTTTGCCTCGCGCCAGCATCTCGCGTGAAAAATCCACCGCCAGCATCGGAGCTTCACCAACGCCCACAGGACGATGCTTCATCAGAGCCATCGTCATATCGCCCGTGCCGCAGCAAAGATCCAGTACGACCGCCTCGGGTCGTTCCAACACGCTACGAAAGCTTCGTGCCGTCCGCGCCCACCACCAGCGATCCAATCCCATCGAGAGCAGATGATTCAGCAGGTCGTATCGCGGCGCAATCGAGTCGAACATCTGCTGCACATTCGCAGCCGCAGACTCCTCCGTCGTCGCGCCTACCGGGCGCGCTCCTGTCGAAAGCTCATGCTCCAGCCGAATTCGCTGCTCTGCCATGCTCACTTCCGCTTCTTCGACCTCTTCGCCGTCGGTTTAGCGCCTCGCTCACGCATCAGCTTCAGCATCCACTCAGCAGCTGCCAGCATCTCGTCCTGCGTCACATCGCGCGCAATCACGGCCTCGCCGATCTTTACCGGCAGAACAAAGCTCAGCGTGCCGCTGCGATTCTTCTTGTCACTCGTCGTCAGCTTCACCAGCTTCGCAGCCGCAGCCTTGAAATCGCTCAGCGGGCCATAGCGCAGAATTAGCTCCGTGATGCGATTCGACGTCGCCTCATCGATCAGGCCGCGCATCAACCCTAATCGCGTTGCTGCAATACTTCCCCAGCCCACCGCCTCGCCATGCAAAAGCTGCTTGTACTGCGTCGCTGCCTCGATCGCATGGCCCAACGTGTGACCGTAGTTCAGAATCATCCGCAGCCCGGACTCTCGCTCGTCGTTTGCGACCACATCAGCCTTCACACGAACACTGGCGGCAACCACATGCGTCAGTGCCTTCGCATCTCCGCTAAGCACAGCCTCTGCGTTCGCTTCGAGATAGCGAAACAGCTTTGCATCGCGAATAATTCCAGCCTTGATCGACTCCTGCAATCCTGCGCGAAGCTCCGCGGCAGGCAGCGTCTTCAACAGATCCGTATCGGCCAGCACCGCAAGCGGATGATAAAAGCTCCCGACAAGATTTTTCCCCGCCGCAAGATTCACTCCCGTCTTGCCCCCGAGTGATGAGTCCACCTGGGCCAGCAGCGTCGTTGGAACCTGCACATACGGCACGCCGCGCATATAAATCGCTGCCAGAAATCCCGTTACATCACCCACAACGCCGCCGCCAAAGGCCACCAGCAAAGCATCGCGATCCGCGCCTGCCGCCGCCATCTGCTCCAGCAGCGACTCCACCGTGCGCAGGCGCTTATGCTTCTCACCCGCAGGCAGAAACAGTACCGTCGGCTGTTCTTTTCCAAAGGCTGCCAGCACCTGCTTGCCCCACAGTCCCCATATCTCGGGCGAGGTTACGATAAACGGCCGAAACGGCTTACCGCCTCTCAGCTTTTTCAGTCGCGCGGGAAGCGTCTTGATCAATCCCGATGCGATCACAATCTCGTAGCTTGCGCTGGGCGTCTTGAGTTGAATCGAAGGCACAATACCTTCATCCTATCGTAAGGACTTCCTTCAAGCCCTCCCGATCCCGTACCCTCGAAGAAGAGGAGTCGTTGTGCCAACTGCAGTCTCGTCCGTTGATTCCGCCCCCGTAGATCCCACCGATCATCACGTCGATTTTCTCGTCATCGGCGCCGGAATCGCCGGCCTCAGTGCAGCCATTCGACTCGCACGCTCAGGCTCCGTTCTCGTCGTCACCAAAGAAGAGCTCGCCGAATCCAACACCGCCTATGCCCAGGGCGGCATCGCCGTTGCCATGGGCGGCAACGAAGACGTCGAGCTTCACCTCGAAGACACTCTCGCTGCAGGCGATGGCCTCGTCGATGCAGACGCTGCACGCATCCTCGTCGAACAAGGCCCTCAGCGCGTTGAAGAGCTCCTCGCCTGGGGCACCGCCTTCGACCGCGAGAACGGCAAGCTCATGCGCACTCGCGAAGGCGCGCACTCCCGCTCCCGCATCCTGCACGCTAACGGCGACGCCACCGGACGCGAGATCGCCGTCTCTCTGCTGCGTCACGTCCGTGCTCTTCCCAACGTCCGCTTGCTGGAGTGGACCACCGGCATTGACCTCCTCGTCGAATCCCACAAGGGCCACACCTGCGTCACCGGAGCCACGCTCCTCGATGGCGAAGGAGGCATCCTCACCATTCACTCCCGCGCCACGCTTTTGGCCAGCGGAGGCGCAGGTCAGGTCTACAGCGATACCACCAATCCCGCCGTCGCCACCGGAGACGGCATCGCCATGGCCTGGCGCGCCGGAGCCGCCGTCGCCGACATGGAGTTCTATCAGTTCCATCCCACCGCCTTCAGCGCACCCGGAGCCCCACGCTTCCTCATGAGCGAGGCCCTGCGTGGCGAAGGCGCATGGCTCGTCAACGCCAAAGGCGAGCGATTCATGCAGAGCTACCACCCTCTGCTTGAGCTCGCGCCCCGCGACGTCGTCGCCCGCGCCATCACGCGCGAAGGCATGGACGGCCCCGTCTACCTCGACATGCGCCACGTCCACACGGACCTCGTAGCGCGCTTTCCCGGCATCTCCGGTTTTCTCGCGAAGTATCATCTCGCGCTCAACCGCGATCTCATCCCGGTCCGCCCCGCCGCGCACTACCTCATGGGAGGCGTCCTCACCGACATCCACGGTCACACCACACTCCCCGGCCTCTACGCCGCGGGCGAAGCCGCCTGTACCGGTGTCCACGGAGCCAACCGTCTCGCCTCCAACTCTCTGCTCGAAGGGCTCGTCTTCGGTGCTCTCGCTGCCGAAGCGATGTCCGCTGATCCCGCACCCTCGCTGTCGTCAGCTTCTCCTATCTCTGCTCCCCTCGAAGACGTCCGTACCCCCGACGATCAGATCGAGCGCTGGATCGAAGACCTGCGCTCCAACATGTGGAAGTATGCCGGTCTGCTCCGCGATGCTCAGGGCCTTGAGGCCATGCAGCGCGCTCTCTCTGCGTTATCTGGAACCATGCCCCGCGGTCTTTCGCGCCGTGCCATCGAAGCGCGCAATCTGCACGCCGTCGCCGCCATGATCGTTATCTCCGCGCTCGCACGCCGTGAGAGCCGTGGCGCTCACTACCGCCACGACTTCCCCCAGCACGACCCCATCGCGAAGCACTCCATCCTCCAGGGCACAGTGCTCAACTTCTCTCGCTCGCTGGTAACCGCCACCTTGCAGCCGCAGGAAGAAAACCAGCTCTCCTGATCGAGTACGAAATTAGACGAACAACAGTGCCACCGGAATCACCGTCCCCAACACCAGCAGCACCGTGACCACCTTGCGGTTTCGCGTGTACTTGTACGACATATAAAGGCCGCTCACCGAAGAGAGAAACAACGAGATCGCCACTATCAGAAAGAAAATCTTCAGTGGCAGCGGATGGTGCTTCCTTCCCTGCGATGCCTCTGCAGGCTGCAGAGCGGCCATTCCACCATCGTTCTTGGCTGCTGTGCCCTGCTCGCCCTTGCCGTGTCCCTTGCCGCTTCCTTGAGCCTCTGCTGCCCCTGCAGGCGGAAGGCGCTTTGCCTGTACCACCGGCGTCTGTTTCTTGTGGATCTGGCCCAGCGTCACCGCCCACGCCGGTGGCTTATACGAGCTTCCCCGCGTTGTCTCGTGCAGGCTGAAGGTCTGAAGTGCCCCGGTAAATGCGAAAAAGATCAATGCGGGAGTAGTAAAAATACCAAGATAGAGATGAATCAGGCGGGTAGCCCGAAGTAAGGCGTGTCCGGACGAGCGTGTCATTTTTCCTCAAAGTAATCTATATACGACAATAATAGTCCGAATTATTTCAGACTATTTTGGTCCGTCAAGCTTCTTTTTGCGCTGGAACTCCCGCCACAACAGACGCAACCACCGTAATTCCTAGCATGCCCATAACAATTCCTAATGAAAGCAGCGGTCCAATCTCGAAAAACTCCGCCGCGAGCATTTTTAATGCGGCGAATGCAAGAACCGCGGCCAGTCCATAGTGCAGATACCTCAATCGATTCAGCAGGTGAATCAGCAGGAAGTAGAGCGATCGCAGACCCATCACCGCCATGATGTTTGAGGTATAGGCCAGGAAGGGATGCTGCGTGATCGAAAGCACCGCCGGGATCGAGTCGATGGCAAAGATCAGGTCTGTGACCTCGATTGCGATCAACGCCAGCAGCATTACGGTGATCATTCTGCGGCCCTCTTCCCGCACGACGAAGTAATCCTGTCGCAGACTGACGGGCCTCAGTTGCGAGATCCACCTCAGCCACCGCGGAGTCTCCTCCTTCTTGGACTTGTCCTCCGGCATCACCAGCCGGACAGAGGCAATCAGCAGAACGATTGCAAAGAGATAGCTCACCCATTCAAAGTGCTGCAGCAGCTCGATCCCCGCAGCAATAAACGTGCCCCGCATCACAATTGCTCCCACAACGCCCCAGAGCAACACCTTGGGCTGGTTAGGAGGCTCGATGCGAAAGAGCCGGAACAGCACCAGAAACACGAAGAGATTGTCGATGGAGAGGGCTTCTTCGATCGCATACCCGGCTAGGTACTGGGTGGCTGCGTCTCCTCCCATTGTGCGCAGAATAAACACACTGAACGCGAGGGCAGCGCCGATCCACATGGCAGTCGCCGCGACCGAAAAGGAATGCGGCACTTCTGTCGTAGAAGATCTGGAACGTATTCGGCGAATGTAGAAAAGCTCACCCACCATCAACGTCAGGACGAAGACGTGAAATCCGATCCAGTGACTGAGTGGGGTCGTTTCAGGCATCTCTTTGAGATGCTATCGCGCCGACGCTCCTAGTGAGATCCTGCAACCATGGCGTAGACAAAATAGACGCCAACCGCAAGGAGTCCCCATAGCACCGAGGTGTAGATGAGGCCACGAACAACCTCAGCCAGAGGGTGAAGATCGAAATAATTTGCCTTCTTTTCCCATACTCCGGGAAGAATCTCCTGATGCCGGTCCCTCCATCCGGCGAGCCTTAATGTCCGCATTGCTCTGCTCCTTCCGATATCTCCCCAGCCTAGGCAGAGGAAAGAATGGATCCCATTCCACAAAGGTGTGATCGGCGCGCGGCAGAAGAACTTGAGCCCTTCAGGTATCGGAAGTCTTTACAAAATTCGCTTTTGGGAGAGGGGAAAAAGCTGTCAAGGGCAATATCTTGCAAGTTTCAGAAAATAAAACAGATCGCAGTGCCGATTCACCTGAGCCACCCAGATAAAATGGAAGTAGGCCCCTGTTCAAGCTCCAACCTTGATAGCCTAGTATCTTATTGATAAATATAGAACTTAAGTCTTTATTGATTTGGAATCAAGAACTTACGTCCTTGGTCCATCGCTAAGATATTTATTTTGAATACTTTGCGCAAAATGTAGGGGAGGGCTACCCGTGCAGATCGATCAGGTGAATCATCTCGACCAGCAGATCCCCTGAAATCTGGAACGAGTGCGCGCTGATCTTATCCAGCGTATCCAGCTCGGTGTGGTGATACCCGCCCTCCGGGTGCGTCACGGTCGGCGGACCGTAGTCGATGTCGACCATATCCAACACCGGAACACCCCGCTGCCGGAAGGGAAGATGGTCATCTTCCACCGTCGTCTGGTTCTTGAAGACGTTGGCCGAGTGCCCCGTATTCTTCGCTGCCGTCGCGAGCAGATCCACCAGCCACGGCGTCGAGTTCGAGTCGCGATCAAGGTTCAGGTCCTTGTCCGCGATCATGTCCGCCACCAGGAACGCCTTGATCTTCTTCAAGGTCCCATCTTGCGACCACTTCGCCGCCAGGTGCCGGGTTCCGTAGAGCGAATCCCTCTCGCTCCACGTCTGGATCGCCTCCTCGCCGTCGTCGAAGACCAGCCAGATGCTGTATCCCTCGGGAGGATGCGCCCGCAGGTACCGGCCCAGCTCGATCAGCAGAGCCGTCGTAGCCCCGCCGTCGTTCGCTCCCACAAAGTTGATATCACGCAGCGGATAGTTCGTCTCGTAGTGGCTGGCGATGACGATGATGCCGTCCTTCTTGCCGGGGTAGCGCACAATGAAGTTCTTCATCGACATCATGCCGGCCGGCGTGGAGGCGTTG
>Ga0310811_10014326_pt1 | contig 10332 bp, 8 predicted proteins | sample YCmetagenome_FD_207642 | JGI IMG/M metagenome (GOLD analysis project Ga0310811, IMG submission 207642) | Soil microbial communities from experimental microcosm in Duke University, North Carolina, United States - YC | ecosystem: Engineered > Artificial ecosystem > Soil microcosm > Unclassified ... | reverse complement strand
AACCTGCCGACGAGGCTGCTGGCGAAGGCGACCAGCCGCTCGGCCAGGCCACCGACTTCCATCACCGCGCCGGTAAACATGAAGAAGGGAATCGCGGTCAGGATGAAGTTGCTGGCCGCCGTGAACATGGTCTCCGGCACGATCAGCAGAGGTTGATGCTGGTTCAACAGAACGAAGATCACGCCCCAGGTCAGCACCAGCGCCACCGGAAGCCCGATCGCGAAGCCGAGCGCGATGGCGAGCAGCATCGCCGTGACCGGCCAGTCTTCCGTCAACCAGACCTGCGGCAGCATCAGCGCAGCAACGGCGAGGAGCAGGGCGACCAGGACGGAAGTGACACCCGCCCAACCCTGCTTCGCCCGTTGGGCAGTTCGAGCCAGATAGTGCAACACGAAGCCCGCTGCCGCGATCGGCAGCACCAGGGAGGGATAGCCCATCGGGATCTGCATCACCGGCGAACGTTGCTGCATTAGATCGGCGCAAGCGCGAACGCCTGCCACGAGCAGCACGATGCTGATGGCGAGTGCCAGCAGGTCCGCGAAACCACGCACGAAATCCGCCAGCCGCGCCGGCAAGCTGTTGACGATCACCGCCAGCGCGGGCGCCTCGTCACGCTTGATGCTGACCGTGGCGCCGAGAAAGATCAGCCACGCGAAGAGATAGGTAGCGAGCTCCTCCGACCACGTGATCGGCTCGTTCAGCGCATAGCGGGACACAACCTGGGTCGCGACCAGCACAATCATGGCCGCCAACGAGAGAACCGAAATCCGCAACGCAACAGCATCGAAGCCCCGGCTGATGGCCTCGATCCACGAGACCAACCATCGCGTCACAGGAGGCAGATCGGACGAGGCTCGTTCAACAGCCATCGCAACTCAATTCTGCTCCGCCAGGATCTTGTCATAGAGGTCGCCCCAGGCGGACTTCATGCGCGGGTCGAGCTTGCGCGCCCGCGCGACGAAGGCCGGGAGATCGATATCGCTTACGATCTGCGTTTCCTTCATGCCCTGCACCTTCGCCACGTCGGCTTCTTCCGCCTTGAGGCCAAGGTCGGCGGCATAGTTGCCGCTCTCCTCCGTCGCGGTCTCGATGGCCTTTTGCTGGTCCGGGCTCAAGCTCTTCCAGAAAGCCAGGTTCATGGTGACGACCTGGGACTGCTGGATGTGGTGCGTCAGCATGATGTACTTCTGCACCTCGTAGAGCTTGCCACTGAGAATGGTCGGCAGCGGATTCTCCTGACAGTCGATCGTGCCGGTCTTCAGGGCGAGGTAGACCTGAGGGAAATCCATCGACACCCCTTTCCCGCCCAGCACTTCCGCGGAGAGAAGATTGACGGGCGCGGGCGGCGTGCGGATCTTCAATCCCTCTGCGTCCTCCGGTTTGCGCACGATCTTGTTGCAGGTCAGATTGCGCCGTCCGTAGAACCACGACGTGCTGAGCAGCCTGAGCCCATGCGTGCTCTCGAACTCCTGCTGGAAGTGCTGGAAGACCGGGCCGGAGAGGATCTTCTTTTCGGTCGGCCAATCCTTCCAGATGTAGGGCGCGTCGAGCACGCTGATGTCGGGCACCAGGTTTCCCGCGGTGCCGGCACCGGTCACGGCCATCTGGATCGACCCTTGCTTTTCCTGCTGCAGGGCCTGGTTCTCGCCGCCGAGCTGATTGTTCGGGAAGATCGCGACCTTGATGCTGCCGTGCGACAGCCTCTCGGCGATCTCCTTGAAGCGCTCGGCCCCGAGCCCGATCGGGTCGGTCGCCGGTATCGTATGCGACATCCTGATCGAAACCGGACGATCCTCTGCGTAGGCGCACTCCCCGATGCTTCCTCCGAGCGCGAGCACCGCACAGGTCGCCCCCGCCATCCATCGACCCCTTTGCATCGTTTCCTCCCTCTTCATTCCGGGCTTTGGTGCCGGTGATGCGTCCTCGACTTACGTCGATCGGCGCACCTGCCAATAATATCTCTGTACCTGCGTCAGGTGCTCGCGCATGCGTTTCTCGGCCAGGTCCGGATCCCGTGCGGCAATCGCGGCATAAATCCGCTCGTGTGCCCGGCACGCGGCCTGCGCCGAACCGCGGGCCCGGATCGATGTCTCGCGTTGCTCCAGCAACCATTGCGCAATGGCTTCGTGCAATGCGGTGAAGATGGGATTCTGCGGGATCTCGGCCAGCACGTAGTGGAACGCAACATCGCTGCGCTCGAATTCCTTCTCGTTCCCGATCGCGCTCCGATTCCGCTCGAGCGCTGATGCAAGCTTGGCGAGCTGCCCCTTGGTCGCATGCTCGGCGGCGTGGCGGGCCAGCGCCACCTCCATGAGCATCCGGGCCTGCTGAAAATGTTCGATCCCGCCGGGCTGCGAGAGCAGGTGACGCGCGACACCTGACAATTCGCTGATGAGCGACTGCGCCGTGGGTGCGCGGACACGCGCCCGCGCACCGCCGCTGATCGTCACCAAGCCCATCTTCTGCAGGGCAAACAGGGCTTCCCGGACAGACGTTCGTCCGACGCCATAGGTCTCCATCAGCTCACGCTCGGAGGGCAGCTGGTCGCCCGGGCGATATTCCGCGCGCTGGATCCGACCCTCGATCCGGCTGACCAGCTCCTCGTAGAGCTTACGGCGCGGAATGACTTCCTGCGGAATCGGCATCGGTTTCCCTGACGTGGTCGACTGATCATACCAGTAGACCAGTTGCGATCGAAAGAACATTTCCGCCGGCGATGAAGTAGTGTCGCCGACCATGACCGAGACGCTGGAATACGACGCCACCGGGCTGCTCTGCCCGCTGCCGGTGCTGCGGGCCAACCGCAAGCTGCGCGAGCTGCCGGCAGGCGGTCTTCTCACGGTGCGCGCGACCGATCCCGCGGCGGAACAGGATTTCCCCGCCTACTGCCGGCAGACCGGCCACGAATTGGTCTCGACGAACCGCGAGGGCGAGGTGCTGGTGTTCGTCATCAGGAAGCGCTAGTGAGCAGCCGTCGCATCTCTCTTGTCATCCTGAGCGAAGCGAAGGATCTGGCGCGAGCTGCAACGACGTTGTGTGAAGCAAGCGCAAGGTCCTTCGCTTCAGCGCGCGGGTTACCGCGCGCGACTCAGGACGACAAGGATATTACATTCCTCCAATCTGTGATTCAGGCATGAGCAATTTCAAGACGATCGACGCCGAGAAGGTCGAGGGCAAGCGCGTGCTGGTGCGCGTCGACCTCAATGTTCCGATGAAGGCCGGCAAGGTGTCTGACGCGACGCGCATCGAGCGCGCGGCGCCGACCCTGTCCGAGCTCGCGTCGAAGGGTGCGAAAGTGATCGTGCTCAGCCACTTCGGCCGGCCCGACGGCAAGCGCGTGCCCGAAATGTCGCTCAAGCCACTGGTCGAGCCGCTCAGCAAGGCGCTCGGCAAGCCGGTGGCTTTTGCCGACGATTGCATCGGCCCCGCGGCTGACGCGGCGGTGAATGCGCTGAAGCCGGGCGGCGTGTTGCTCTTGGAGAATCTCCGCTTCCACAAGGAAGAGGAGAAGAACGATCCGGCGTTCGTGGCGAAGCTCGCCGCCCTGGGCGATCTCTACGTCAACGACGCCTTTTCCGCTGCGCACCGCGCGCATGCCTCGACCGAAGGCGTGGCGCACCGCCTGCCGGCGATGGCCGGCCGGCTGATGCAGGCCGAGCTCGAAGCATTGGACAGGGCACTGGGCAAACCGAAGCGGCCGGTCTGCGCGGTGGTGGGCGGCGCCAAGGTCTCGACCAAGCTCGACCTGCTGGGCAACCTCGTCGGCAAGGTCGACAAGCTGATCATCGGCGGCGGCATGGCCAACACGTTCCTGCAGGCGCAGGGGATCAACGTCGGCAAGTCGTTGTCGGAAAAGGACCTCGGCAAGACGGCGCTCGAGATCCTGGGCAAGGCGAAGGCCGCGAACTGCAAAGTCCTGCTGCCGGTCGATGTCGTCGTCGCGGGCGAATTCAAATCAGGCGCCGCGAACAAGGTGGTCGACGCCAATGCCTGCCCCGATGACCAGATGATCCTCGATGTCGGGCCGAAGTCGATCGCGCTCTATCAGAAAGAAGTCGGCGATTGCGCGACGCTGGTCTGGAACGGGCCGCTCGGCGCTTTCGAGATGAAGCCGTTCGACCAGGGCACGGTGGCGCTCGCAAAAACCGTCGCCGATCTCACCTCGGCGAAGAAGCTGCTCTCGGTCGCGGGCGGGGGCGATACCGTGGCGGCGCTCGCGGCCGCGGGTGTCGAGGAGAAATTCTCCTATGTCTCTGCAGCCGGCGGCGCGTTCCTCGAATGGATGGAAGGCAAGACCCTGCCGGGCGTTGCGGCGCTGATCCGGGCGGCGTAGGACTCGGAGGCGATGAGCACGCCTCCTCCCTTCGTTCCTCCGGCTTCCCCGGACCGGCCGCGGCTGCCCTGGGATCCGCCGGAGCATTTCGAGAAGCGCGTTCCCGACGGCGACAATCGCGAGCGCCTGGTGTGCGCGCGCTGCGAGTTCATCCACTACCAGAATCCCAAGATCGTCGCCGGCGCCGTCTGCACCTGGGGCGACAAGATCCTGCTCGCCAAGCGCGCCATCGAGCCGCGCAAGGGCTTCTGGACCTTGCCCGCGGGCTACATGGAACTGGGCGAGACGACCGAGCAGGCGGCCGAACGTGAGGCGCGTGAGGAAGCCTGCGCCACCATCGAGATCGAGCGTTTGCTTGCGATGTACAGCGTGGCGCGCATCGGCCAGGTGCAGATCATGTATCGCGCGCGCCTGGTGAGCGACGACATCGCGCCGGGTGTGGAGAGCGAAGCGGTCGCATTGGTCGACTGGGCCCAGATCCCGTGGGACCAGCTCGCCTTCCCGACCGTCGTCTGGGCGCTGGCGCATTTCCACGACGCGCGTGGCAAGACCGACTTCGCGACCTATTCCAATCCGACGGGTGACCTCGCCCGCACGTGGCCGCCGCGCAAACCCGCCGGCGTCTGACTCCCCCGACGCCCGATCGACGTCACAAGATCGGCGCCCAATGCAAAGCTCACTTTCGCGATAGCAACGGCTGTCGCGTCCGAGTTTCATTGGCGAAACGGGTGTCCTCTGCTAACATCGTACGAAAGTCCGGTAAACGGACTCTAACGGAGGAAACACATGCTGACGGCTGCCAGTAACGAAATGCTGTGCCGCACCGGACCCGGCACGCCCATGGGCAATCTCATGCGCGAATATTGGATTCCGGCGTGTCTCTCGTCCGAGCTGAAGGCGGACGGCGAGCCGATGCGACTCCTGCTGCTGAGCGAGCAGCTCATCGCCTTCCGCGACACCGACGGCCGCGTCGGCATCATGGAACATCGCTGCCCGCACCGCTGCGCGTCGCTGTTCTTCGGCCGCAACGAGGAAGGCGGCCTGCGCTGCGTCTATCACGGCTGGAAGTTCGACGTGGAAGGCAACTGCCTCGACATGCCGAACGTGCCGCCGTCGCAGGACTTCAGGCACCGCGTCAAGGCCAAGGCCTACAAGGTGGTGGAGCGCGGCGGCTTCGTCTGGACCTATATGGGCAAGCGCGCCGAGCCGCCGCCGCTGCCCAGCTTCGACATCCTGTTGCTGCCGGAGGAAGAGCGCCTGACGCGCGTGCACCAGCGCGAATGCAACTGGTTCCAGTCGCTGGAAGGCGACATCGACACCTCGCACTTCGGCTTCCTACACATCGGTGCGCTCAAGGTCGAGGATGTCGATCCCAAGTCGATCCATCGCTGGAGCGTGGGCGACCGCGCCCCCGACTACAAGGCAACCGAGACCGACTGGGGCACGATGTACGCGGCGTACCGGCCGGCCGAGCCGGGCGACTACTACTACCGCTTCGCGCACTACATGCTGCCGTTCTTCACGCTGACGCCCAACGGCTCGTTCGAGGACCAGGTCGCCTGCACCATGAACGTGCCGATGGATGACACGCACACCATGGTCTACAATCTTTCCTGGAAGAAGAAGACGCGTCCGCTCGAGACGACCAAGACCGGCGAGTGGATCGCCGGTCTCGCGCCCGACGCGAAGTACCTGCCGAACACCAGCGACTGGTATGGCCGCAATCGTCTGGTCGCACGCAAGGAGAACGACTACTTCATCGACCGCGAGATGCAGAAGCACGTCAACTACACCGGCATCCAGGGCATCGGCCGGCAGGACCAGGCGGCGGTCGAATGCATGGGCGATCTGGTCGACCGCTCGCTGGAGCATCTGGCGCCGTCGGACCGCATGATCGCGATCACGCGCAAACGTGCGCTGGAAGCGGTGCAGGCGCACATGAAGGATGGGACGGTACCGGCGACGGTCGACAATCCCGACCTCTATCGCGGGGCGCGCGGTGGCGCGTTCGTGGCGTCGACCAAGATCGACTGGCTCGCCGCCTATGCCGAGAAGCTGCAAACCGCCAAGAGCCCGCTCGGTCTGCTGACGCGGATGCCGCTGGCCGCCGAGTAACCAGGCCGAGTAGCTGAAGCGAGCGGCCGCGCAAGACGGCTGCCGCACGGTCCGGCGAGGCAGGTCTCGCTGCCTCGCCAGATGGGAGGAAACGCGGATGGGCTCGGCTGCGCTCGAACGGCGTTCAGACGCGATGACGCCAGACCCGCTGATGGGTGCCGGCGTCGGACCGGCACAAACGCGCACCCTGTGGGCGCGCCTGCCGCGCCTTGGCCGCCCGGCCGGCATCACCCTCCTGCTCTTGCTGCTTGCCTTCCTGTCGCTCTATCCGATGGTCATGCTGCTGTACGGCAGCCTGCATTCGACGCCGCCGGGCATTGCCGGCACATTCAACCTCGACGGCTACGCCGGGCTCCTGACCGTCCAGAACCTGCAGATCCTGGCCAACACCGTCGGCATCTCGCTGATCAAGACCGTGCTCTCGATGGCGCTTGCGATCCTGCTGGCCTGGATCGTCGCGCGGACCGACACGCCGGCGCGCGGCACGCTGGAGGTGCTGATCACGCTCCCTTTCTTCATTCCGCCGATCCTGACCGCGACGGCTTGGGCGATGCTCGGCAACGCCCAGGTCGGCACCATCAACCTCGCGTGGCGCTGGATCACCGGCACGGACAGCACGCTGGTCGATGTCTATTCCTACGGCGGCGTCATCTGGCACATGATGCAGTACTCGACGCCCTTCATTTTCCTGTTCGTGGTCGATGCCTTCCGCGCCATGGACCCCGCGCTCGAGGAATCGAGCCGCATGTCGGGCGCCACGCGCTGGCAGACCTTCCGGCGGGTCACCCTGGCCCTGATGCTGCCGGTCACCACCAGCGCCTTCATCCTGAGCTTCATCCGCGGCATGGAGGGCTTCGAATCGGCGGTGTTCTTCGGCACGCCCGTGAACATCAATGTCATCACCACCCAGATCTACAATCTGATCACCCAGCAGGCGCAACCCGACTACCAGGCCGCGACGTCGCTGGGTTTCGCGGCCATGGCGCTGATGTTCCTGCTGCTGGTGCTGCAGTCCCGCCTGCTGAGGCGACGCAGCTTCACCACCGTCACCGGCAAGGGCTACACGCCCAACGTGATGCGGCTGGGCCGTATGCGCTGGGTGACCTTCGCGATCTGCATCGCCTTCTTCGCCGCCACGGTCGCCCTGCCGATCGGCCAGCTCCTGCTCTCGTCCTTCTTCCAGTTCTTCGGCTTCTACCAGCTCGACATGCTGACCCTCGACCACTACCGCGCGATCTGGGCCAACGGCGAGTTCTGGACGGCGCTGGGCAACACCATGCTGCTGGGCGTCATCGGCGCCACCGCGACCATGGTGCTGGGCGGCATCGTGGCCTATGTGACGACGCGGACGCTCTGGTTCGGCCGCCGGCTGATCGACCTGCTCGCCTGGCTGCCGTGGATGATGCCCGGCATGGTGCTGGGCATCGGCTTCCTGTGGGGGTTCGCCACCCTGCCGCATGCCATCCCGATCTACGGCACGCTATGGGCGCTGCTGCTCGCCTACGTGGCGCTCGGCACGCCGGTCGCGGTGCGCGTGACCTCGAGCGCCTACCAGCAGATCGCGCGCGACCTCGAGGAATGTTCGCGCGTGCACGGCGCGGGCTGGTGGCAGACCCTCGGCCGGGTCCTGGTCGCGCTCGCCTGGCCCGCCTTCGCCGTGGGCTGGGTGCTGGTGTTCTTCGGCATCATGCGCGAGCTCAGCGCCTCGATCCTGCTCTATGCGCCGGGCACCCAGGTCTTGTCGGTGGTGATGCTGAAGCTGTGGACCGCCGGCAAGTCCGAGGAGGTAAGTGTGATCGGGCTCCTCATGCTGGTGCTGGTTCTCCTCTTCAGATGGGTCCAGCTCCGGCTCATCAAGACAAGGATCAGCACGCTGTGACTCAAACTCGTTGGCATCCTGAGCGCAGCGAAGGATCTCACGCTGGCAGCAGAGTCGGTGGTCGTTTCGCTAGGTCCTTCGCTGCGACGACAGAAAGAGGAGGACCAGAGGGATGACTCCGATCCGCAGGAAGACCTTCTTGGCGCTGGCCGCGAGCTACGCCGTCGCACGACCGGCCGTGGCCCAGGACGATGCCGATTGGCAGAAGGTGGTCGATGCGGCAAAGAAGGAAGGCAAGCTCACGATCTACACCGCTTCGATCGGTTCGCCCTATCAGAAGACGATCCTCCAGGCGTTCGAGAAAAAATACGGCATCCGTATAGAGGCATTCGAGGCGCGGGCGAGCGAGGTCCGCGAGCGCGTGCGCATCGAGCAGGCGGCCGGCCGCTTCGTCGGCGACATCCACCATAATGGCCAGACCGCGACCTGGCTGATGCAGCGCGACGGCAACTTCCAGCCGCACGGCCCCATCCCCAACCTCAAGAACATCGATCCGACCTATACGGTCGACGACGACATACGCGTGCCGAGTGAGATCAACAGCTACGGGCTGCTGATCAACCGCAACCTGGTGAAGCCGGCCGACGAGCCCAAGAGCTGGCAGGACCTCCTCGATCCGAAATGGAAAGGCCGGATCCTGTCCGACGACATGCGCGCGCTCGGCGGCGGCTCGGTGTTCTTCGTGGTGATGCACGACACCTTCGGCAAGGAATTCCACGAGAAGTACGCAACGCAGAAACTGGTCTTCTCGCGCGACCTCGCCAACAGCGAGCGCCGTACCGCGCGCGGCGAATATCCCCTCTACAGCCCGTTCTTGCTGTCGGACTACAACCAGATCCGGGGGCTGCCGGTGAAGCCGATCGTGCCGGCCGAGGGCCGGCCCTATGTCGTGTTCAACCTTACGGTGCTGAAGAACGCCCCGCACCCCAACGCGGCGCGCCTGTTCATCAATTTCTATCTCGAGCCCGAGCAGCAGCTCGTTTTCGCCAACGGCGGCTTCAACCCGGTGGTCAAGGGCGTGGTCGAGAAGGCACCGGAGGACCTCCGTGCGCTGCTCGCGACCAAGCCGATGGGCACCACCGTGCCCCCGCGGCAGGACGCGATGATGGCGCTGGCCAAGGAAATCTACCAGTAACGGAGACCGACTGTGCCGAACGTCACACTCCACTCAGTCGGTCGCCACTTCGCCGATCTCAAGGCGGTCGACAACATCGATCTCGCCGTCTCCGACGGTGAGTTCGTGACGTTGCTGGGGCCCTCGGGCTGCGGCAAGACGACGACGCTGCGCATGATCGCGGGGCTCGAGCAGAACGATTTAGGCAGCATCGCGATCGGCGGCCGCGTCGTGAGCGACGCCGAGACCGGCCTGTTCGTGCCGCCCGAACAGCGCAAGCTCGGCATGGTGTTCCAGTCCTATGCCATCTGGCCGCACATGACGGTGTTCGACAACGTGGCCTATCCCCTGAGCGTGCGTCACGTGCCCAGGCGCGAGATCGGTCAGCGGGTGACGGCGGCGCTGCGCCTGGTCGAGATGGAGCGCTACGCCGACCGGCCGGCACCGGCGCTGTCGGGCGGCCAGCAGCAGCGCGTGGCGATCGCGCGGGCGCTGGTGTTCGAGCCCGAGGTGCTGCTGCTCGACGAGCCGCTCAGCAATCTCGACGCGCGCCTGCGCACGGTGATGGGCGAGGAGTTCCGCGCCCTGCAGCGGCGGCTCGGCATCACCACGATCTATGTGACCCACGACCAGGAGGAGGCGATGGCGCTCTCCGACCGCGTGGTCGTGATGCAGCGCGGCCGCATCCACCAGATCGGCACACCCGAACAGGTCTATCGACGCCCGGCCAGCCGCGATGTCGCGGCCTTCTTCGGCACGCCCAACCTGATCGAGGCGACCGTGACCGCGAGCCGTCCCGACGGAAACGACGAGCATGTGCTCGCGGTGCAGGGAGCGAACTGGCGGGGGCAGTGCCGCGCCGCAGCAGCGTTCGGCGAAGGCGACAAGGTG
>Ga0310811_10014325_pt1 | contig 10332 bp, 9 predicted proteins | sample YCmetagenome_FD_207642 | JGI IMG/M metagenome (GOLD analysis project Ga0310811, IMG submission 207642) | Soil microbial communities from experimental microcosm in Duke University, North Carolina, United States - YC | ecosystem: Engineered > Artificial ecosystem > Soil microcosm > Unclassified ... | reverse complement strand
AGCGTGTTGAAGCGTTTGCAGCCGCGCCTGTATTCGATCGCGTCGAGCCCGAAAGCGCATCCGGGCGAAGTGCATCTGACGGTCTCCGCGGTGCGCTACAGCAACGGGCGGCGGCATCGCAAAGGGGTGTCGTCGACGTTTCTCGCCGATCGGGCCGGCGAAATCGACGTACCCGTGTTCGTGCAGAAGTCCGCGCATTTCCGCCCGCCGCGTCACGGCGACACGCCGATGATCATGGTCGGCCCCGGCACCGGCATCGCACCATTTCGCGGCTTTCTGCACGAGCGCCGCGCGCGCGGCGAGCGTGGACGCAACTGGCTGTTCTTCGGCGAGCAGCATGCGGCAAGCGATTTCTACTATCGCGACGAACTCGAAGCGATGCGCGCGAGCGGCCTGCTGACGCGGCTCGATGTTGCGTTCTCGCGCGACCAGGCCGACAAGATCTATGTGCAGGACCGCATGCGCGAACACGGCGCGCAACTGTGGGCGTGGCTCGAAGAAGGCGCGCATTTCTACGTGTGTGGCGATGCGAACCGGATGGCGCGCGACGTCGACACGGCACTCAAGCAGGTGGTCGCGACGCACGGCGGGATGAGCGACGACGACGCGCTCGATTACGTCAGCCGGATGACCCGCGAAAAGCGCTATGCACGCGATGTGTATTGAGCGCGAGGTCTCGCCGCGGCGAGTGTGAGCAAGGTTCAAAAGAAACACCCGGACGGCACGACGCTCGTGCCCGATCCGGTTTCGCAATCTGGATGACACCCCGGCGCGGCTTCGTGCAAGACGCGCGCTGGAGCGTCCGACAATCCGTCTCGTAAGGACCTTTGATGAAAAACCTGATCCACTGCCTACGGAGCGGCGATTGGCGCGCGCTCGTCGCCTGTTTTCTCTATTTCGACACCGGCTTTACCGTGTGGGTGCTGTATGGCCCGCTTGCGCCGTTTATCAGCAAAAGCATTGCGATGAGCCCCGCGCAACAGGGCTTGCTGGTCGCGGTGCCGGTACTGTCCGCAGCGATTTTGCGCGTGACGCTCGGCAATCTGTATCAGTCCGCGCATGGCAAACGGATTGCGCTGATGGGGGTGTTGCTGTCGGCGGTACCGACGATCGTGCTGCCGGCCATGCAGTCCACGCCGTCGTATCAGATGCTGCTCGTGCTCGGCGTATTTCTCGGCGTTGGCGGTGCGAGCTTCGCGGTCGCGTTGCCGATGGCCGGCAGCAACTATCCGCCGAAAGTGCAGGGATTGGTGCTGGGGCTGGCCGCGGCCGGCAATATCGGCGCGGTGCTCGACGGCTTCCTGTTTCCGCAACTGGCAACGCGTTACGGCTGGCAGATCGCCGCCGGCGCCGCGTTGCCGCTGCTCGCGATCGCCGCGATCACGTTGTACTTGTGGGCCAACGACGCGGGCGTCAAAACCGGTAGCGCGCTGCGTGCGTTCGGCAGCTTCGTGATCTCGCTCGCCGGTTTGATCGTGCTCGTGCTGCTGGTCGAGGCAGGGCTCTTCGGCGCGGGCAAGACTGGCGTGCTGCTGTTGCCGGTGGCCGGCGCGCTGCTCGCGATCGCGGTGCTGCCCAAACGCTATCGCGCGGTGCTCGCCGAGCGCGATACGTGGGTCATCATGCTCGTCTATAGCATCACGTTCGGCGGTTTCGTCGGCATGTCCTCGTATGTCTCGCTGCTGCTGACCAACCTCTATCAGCTGTCGAAGATCGACGCGGGCCTGTTGATGGCGTTGCTCGCCGCGACCGGCGCGATGCTGCGTCCGCTCGGCGGACTGATCGCCGACCGCGTGTCGGGTGTGCGCGCGCTCACCGTGCTGCTCGCGGTCATCGCGGTGTGCGACTTCATGTTCGCTGCCGCGATGCCGGGGCTCAGCGGCGGTATCGCGCTGCTGCTGTGCCTGTACGTCGCGTTCGGTCTCGGCAATGGCGCGACGTTCCAGCTCGTGCCGCATCGCTGGGCGGGGCGCACCGGTTTGATGTCGGGGATCGTCGGCGCGGCGGGCGGCATCGGCGGCTTCTATCTGCCGGTCGTGATGGGCATCGCGAAGGAGAGCACCGGCAGCTATCAGATGGGCTTTGCGACCTTCGGTGCGTTGTCCGCGTGCGCGTTCGTCGCGATCGTCGCGCTGCGCCGGCCCTGGATGGCATGGTCGATGCAAACCGGCGTGATGCATGCGCATGCAACCGAGTAACGGCTTGCGCGCGACGTTCGGCGCTTCGACCGTTGCAACGGCGCCGCGCATCAAGGGCTGAAAAAGACTGAAGAAACGCGCCGAAGAAAAAGCGCAGCCGGATGCTTGCGCATCGCGGGGCGGTGTGTCTAATATGCAGTCAGGAGGCTGCATATGAACCCGTCCACCGATCGTATCGAAAAACAGATTCTGTTGAACGCGCCGCGCTCGCGCGTCTGGCGCGCGTTGTCCAATGCCGAGGAATTCGGCACATGGTTCGGCGTGAACCTGAGCGGCAAGCAGTTCGTCGCCGGGCAGTCCGTGCAGGGGCACATCACCTATCCGGGCTATGAGCACCTGGTGATGGACGTGCTCGTCGAGCGCGTCGAGCCCGAGCATCATCTGTCGTGGCGCTGGCATCCGGCCGCGATCGATATCACCGTCGACTACACGCCCGAGCCGACCACGCTGGTCGTGTTCGAGCTGACCGACGTCGAAGCCGGCACGCTGCTGCGGGTCGTCGAATCGGGCTTCGATCAGTTGCCGCTCGAGCGCCGTGAGGTCGCATTCCGTCTGAACGACGGCGGCTGGGCGCAGCAGATGACCAATATCGAACGATATGTCGCGCAGGGGTAGGGCCGCGCCCACTGCGTCGGTCGCTGTGTCGGCCGCTGCATCGGACACCACAGCGGGCGCGCGCGTCAAGGCTCCCACGTTGAGCGGTTCTGCCACGGTGTTCGCGGCGCTCGGCGACGAAACCCGTCTGCGCCTGCTCGCCGTGTTGTGCGCGGGCAGTGCGATGTCGATCGCGCAGTTGACCGCCGGCACCGAGATCACCCGGCAGTCGATCACCCAGCATCTGCAGGTACTGGCGGGCGCCGGGCTCGTGCGCGACGTCAAGAAAGGCCGCGAGCGTCTGTGGGCGTTCGAGCCCGCGCATCTGGACGCGGCGCGGCGCGCGCTCGAGTCGATTTCGCAGCAGTGGGATCAGGCGTTGCTGCGGCTGAAGGCGGCAGTGGAGGAGTGAGCGGCGGGATTTTCCGCGCTTGTCGCGCCGCCGTTGACGTGCTTCCGCACGCCGCGGCGACGGCCTGCAGTTTTCACTACCGGGCAACGGCAAAAGGGCCAAAAAATGGCCCTTGGCATTGCCGCGACCGCGACGAAAATCAGTCTGCGAGGCGCTTGTCCGCGAGTGCGCTCTGGCAGTCGGCCAACACCTGCCGCAGCAGCCGGGCCTGCGGATCCAGTTCGTCGGTATCGAGGATTTCTTCGACCGCGTCGCGCGCCCAGTCGGTTTCGACGAACTGCGCGTGGCGTCTGGCGATTTCGACCGCGGTGGCGGACAGCTTCGCGACGCATAGCCAGTCGGCCTCGCGGGCGCGGCGGTCGAGCCACTTGTGCGCGGCCTGCACGTGGAACGCCGCGTCGGGCCAGTCTTCGTTCAGATAATAAGCGCCGAGGCTGCCGCATGTGAGCCAGCACAGCAGCTCCAGACGGTCACGTGGACTCAGATGTTGGCGTACATCACTCATGGCGACGCTCGCTGCGGTAAATGGCTTCCCGGTGAGGCCGGCGTGGCGCCGTCCTCCGCTTTCAACAAACATTAGCATGCGATATTCCCGGGGGGCAATTCCTGACCAACCCTGGCGCGAGGCGCCAGTTCAGGTAGCTTTGAGCAGTCAAAAGGTGGGGGGCGGGCGCTGAAAAGGGCGATCGGCGCCGATCAGGTGCCACACATGTGGGTGGGGGCGCGCACACCGCGGACGGGGCGCAACGCCCCGCCAGCGGTGCCGGACGGCCGGTGGGCTCAGCCCGCCGCGCGGGTCGCGACGATAAAAAGCCGCGGAAACGGCAGCAGCACCGTGCCATCGGCGAGCGCCGGGTAAGCCTTGGCGACTTCGTCGCGGTAACGCTGCAGGAACGCGGCCCGTTCGGCGTCGTCGAGCGCGGCGAGGAACGGCCGCAGCGCGCTGCCCTTGAACCATTCGACCACCGCATCGGCGCCGCCGGCGAGCGGATGATGATAGATCGTGCGCCACACGTCGACGCGCTCGCACAGCGGCTTGAGCAGCGCGTAGTACCAGCCGGCACCGTGGCGCATCGTACGCTCGACGCCCGTCAGTTTGGCTGCCCACGGGCCATCGTTGGCGACCTCCCGCAACAGCCGGTGCGCCGGCTCGTCGAGATTGTCGGGCATCTGCACCGCGAGGCTGCCGCCGGCGGCAAGTTTTTCCACTAGCGCCGGAAACACCCGCTCATGGTCGGGCACCCATTGCAGCACCGCGTTCGCCAGGATCACGTCGTACGGTTCGTGCGCATTCCACGTCGAAATATCGCCAGGTTCGAAGTTCAGTTGCGGCAGACGCTGGCGGGCCGCCGCGATCATGTCGGGCGAACTGTCGATGCCGCTGACCGTGGCACCCGGCAAACGCGCGGCCAGTACCTCGGTCGAATTGCCAGGTCCGCAGCCGATATCGACCGCGCGTCGCGCGCCGTCCGCCGGCACCGCGGCGAGCAGATCGCGCACCGGGCGCGTGCGCTCGTTTTCGAACAGCATGTACTGCTTCGCCTGCCAGTCGGTCAGGGGTTCGGCCGGGTTCCCGGGCTGCGCGGCAGTGGCTTTTTCCATCATTCCTTCGCTCCTTCGTGGGGTTCGGTGCGCACATTCTGGGGGGCTCGAAGGCCAGAGTAAAATGAATTTATGATTCCGATTGCTGCATTTTTCTAATGAAAATCGACACGCTCGGTGTACAGGCTTTCGTCGCGATTGCCGATCGCGGCAGCTTCCAGGGCGCAGCCGATGCGCTGCATGTCACGCAAACCGCGATCACGCAGCGGCTGCGCAAGCTCGAAACCTATCTGGGCGTCACGCTGATCGAGCGCACCACGCGTTCGATGGCGCTCACCGAAATCGGCCGCGGTTTTCTGCCACAAGCGCGCCGTCTGCTCAGCGAACTCGCCGACGCGCTCGTCGAGATTCGCGAAACCGGCGTCGCGCGCCGCGGCGACGTATCGATCGCGTGCGTGCCGACTGTCGGCGTCCAGTATCTGCCTCGCATTCTGCACGCGTATTCGGCGCGCTATCCGCATAACCGCATCAAGATTCTCGATCACGCGTCGGCGGCGGTCGAGCAGGCCGTGCTACGCCGGGAAGCCGAGTTCGGCATCAATATCGCGCGCGAGCATCATCCGGATCTCGCGACGGTGCCGCTCACCGAAGACCGCTACGTGCTGATCTGCCACGAAGACCATCCGCTCGCGAAGCGGCGGCGCATCGCGTGGCGGCATTTGCAGACCTATCCGCTGATTTTCGCCGGCGAGGTCAGCGGCAATCGCGCACTGCTCGACGCCGCGCTCGAATCGAGCGCGCTTGCATTGCGTTCGTTCTATGAGGTGCAGCGCAGTTCGACCGCGCTCGGACTGGTCGCGCAACAGGTCGGCGCGGCGGTGGTGCCGGCGCTCGCGCTGCAGAAAGGCGCGTATCCGACGGTGCGCACTGTCGAGCTGACGCAACCGGTGGTGTCGCGCACGCTGGTGCTGGTCGCGCGCAAGACCGCGCAACTGTCGCCAGCCGCGCAGGCGCTCTTCGACATGATTCGCGAGCAGGCGACGCTCAAAGCCTGATGACGGCACGCCGCGCGCAAGGCAAACTCGCGGTGTAGCGCGCGTGTCGTTCATTCAACCCATTCCCCCTGATCCACTACCCAGCGACCCATCCATGTTGCAAATACTCGGCAAGACCACCTCGATCAACGTCCGCAAGGTACTGTGGACCTGCGCGGAACTCGGCCTTCCGTTCGACCAGGAAGACTGGGGGTCGGGCTTCCGTTCGACCGACGTCGCGGAGTTCCGCACGCTCAATCCGAATGCGCTGGTGCCGGTGATTCGCGACGGCGAGTTCGTGCTGTGGGAATCGAATTCGATCATCCGCTATCTGGCGAACCGCTATCGCGGCGAATGGCTGTACCCAGCCGATGCGCTCGAGCGCGCGCGCTGCGATCAATGGATCGACTGGCAGGCGAGCGAGTTGAACCGCTCGTGGAGCTATGCGTTCATGGGGCTCACGCGGCGTTCGCCCGCGCATCAGGACGCGCAGCAGATCGCGCTGTCGTGCGCGAACTGGTCGAAGCATATGGCGATCGTCGAACAGCAGCTCGCGCGCACCGGCGCGTTTATCGCGGGGCAGGCGTTCTCGCTCGCCGATATTCCAATCGCGCTGTCGGCGAACCGCTGGCTCGAAACACCGCAGCAGCACGACGATTTTCCGGCGCTGGCCGCGTATATGGCGCGGCTCGCGGAGCGCGGCGGCTATCGCGAGTATTGCCGTAACGGGACGCCTTGATTCGCGGGCTCGACTGGAGAAGCGCGGGACGCGGCGGTGGGTCGGCGAGCGCGCCTCTGACCACGGAGAATCCGGCTTTGCCGCGTGCCCGGCAATGCGCGATGACGCTTACATAATCCGTCGCCGAAGCTGACGAATTTCCTGCGCACGGCGCTTCTGCGCGATGCACCCCGCGTCCCCTACAATGGCGGCCTTTTGTGACCTCGAAGGTTCGACGATGCGGGTAATGAAATTCGCACTGGCCGTGCTAACCGCGTGCTTCGCACTGAACGCAAGCGCCGAAATGACCGCCGCGCAATACAAGAAATGGGCGCACGCCGACAACGATTCGATCTACGCCGCGTACATCACCGGCACGATCAACGCGTTCGGCTGGGCCAATGGCGACCTCGTCGCGCAGAAGCGTCCGCCGCTGTTCTGCCCGCCGCAGACGCTCGCGATCGGCAATCAGACCGTCTATCCGATGCTCGACGCGTTCTTCGCGAATCATCCGGGCATTTCGGACGATTTCCCGATCGGGCTCGCGATTCTTCGCGCGTTGCAGGGGGCGTTTCCGTGCAGTCCAGGCAAGGGCGAGTAAGGCAGCGATCCATTGAAAAGAGGCGGGTCAGTTCATTTAAGTGAACCGGGCCCGCCTCTCTTCAAACTTCGTTTCAGGCCTCGTTTCAGGCAATAACGATCAGACCTGCACGAGATTCGGAATCTGCACGTCCGGATTGACGTCCGCTTCGTAATCGATGCCCTTCATTTCGAAGCCGAACAGACGCAGAAAATCGGTCTTGTAGCCGGCGAAATCGGTGAGCTCGTAGATGTTGTCGTTGGTCACCTGATTCCACAGTTCCTGCACGCGGTTTTGCACCTGCGTATCGAGCTCCTTATAGTCGGCGCGCAGACGGCCTTCGTCGTCCAGATGCGGCTGGGCACCATACAGACTGTCCTTGTAAAGGCCGTACACCTGCTCGATGCAGCCCTCGTGCGTGCCTTTTTCCTTCATCACCTTGAAGAGCAGCGACAGATAGAGCGGCATCATCGGAATCGCAGAGCTGGCCTGCGTGACGACCGCCTTGAGCACCGCGACGCGCGCATCGCCGCCGTTGGCCGCGAGCTTTTCGCGGATGCCGAGCACCTTCTGGTCGAGATCTTTCTTGGCCGCGCCGATCGAGCCGTTCCAGTAGATGTCGTGAGTGATCTTCTCGCCGAGGTAGGTGAACGCGGTGGTCTTCGCGCCGTCCGCGAGCACGCCGGCGTCGGCAAGCGCGTCCATCCACATCTGCCAGTCTTCGCCGCCCATCACCGCGACTGTGTGCGCGATTTCTTCCGGCGTGGCCGGTTCGAGCACGGTTTCCTTGATCACTTCCTTGTCGGTGTCGATGCCGCGCAGATTGACGGCCTGGCCGATCGGCTTGAGTACCGAGCTGAACACTTCACCCGTCTTCGGATGCTGGCGCTTGGGCGCCGCGAGGCTGTAGACGACGAGATCGACCTTGCCGAGATCGCGCTTGATGATGTCGATCGTGCGTGCCTTGACTGCGTCGGAGAAGGCATCGCCGTTGATGCTGGTCGCGTACAGGCCTTCGGCGGTCGCGAACTTTTCGAATGCAGCGGTGTTGTACCAGCCGGCCGTGCCCGATCTGGTTTCGCTGCCGGCGCGCTCGAAGAACACGCCGAGGGTATCGGCACCCGAGCCGAACGCGGCGCTGATGCGGGCGGCGAGGCCGTAACCGGTCGATGCGCCGATCACGAGCACCTTCTTCGGGCCGTTGGCGATGGGGCCGCGTGCCTTCACATACTCGATCTGTTCCTTGACGTTGGCTTCGCAGCCGGTCGGATGGGTCGATACACAGATGAAGCCACGCACACGCGGTTTGATGATCATGAAGCACCTCTTGTCGGAATTGGCGACATTATAGTGGCCCCGCCGGTGGGGCCAAGCACCGGGCGTGGGCCGCTGGCCGCATTCAAGGTGTCACCATCGCGCCATGATGTGCCGCCGGGCGCATGAAGAAATCCGCTAGGCGGGGCGCGGCATGCGCGCGAGCGGCAGCCAAAGCGTGAAGCGCGTTCCCGCCGGTCCCGATACCCACATGGTGGTGCCGTCGACAGCCTGAGCCCGGCGCTGCTGATTATGCAAGCCTCGTCCCTTGCCCACGGCAGCCAGCGCGCGCTGCACGTCGAACCCCTGGCCGTTGTCCTCGATGATGATCTGCACGCCGTCCGCCTGCGCGAGCGTACCCACGCGGATTTCGCTGGCGCGCGTGTGGTGCAGGATGTTGGCGATGCTCTCCTGCACGATGCGCAGGATATGCAACGCGCTGGAGGGGTCGAGCCACGCCAGCGGCGGCAGTTGCCGCACTTCCCAGAGCAAGGCGATGCCGGTGCCTTCCAGCCGGGGTTCCAGCCGGAAGCGTAGCGTAGCCAGCAACAGCAGCAGATCGGCCTCGACCGGCTCCATCGAGTCGATGGTCAGCTTCAGGTCTTCCAGGCAGCGCTTGAGGATGCCCGATACATCCGGGCCACTCGTATCGCCGCGCTCGACGGAGCGGATCGCGCTGATCAGCGACGAGCCCAGCCCGTCATGCATGTCCTGCATCAGGCGGCGGCGCTCGTCGCTGATAGTTTGGTGCCGCTCAGCCTCGCGCAGCAGCCGGTGGCTTTCCTCCAGCTCGGCTTCGCGTTCCCGCAGACGCTGCGCCAGACTGGCATTGACCCGTTCCACCTGGACAATCGCATTCACGTAGCGCCGGTACATCAGATAGCCGCACATCGCGAACGTGACGGCGTTCATGTAGGCGCCGAGAAACCAGCCCTCCTGGCTGATCACGTTGTTGTGCATCAGCCAGTCGGACACGCCAAGCAACGTGCATGTGCCGACCCCCGCTGCGAGCAGCCGGGCTTCCCACGAGCGGCGCCAGGCGATCAGCACGCCCGTGAGGCCGACCGTCGCGCCCATCAGAATGGCAACCCCGTAGATCAGCGGAACGATCACGGGCGTGTTCGGCAGCACGGGCAGCACGCCCACCACGGGCAGCGTCAGCAGTGTGATCGCCGCGGTGATGCCGACCACCGCGCGGGTGAGCCACTTCAGCGGGCGGCCGTGCAGCTGGCACAAGAAGAAATGGATGACCATGATCAGCCAGAACAGTGCGTTCTGGGTCAGCCACGCAAACCAGTCATCGGTGATCGGCACGCTCGCGTAGTAGTGCAGGTGGCCGACGAACGACGTCGCCGCCAGGTTGAAGAAAAGCAGGTAGCCGGTTTCTTCCCGGCGCCACAACCACACGCACAGCGCAAAGATGCCGACCATCAGGAACGACGTGCTGAGCATGACTGGCAGTTCGCGCTGCAGCCATTGGCGCATGTAGTAGCGAGCCCGCAGCGCATCGGCGCTGCCCAGCCAGAGCGAGGCGAGGCCGACTTGCGCGGTTGACGTGTGTTCCAGGCGGACCAGAATCTCATCGGGCGGGGCGCTGTCGTCACGTCGGTCCAGTTCCACCCAGAGCGGCGTGAACAGGCTGTCCCACAGCGGCCCCTGCTTTTGCGCACGGTAGATCAGCTGGCCATCGGCATAGATGGCGATGGTGCCATCGGTTCTGATGCGACTGCCGTAGAGCACCAGTGGTCCGGCTGGCAGGGACAGCCCGCGGGTAGAGACCCGGATCCAGGTGACGCCGCCGATCGTGTTGAGCGGACTGCCTGGCGTTGCTCTGGGGCGGGTCGCGGGCATCGCCTGGGGCAGCACGACAGGTTGCCAGGCATCGGGCAGGGCGCGCGTGTCGATCGTGAGCGGCGGCGGGGTCATGCCGTTCGTCTTCG
>Ga0310811_10014324_pt1 | contig 10332 bp, 5 predicted proteins | sample YCmetagenome_FD_207642 | JGI IMG/M metagenome (GOLD analysis project Ga0310811, IMG submission 207642) | Soil microbial communities from experimental microcosm in Duke University, North Carolina, United States - YC | ecosystem: Engineered > Artificial ecosystem > Soil microcosm > Unclassified ... | reverse complement strand
CGGATGGTGACCTGGTTCGTAATACAGGCTTTATTGCAGCCGATGGTGTGCCACGAACGCGAAGGAAGGTGGTCATGTAGGTAGGCCGCTGTAGTTCGCGGTGCTGTGCGGAAGATGAAGGTTTGGCCCTTCGGAGTCGCCCTGCGGAGGGAGGCTTCAAACCGCCACATGCTGCGGGAGTGGTGACGCGACCGTGGGGAGCGATGTGGAAAAGGCGCCGGTTGAGGTGTCAGGTGGGGACCAGGAAGGCGAACGCGAGTGAATCGCTGAGGACGTGTCGTAATGCAATCAGGAGACATCGAAATCGGGGCGCCATCGGAACCCCGGGATGAGCCTGGCGGGAGTCCGCTTACTGGCCAGGCGGTGTCCGGCATGGAGGCGACGCGAGCCTGGTCTGCGGCTTTCGCATGGAACGTGGGAAGGCATGTCCCGGTACCGGTGCCAGCCGCGATGCGGCTGGCGGCAAGAGGGAGCGTCTCAAGCAGCAGGAACTGCGAGAGATTGAGTACCGTCGCGGGACATGTCGGCGGACCGGCTCGTAGTAGCGGCGAGGCTCCTGTAATGGGGGCGGAGCGAAGGGGCCGGATCATCCGTGGCTTGGCTGTCAGGCCAACTGGACTCGTCCGGGAGGAGCCGGGTGACTGAGCTGAAGCTGTCCGGGAAGTCGTTTGATATCTCCAAGTGGGAGGTGTGGGAGGCATACCAGAAGGTCAAGGCCAACAAGGGTGCGGCAGGAGTGGACGGGTGCTCTGTCGAGGATTTCGAGAAGGATCTGAAGGGTAACCTCTATAAGATCTGGAACCGGATGTCCTCAGGGACCTATTTCCCCCCTGCGGTAAAGGCGGTGGAAATACCGAAGGCCCATGGCGCGGGGACCCGGATTCTCGGCGTGCCCACCGTGGCGGACAGAGTCGCGCAGACAGTGGTCGCGGCCCGGCTGGAGAAGAACGTGGAGCCGAAATTCCACGATGATTCCTACGGGTATCGGACCGGCAGGTCGGCGCTGGACGCGGCGAGAAAATGCCGAGAGCGCTGCTGGAAGCATGACTGGGTTATCGATCTTGACATCCAGAAATTCTTCGACAGCGTTCCCTGGGATCTCATCGTCAAGGCGGTCGAGGCGAACACCGACCAGCGTTGGGTTATCCTGTATGTCAAGCGATGGCTTCAAGCACCGATGCAGATGCCCGACGGCGCCATTGCTGAACGGGACCGCGGAACCCCCCAGGGATCGGCGGTCTCGCCCGTGCTGGCGAACCTTTTCCTTCACTACGCATTCGACGCGTGGATGGCCCGGGAATTCCCTGCTGTCCCGTTCGAGCGCTATGTGGACGACGCGGTGGTGCACTGCGTCAGCGAGAGCCAGGCACGTTACGTGCTGGCGGCCCTCGGGAGGAGGATGGAACAAGTCGGGCTGCGCCTGCATCCCGATAAGACCCGGGTCGTTTACTGCAAGGACGGGACAAGGCGTGGATCGTACGAACACACCTCGTTTACGTTCCTGGGGTTCACGTTCCGTGCCCGTGCGGCGCGGAGCAGGCACGGAGTCAATTTCACCGGCTTCCTGCCCGCGATCAGCAAGGACGCACTCAAGAAGATCAGCGGTGAACTCCGCCAGTGGCGGATACACCACCGAACAGGCCTCACGATGGGAGAGCTCGCGCGCCGGATCAATCCGGTCGTGCGCGGCTGGATGCAGTACTACGGCGCGTTTTACCGGTCGGCGCTGTATCCCTTCCTGCAACGCATCAATACCTACCTGATGCGGTGGATCCGCAAGAAGTACAAACGGCTCAAAAGGTATCGCAAGGCCAAGGCGGCATGGCAGAGGGTCACCAAGCAGTATCCTCTGTTCTTCGCCCACTGGGCCTGGACCATATTTCCCGTATAGCCAGGATGATAAGAGCCGTGTAACGGGAGACTGTTACGCACGGTTCTGTGGGAGCCCAGGGCTGAGATGCCCTGGGCGACCCGACCAACTAGTTGGATCGGCGTGATGACGACCCGGCTGAGTCTCGTTTGTCGCTCTTTTCCTGATCGCGCCGGTCCAGCGTGACCGCCTTTGGGATGCTGCTCGGGTGCAGCCGAGCATGACTGGTGATGGCAGGATGCGGGTCGGCCCAGGAGTTATTGGGGCAGCGAGGTTCCGCGATGCATTGGCGGTTGTGGGCGTGCTCGTGGCGGCTGCGGCGTTCGGCGCGGTCGAGCAGTGGGCGGGCACGGGGCACTCCGCGTTCGTCACCGCGCTGGGCGGTATGGCGGCGCCGTGGCTGGTCCTTCCGTTCCTCGTCGGCGCTTCGCGGGCGAGTCGCGGCGGCGCGCGAGTGCACGGATTCGCTGTCGCGCTGGTGGCGGTTATCGGATTCCTGACCGCGAACGCAGGCCCGGTGCAGGCGCTCACGAGCGGCCCGAGTGCTGTCCTCTGGGCCATGCTAGACCAGCTGCCATGGCTTTTCGGTGCCGTGGTGAGCGGGCCTGTCTACGGGCTGCTCGGGTACAGGTGGCGAGTCACCCGGTCTTGGCCGGTTGCCCTGGCCGTAAGCGCGCCGGTCATGCTCGAACCCGCGTTGCGCTGGTGGTTGAGTTCCCGGGGGATGCTGATCTGGGCGCCGTATGCGCCGGTGGCCTGGGCGGAGGCCCTGGCCGGGCTGGTCCTCACCGCGGCGGCGATCACCATCGGCCTGCGCGGCGGGATGTGCGAGCGCCCGGATGCGAAGCGCCCGGGCGGCCCAGTACGTCGGCTCGCGCGCGTGGCCGGCCGCCTCGGCGTGATCGCAATTGTCGTCGTGGGAGTCGTTTCCTACCTCCTGCCGCTGGTTTCTCCGCAGCTCTACCTCGCCGGGAACACCGGGACGCCGGTAGCCCTTACCGCGGACGGCCGTGCACTATACATCGTCAGTCAGCCGTCGTCGGGCTTCCGAGCTGTATGGTCGCCGAATCTGCCGACAATCGTGACCCGGGTTGATACTGCGAGCATGCGGGCGGAGACGTCAGTTGTTGCGGCCCCGCTGGGCACCGGCAACGAGCCCACCCAGGCGATCGTGACACGCGATGACCAGACTTTGTACATGGTGGACCGCTGGGACGGCGTCGGCTTGATGGCGGTTCACCTACGAACCGGCTCGTTGATCACCATTCCGGTGCCCGGTGGTGCCGACAGCATGGTGCTGTCTCCCGACGGCACCACCCTTTACGTATCGACCAGCGATGACACGATCGTTCCCGTGGCCGCCGCCACCGCCCGCCCCGGGCACCCGATCCAGCTGCCGCGCGGCCAGGAGAAGGGTGCAACGCCCGACTTCCTTGCCCTGACGGCAAACGGCAAGATCCTCTACGTGGACCAGCAGTGGTCGCCCGGCGACTCGCTTCTCGACGAACTCGTCGGTGTCAACCTTGCTACGGGAAAGGCAGTGCCGTTCGACTACCGGGGTCGCGACGGGTCTGGCATGGTGCTCGCGCCCGATGGCCGGACGCTTTATCTGGTCACCGAAGACTATTCCGCTGACGGCGACCCCCGGCTAATCGCCGTTAGTACCGCTACAGGTAAGCAGGTTAGTCAGTCGCTTGCCCTCTCCGACATACCTCTCGACCTGGCAGTCACGCCCGACGGCCGGGCCTTGTACATCGCGGGCACCAACACCGTCGCCCGAGTCCCGCTCTCGATAGCGACCGGAGGCCCGGCTGCGCAGCCGACCACAGTCATCGGCTGGCTGGGCAATCAGCTTGAGTGGGCCCTCAATATCTCACCGGACGGCCGGAACCTCTATGTCGATGGCTTTGGCGCCATCCAACTCATCCGCCTTAAGTGACCGTCTGAGAGCTGCCCGATGCGCAAAGATGCTCCACAAGCTCATCGACAACCACTAACCGGAATGTCACGCTCGGTCACATGAAGCCGGAGAATAGCAGCGCGGCTTGATTGTCAATGTTCTTACCGATTGCCGGGTTACCGGCGCGCGACGACCTCCGTCCATAGCGTTTCCCTCGTGGATCCGTATTCTCATCGACACCGCCGCCGGAACAGGCGCTGGCCGGTGCTGGGGTTCGGGTTCGGTGGCATCGCGGTCGCGGCGGCAGTGGTTGCCCTAGCGGTCGGGATGAGCCAGGCGGCGGGAACCCGGGCGTGCGCGGCAGTGCTTTCGGCTGCGAGCGCCGGGCAGGCCGCGCAGGCACAGCAGGCCGGCGAAGTCTCGGGCATCGCAACCCACTACGTGCTGCAGGGCCTGCCCAACTGCTCTTACCCGTCGCCCCCAGCTGACGGGCTGTTCGTGGCCCTGCCGCCGGCCGAGTACGACAACGCCGCCGCGTGCGGCGGCTACCTTGAGGTCCATGGCCCGGACGGCTCGGTTCGCGTCGAGGTGATCGACCAGTGCCCGAACTGCGGGGACGGGCGTATCGACCTGAGTGAGGCGGCGTTCTCGGCCATCGCGCCGCTGAACCAGGGCCAGATCGACGTCACTTACCAGCCGCTCGTTAACCCGTCGCTGCCGGGTCCCGTCTCGCTGCTCGTCAAGCAGGGCTCGTCGCAGTACTGGCTGGCATTGCTGGTGATGAACACCGGGAACGCGCTGGCCTCAGTCCAGGTGAAAAGTGAATCAGGCGGCGGGTACAACCTCGTCCAGGCCAACTACAACTACTGGGTCGCGCAGTCAGGCGTCGGCGCCGGACCGTTCACCGTGCGACTGGCCGACATCCAGGGGCACGTGGTGACATTGCCAGGCATCGCGCTCAGCCCGGGTGTGGTTCAGGGCGCCGGGACGTGGATGTACGGCGCTGGCACGACCACGGAACCCGCCAGCACGCCGCCGCCGGCACCGCACACCAGCCGCCCAGTGGCGTCTGCGACGTCCGACCGTGCCCCTGCCAGCCGGGCTGCCCCTGCCAGCCCGGCCGCCAGTGAGCCGAGTGCCGGGCGGGGACCTTCCCGCCGCCAGGCCGCATCCCCTGGTGCCATCCCCACGTGCTGACCAGGACGCCGGGGTCGGGGAATACCGGACACTCCGAATAAGTGCACTGCCCCAGTATCGCGGGTAGCACCAGCGGGTGATCTACCAGCTCAGGAGGGGTGCGGCGGAATGGGCTGCACCCCTCCTGAGCGCTTAGCTGGCATCATTTGCGGCCGTCAGGGGATGGGGTGGTCCTCGATGGGCTCGTGGAAGGGTTCGTCGTGTGGCTTGAACGGGGCGCAGCCCGTGCATGGCCCGGCGCCGCCTTCGGACAGGTAGCGGGACTGGTTGGTCATGTCGACGGCCGCGTCGACCGCGCTTTCGTGTTCGGTGCTCGGCAGCGTCGTGGCAAAGTGGTTCTGCTCTTCCGCCTTGAACTGCATGAACAGGGCTTCCGTCGCAAGCTTCGCCGGCTCCGGGACCACAAGGGTCGCCGCATCCGGCGGGCGGACTGCTCCGGCGAAGCGCTCGGTCCAGGCGGCGAAGACGTCCTTGAGCGGACTCTCCTCGACGAGCCCGCTCAGGTACTCCCGGACGATCTGGACTACCTCATTGCTGCCGATGTCCGGAATGGACAGCAGGCTGGAAACCGTGGCGGCGGCAAGGTCCCCGGCCTGCTCGGCCCGCTTGTGCGCCGCGTCCTGCTTCTTGTCCTGATTATCCAGCTTCGTCGTCCGCACCCGCAGGTCGGGCGCATCCCGGATCGGTCCAGTGAACCCGGCCGCGGCCGCGGCGCGCTGTTCCTTGGCCACGACGGATTTCGGGCCCGTCGCGAGCAGCGTGGCGGCCTGTAGTTCGCCGACCCGGCGGGCGATGTCCGTCTCCGTTCCGGTGGCGTGGTCATCTCCCGGCCGCGGGTGGTCAATGGCGTGAATCTTCGCCACGATGTCGGTCAGGATGACGCGGTTCGCCAGCGCCGCCGTGAACTGCCCGCTGATCTCGGCGTAAGCCGCCTGCTCGCCCGCCGCCTCAAGCTGCCGCTGGTACGCGACGGTGTACCGGGCGGCGAGTTGGTCGCGCAGCACCGGGAAGACCGCTGCGGGACCGGCGACGGCGACCAACACGATGACGAGCAGGCCGATGTGCACCCCGGTCAGCGTCCGCCGGACCACGTTAACGGCGGGTACCACGAGCAACCGGTCGGACACCCTGATGGCCCGGCGCAGCCGGGTCGGCCAGGCTGCGAACGCGACGGCCGCCAGGGCGAGCGCCCCGTACAGGCCGACCCACAGCTGCCAGGGCAGGTCGGCGAGGCTTCCGGCTTGGTCAAGCGCGTCGCGTATCGCCGCCATTTCCGGCCTGGTGAGGCCCAGCAGGTTGGCCAGCCAGACCATGAAGAGCACGAGGTCGGCCCCGAGCAGCAGCGACAGCGTGATGTCGGCGGCGGCGCGCACCGCCAGCCGCCCTGAGTCGTCCATCGCGCGCCAGGCACGGTAGCTGGCCCACGCGGTCATGGGGAACAACAGCCCCGCCGACGGCTCTACGGCCAGCACGTCCCGCCGGGCCAGCGCAAGCAGCGCGGTTCCCGTCGTGACCGCGATGACCGCGTCCTGGAGGCGGCGGTGCCACCAGGCGGCCTGCCGCCGACGGCGCGTCACCACCAGCACCCAGCCGCCGCATACGACCACCAGGAGCGCGGGGAGGACCGCAGCGGTGAACGCGGCAAGCGCCGGGCCAGCGGTCGCAACGAGCAGTGCCCCCGCAGCGGCGACGACACCGGTGACAACCAGCCGGGTACGTCGCGCGAACGGCGCGACGTTCACCACCGTCCACTGGACGCGGGCAACGGCCGAGCGCAGCAGCCGGGGAGCGAATGCGTAGCAGATCAGGCCCGCGACGGCCGCGATGGCGGTGAACACGCCCAGCAGGGCCCATCTCCCATGCGCGAGCGTGAGCCCGAGCAGCAGGAGGAAGAGCGCGATGCCGGCCGCGAGATCGGCTCGTGCGCGGGCAATACCCCGCGCATCCATAAGCGCGACCAGTCGCATCCGCGCCCCGGTGGTCCGCGCCGCGCGGGCCTCGCGCGCCTGGTCTCGCGCACGGAGTTCCGCGGCGTGCGCGTCGGTGAGCGACACGCGCACGGTTTCGTCGCAGAACTTCCAGTGTTCGCCCGCTCGCACGAGCACCTGACCGACGGCGGCATCGGTTAGCACGTGGTGCAGGCGGACGGGCTGCCGCCATTGCGCGAGCAGGATCAACTCGGTGAGCTTGACCGCTGGGTACGGACCCGCTCCAAGCGCGGCGATAAGGCCTGCCCCGGTGGCCAGCGAGAGGTCAACGCCGAGCCACGCCCCGACGGGAACCCCGGCGCCGAGCACGATCGCCGCGACCAGACCCGCGCTGGCGAGCCACGCTGCCAAGCGGGCAGCGGTAGCGCGGCGGTCAGCGCGGTAGGTCAGGACCGGGTCCCCGTGCGTCGGCTCGGTCCAACGGCTGACCAGTACGGGGATAAATGTCACAACTGGGATAAGCGAGACCGTGAGCAGCGTGATCGCACGCCGCCCGCGGGGGCACCGGGGCGTGACCCGCCGGGGCGGTCCGGGCCGCGGGCGGTCGTGCCACAGACGCCTCAGGGTCGGTAGGAACACGCCCTTGCTGCCAAGCATGATCACCAGGAACAGGAATGTGATCGCGACCCAGAGGCTGAACCCGATCGCCGCGCCGAGCGCGGCAGCCACGGTGACGACCACCACGGCGAACCGTGTGCGGGCCAGCCACTGGCCGGGAACGCGGTCCGGGATCTCCCACCAGGCCACCGGCTCTGTGCCCCAGTGATACGCCACCCAGCCGAGCCACCGGACCGTCCGTTCCCGGTCACGCTCGCGTGCGTAGAAGTCCGCGAGCAGCACCCCCGGCCGGCGGCCCTCCCGCAGCGCCTCATCCACGGACCAATGATGCTGCCAATATGGCATTCGAGATGTCGGTATCCATTAACCCACGGGCCGAATCACCTTGATAGTGTTCACCTCTGAAGATAGCCAGGTACTGGGGTAGTCAGGTTCCTCAAAGGGGCGGGCTTGTTGCTTCGCCCTTGGTCTAGGGGTGGGGCATGAGCACCGCACGGATGTGGGCACGGCTGACGGCGGTCGCGGCGGCGGCGCTAACCGCTCTGTACATTGGCATCATCGCGCCCGCGCAGTCGGCCTCTGCGGCCACTTTCGTGCCGATCACCGGGTCGGGCTCGACCTGGGCGTATCCGGCGATCCACGGCTGGATCAACAGCGTCGCCCAGCAGGGGCTCCCGATCAACTACCAGCCGAACGGGTCGAGTTCGGGCCGGACCTTCTTCGCAGGCGGCCAGTCGGACTGGGCCGCATCGGAGATTCCCTACGGGGTGCAGGACGGCGCCAACACCGACTCGCCGCCCGCCCGTGGCTACGCCTACATGCCGGACGTGGCCGGCGGCCTGGGGTTCATGTACAACCTGCAGATCAACGGGCAGCGGGTGACGAACCTGCGGCTGTCGGGGAGAACCGTCGCCGACATCTTCACCAACAGGGTCACCTTCTGGGACGACCCGGAGCTCAAGGCCGACAACCCGCAGCTGGGCCTGCCGCACCTGCGGATCACCCCGGTGGTCCGTTCCGACGGCGACGGGAGCACGGCGGTGTTCACTCAGTGGATGCTCGCCGCCCAGCCCTCGGACTGGCAGGCGTACTGCGCGGTGGTCGGCCGGAACCCGTGCACGCAGACGTCGACGTACCCGGTCCAGGGCGGGACGGACATGATCGCCCAGCCTGGCGACCCCGGCGTCGCGACGTACGTGGCGCAGTCCTCGTCGAACGGGGCGATCGGCTATGCGCAGTACTCGTGGGCGCTCCAGGAGGGGCTCCCGGTCGCCAAGGTGCTCAACGCGGCGGGTTACTACACCGCGCCGACCGCGGCTAATGTCGCCGTGTCGCTGCTTCAGGCGCAGGTCAACACGGACCAGAGTTCGCCGGCTTACCTGACCGCAGACCTGTCGAATGTCTACACCGACGTCGACCCGCGCACCTACGAGCTGTCGTTCTACTCGTACATGATCATTCCGACCGACCTGTCCAATCTCATGACGACCGACAAGGGCTACACCATTGGTGCCTTCGGCCAGTATTTGCTATGTCAGGGCCAGCAGCAGGTGGACGGGCTTGGCTACTCGGCGTTGCCGATCAACCTGGTCGAGGACGGCTTCGCGCAGCTACAGAAGATCCCTGGCGCCAGCGTGCCCGCGACGACGGCCGCGTTTATCGCGAGCTGCAACAATCCCACCTTTTCCCCCGACGGCACTAATACCCTGGCGGCCGACGCCCCGATGCCTCCGGCCTGCGACCAGCAGGGCGCTACGCAGTGCGCCGGTCCCGCCAGCACCGTTGTCGTGCTGACCGCGTCGCCCAACCCAGCGACGGCGGGTCAGGCGGTCACCCTGACGGCTACCGTGACGGCCGGCTCCAGCGTGCCGGCTGGCTCGGTGCAGTTCGTGGTCGGCGGTACCCTCATCGGCCTTCCGGTCGCCCTCGACTCGAACGGCGTGGCCACCGTGACCACGACGTTCTCGGTCGCGGGGACGGATGCGGTGTCGGCGGTGTTCACGCCGGCTGACTCAGGCGCCGTCGCCGGTGCTGTCGGCACGTTCAGCCTGACCGTGCAGAAAGACCCGAACGTTAGCACTATTCCGCTGGCGACGACCGTCCCGGCGGTCGGCACGTTCACCTTCACCGTGGATACCACGAACACGCTCACCCTCGCAGTGAGCGGGAACGGCGCCACCGCCGCAACGCCCTCCATGGTCGTGTCCGACACCCGTAACACCTACCCGGGCTGGGAAGTATCGGGCCAGGCGGGCGACTTCATCGGCTCGGGCACCGCGGCGGGCTCATCCTTCTCAGGCAACCAACTCGGGTGGACGCCGACCGGCAGTTCCCTCGCCCCTGGCGTCACGCTCGGCGGGACGATCACCCCGGCCAGCCCGGGCCTGGGCAGCGCGCCAGCCTTCCTGGCGTCCGCGCACGCGGGTAGCGGTTTCGGGAGCAGCACGTTCGGCGCGAACCTGACGCTGGCGATTCCTCCCGCGCCTGAGTCGGCGGCGGGCAATTACAGCAGCTCGCTGACCGTGACCGCGGTTACCTCGCTGTCCTAGGACCAGAACGAGCCAGGAGCCTTCAGGCAAAGTGAGAGGTTGCTGAGAGGGCATTGAAAACGCCCGATCCGGCCACCTGCCGCGCTTAACCTCCGGACGTGCGGAGATGGCGGAAAGTGCAGGTGCCGTGGCCGTTGCTCGCGGTGCTGGCCGTCCAGGCGGCGCTCTCGGCCGGCATGGTGCGGGACAGGACCGCGTTTGGTGACGAGGCGCTGTACCTTTCGGCCGGACACCTGGAATGGTCGCACTGGTTGCACGGCACCCAGATCC
>Ga0310811_10014322_pt1 | contig 10333 bp, 10 predicted proteins | sample YCmetagenome_FD_207642 | JGI IMG/M metagenome (GOLD analysis project Ga0310811, IMG submission 207642) | Soil microbial communities from experimental microcosm in Duke University, North Carolina, United States - YC | ecosystem: Engineered > Artificial ecosystem > Soil microcosm > Unclassified ... | reverse complement strand
GCATGAATATAAATCACCCGGCGGCGCTCGCGTATTCCTCGTCGGTCTTGAGTTCCAGTCCCATCAGGATGTAGTCATGCGTGATGGCCTGCATGTCGCGGACATAATCATCCAGACGCAACAACTGCCTGAAGCCGAGCATGGCGAAGGTTTTTACTGCGGTTTCCTGTTCGCCGATGAATTCCGCCTCGGCCTTGTCCAGACCGGCTACGCGCGCGAGTTCGAGGATGTCGGAAATCAGCGCCCGCGCCAGGCCGCGCCCGCGAAATTCTGGATGCACCAGCACGCTGACGCGTCCAATGTGCCGTTTCCAGCCGCCAAGCTGTTGGTGCAGCGTCGCCACGCCGGCGATCTGGCCGGCCATCAGGCCCAGCAGCGGCAGGTTGCGTCCGTAGTCAATGTTCTTGCACCAATCGTGGATGACCTTGAGATCTTGCACGCGGTGCTTGATGAACATCCGTTCGCGTTCGGGAATACCCTGAAAAAGCCGGTGAAATTCCTTTTCGTCATCCGTTTTCAGCGGCCGCAGCACGGCCTTGCTGCCGTCCTTGAGTTGAATGCGTTTGGGATACGTTTGCAGTCCAAGTTCAATGCTTGATGCCATAAGGTTCCTTTCTTAGCCGAACTCTGCGCCCGCCGCATTCGTCGCGCAACCATTTTTTCAGATGAAGGCCGATTCGCCCGCGAGGCCGATGGACTGCCGGCTGGAACTCAATTTCACTTCCGCCGGATCAAGGCTCCAGCGCGCCGCGAGCTGCGGCACTTTCTCAAAATTCATTTCCGCATCCAGAATCGTCGCCGTGTGTTCGCCGTAGCCGAACAATCTTACGTTCACCTCAATTTCCGGGATGGTTTCGATGCCCTGGTTCCAGACCGTCTCGCCAGCCCAGGCATAAGCGCGCGTCACGCAGCCGTCGTCCAGTCGCGCCCAAGCGTGATGATGCAGCAGCCGGCTCGCGTAAAAATACTGCACATGGCCGAGATGTTTGCTCAATGTTTGAAGAAAGACAAAAGTCGCATCCACATCATCTGTCGGATTGGGCAGGCTCATGCCGGTGATGATGACCCAGCCGTTCACGCGTGGGCTGATGAAGAATTCGTGTCCGCCCGCCAGCCCTTCCGCCCAGGAACACGGTTCGGCGCGGTTCAAGCCTAGCACGTTTTTAACTGCTTCGGGCGATACGGAGCGGATGGCAACCCAGCAGCCGGGCCGCGACAGGGTGCGTGGTTGGAACGGGAAGAAATACTGCGCCGGTGAAGCGTTGAATGGCGGGCGTTCGCGGCGATGCACCGCCAGCATCCAGCCAAGTATCACCAAGCCAATGACGACGGCCAGGCCTTCCAAGGCCAGGAGCAACAGGGCGGTCAGGTCATTCACGCTCACCCCGCAAATCTACGCCGATACCCTGCGGGTTCAATCAAAAATCCGCCGGAACCGATAAATTGTAGCTTGGGCTTGTCGCCATGCTGGCAGCCAGCCGAGATACTTCTGGCTGCCAGCGGATAACGGCAGAACCAAAAACTCCGGCGTATCATAGGGATGTTTGGTGAGAACCAATTTTTCCAGTGCCGCCAGTTTCGATTTGGTTGTTTTGAAAACCAGCAAAACTTCCGTGCCCGATTCTATTTTTCCCTTCCACCAGTAATACGATTCAATCTTCGGGATCAGGTTTACACAAGCGACCAGCTTGGAGGATAAGGCCGACTTGGCCAGCATCCGCGCCGTCTTCAAATCCGATGTCGTGACGAGGACGATGGTGAATTTTGCAGCGGATTTCATGCGAAAACATCAAAGCTTAATTTCTTTTCCCGTGTCCGCCGATCGGTGCGCGGCGTCCAGAATCTGCACGACCGTCACGTTGACATCCAGCGAGGCCAGTCCGGTTGGTTTGATTTCCTTGCGCACCACGGCGGCGAAATAAGAAAGCGGGTCGGCATTGATGCCGGAGAGTGCTGGTGGGGTGGTTTCCGTTTCCTCCGGCATTCCCGCGAGCCGCACGTGCATTTCGTTCGGATGCGGCACCAGCAAGTAACCGGTCTGCCCGTAAACCTCCATGTCCTTGCGGTCGAACGGCCAGTTCCATGACGGTTGGAGAATCACCTGCGCCGATGGATACGTCAGCACAATCGTCGCATCATCCTCCACCTTCGGATAAACGTCGGGTTTGAGATGCTGCGCGACGGCAAACACGGATACCGGTTTCTGTCCGTCCATGAACCACGTCGCCAAATCCGCGCCGTAACAGCCGAAATCATTGATCGCACCACCGCCATCCAGCACCGGATCCGTCAGCCACGCGAGAAAATTGGTGGAGCAGCCGATTTCCTTCGGCCCGCGATGGCCCTGGTGAAAGACCATTTTCCACACGTTGCCGATTTTATGCTGGTCATGCACCAGCACAAACGCTGCCTGATTGCCCGGATACCAGCTCGTTTCGTAATTCACGACGAGTTGGATGCCGCTGCGTTTCACCGCCGCCTCGATAGCCCGCGCCTGCTTCATGTTCGTCGCCAGCGGTTTTTCCATCATCACATCCACGCCGTGCGCCGCGCAGATTTCCACCACGCGCTCGTGACCGAAAGTGGAGGTGAACGTCGCCACCGCATGGACATTTGTTTTGGCGAACAATTCATCAAAGCTCGGATAAAACAGGTTGCGATTCAGGTGAAACCGCTTGGAATAGCGCGCGATCAAATCCGCGTTCGTTTCCACGATGCCGACCAGTTGCACATCCGTCCGCCCGTTAAAACGCGGGAGAAATCCGAACGCATGATCATGCTCCAAGCCGGCCAGCGCGATTCGCACCGGTGGCTTTTCAGTTTGGGCAAATATGTTGCTGACAAGACAACAAACGAGGCCGGCCAGAATAAGGGAGTTTGTTTTCATTTTTGAATGGTTTGCCGAATCGGGCTTATTTCAAGCTGATTATCCGTTTAAGTCAAGGCAGGGCGCTTTTTACCGCTCCGTGCATCGGCAAAAGATGTGCCTGAGTTTGCGTCCACCGGTTCCAGTCCAGCTACGGGATTGACGACGGAGGAAGATGGGCTGAAACTGGAAACCAGTGAACCGCCCGTCCAAAAGTCGCAAACTCGCGTTCTGGCTTTTGATCGGCATGATCTCGGTGATGTTTGTGGAAGTGCCGGCCGGCTCCACGATGTTTCCGTTCTTCACCATTTGGGGAATGTTTGTCGTGCTGCCGCTCTATCTGCTGCACAGTGTTTTTTTTGCGGCGGTCGTTTTTCGTTTTGGGCGGCCGAACTTCTGGACGCTTTATGCCGCCGGCACGCTTTACGGAATGTATGAAGCCTACATCACCAAGGTCCTCTGGATTTCGTTTCGGCCCGAAGGTCCGTTCGTTACTCTGGGCGGGATTGCCATTTTTGAAACCATCCTGCTGGTGCTGTTTCTTCACCCATTGCTGGCCTTCGTTTTGCCCATGTTGTTCACGGAAATATTATGCACTAATTCTTTCGAGATCGTCCAAGGCCTGCCTGCGCGCGCGCGGATTTCCCTGCAAAAACACCCCGCGCGCTGGGTTGGGCTGCTGATGGCATTTCTGGGTCTCATGCAGTTCATCAACTCCCCGTCGGTGACGCAGTCGTTTATCTCCGGTGCGGGCAACAGCCTGGTGCTGGGAATGGCTCTGCTCTGGTGGCGAAAGTCCGGCGGTCCGGCCTATTCGCTGCGCGAACTGCTTCCTGGATTGAAGGGAATCCGAATCTTAGGCATCGCGCTGTTGTGCTGGTATGTGTTCTGGGGCATCGCCATCAAGCCGGCGGCAATTCCCGGAATTTTACATGGTCAACTGACGATCTGGCTGATTTATGCCGGTCTGATTTTCGTTTTCCACCTCAGTCTTCGCCGCTCGCGAAGCGAACCACTTGAAAATTTAGGTGCCGGCGTTGCGCCGGGCCCGCCAATTCAATTTTCATGGCGCGGGTTCATAATGGCTTGTGCGCTGGCAACTATTGTCACGACGATTTCGCGTTTGTTGTTAATTCCCTTCGCCATGGTGCAAGTGGTGCTCATGTTCACTTTCTATGTGGTGACTGGAATTGGGCTGCTGGCGGCGCTGCTGACATACATCATGCCAAATTTATCATGCCGGAAGTGATCGCCGCTTCGAGGAGTGCCAATGCGGTCGCAAACAGGATGAATTGACATCGCCAGTTCAGGCGGCCGCGCGGTAAACCCCGGGCTTTCTCCCGGAATCAATATATCAAGCCCTCGCCCATGACGATCCACAGGAGAATGCCAGCTTTCCAGTGCTCATGCGCGAAGGGTAATCGTCCACTTTAAAACAACCTCAAAAAATATCGGAAATATAGGAGGTTCCTAAGCGGCTGACCGATGCGCAGAGTGCGGTCAAGGTAGGCGTATCGTATCAAATCAAAAAGGCGAGGGCAAAATGAAGGTGGGGATTTCAAATTAGGTGACTACCAAGCTGATTGGTGCCGAGCTCGGCGCATCTGACGCGAAGTGCAACTGGAACAGTCAGTTTTTTCCATCCCAAAGTCCTTGCAGCAAGCCCCAGTTGAACTGGCGATGTTTCCAGTCAATCGTGTTTTCGACTTCACGGTTGAAGTCAAGCGGGGTCAAATTGGCCGGACGTTGTGGTGATTCAGAAAAAAAAGACAATGATCGAGTGTAGCTGTTCACGGAAAAAAGTCCCGGACCGGAATGACATTGCATGCAGGTATTCAATGTGACGGACTGGAGCTTGGCCGAGTCGAGAACTTCCACCTCGTTGGAGGCATTTCTGGACGTGTATTCAAATTGGTCAAAGCCCATGCCCATTAAATGCACGAAGTTGAAATCTTTTTCATTCTGGCCGAGTTCCCGCAGTTGACAATTCTGCCGGCGGTTCATTTGAAATTCGTAAAAATGGATTGGCGGGATGCCGACCGGCACCACATAGCCGTTCATGTTGGTCACCATTTCAACGGTCGGCCTGCCAAATCCGTAATAACGCCGCATCTGGATGTTTTCCATGATCGAGGTCGGCTGAATGTTTCCGTCAGCGTCAATGACGCACATGCGGCGGACGAGCGCCCATTCGGTGTTGGTAGGAAACTGCGGCAGATTGGGATTCAGGGACAAAATTTCCCGCGGCTCATTGGTTGTGGCAAAGGGGGAGTTGTTCGTTACATAAATCCAGATGTGTTCAAATTGACGGAGTTTATCCAGGTAAGCGATGGCTGACAGACGGCCATCCGGGACATGAAGCAGCACCTGAAAGGTTGAATGCCCATTGAATGAAGCAACGTGCGTAGGCGTGGTTAGTTGATCGTTGTTGTCGCTCACGCCCACCCAGTCGCCATTGGTTTGAGACAGGCCATCTGGCAAATCGGGCGCGTTGTTCGTTTTGGTCTGCTTGTAGTTGTCCGGCAGGGAGGCGATCTCATTGGTCGTCAAAGCCAGCCTGCGAATTACCACTGCAAGCCGCGTTTGGAGTTCGCGCCGCTCTTTGGGAAATTGGGCGCGATAATAAGGAACGGGCACCGCCGCCCAATCAAACAGCTCCCATAAATCGCGCTGGAGCAAAGCCCGCTTGAGCGGATCTTGAATCAATCTTTCACCGTGGGTATTGATGAATTCATCGAGAATCGAAAGTGCCTGTTGATGTGAAGCTCCGGCCAGTAAATTTGTCGTCCTCGCCCAATAAAGAATGTCCAGCTCATCCAGGCCAAATTTTTTGCCGTCTTGTGCCGTTCGCTCAAACAATGTTTCATTCAGCCGGTTCCAAAGATGATTGGTGTCGGAATCGTAAATTGTATTTTCAGTGGACGGCGTGCCAGCTTTCAAATCAATGGTGCAAAATAAAACAACGACGATGAGCGTGGCGAAGATTTTCACGTTGGTTGTTTTGAAGTTAAATTAGCGGATGCGTTTTATTTCACGCCCAATTCCTGTTTAAGTCAAGACATGGCAGCTCGTCGGCCACCATCAGCTTTGTCCGCCAACAATTCCGTGCGTTACGGCGGTGGCTTTGTTAGCGTCTGCGCACTATGCGAGTCTTGATTGCGACGGTCACGTGCGGCGCGGGACATCTGGCAGCGGGCGCGGCGTTGGAGGAAGCCTGGCGCGCGGCGCATCCCGACGATGTCATCGAAAAGATCGACCTGCTGAAATTGTTTTCTCCGCTGCACCGGAAGATTTATTTGGATGGCTACGTCAAGCTCATCGAACGCGCGCCGGAACTGTGGGGCATGGTCTTCGCCAAATCGGACAATCCCAAGCTTCTGTCGCGGATGAAGCTCATTCAGCGCAAATTCCCCAGCGGCTCCAAGCAGCGTTTCGCGAAGCACGTGAAGCAGTTCAAGCCTGACGTGGTTCTATGCACGCATTATCTGCCGCTCGAAACGCTCACGCCGATGCGCGAGAAAGCGGACGGAAAAGGCCCGTTCGTCGCCTGCATCGTGACGGACTTCGAGGCGCACGCACTGTGGATGGAATCCTGCGTGGACTTGTATTGCGTGGCAGCGGAGGAGACCAAGGCGCGGCTGGTGGCTCGAGGCGCGGTGGCAAAAAATATCGTGGCTACTGGCATTCCCGTCGCGGCAAAATTTTCGTCCAAGCCGGATGCGAAAGCCGTCCGCAAGCAATACGGCCTGCGCGATGATCTGCCGACCTTGCTCGTGTTGAGCGGCGGTTTCGGCATGGGACCGGTGGCGGAAATTCTGGCCGAACTCGATAAGACTTCGACGCCGTTTCAGACACTCGTCGTCACCGGGCGCAACGAAGAGTTGCGCCGCAAACTGGCCACGCAGGATCGCAAGCACCCGACGCACGTCCTCGGCTTCTCGACGAACATGCACGAACTCATGGCCGTGGCTGACCTCATCATCACCAAGCCCGGCGGCCTCACAACGTCCGAGGCGCTGGCGCTCGGCAAGCCGCTGTTCATCTTGAATCCCATTCCCGGCCAGGAAGCGGCCAACAGCGATTTTCTCCTCGAACACGGCGCGGCGGCCAAGGCCAACCGGGTCGAGGATTTGCCCTATCGCGTCGAACAACTGCTCGGCTCCAAGAAATTGAGCGAGATGGGGAAAATGGCGAAATCCCTGGGCCGGGCCAACGCGGCGCAAGCGATCTGTCGGGAAGTGTTGGAGCGTGCCTCGTTTTCAAGTCCAGTAAAATTTTGAATTTGATGGATGCTTTGTCGGTATTACTGGCTAATGCAGCATGAAATTGCTTTGTATAATTAGAATGAACTAGTGATTTTTCGTCGGCACAAAAATACCGATCTCTCCGGGTTTCAAAACATCGTTGTCATACAAATACGCGGGATGCATATCAATTTGTGAAAATGCCCAGCCAACGTATCCGAACACGACCATCAAACTTTGGGAATCATCATAAATTATTGGTTTCATACCATTGGTCGGAAAATTAATAGGAATGAAAACGGGCATGTCATTTTTCCCATAAACCTCAAATGCTACATCAAATGCCGAAAAAGTTGTTACTGGCATAGCATTGGTATGGGAATTATTTTCAAGGATAGCTCTTGGGCTAGCGTGTATGACGCCTTCACCCGTGCGCCCAAATCCAGCCTCGTCGAGCATACTTCTAATTTTTCCGGCAAATCTTTCTGTTTCGCCGTCGGAGTCGCCGACAATGACCTTGATATAAATTTTATTGGTGATGGATTTTGTTAAATCCATGAAATCCCTGACTTGTTGTGTGGTTATAGTTCTAGGCTGTAGTTTGATCTGCAATTCTAAATTTGACTGTTCCAGTTTAGCGGCTTCCAAATCTGATTTGGCGGCCTCTCTGAATTCAAGCACAAGTCCCATGATGAGCAGAACCCAAAAAGCTTTTTTGAGCCAAGCATCTTTTGTCTTTTTCCATTCAAGAGCAATTTCACCAAATACACCAATAAGCACCAGCACCACGCCAGGATGTTTGATTGATAATTCCAAAACAAAAAAGAACGATGAGGAAAGTAGAGACATTTTTAATGGGTTTTCATTTGCGAATCCGTTTTCCGTTTTATTTCACGCCTGATTTCTGTTTAAGTCAAGACATGGACGCCGCCTTGCCGCCGCTCACTGCCGAGCCTTCGCCAAAACATGGAGGCTACGGCCTCGCAAGCAGCACGCTTTACCTCGTGGCCACGCCGTGCCGTTCGCGACTGTTCCCCCTCACCCTGACCCTCTCCCTAGGGGAGAGGGGACAGCCAGCGGCGTTCGCAGTTTATTCGGCTGACCGTCCGACCAACACCACGCTTGAAATAATCCAAGCAGCGGGAAACGATTCTCCCTCTCCCACAGGGAGAGGGCAGGGGTGAGGGGGAACACAGCAATCATTTCACATTGCCCCGTCCTTGGTTCGTGGAGCCTGCGTGCTTGGCCGGCAATAATCCGGCAGCGGATGCGGCGCGCGTTCCTGCAAGGTTTGCCAGATGACATCGCGAACGGTTTGTTTCTCGCGCCGCAATCGTGCGTTCCAAAATCGCAGCACCTTTATCCCGCGTTTTTCCAGATATGCGTCGCGTTCATCATCCTTTTCCAAATGTTCCGGCGTGCCGTGCTGGGAACCGTCCAATTCGATGTTGAGGCGCGCTTCAAGGCAGAAGAAATCCAGTATGTGCGGCCCGAACGGATGCTGCCGCCGGAATTTGTAATGGGAGAAATGCCGGTCGCGCAGCCAGCGCCAGAGCAACTGTTCCGCCCAGGTGTCGTGCTTCCGCAAGGTGCGGGCAATGCGGGTCGCGCGTTGGGTCTTGGCGGGATTGATGGGCTCGCCAGAGTTCATAGTTTTGACAGTAATAAAATTGGTGGGGTTTGTCGGCGGTAAATTTACATCTGCGTGCTTTCCGTCATCGCCTTTTCCCCTCACCTTAACCCTCTCCCTTGGGGAGAGGGGACAGCTTCGTTTGGGCACAGATTGTTTTAAAGGCTCATTGGCGAATCCGGTGCTGGGTATTTTCAAGAAGCGGAAACGATTCTCCCTCTCCCAAGGGAGAGGGCCGGGGTGAGGGGTAAAAGGCAATCAAATCAACGAATCCATTTTCTTTCGCCGGGTAATTCTGTTTTATTCACGGCATGGACGCCGCCTTGCCGCCGCTCACCGCCAGCACGCTTTACCTCGTGGCCACGCCGATTGGCAATCTGGAGGACATCACGCTCCGCGCGCTCCGCGTTCTGCGCGAATGCGACGTGGTCGCCGCCGAGGACACGCGGCATTCCGGGCAGTTGCTGAAATATTTCGGCATCAGCAAGCCGCTCTTGAGCTATTTCCAGTTCAACGAAGCCAAACGCAGCGAGGAGATCATCGAACGTCTCCGGCGCGGCGAGAAGGTCGCGCTGGTCACCGACGCCGGCAGTCCCGGCATCAGCGATCCCGGCGAACGCGTGGTGAAGGCGGCCATCGCCGCCGGTTTCCGCGTGGAAGCCGTGGCCGGTCCGTGCGCACTCGTCGCCGGACTCACGGCGAGCGGTTTGCCGACAGAGGAATTTCATTTCGTTGGTTTCCTGCCGCACAAATCGGGGCAACGTCGCAACAAGCTGGAATCGTTGAAAGCTGTCGAAGGCACTTTGGTTTTCTACGAATCGCCGTATCGCATCGAAAAACTTTTGGAAGAACTGAACGAAGTTTATCCCGAACGCGACGTGGTGCTGGCGCGCGAGCTGACCAAGAAGTTCGAGGAATTTCTGCGCGGCAAACCGGCGGAACTGCTCGCCATTGCCCAGAAGCGCAACTTGAAAGGGGAGTTCGTGGTGATGGTGTCGCCGGCGGTGTGAGATTCCTTTGATCATCAACTGAAGAATTTGGTAACTGACTGTTGGACTTTTGTGTCTGTTTTGCTAACAGTCTTGGCACACGCCTATGAAATCATCCTTGTCCTTCACCCGCCGTCATTTTCTCAAGACCGCCATCCTCGCCGGCTCGGCACCGCTGGTGTTGCGCTCCAGCCTGTTTGCGGCCGACTCGTCACCGAGCAAACAAGTCACGCTGGGCTTCATCGGCCTTGGCGCGCAAGGCTCCGGCCTACTCGGCAATTGCCTGGGGCGAAAAGATTTTCGCGTGCTGGCGGTGTGCGACGTGGATACCACGCGCCGCAACCTGGCGAAACAGTCTGTTGAGGAACGCTACGCGCAGGCCACCAAGAGCGGCGATTACAAGGGCTGCGATACTTATGGGGATTACCGGGAAATGCTGGCGCGCAAAGACATTGACGCGGTGGTCATCGCCACGCCTGATCACTGGCACGCGGGCACGTCCATTGCGGCGGCCAAGGCGGGCAAGGATATTTACTGCGAGAAGCCGATGGCGCACACCGTGCTCGAAGGCCGCGCAATGGTGAACGCCGTGCGCGCGAACAAC
>Ga0310811_10014320_pt1 | contig 10334 bp, 10 predicted proteins | sample YCmetagenome_FD_207642 | JGI IMG/M metagenome (GOLD analysis project Ga0310811, IMG submission 207642) | Soil microbial communities from experimental microcosm in Duke University, North Carolina, United States - YC | ecosystem: Engineered > Artificial ecosystem > Soil microcosm > Unclassified ... | reverse complement strand
CGAACGCGGCATCCCTGACCGCGTCCCCCCGGACGAGGAACGGGCGCATCCCCGCTGTCATCAGCGGCTTGCCGGCCAGCACCGAGACAAGGATCGCGATGCCGATCGCCGAGCTGACCGCCCCTTCTTTGGCCAGCGTCATGCGCGGGTCGCCGGTCGAGAAGCTGACCGCCATGCTGACCACGTTGACCACCAGCACGAGAACGGCCATGCCGCTCACGGCCCGGCCCCTGACCAGGGCGACAACGGACTGGGCGGCGGGGAACACGCTGCTGAGCGCCAGCGCGGTCACCACGTCGCAGCCGGCCGCGCGCAGCAGGTAGTAGGAACCGACTGGAATCCCGATGTCGAGGATGAGGGAGCGGAACCCGCCCCGCGCGGGCGAGGCCGCCCGAGACGTTTCTTTTTCCGCCGTCGGCGGAGGGCTAGACCGAGTCGCTGTCATGCCTCTAGCTTCGCCAGCGGCACCTGAAGCCTGTAGAGCGATCGATCCAGGCTTCGCCGGTACAAATGTCACACCGCGCGGCGTGAATGTGGTGGTGGAGCAGGGGGCTTCATCCAGAACGGAGGCGCGGTTCCCGAGCGCCCATTCGCACATCTGCTTTGCGTGGGAAACGCCGACAGGGGGCTGTCGCCGCGGGCTGGAAACGTTGGTGCTGCGGGAGAGACCCGCGACAAGCAGCAGGAGGCTGAGATGGCTGGACTTAACGGCATCGCGTGGTTCGAGATCGGCACGGACGATCCCTCAGGCACGGAAAAGTTCTACGGCGAGATCTTCGGCTGGACCTTTGGGCACGACGACGGCGACGCCCCCGGGTACCGGATGATCACGGCCGGCGACGGCCCCGGGCTGCACTCGGGCGGGCTGCTCGACACCGGCGGCGCGCTGCCGGGGTACGCGGTGTTCGGCGTGCTGGTCGCGGACGTCGACGAGACCGTCAAGCGGATCCAGGCCGCGGGCGGCACCGTCCGGCGCGCGCCTGAGGTGACCCCGGCCGGGATCACCTTCGCGCACCTGCTCGACCCGGCTGGCCGCCAGTTCGAGGTGTTCAGCATGCCGCCCGGAGGCGAGTGACCCGCCGCCGGGGCCGCGCGTGCTGGTCATTCAGCACCGGGCGGCCCCGGCGGTCAGTCGAGGGCGACGCGCCGCAGCTTGCCGGGAGGGATGTCCAGGTCCTCCTGGCGCAGCGGGCGCGGCGCGGGCACCTGAGCGGTGACCGTCACCGCGGTGATGCGGTCGGTGCGGAACGCGCGGACCGCATCACGCAGCCGGCACCAGGCCAGCAGGTACCAGTGCTCGAAGGCGCCGACGAACCCCAGGGGCTCGACGTCCCTGCGGGTGACGCAGCCGTCCCGGTCGGCGTACCCGATCCGCAGTACCCGGCTGGACGCCAGCGCGTTGGTGATCACGACGGGCACCGGCGGCGGGTCCGCGTCACCGACCACGTAGACGCGGGCCGCGAGGTCACGGGCGGCCTCCGCGTCGTTCTTGCTCATCGCGGCCAGCACCTTGCGCAGCGCCGCGGCCCCGTCATGGCCGAACGGGGTCCCGGTCACGTGCCGCAGCGCGACCGCCAGCGCCATGGCTTCGCCGGGCGTGAAGTTGACCGGCGGCAGCGTCCGCGCCTTGTCCAGGCAGTAGCCGCCGGCCCGCCCGGCCTCGGCCCATACCGGCACGCCGGACTGCTGCAGCGCGCTGATGTCGCGCTCGATCGTCCGGGCGCTGACCTCGAACCGGTCGGCCAGCCACCGCGCGCTGCGCGGCCGCGGCGAGACAGCCCGCAGTTCCTCGACAAGGGCATACAGCCGGTCAGTCCGGTTCACGCCACCACGGTACGAGCCGCCTACGACATTCCGTCCTCTCCTGTTGCGCTGCCGTTGCGGGGCGGATAGCCGTAGGATCGGCGGCGTGACGCCGCTGCTGTCGCGGGTCCGGCCAAGAAAGCCGTGAGACATGCGCATCGTTGACATCCGGGAGCGGTCAATCGGGATCTCCCGGTACCGTGACCCGCGCATCCCGTCCGGCGGCCTCACCACCAGCCTGGTGGCCGTCGTCACCGATGCGGTCCAGGCGGGCAGGCCCGTGGTCGGCTATGGTTTCGCCTCGGTCGGGCGCTATGCCCAGAGCGGGCTGATCAGGGAACGCTTCGCGCCCCGCCTGCTGCGCGCGGCCCCGCAGGACCTCGTGACCGGTGACGGCGCGAACCTCGACCCGTTCCGGGCCTGGGATGTCATGATGGCCGGCGAGAAACCTGGCGGCCACGGCGAACGGTGCGTTGCCGTCGGCGCCCTCGACATGGCCCTGTGGGATGCGGCGGCCAAGATCGCCGGCCTGCCGCTGCACCATTTCCTGGCGGGCCTGCTCGGGCGGGATGTCACCGCCGCCGACGTGCCCGCCTACGCCAGCGGGGGGTACCCGTACCCGGACAACGACCTCGCCGCGCTCCGCGACGAGATACAGCACTTCGCCGGCCTCGGGTTCACCCACGTGAAGATCAAGATCGGCGGCGCGACCCTGCAGGACCTGCGCCGTATCGAGGCGGCCGCCCTGGCCCTGCCCGGCACGCGTTACCTCGCCGTCGACGCGATGAACGCCTACGATCCCAGCAGGGCCCTCACCGCGGCCACGGTGCTGGCCGGCTTCGGGCTGTGGTGGTTCGAAGACGTCTGCGACCCGCTGGACTTCGCGACCCACGCCCGCGTCGCCGCGCGCTACGCACCGCCGATCGCGGTCGGCGAGGCCCTGTTCTCCGCGGCCGAGGCCGCGCTGCTCGACCAGCACGCGGGCCTGCGGCGCGACAGCGACATCCTCCTGTTCGACCCCGTGCACTGCTACGGCCTGCCCGGCTACCTGAAGATCATCGACACGCTCACCGCCGCCGGCTGGCCGCGCCGCGCCTTCTGGCCGCACGGCGGCCACCTGTTCAGCCTCCACCTCGTCGCCGCGCTCGGCCTCGGCGGCGCCGAAGTCAACCCGCTCGCCTTTCACCCTTTCCACGGCCCGCCGGCTGCCCTGCCAGTGACCGCCGGCCACATCCCGCTGCCGGACGTCCCCGGGATCGGCTTCGAACTTCACAACGACGCATGGCAGGCCTTCCAGGCGCTCACTGGCGATCCAAGCGTTCACTGACGGCGCTGATAGGCTGCGGACCGTGCCGGATGCCCTGGACCACCCCCAGCCCTTTCGCAAGCGAGCCAGCGCCGAGGCGCTGGAGGATCTCCGCACCCGGTTGTGGGCGACCCGCTGGCCGGACGCGCCAGCGGACGCCGGGTGGTCGCTCGGCACCGATCTTGCCTACCTCCGCGAGCTTGTCGCCTACTGGGCCGACGGGTTCGACTGGCCGGCGCAGGAGGCGGAGCTCGCCCGGCTGCCGCGGTTCCGCGTCCGGCTCGGCGGGCTCGGCATTCACTTCGTGCACGCGAAGGCCGTCGCCCCGGCTGGTCCCGTGCTGCCGCTGGTGCTCAGCCACGGGTGGCCGGACTCGTTCTGGCGCTACGCCAAGGTCATCCCGCTGCTGACCGACCCAGGCGCGCACGGCGCTGACCCCGCCGACGCGTTCGACGTGGTCGTGCCGGACATGCCGGGCTACGGCTACTCCGACCGCCCCGCCGGCGCGCCGCTGAACTCCATCGCCGTCGCGGGCCTGTGGGCGCAGCTCATGGACGTCCTCGGTTACGGCAGGTTCGGCGCGGCCGGAGGCGACATCGGCAGCGGCGTGAGCCGCTACCTTGGGCTCGACTATCCCAGCCGGGTCGTGGCCGTCCACCGCATGGACGCGGGAGTGCCCGTTTACTCCGGCGACCCGGCGAGCCTCACACAAGAAGAACGCGCCTGGATGCAGGAGATCGCGGCCTGGGGCGCGGCCGAGGGCGCCTACTCCGCCATGCACCGCACCAAGCCGCAGACCGCCGCGTTCGGGCTCACCGATTCCCCAGCCGGGCTCGCCGCGTGGATCGTCGAGAAGATGCGGGCGTGGAGCGACTGCGACGGCGACATCGAGCGGGCCTTCACCAAGGACGAGATCCTTACCAACGTCATGATCTACTGGCTCACCGGAACGATCGGTTCGTCGATGCGCATGTACGGCGCGAACTCCGCGATCCCCGCCGCGCAGCACGCCCGCCGGGTGGAGGTCCCGTCCGGCTTTTCGCTTTTCCCCGCCGACATCGGGCACCCGCCGCGGGCGTGGCTTGAGCGCACGGCGGACGTCGTCCGCGTCACCGAGCACCCGCGCGGCGGCCACTTCGCGCCGTTCGAGGAGCCCGAACTCTACGCGGCGGAACTGCGCGCGTTCTTCCGCCCGTACCGCGCGTCGGCACTGGCGTCCTGATGGCACTGGCGTCCTGACCGCACCGGAAAGTCGGCCGTAACCGATCCCTCGATCCTGGCGCAGCTGCCGCCTGCGCTGGCGTAAGCTGAGCATGCCTCGCACCGATTGAGCCCGCCGGCTCTCGGCCGCTGTCAGAGGCACTCACCTTTCCCCCGCCCGGCTTGACCGTGCCGTCGGCCGCTGGCTGCCCTTCCCGTTCATCCGTGCCCGTGCGTTCTCGCGTGAGGAGCTGCACCATGCCCGCCTATATCCTGACCGGCACCCCCGGAGCGGGGAAGACCGCCGTCCTGCGCCTGCTGGAGACCCTCGGCTACGCCGTTGTCGAGGAGGCCGCGTCGGATGTCATCGCGCTCAGCGCCGCCCTCGGCCGCCTGGAGCCGTGGCGGGACCCGTCGTTCACCGACCGGATCGTGGCCCTCCAGCGGCGCAGGGAAGACGCCGCCCGGGATGCGGTGGCGCGCGGTGCTGTCTTCTTCGACCGCTCCCCGGTGTGCACGCTCGCGCTGAGCCGCCACCTGGGCTTCGCGCCCTCGGCCCAGCTGACCCGCGAAGTGGACCGGGTTATCGCGGAGGGCACGTATGAAAGGACGGCCTTCTTCATCAGGAACCAGGGCTTCGTCGAGCCGACGGCTGCCCGGCGGATCAGCTACGCGGACTCGCTAGCCTTCGAGCAGGTCCACGAGCGGACGTACCTCGACCTTGGCTTCCGCCTCGTCGACGTGCCCGCTGGCCCGCTCACCGACCGGGTCGCCCTCGTCGAGCGGTCCGTCGGGCAGCGCCGTGGCCTTCCGCTCGCGCAGGGCGGCCGGGAGCACCGCCAGGACCAGGACGCCGGTCAGGGCGAACGCGGCGGGGTAGCCGGTGCGGGCGGCGACGAGGCCGAAACCAGCCGGGCCGGCGCCGTACCCGGCGTCGTAGGCGAGATTCCACAAGGCGCTGGCCTTGGCCTCCGGCAGCTGCTCGATCAGCAGGGCGAACGTCGCGCTCTCGATCACCCCGAACCCGGCGCCGAATAGCACCATGCTCACGAAAACCAGCACCGGCGAGGAGAGCCAGATCATCGCGGCCATGCCGAGCGCCGTCACGACCAGCGCGGGGATAAGCAGCCTCGCGTGACCGTAGCGGTCGCCCTGCCGGCCGGCCTGCCAGCGGCTGAGCGTCGCGGTGACCGCCGTGACGAGCAAAGCGGCCGAGGAGAGGTTGCTCGACACCCCCTTCGCGAGCGGGAGGAACGAGTCGAGCACGCCGGCCGCGATGGTGCAGGCGGCGAAGATCAGCGGCAGCCGCAGCGCGCCGCCAGGCACCTGGCGGGTGCGCGCGGTTCGCGGGGCGCTGTGCACCTCGTCGCGACCCGGCAGCCAGCGGACCGTGGCCAGCGGCAGCAGGCCGGCGGCCGCCGCCAGCGCCGCCGCCACCGTGGCCAGGTGATGCCCGGCGAGCCAGACCCCGCCGGGCAGCGCGATCACGGCCGGGACGCCCGCGACGAGCCCGAGCAGGCCGAGCCCTTCGCCGCGCCGCCCGGGCGGTAGCAGCCGGGCGGTGAGCGCGCCGGTGGTGACGCCGCAGAGGCCGAAGCCGAACCCGCGCACGAAGCTGACGCCGATCATGACGGCCTGCGGCTCGCGCCAGAGCAGGGCCAGGGCCGGGGCGCCGAGCAGCGCCGCCCCCGCCGACAGCATCGCCCGGTAGCCGAACCGCCTGATCCCGGGCGCCGCGACGATCTCCGCGAGCACGGTCCCGAGCAGCAGGGACCCGGTGATCAGCCCGGCGCCCGAGCTGCTTGAGCCAGCCGCCGCGGCCAGCATCGGCAGGGCCGACAGCAGCAGGAAGAAGCTGGTGAGCGAAGTGAACTCGACCAGGAACGTCAGGGCGAGCGGCAGGCTGAGTAGCCGGTCCGCGCTGTCCCGGGTGGCGGGCTGCTTGTGCGTCAACGTGCTCATAACCACGACACTAAGGAGCAGCCGGCACACTGGTAAGGTCCGATTCCATGGCGATTGAGTGGTCCGGTTTGGGGCCGGGGCTGCTCGTGCGGCTCGATCGGGCCGCCCGGGAGCCGCTGCGCGCCCAGTTGGAGGCGAGCCTGCGCGAGGCGATCAGGGACGGTCGGCTGCGCGGCGGAGAGCGGCTGCCGTCCTCGCGCGAACTCGCGCGTGCGCTTGGCGTGTCCCGCGGCATGGTGCAGGAGTGCTACGCCCAGCTGCTGGCCGAGGGCTACCTGACCAGCCGGGGCGGGTCGGCTACCCGGGTCGCCGACATCAAGGAGCGGTCCGCTCCTGCGGCGCCTGCTCCGGCGCGCGAGGCTCCGGGCCGTCCGCTCATCGCTGACTTCCGTTCTGGAGTACCGGATCTTTCCAGTTTCCCGCGCACCGACTGGGCCTGGGCGGTCCGGCAGGCGTGCGCCGAGATCGCCTCCGCGGACCTCGGGTACGGCGACCCGCGCGGCAGTGCCGCGCTGCGCGAGGTGCTCGCCGGGTACCTGCGGCGGGTGCGCGCCGCGGCGGCCGACCCCGGGCAGATGATCGTCAGCACCGGCTTCGCGCAGGGCGTCAACCTGGTGCTGCGCGCGCTGCGCCGGGAGCACGGCGTGTCCTGCGTGGCCTTCGAAGATCCCGGCTACGGGAGCGCCGAGACCGACGAAACGGTCCGCGCCGCCGTGGCGCTTGGCCTGCGCGCCGAGTACGTGCCGGTCGACGCGGAGGGCCTGGTGGTCAGCGCGCTCGCGGCGAGCGGTGCCCAGGCGGTCGTGGTTACCCCGGCGCACCAGTCCCCGACCGGCGTGGTCCTGTCCGCGGCCCGCAGGCACGCGCTGGTGGACTGGGCCAAGCGGACGGGCGGGTACGTGATCGAGGACGACTACGACTCGGAATTCCGCTACGACTCCGATCCGGTCGGCGCGCTGCAGGGCCTGGCGCCGGACCGGGTCTTCCTGGTGGGCACGGCCAGCAAAGCGCTGGCGCCGGCCGTGCGCCTCGGCTGGGTGCACGCGCCCGCGCCGCTGGCCGAGGCGGTCGCCGACGAGAAGGAGATGAACGACCGCGGCTCGTGCACACTGGACCAGCTCGCTCTGGCGGCCCTGCTCACCTCGGGCCGGTACGACCGCCACCTGCGCCGGATGCGGGCCGTGTACGCCGCCCGGCGGGCCGCGCTCGTCGAGGCGTTCGCCAGGCACTCGCCGGGCGTCAGGCTCACCGGGCTCGCGGCCGGATTCCACGCCGTCGCGCCGCTGCCGGCCAGCGCGGACGAGGCGGCCGTAACCGCGGCGGCGCTTGAACGGCGGGTCGGGCTCTACGGTATTGGCGGCTACCGCGGCGTGGCTGCCACGGTGGCGCCGCCCGCGCTCGTCATCGGCTTCGGCAACGTCGGCGAGCGCGCTATCGACCCCGCCATCGCCGCCGTGGCGGACCTGCTCGGCTAAGCGGGCCGCGCCCCTGCGCTCAGGGCTTGCGCGCGACGCCGCCGTAGGCGCTGATGTCGGCCGCTGTGGGGCGCGGGCCGGGGTCGTCGTTCCGCCACTCCGAGGTGAGGACCACTCCCGGCGGCACCAGTTCGAGGCCGCCGAACGCTAGCCGCGCGAACACGTCGGAGTCCCGCCACTGCGCGTTCAGGCTCGCCTGCTGGAAGGTGCGCTCCCCGCTCGCCGCCCCCTCGCTGTGCTCGCCCGTGATGTGCGAGGCGACGACGTAGCTGCCCGAGGGCAGGGCGTCGAGCAGGGTCGCCATGATCTCGTCGGGCTTCTCCGCGTCGGGGATCATGTGCAGGATCGCGATCAGCATCAGCGCGATCGGCTGGTCGAAGTCCAGGACCTCGCGGGTCACCGGGTCGTTCAGGATGGAGAGGGGGTCGCGCAGGTCGGCGTGGATGTAGGCCGTGCGGCCCTCAGGCGACGAGGTGAGCAGCGCCCGGGCGTGCGCGAGCACCAGCGGATCGTTGTCGACATAGACGATGCGGGCCGTTGGCGTGACCGCCTGGGCCACCTCGTGCGTGTTGTCCGCGGTGGGCAGCCCGGTCCCGATGTCGAGGAACTGCCGGATGCCAACCTCTCCCGCCAGGTACCTGACCACACGAGCGAGAAACTTTCGGTTCTCACGCACTCCGACGCGAATGGTCGGCCAGGCTTCCAGCACCTTGTCCGCAACCTCGCGGTCCGCGGCGAAGTTGTTCTTACCGCCCAGGAAATAATCGTAGGTCCGGGCCGGATGCGGCCGCGACGTATCGATTTCCCTCGGGAGTTCCGGCATGTGCGCACCTCCTGTGGCAGCAAAACCCTATACCGCGCAAGTGCGCGGGAGGGCACACGCCGGCCGAACCGCGGCGGGACTCATCCCTGCGGGCCAAGGCTGCTGAACTGGATCCCAGCTAGCTGCCACCGGCCTGACTGCCAGACCCATACCTGGCTCAGCCGGACGGCGATTGACATCGCCTCGCCGCGCCAGGACGAGCGGCTGTGCTGGACGCAGCGCACGATTGCCGCCTTGTCGTAGCGGCGCACGTCTACTTCGGTGGTCTCGATGGACTCGTAGCGGAACTCGCCGTGCCGGGCGATCCATTCCCGCTTGCCGAGCTGGTAGCCCTGCTCGCCGATGGACTGGAAGTCGTCCGCCAGCAGGTCACCGAGCCGTGCGGCGTCGCCGTTCAGCTCGGCGTCGTCGAAGGCCCGCTGCAGCGCAAGGATGTCATCGCCCACGCGCCCCATCTTCCCAGAGAACCATCCCAAACCTGACGCCCAGGCTGCCGACCTGCCGGGTTATGGAGGCGGTTTCGGCGGGTTGCCTAGTTCGGCGGCCAGGGCGCGGGGCGCCTGGCAGCGCCAGGCGTCGGTGATCAGCTCCGCGAGTTCGCCCGGGTCGATGGCCGGGAGCCGGACGAGCACCGCGGGGAAGCCGTTGTAGTGCGGCTCGGTGAAGAACTTGTCTGGATCCGCCGCGAGCAGCTCCTCCTTGGCCGTCTGGCCGGCGACGCGCACGACGAGGACCTCCGGGTTCGGTACCCGGGGCTTCCCTGGTTCAAGCCGCTCGTTCCATGCCCAGGCGAATCCCTTCAGCTTGCCCTTGTTGAGCACGCCGAAGCCAAAGTGGTCCGCGCCTTCGCTTGTCTGCGGCAGCGACAAAGCGATGCGGCGCACGTCGTCCTGGGTGGCCATCGGTCCCTCCTCGGCCAACGGTACCTGGGCGCCGTTCAGGAAGAGCCGAGGTCGAGGGCGGGATTCCAGATGACCTCCCACAGGTGGCCGTCGGGATCTTGGAAATACCCGGAGTAGATGCCCCACGGCCGGTCGCGCGGCTGGTCGGTGACGGCTGCCCCAGCCGCCTTGGCCTGGGCGATGACCTCGTCGACCTCAGTGCGGGTGGCGACGACGTGCCCGATGCTGAACTCGCCGGGCTTCGCCCCGGCCAGGGGGACGCCGGAGTCCTTGGCCAGCTCGGAGCGGGGGTACACCGACAGCATGAGGCCGTCGTCGAGCTGGAACACCGCCGTGGCCCCGGCGGGGGTGTCCTCGTCCCCCTGGAACTCGGTACCGATCACCCCTTCGGTCGGAAAGCCAAGCCCGTCGCGGTAGAACGTCAGGGCCCGGTCGAGGTCAGTGACCGCGAGGGTCACCACGTGGATGCGCGGCCTCATGGCCAGCCCTCCTCACTCTGGCGGTTGTCGCTGTTCAGAGGGTAGGCACGCGCGACAGGCCCTGTCTTGAACGAACCGGACACGGACCGGGGAGTTCGGCCTCTGCTAGCTGCCGAGGAAGCGGGTTACGTCGGCCGCGTCGGCGGCAAGCGCCGCCTCGGTTTCCGGCGCCAGCGGGGCGAACGGGGCGAGTGTTACCTGGCCGCCCGCGAACGTCCAGGTCGCTACCGCGCGGCCGTCAGACAGGGCGAACGGGCGGAACAAGCCGTTCGTGGTGACGATCTGCTTGTGCGGGCCGGTGATCGGATCGCGGGAGGCCCAGCCGAGCAGCAGCGGGTCGAACGCGCCGAGCAGGCGCGGCGGTGGCAGCGCGGCCGGCTGGGG
>Ga0310811_10014318_pt1 | contig 10335 bp, 10 predicted proteins | sample YCmetagenome_FD_207642 | JGI IMG/M metagenome (GOLD analysis project Ga0310811, IMG submission 207642) | Soil microbial communities from experimental microcosm in Duke University, North Carolina, United States - YC | ecosystem: Engineered > Artificial ecosystem > Soil microcosm > Unclassified ... | reverse complement strand
CGTCGTCTCGACGCCGCTGGCTATCGCGAAGTCAAGACGCCGATGGTCATGGACGTGTCGCTGTGGGAGCGTTCGGGGCACTGGGAGAACTACCGCGACAACATGTTCGCGACCGAGTCCGAAAAGCGCACCTATGCGATCAAGCCGATGAACTGTCCGGCTCACGTGCAGATCTTCAACCACGGACTGCATTCATACCGTGACCTGCCGCTGCGCATCGCCGAGTTCGGCTCGTGCCATCGCAATGAGGCCTCGGGCGCGCTGCATGGACTCATGCGGGTGCGGGGCTTCGTGCAGGACGATGCACATATTTTCTGCACCGAAGCTCAGGTGATCGCCGAATCGATCGCGTTCAACACGCTCGCGATGGATATCTACAAGGATTTCGGCTTCGACCACATCGACATCAAGCTGTCGCTGCGCCCCGAGAAGCGCGCCGGCGACGACGCGACCTGGGACCGCGCCGAGCAAGGTTTGCGCGATGCGTTGACCGCCTGTGGCCTGAAGTGGGAGGAATTGCCGGGCGACGGCGCGTTCTATGGCCCGAAGGTCGAATACCACATCAAGGACGCGCTAGGCCGGTCGTGGCAGTGTGGCACCCTGCAACTCGATTTCGTGCTGCCGGAGCGGCTCGAGGCCGAATACGTCGCCGAGGACAACAGCCGTCGCCGGCCCGTGATGCTGCACCGGGCGATTGTCGGCTCGATGGAGCGTTTTCTCGGCATTCTGATCGAGCACCATGCCGGCGCCATGCCGGCCTGGCTTGCGCCGATCCAGGCGGTGGTGATGAATATCGCCGAAAGCTCCGCCGAGTATGCCGCTGGCGTGGCGCAATCGTTGAAGAAACAAGGGCTTAGGGCCGAGAGCGATTTGCGCAACGAGAAGATTAGTTATAAAATACGCGAACACGCGCTCGACAAAGTCCCGTACCTGCTGGTTGTCGGCGACAAAGAGCGCGATTCGCAAACGGTAGCCGTGCGTGCCCGTGGCGGCGTCGATCTGGGCGTAATGCCGGTCGAGGCCTTCCTTGAACGTCTGCAGACGGAAGTGCGTGAGTTCAAGTGAGCCACAGCAGGCGCGGCTAGTTTTTTTGATCTTTAGAGGAAACGTAACATCGCTACTGATAAGTCTGCGCATCGCATCAACGGTGAGATTTCCGCGCCGGAAGTGCGCTTGGTCGGAATCGACAACGAGCCCATCGGCATCGTGAAACTTGCTGAGGCCTTCCGTCTTTCGGAACAAAACGACGTTGACCTGGTCGAGATTGCGCCCCAGGCTTCGCCGCCGGTGTGCCGTCTGATGGACTACGGCAAGTTCAAGTACCAGGAATCCAAGAAGCAGCACGAGGCGAAGCTCAAGCAAAAGGTCATCCAGGTCAAGGAAGTAAAATTCCGGCCCGGTACCGATGACGGTGATTACAACGTCAAGCTTCGCAATCTGACTCGGTTCCTGGAAGAAGGCGACAAGACGAAAATCACGCTGCGTTTCCGCGGTCGTGAGATGGCCCACCAGGAGATCGGCATGCGTATGCTCGACCGCCTGCGCCAGGATCTGGACGAACACGGCCAGGTTGAACAGATGCCCAAGATGGAAGGGCGTCAGATGGTGATGGTCCTCGCACCGAAAAAGAAGAAGTAACGGGCGTGCGCCGTGTCCGGCTTCAACCGGACACGGCGCCGAACGACATAGCGATGCCGAAGCGTCAGCGCGAGGCGTCGCGCAGCCAGCGGTAAAAGTAGTCAAAGCGGTTCAAGATAAGTGGTTCCCGGGTCTTACAAGGGCGGTGCCTTGACGAGAGTCATTGGCAGCTATCGACCGCACACCTGCGACCATAAAATCGGAGTTTGCAATGCCGAAGATGAAAACCAAGAAAAGCGCGTCGAAGCGCTTTGTGGTTCGTCCGGGCGGTACCGTCAAGCGCGGTCAAGCCTTCAAGCGTCACATCCTGACGAAGAAAACCACCAAGAATAAGCGCCACCTGCGCGGCAGCACAGGTGTTCACGCGTCGGATGTCGCATCCGTACGCGCGATGATGCCGTTCGCTTAACCCTCGTCGATACTCATAGGAGAAAACCATGCCTCGAGTCAAACGTGGGGTTACCGCACGGGCCCGTCACAAGAAGATCATCAAGCTGGCGAAGGGCTATCGCGGCCGTCGCAATAATGTCTACCGGATCGCCAAGCAGGCGGTCATGCGTGCCGGTCAGTACGCTTACCGCGATCGGCGCAACAAGAAGCGCGTGTTTCGCCGTCTGTGGATCGCGCGTATCAATGCGGCCGCGCGTCAGCATGACATCACGTACAGCGTGTTCATGAACGGCCTGAAGAAGGCGCAAATCGGACTCGACCGCAAGGTCCTGGCTGACATGGCCGTGTTCGACAAAGCTGCTTTTGCCGCGGTCGTCAAGCAGGTAAAAGCCGCCGTCGCAGCGTAATCGCGAGATTGCCGTTGCGTGATCCGGACGACATGCGGCAGCGTCGCCGGATCAGGATGCAAGAACGGGGGCTCTTCACCGAGCCCCTTTTTTTTGGTTGCACGCGGCGTTGCTCGCCGCACACACCGACTGATGTTGAGACGTTGAGATGATGGGATCCACCGACCTGGAGCAGATCGTTGCCGACGCGCAGACCGCATTCGCGAATGCGGCCGATGCGGCGACGCTCGAAAACGAAAAGGCTCGCTTTCTCGGCAAATCCGGCGCGCTGACCGAACTGCTGAAGGCGTTGGGCAAGCTCGATCCTGAGTCGCGCAAGTCTGAGGGCGCGCGCATCAACGTCACCAAACAGCGTGTCGAGACGGCGCTCAATACGCGCCGCCAAGCGCTTGCCGACGCGTTGCTGCAGCAGCGTCTCGCCGCTGAAGCGATCGACGTGACCTTGCCCGGACGCGGCGCCGGCGCCGGCAGCCTGCACCCGGTGATGCACACCTGGGAGCGCGTCGAGCAGATTTTCCATTCGATCGGCTTCGACGTGGCGGACGGCCCCGAGATCGAAAACGATTGGTACAACTTCACTGCGTTGAATAGCCCGGAGAACCACCCGGCGCGCTCGATGCAGGATACGTTCTATGTCGACGCGCGGGACGACGGCGGCCGACCGCTCCTGTTGCGCACGCACACCAGTCCCATGCAGGTCCGCTACGCCCGGATGAACACGCCGCCCATCAAGGTGATCGTGCCGGGCCGCACCTATCGTGTCGATAGTGATGCGACGCATTCGCCGATGTTCAACCAGGTCGAAGGACTGTGGATCGATGAGAACGTCAGCTTTGCGGACCTGAAAGGCGTCTATACCGATTTCCTGAAGAAATTCTTCGAGCGCGACGACATTCTCGTGCGCTTTCGCCCATCGTACTTCCCGTTTACCGAGCCGTCGGCCGAGATCGACATGAAGTTCGAGCACGGCAAGCATGCGGGCCGCTGGCTCGAAATTTCCGGCTCGGGCCAAGTGCATCCGACCGTGATCCGCAACATGGGACTCGATCCGGAACGCTATATCGGTTTTGCGTTCGGCAGCGGTCTGGAGCGGCTAACGATGCTGCGCTATGGTGTCGACGACTTGCGGCTGTTTTTCGAGAACGATCTGCGTTTTCTGCGGCAGTTCGCGTAACACTTTCATCACCACACCATGCAATTCGCTGAATCCTGGCTAAGAAGTTTCGTCGATCCGGATCTTTCGACCGACGCGCTGGCGCACGAGCTGACGATGGCCGGTTTGGAAGTCGAGGGCCTGCGTCAAGTGGCGCCCCCGACATCGAAGGTCGTCGTCGGCCGCGTGCTGGAGGTTGCCAAGCATCCGAACGCCGACAAATTGAATGTTTGCCGGGTCGACGCCGGCACGGGCGAGATCCTGACCATCGTGTGCGGCGCGCCGAACGTGGCGCCCGGCATCAAGGTGCCGACCGCGCTGGTTGGCGCTGAGCTGCCGCCGGCGGAGGAGGGCGGTACGCCGTTTGCGATCAAGCTGTCGAAGCTGCGCGGTGTGGAAAGCCAGGGCATGCTGTGCTCGGCGCGTGAACTGAAGCTGTCCGAAGACCATGCGGGCCTGTTGCTGCTGCCTGACGATGCGCTGGTCGGCCAGGATATCCGCGAAACGTTGAAGCTCGACGATACGGTGTTCGAGATCAAGCTGACACCGAACCGCGCCGACTGCCTCTCGGTGTTCGGTATTGCGCGCGAGGCGTCGGCGATCACCGGTGCAGCGCTGCAGGCGCCCGTGTTTGCGGCGGTGCAGCCCACGCTCGACGATCGGCTGCCGGTCAGGATCAGTGCCCCCGATCTGTGCGGGCGCTTTTCCGGCCGGGTCATTCGCCATGTGAATGCGCGCGCGCGCACGCCCGCGTGGATGGTTGCACGCCTGGAGCGATCGGGTCAGCGCAGCATCTCGGCGTTGGTCGACATTTCGAATTACGTGATGCTCGAACTGGGCCGGCCGTCGCATGTGTTCGACCTCGACAAAATCCATGGCGGGCTCGACGTGCGCTGGGGCAAGCGCGGCGAGACGCTGAAGCTGCTGAACGGCACTACCGTCGAGCTGGACGAGACGGTCGGTGTGATCGCCGACGGCACGCAGGTCGAGAGCCTGGCCGGCATCATGGGCGGCGATAGCACCGCGGTCACGCTCGACACCGCCCATATCTACCTGGAGGCCGCGTTCTGGTGGCCGGATAGCATCCGCGGCCGCACGCGCAAGTACAACTTTTCGACCGACGCGGCGCATCGCTTCGAACGTGGCGTGGACTACGCGACGACCGTCGATCACCTCGAATACCTCACGCAGTTGATCGTCGAGATTTGTGGCGGCAGTGCCGGGCCGGTCGACGACCAAAGCGTCAATCTGCCCACGCGCGCGCCGGTCGCGATGCGCGTGTCGCGCGCGAATCGGATCATCGGTGTGCACATCGATGCGGACGAGATTGCGCGCATTTTCGCGCGCCTGAATCTCGCATTCGAGCGCAGCGCGGACGGCGACACGTTTACCGTGACGCCGCCGTCGTATCGCTTCGATATCGAGATCGAAGAGGATTTGATCGAAGAAGTCGCGCGCATTCACGGTTTCGAGAAAATTCCGGCGTGTCCGCCGGTCGCGGCCAGCGAGATGCGCGCAACCGACGAAACGCGCCGCTCGCTGCATGGGCTGCGTCACGTGCTGGCCGCCCGCGACTATGCGGAGACGGTCAACTTCAGTTTTGTCGATGCGGACTGGGAGCGTGATTTTGCCGGCAACGACCAGCCGATCGCGGTGCTCAATCCGATCGCAAGTCAGTTGTCCGTCATGCGCTCATCGCTGTTCGGCAGCTTGATAAACGTGCTGCGCCACAATCTGAACCGCCGCGCCGAACGCGTCCGCGTATTCGAGGCGGGACGTGTGTTCCGCGCGAATCCGGCCGTGCAGGCCGACGAGCTGGCGGTGGCCGGGTTCGAGCAGCCGAAGATGATCGGCGCGTTGGCCTACGGTCCTCTGCTCGACGAGCAGTGGGGTGCGCCGGTCCGGCAGGTCGATTTCTTCGACGTGAAGGGCGACGTCGAGGCGCTCTTTCTGCCGGCGACGCCGCGCTTCGTGAAAGCCGAGCATCCGGCGCTGCACCCGGGACGCAGCGCGCGCATCGACATCGACACCCCGTCTGGCGTGCGCCAAGTCGGCTGGATCGGCGAGTTGCATCCGCGCTGGCTGCAAAAATACGATCTGCCGCACGCGCCGATTCTGTTCGAAATCGACGCCCAGTCGCTGGCTGCACGCCCGCTGCCGAGCGTGGGCGAAGTGTCGAAATTTCCGCCGGTTCGGCGCGATATCGCGGTGGTGGTCGAGCAGAGCATCGAGGCGCAGGCACTGCTCGACGAGCTCGCGCAGGCTCGCCGCGAGGAGGTCTGCCGGTACGTCCAGGAGGTCGCGCTTTTTGACCAGTTCAAACCAAAAATCGATGGAAAATCAATCGCTTCCGGTGGTTTGGGCACCCATGAGAAAAGCCTTGCGTTCCGCATTACCTTGCAAGATACTGGCGGGACTCTGACGGACGAAACGGTCGATCAAGCGATCAAAGCGCTGGTGGAGCGTTTGGCTAGAGTCTATGGCGCAAGGTTGCGAGGCTGACCAGCGGGTCGTTTCGCATTCGATCCTTGGCGCCATTTTTTCTTGACACGACTCACATGAACTCGAGTGAATTCGAAGCACTTCTGTCTGCTCAACGCAGCGCAATGATTCGCACTGACTCGGACACACGGGGGGCGGCGGTTCCCGAAACACCGACGCTGACCAAAGCGGAACTGGCCGAACTGTTGTTTGACCTGGTTGGCTTGAACAAACGCGAAGCGAAGGACATGGTGGAAGCGTTTTTCGAGGCGATCCGTGACGCGCTGGAGGGTGGCGAGAGTGTCAAGTTGTCGGGCTTTGGCAACTTCCAGTTGCGCGATAAGCCGCAACGTCCGGGCCGCAACCCTAAGACGGGCGAAGCGATCCCCATCGCCGCGCGCCGTGTGGTCACGTTCCATGCGAGTCAGAAGTTGAAGGCACTGGTCGAAAGCGGTGCCGCGAATCCACTGCCGCGCTGACCAGCGGGCGCACCGGTGGCATAGCGTGCCGCACGGCCTTCAAGGGCTCGCGCGGCGCATTTCCTAGCCTAACGATCAATACGATCAGCGAGTGACGATGGAAAAAGTCACGTTGCCTCCGATTCCGGCGAAGCGGTATTTCACGATTGGCGAAGTCAGCGACTTGTGCGGTGTCAAGCCGCACGTGCTGCGCTACTGGGAACAGGAATTCACGCAGCTCAAGCCGGTCAAGCGCCGCGGGAACCGACGCTACTATCAGCATCACGAAGTGCTGCTGATCCGGCGTATTCGTGAACTGCTGTACGAGCAGGGTTTTACTATCAACGGCGCACGCAACCGGCTCGATGCGCATGGCACGGTGATATCGCAAGCCGCCGTGCCGGACGAAACCGAGAGCGCGGCCGCCGGCACGGACGCGAGCCTGGTGCCGGTGGATGTCGAAGCGCTGCGCAGAGACATCTCACAGGTGATGGAGTTGCTCGGCCGCTGAGGCCGCAGCGGGCGTCACGCCGCGGACGTCATGTGGGTGTCTCGTCGCTCAGGCGTCGCCGTCAGGCACTCCTGACAGTGAAATCAGCGTATCTGCACCATAAGATCCGGTTTCGCCGACCGAAACGACTATTCGGCATGCGTAACATGCTAGCTGACGAACCAATCCGGGAGTCGGCTGGCGCATCTACCCAAGACGCTGGACCTCCCTTCCAGCCGCCTTTGGGAGAAAGTGATGAATTCCATGATCCTAGTCGTTGATCTGCTCTTGCTGATTGGTGCTTTGATCGTGCTCGAGTGGTGAGGTCATCGCTGACCCTCGCTCAGCCGAGCGGATCGGACTGTTCTTCGACGGGATGCTTGCCGCTCAGACGAGGGACACCTTGCGATCGACGGATGTCATCGTCGGCTGAATCGCGTGTCGGTCTTCCCTGATCTCGACGCCCTCAAAGCGGTAGGCGCCTTTGTCCGTCACGGCGATCTGCCACGGCGCGGCATCGCCAAGCAGGTCGCTCAATACTGCCGGATGCAAATTAATCCACAGCGGTTGCCGTCCCGCATGCTCGCGGCGGTGACGGCCGATCGCGTCCCGCAACAGCTCCGATGGCCTGAGAGCAAACTTCATCATTCTTTGCAACTTCCTATAACACCGTTTTTGACCGAATTCAGCGGTGACTCTAGCATGGCCGAGAAAGCACGTTGCACCGCGTCAGGATTTTCTGCGCAAACACCGGCAATGTCCGACGAAGTGTGAGCGGCGTGGCGGAATTCGTCACTGTTTTGGCGTATTCGCTCAAATAAGATGTGGAAAATGCGATGAGCCCGGCTGCTGCATCGCAACGAAACGCGGTGTGGCTGCCTCGGAAGCGGCGGCGTATGGGTCCGGCGCGCTAGGACCGGCTAGTACCCGCAAACGGGAATCAAGCGCCTATAGCGACCGAGCTTGAGGCGTTCTCAGGGCTGCGTTGAGCGACCATTGTCCTGCCGATCGGTCGTTTCGTGCGACGCTTTGGGGAACCATCAGGAGATAGTCTAATGCGTCAAAGAGCGAATGCTTCGACGGGGCAGTCTACGCCTGAACCCAGCTCATGGGTGACGACAACCAAGCTAATGACTAGAAGCTGTCGCCGGTTTTGGATATTTCAACTCGTGCCGGCGTTCCATACCATTGAGGCTGCGCAAAGAGCCGCCGATGCGGTCACTGGGAGACAAAACGTCGCGTCCACCCCGTGGTCCGTCGAGCAGCTCTGATCTGTCCAATTTGCGTCGGCGATGGGCGGCACTGCACTGCGCGACTCGATAGGTGTTCCGCGTCGAAATGCATTCGCTCGGATCTGACGAGCGGTGGCAAGGCTCGCCCCTTTCTCGCTCTCTGGCGTGCTATCGTTCGGCCCTGATTGAGAAGGGCGTCATGGACGTGCAGTTGAATGGACCGGTTTTTTATGACGCGCGTGGGTGCCGTCGCGTACTTGCTTGATCGCCGTCGTGTGTGTTCAGAGAAGATCGTGGCCACGCCGAATGGCAATACTGCATTGGAGTCGCAAGAAATTAAGTTGATCGACCGGTTGGTACTCGACGTTAGAGCGGGCCGGGTTCATAAATTCGAGTTGGCGCGCCCGCGCGCCATGACGATCTTTGTCTCGGACTAGCGCCTGTGGCGTGTGCCGTAAGCGCTCGTGCTTACGGGTAACTCCGCATGGGACATATACCCTACGATTTTTATACTAGGTTACAGAAAAGCGCTCACGAGGCGCGAAAGCCATTTCGCGCGAAGTACGTGCGGCGCGTGCGCGCGCGCATTCAGCATGCTGTGTTGTATCGGGCTGGAGAACACCATCTCAGGAGACACTTGGATGAATGCAAGGCTCAAGCTGTTGCCGCTCGCGATCAGTGCGGTGCTCGCAACCCTGCCATCCGCTCGCGCGGCACAGGATAATGTCGACACGCTTTCGAATTTCAAACAGACGGGCACCGGACCGGCCGAACAGGTACCACAGACGGGTACGCGTGCCGACGCGCTTCGTGAAAACCTGAAGTCGATCAAGCTGCCGCCCGGATTTAGGATCGAACTGTATGCGGTCGTTCCGGATGCGCGCCACATGGCGATTGAGCCCTCCACCGGGGTGGTGTTCGTCGGCACCCGCAAGGCGCGTGTCTGGCAAGTGACCGACCGCACCAAGCGCCGCGTGGCCGACGACGTCGTCGCATTCGCCAGCTCCGTAACATTCAAGGTGCCCAATGGTGTGTGCTTCTCGCCGGATGGCGTGTTGTATGTCGTCGAGCAGAATCGCGTGCTCGCATTCCCTGCCGCACAGTTCTTTGGCGAAGGCGGCCCTGACGTTGCGGCAGCGGTCGTCGTGCCGCAAGGCAAGCTCATCCCCACGCAGTTCGAGAGCTTCAATCATGGTGCGCGCGCCTGTAGGATCGGACCGGACAAAAAGCTCTACATCACCCTTGGCCAGCCATGGAATGTGCCGCCCAAAGACAAGCTGGCCGAACTCGACACTAACGGTTTAGCCGGCATCATCCGGATGGATCAGGACGGAAAGAATCGCATGGTCTATGCGCATGGCGTGCGCAATTCGGTCGGCCTCGATTTCAGTCCGAAAGACAAGAGCCTGTGGTTTACCGACAACCAGGTGGACGGCATGGGCGACGACACCCCGCCGGGCGAGCTCAATCACGCAACCAAGGCTGGCGAGAATTTCGGCTTCCCATGGTATGGGGGCGGAAGGGTGCGCACGGTGGAATACAAGGACACTACACCGCCTGCGGGCTTGATCTTCCCGCAAGTCGAATATGCGGCGCACGCGGCGGACCTCGGCATGTCGTTCTATACCGGCAAGATGTTCCCCGCGAAATACCAGGGCGGCATCTTCGTGGCCGAACACGGCTCATGGAACCGCACCAAGCCGATCGGCGCCCGCATTGCGTTCACGCGGGTCAAGGACGACGGCACCGTCGGCGACACGGAAATCTTCGCGCAAGGATGGCTCACGCCCAATGGCGAATACATGGGCCGCCCGGTCGACGTGGAGCAGTTGCAAGACGGATCGCTGCTTGTTTCGGACGACTACGCCGGGGCGATCTATCGCATCTTATATGGAACGTCGGCAAAATGAGCGCGCCCTGACCGCCACACCCATTAGAACGTCAGAACGGTCTGCAGCGCGATGACTGCCTCATTGCGGACCGGTTCGCCGTTGACGGAGATGCCGCCGGTTGGATGGAAGAAGTATTGAAAGACCGGCTGCACCTGCCACCAAGGCGCGACCTGGCACAGGTAGGTCGCCTCGAT
>Ga0310811_10014317_pt1 | contig 10335 bp, 10 predicted proteins | sample YCmetagenome_FD_207642 | JGI IMG/M metagenome (GOLD analysis project Ga0310811, IMG submission 207642) | Soil microbial communities from experimental microcosm in Duke University, North Carolina, United States - YC | ecosystem: Engineered > Artificial ecosystem > Soil microcosm > Unclassified ... | reverse complement strand
CACGGCTGGCGCTCCTCGACCGTGGCATCGCCTCGGCCAGCGGGCTCTTCTCCGGCGCGATCTTCATCACCGCCGGCGTCTATCAATTCTCCGGGCTCAAGCACGCCTGCCTGCATCAGTGCCAGCACCCGTTCCCGTTCTTCTTTGCCAACTGGAAGACGACGCCGCGCGGCGTGTTCCGCCTTGGCGTGAAGCAAGGGCTTTTCTGCCTCGGCTGCTGCTGGGCGATGATGCTGGTGATGTTCGCCGTCGGTGTCATGAACGTGATCTGGATGGCCGGCCTGGGTATCGTCATGACCATCGAGAAGATCGGCAGCGGCCGCCGCTTCTCGCATGCGGTTGGCGTCGTGCTGATCGTCGCTGGCGTGGCCTTCATCGTGACATCGCTCGCTGCCCATTGGCCGGTGCGCGCGATTTGAGCTAGGAAGGCGAAAAGCCGGGGAGTGACCATTGGCGGAAAGCTGGACGTTGAAAGGCGAGATGGCGCTGTCGTGCAGTTGCACGGTGTTCTGCCCTTGCGTGCTCTCGCTGGGCGAACATCCGCCGACGGAGGATCGCTGCCAGACCTGGGCCGGCATCCGCATCGACGAGGGACATTTCGACAAGGTCGATCTCGCCGGCATCAATGTCGGGCTGATGATGGACCTGCCCGGCATCATGGCGCGCGGCAACTGGACCGCGGCGCTGTTCGTCGACGACAAGGCTCCGATCCAGGCGGTGAAGGGCCTCACGCGCATCTTCACCGGCCGCGTCGGCGGCACTACGCATCTCTTGTCGATTCTGGTCGGCCAGTTCCTCGGCGTGCACCAGGTGCCGATCAGCTATGAGACCGAAGGCGAGACTAGGCGCATCCGCATCGAGAAATATGTCGATGGCGCCATCAGTCCGGTGCGCGGTAAGGAGAACGGCCAGAACGTCGTCATCCGCAATAGCCAGTATTGGATCGGCCCGGACGTCATCGTCGCGAAGTCCGACAAGTCGCGGTTCCGCGGCTTCGGCCGCAACTGGAATCTGGCCGGCCGTTCGGCCGAGATCGTCACGCTCGATTGGGGCAACGCGTAAGTGCCACGCTTCACCGAGATCCGCGCCTTCGCCATTCACGGGCTCACTGCCTGTGGCGCAGCGCTGGCGCTGATGGCGCTGATCTTCGCAACCGGCGGACACTGGGAGGCGATGTTTCTCTGCCTCGGGTTGGCGCTGATCGTCGACGGCATCGACGGCCCCTTGGCGCGCGAATTCCGCGTCGCCGAGGTGCTGCCGCGATGGTCGGGTGATACGCTGGATCTGGTCGTTGATTTCGTCACATACGTGTTCGTGCCGGCTTACGCCATCGCTGCGAGCGGACTCTTGCCCGAAGCTTTGGCGATCGCCTCCGGCGTCATCGTCGTGCTCAGCGGCGCGCTCTATTTCGCCGACCGCGCCATGAAGACCGATGACAATTACTTCCGCGGCTTCCCGGCGCTGTGGAATTTCGCCGCCTTCTATCTCTACATTCTCGAGCCTTCGCCCTGGCTGTCCTTCGCCTTCGTCGTCGTGCTCGCGATCTTGAGCTTCGCGCCGATCAAGTTCGTGCATCCGCTGCGTGTGAAGTACCTGCGTCCGCTCAACATCATCCTGCTCGCCGCCTGGGTCTTGCTGGCATTCGCCGCCATCGTCAACGAACTGTCGCCCGGACCTTACGTCACCTGGCCGCTCGTCATCATCGCGCTCTACTTCTTTGCCGCCGGCCTGTTGCCGCGGCGCGCCTGATCTGATCGATTGCCATCAAAACAAGTCACAGGGAGTTCGAAATGCCGCGACCCGTTCTTCTCATCGCCGGCGGCAGCCGGGGCATTGGCGCAGCGACCGCCCGTTTGGCGGCCGAACAAGGCTACGACGTCGCGGTGAACTACAACAGCAATGCCAACGCGGCAGAGAGCGTGGTCGCGGCGGTGACGGACGCCGGCGGCAAGGCCGTTGCGATCAAGGGGCACATGGGTCTCGAACAGGACATTGAGCGTGTCTTCGACACCGCCGCGCGCGAGCTCGGCCCGCTCACGCATTTTGTGCACTCGGCCGGGATCAACGGACAATATTCGCGGCTCGACGAAGCCACCGCCGACAAGATGCGCGAGGTGCTGGAGGTGGACACCTTGGGCGCGCTTCTGTGCCTGCGCGCCTGCATTCGCCGCATGTCGACCAAGCACGGCGGCAAAGGCGGTTCGGTCGTGATGCTGTCGTCGATGGCCGCGTCGATCGGTGGCGCGAATGAATGCATCTGGTACGCGGCCGCCAAAGGCGGCGTCGATTCCATGGTGATCGGCGCGTCGCGCGAGGTCGCCAAGGAAGGCATGCGTATCAATGCTGTCTCGCCCGGGGTGATCGATACTGACATCCAGCCGCCGGGCCGTGTTGAGCGCGTCACGCCCATGCTGCCAATGGGCCGGGCAGGGAAGGCGGACGAGGTCGCGGAAGCGATCCTGTTCCTGCTCTCGGACGCGGCGTCCTACGTCAACGGCGCTAACTTGCGTGTGTCGGGCGCGCGGTAACGACTCCGTGGCAATGGTCTGACCCTGCTTGCGCTGGGCGTGCCGCTGCCTATGATCGCCGCCGAAATTCCGGATATCGAACCAAACTCATTGAAGGGGTGAAACATGGTTGCGGCAGTGCGCGTTCACAAAGCTGGCGGGCCCGAAGTTCTGACGTATGAAGACGTCGAGATTCCCGCGCCCGGCCAGGGCCAGATTAAGATCGAGCAGTACGCCTGCGGCATCAATTTCATCGATACCTATTTCCGCATGGGCATGTATCCGTCGCCCGTCGGCCTGCCTTTCATCGCCGGCAATGAGAGCGCCGGCGAGGTGATCGCGGTTGGTCCCGGCGTGACCGACCTGAAGATCGGCGACCGTGTCGCTTACGTGGGGCCGCTCGGCGGTTATGCCGCGGAGCGCCTGCTGCCTGCCGACCGCGCGGTGAAGCTGCCCGACAACATCAGCTATGAGCAGGCCGCCGGCATGATGCTCAAGGGCATGACGGCGCAGTACCTCGTCAACCGTACGTTCAAGGTTGGCAAGGGCTCGATCGTACTAATGCATGCGGCCGCTGGCGGCGTCGGCCTCATCCTGTGCCAATGGGCGAACCATCTCGGCGCCACGGTGATCGGCACGGTCGGCTCCAAGGAAAAGGCGGAGCTCGCCAAGGCGAACGGCTGCCATCACACGATCCTCTATCGCGATGAGGACTTCGTCGCGAAGGTGAAGGAGATCACCAGCGGCAAGCTCTGCGATGTCGTCTATGACGGCATCGGCAAGACCACGTTCCCGGCCTCGCTCGACTGCCTGCGTCCGCTCGGCACGTTCGCCAGCTTCGGCAGCGCCTCCGGCCAGATCGAAGCCTTCAACATCAACATCCTCCAGACCAAGGGCTCGCTCTTCGCCACGCGCCCGACGCTCAATCACTACGTGGCCAAGCGCGAGGATCTGGTCGCCTGCGCCAATGACCTGTTCGAGAAGGTCGGCTCCGGTGCGGTAAAGATTCCGATCAACCAGAAATATCCGCTCAAGGACGCCCGAAAGGCCCATGAGGATCTAGAAGGCCGTGACACCACTGGCTCGTCGATCCTTATTCCGTAAGTAATGCAGTCATCCCGGGCGAGCACGAGCGAGACCCGGGACCCAGTGCGCCGCAGCCGATCGGTAAGCTGCGGGGTACTGGGTCCTCGCTTTCGCGGGGACGACACCTGAATGAACGACGCAAATCCAAAACCCTGGGGACGAATTCTCACCCTTGCCCTCGGCGTTGTCGCCTTGCTGGCCGGTCAGGCCGCCGCGCTGGCGGTGCTGACGTCATGGTACGGCGTCGACATTGCACGGTTGCCCGATCTCGCGGCCGATGGCGTAGCGGTCGCGCTGATCATCATCGTCTCGACGCCGGTGCAAGTCGCGCTGCTCTGGGCCTTCGCCAGCCGCGGCGGCAATAATGGCGCGGCTCAACTCGGCTGGGTCTGGCCCAAGCGGAGCGAGGCGATCTTCGCCGTGCTCGCGGCCATCGCCTATATCGTCATCGGCGACGTCACCAGCGCCGTGATGGGGCGCGACCTCGTCACCTCGTTCCAGACCGACATTTATCGCACGGCTGACGACGCGGGCTGGCTGCCGGTGCTCTGGATCGCGGTCGTCATCGTGACGCCCATCGGTGAGGAGACGTTGTTCCGCGGATGGCTCTTCGCCGGCTGGCTGCGCGAGCCGAGGGACACCTGGCCGGTGATCATTGTGACGGCCGGGCTGTTCGCGATCCTGCACGTGCAATACGATTGGTTCGTCATCGCCCAGGTCTTCGTCTTCGGCCTGCTGGTGGGCTGGATTCGCTGGGCGACCGGCTCCGCCATCGTGACCATGCTGATGCATGCCGTCATCAATTTCGAAGGCATGCTGGAAACGATGATCGGCCTTCACCGCTGATTCAAGACGTCACGCGAGCGCTGAGGCTTTGCGTGTTTAGCGGGGAATTACCCCTCTAGTGTAAATCCGACTCGCAAGGTGACTTGGTAATGGCGAACAGCCCCATTTTCGATTTGGCCTCTCGTTTCCACGACTTCGAACCATTTCATATCGCGAATGGTCTTTGATGCGCGGCTTACGGCATTCTGAATGGCATCTTCGACACTTTCTTCGGAAGATCCTACGAGTTCCAAGATCTTATAAACATGATCCTTCATTCCAGTAGTACCTGGCATGGCGAACCTCCGTTGTAATGTCACTCGGGCACTCTAGGCTCATCTCCTCCCACGCAGAGTGTTAATCCGATCGTGAGCCGAGTCCATTCTGTAACGAGCGCTCAGCCACTGCGTTTTGCTACTTCTGCGAGATACCAGCTCCCCCCGCCCGGAATGACAAATGAGAGCTACAGCAGCGCGGCGATGCGGGCGAAGGCCGGATGCTGATGGAGCCCGCCGGGCAAACGGGGAAGGCCGATGACCTCAACGCCCTTGGTGAAGCGCGAAATGCTGGCGACGGTGTCGTCGAGCTCGACAGTATCGCGCTCGCTTTCGCTCACCACGATGCCGGCGATGGTCAGTTTGCGCTGCGCCAGCACGTCGAGCGCCGTGAGTGTGTGGCTGATAGTGCCGAGATAGCCGCCGACCACCAACAGCAGTGGGATGTCGAGCGCTGCCATCCAGTCGAGCACCGTCCGTTTGCCGTCAAGCGGAACCATGATCCCGCCGACGCCCTCGATGAACAGCATGCCGAGGGAGTCGGCGACGGCCTTACGGCTGAAGGCAATCAGCGCGTCGAAATCGACGCTGCGGCCCTCGCGCGCGGCAGCAAGATCGGGCGAGAGCGGTGCGCGGAAGCGCCAGGGCGCAATGGACGCGATCTCGTCCGCCGACACGGCGCGGCCGAGCGCGCGCAACAGCACCGCCGGGTCGCTGGTCTCGACCACGGACGAGTCATAGCCGCTCACTACCGGCTTCAACGCCGACACAGGCTGATGCGACTGACGCAAGTATCGGATCAGCCCGGCGGTGACGAAGGTCTTGCCGGTGTCTGTGCCGGTCGATGTGACGAAATAGGCGCTCATGGTCAGGCCAGTATCTTACTGCGCACCACATCCGCCAGCCGCTCAATCTCCTCGTCCGGATGCAACGCGGTGAAGGTGAGCCGCAGGCGCGCTGTCCGTTCCGGCACGGTCGGCGGTCGGATCGCCGCGGCGAGGAAGCCGGCATCGGCCAGCATTTGCGACGCCGAGACGGCCGCCTCGGCTTCGCCGATCACCACCGGCACAATCGGGCTCTGCGCCTCGGGCAAGCCAAGACGGCGGGTGAAGTCTTTCGCCTTCTTGACCGGTAGCGCGGCATAAGCCGGCTCGCGCTCGATCAGGTCGAGCGCGGCGATGGCCGCCGCGACGGCCGAAGGCGGCAGTCCGGTCGAATAGATCAGCGTGCGCGCCCGGTTGCGTATCAAGTCGATCACCGGCCCCGAAGCGCAGAGATAACCGCCATAGGCGCCGATCGCTTTCGACAGCGTGCCCATCTGCAAAGGCACGGGTATGTGCCGATTGCCCGAGAAGCTTGAACCGCGTCCGCCGCCGACAACGCCGATGCCATGCGCGTCGTCGGTCATCAGCCAAGCGTCGTGCTCTTCGGCAAGCGCCAAGAGGTCATCGAGCGGCGCCAGATCGCCATCCATGGAGAACACGCCGTCGGTCACGATCAGGGCGCGGTCATGCGCGGCGCGATGCTGCGCCAGGAGTTCGCGCGCATGCGTCACGTCGTTGTGGCGGAAGGTCATGACCTTGCCGCGCGAGAGCTGCGCGCCGGCGAAGATGCAGGCATGCGCCAGCTCGTCGAGCAGCACCAGCCCGTCGCGCCCGATCAGCACCGGGATAATACCGGAATTGGCCAGATAACCGGAGCCGAAGACCACTGCGGCCTCCGCCTCCTTGATTCGCGCGAGCCGTGCCTCGAGGTCCGCGTAGAGCGGGTGGTTGCCGGTGATCAGCCGCGAGGCGCCGGAGCCGGCGCCGTAGCGTTCGATCGCTGCGATCGCCGCCTGCTTCACAGCCGGATGCTGGGTCAGATTGAGGTAGTCGTTGCAGGAGAACGACAAGAGGCGCCGGCCGTTGCGCTCGACCCAAATGCCGTCCTCGCGCAGGGTCTCGGTCAGCGCGCGGCGCAGGCCGCGGCCTTCGAGAGCGTCGAGTTTGGCTTGCGCGAAGGCGTCGAGCGAGTGCATCAGGTACCTTTACGTCACCGGCGGGCGAAAGGCCCGTTGCCGGCTCGGGGGAAGCGCCGCATGGCGGAGGATACCAGCAAAAACAAGGCGCCGCCCGGCTGGTACGGGGAAGGGGTCTCGCACATCTGGCTGCCCTATGCCCAGATGAAAACCGCGCGGCCGCCTCTGGCGGTGGCGCGGACGCACGGCACGCGCATCGTCCTCGCCGACGGACGCGAGCTGGTCGACGGCATCGCAAGCTGGTGGACCGCCTGCCACGGCTATAACCAGCCGCACATCCGCGACGCGGTGACGCGGCAGCTCGCGGAGATGCCGCACGTGATGTTCGGCGGCATGGTGCATGAGCAGGCGCTCACCTTGGCGCGACGGCTCACCGCGCTGCTGCCGGGCGATCTCACCCATGTGTTCTTTTCCGACTCGGGTTCGGTCGCGGTCGAGGTCGCCATGAAGATCGCGGTGCAGTACTGGATCAACCGCGGCATGCGCGGGCGCACGCAGTTCGTCGCCTTCAAGGGCGGCTACCATGGCGACACGACCGGCGCCATGGCGGTTTGCGATCCCGATGAAGGCATGCATGCGCTGTTTTCCGGTCTGCTGCCGCAGCATCTCGTCGCCGATCTTCCGGATACCGACGAACACACCGACGAACACGCCACAGCGCTGGAAAAACTGATCGCCGAGCATGCCGACAGCCTCGCCGGCATCATCGTAGAACCGCTGGTGCAGGGCGCGGGCGGCATGCGCTTCCACCATGCCGCCGTGCTCGAGCGCCTGCGCGCACTGGCCGATAAATACGATCTGCTGCTGATGTTCGACGAGATCTTCACCGGCTTCGGCCGCACCGGCACGATGTTCGCCTGCGAGGCGGCCGGCATCACGCCGGATATCATCACGCTGTCGAAGGCGCTCACCGGCGGCACGCTGCCGCTCGCCGCGACGGTCGCCACGGGCAAGGTATTCGACGCCTTCTGGTCGGACGATCCGGCCAAGGCGCTGATGCACGGCCCGACGTTCATGGCCAACGCGCTCGCCTGCGCCGCCGCCAATGCCTCGCTCGACCTGTTCGAGCGCGAACCGCGCCTGGCTCAGGTCGCGGCCATCGCCTCGGCGCTCGAAACGGGGCTGGTGCCATGCCGCGGCCTGCCAGGCGTCAAGGACGTGCGGGTGATGGGCGCCATTGGCGTGGTCGAGATGGCGCATATCGGCCATCTCGACGCACTGCGGGCGCGTTTTATCGAGGAGGGGGTCTTTGTCCGGCCCTTCGGCAACGTGATCTACCTCGCCCCGGCTTTCACCATCGCCGCCGATGACCTAGAAACGCTGATGGGCACGGTCGTCCGAGTCGTCCGCACACTGTGACGACCGCTCATCGGGGAAAACGAACCATGGCGCCTTACACCGGGCCGGTCATCGATACCCATCATCATATCTGGCGGCGCCAAGACGTCTCATGGCTGGCGGACCCGCCGGTCCCGCGCATGTTCGGCGATTATTCCGGCATCCGCCGCGACTACTCGGTGGGACAGTACATGGCCGACGTGATGCCGCAGGGCGTCGTCAAGTCGGTGCACGTCACCGCCAACTGGGGGCTGGACCACGCGCTCGACGAGACGCGCTGGCTGCAGTCTGTCGCCGACGAATCCGGCTTTCCGCATGGCATCGTCGTGCAGGCCGATCTTGCCGCAAAGGACATCGAGCATACGCTGAAGATGCACAAGCACTACCGCAATGTGCGCGGCGTGCGTCACATGCTCTACTGGGACAACGACCCGGTGCGCCAGGCGGTGCCGCGCCCCGATTACTGCAACGCACGCGAATTCCGCCGTGGATTCGCACTGCTCGAAAGGTACAATCTCAGCTTCGAGCTCCAGGTCTATGCGGCGCAGGCGAAGTACGCGGTCAACCTGATCAAGGCCTTCCCCAAGGTGCGCATGATCCTCGTGCACGCCGGCATGCTGACCTCGCGCCGGCCGCAGGCGATCGCCGAATGGCGCGAGGGGCTCAAGGCCATGGCTGCCTTCCCGAACCTGTACGTGAAGCTGTCCGGCCTTGGCATGTACAGCCAAGGCATCGAAGCCGAGCAGGCGCGGCAGGTCGTCAGCGACTGCATCCAGATCTTCGGCATCGACCGCACGATCTACGGCAGCAATTTCCCGCTGGAGCGGCTGCACGCGAGTTACTCGAACTTCTTCGCCCGCTATCGTGCGGCGCTGTCCGATTTCACTGACAAGGAACAGAGCGCGGTGTTCCACGACAACGCGGTGAAATTCTACCGGCTCTAGAATAGGCCGGGCGGCGCCACATCTGCGGCCTCGGATGCAGGGGACTCCGGCCGCGGTGGCCGTACGACCGTGACGCTGCACGGTGCTTCCGCTGCGACCTTCGCCGAGACGCTGCCGAGGAGCTTCCGCATCACCGAGGCTTGGCGCGCGCCGATCAGGATGTGATCGACGCGATTGGCCGTGGCGAAGTCGAGAATGGCCGCGGCCGGGTCGATGGCTTCCAGGACGTGCGCGGTAAAGCGCTGCTCGTCGAGCTTCAAGGGTTGGGCCCAGTGCCGCAAGTCGACCAGCCGGTCGATCTGCTTGTTGTGGCCCTTCTCGTCCAGCGTCGTGTCGAGCGTGATGCGTCCGAGCCGGCGCACGTTCAGGGCGGCGAGGCGCGCCGAGGGAAACGTCGTCAGCATACGCTGAGCCGCCGTACGCAACGCTTCGTTGGTTTGCACAGACTCATCGGTGAGATCGAGAGCCACCGCGATGATCGGCGCCGAGGAAAGCTGCGCCGCTAGCGGAGCCTTCGACCGCGGCCGCGTGATATCGCCGTTGAAGCGCCGGCGCAGCACGGTGCTGAACGGATCGCGCCGCAGACGCTCGGAGCGCGCGGTCAGCTTCACATCATCTGGATGGCTCAGATCGAAGGCCAATTGCGCCGCCGTCGGATAGCGCCAGGCCGGCTCGATCTCAAGACAGCGCAGCACGATCTCCTGCAGCCACAGCGGATAGTCCTTCTTCAACGCGCGCGGCGGCCAAGGATCGCGCCACAGACGCCTTCGCATGCCGCGCAATGTCTCGCTCTCGCCGAAAGGACGTACGCCGGTCGAGAAGAAGTACAACAGGACGCCGAGCGCGAAAATATCGCTGCGCGGATCGTTGCGGATGCCGCGCAACTGCTCCGGCGACATATAGGGCGCGGTGCCGAAGGGCAGGCGGAATTCCTCCTGCATCAAGTCCGGCAACTGGTCGTGATGCGACAGTCCGTAGTCAAGAAGCACCGCGTCGCCGTTCGGGCGGAAGATGATGTTGCTCGGCTTGATGTCGAGATGCACGACATGCTGCCGGTGCAGATCGTCGAGCGCGGTGGCCACCTTGACGCCGATCTCCGCCACCTCGGCGTAGGGCAGGGGGAGTTGCGGCAGCCGCTTCAACAGCGTCGGCGCGTCGATGCGCTCCATCACGATATAAGGCTGCACCGCGAAATCGCCCGCAGCGACGAACTTCGGCACATGCGGGCCGGACAGGCGCGGCAGGATCATCTGCTCCATCTCGAAGCTGACGACAGCGGCCGGGTCGGCGCCTTCGCCGATGCGGGGCACCTTCATCAGCATCGGTATCGTCATGTCCGG
>Ga0310811_10014316_pt1 | contig 10335 bp, 8 predicted proteins | sample YCmetagenome_FD_207642 | JGI IMG/M metagenome (GOLD analysis project Ga0310811, IMG submission 207642) | Soil microbial communities from experimental microcosm in Duke University, North Carolina, United States - YC | ecosystem: Engineered > Artificial ecosystem > Soil microcosm > Unclassified ... | reverse complement strand
GCCGCCGCGGCCTGTTCTGGCGCGCCAAGCTCCCGCAGGCGAGGAGCGACCTCGGCGCCAAACAGGCGGATGTTCTCCTTCGCGTCCTGATGCGACAGGTGGCCGCCTTGGCCGAAGAACAGCAGATGGCCGACGCCGCCCATGCGGGTGTTGAACGCCTTCAACTGGTTGTAGACATCGTCGGGCGTGCCGGCGAAGACGGTGTCGGTGTCCATGAACTGCTCGACCGTCGCGGTGCGATGGTCGATCGGCACACCGTTGCGGTCGGTCACCAGTCGGTGCGCCCGCGGTCCCGCCTTCAGCATCGCCACATTGGCGCCGATCGAGTTGTAGCCTGGCGGGTTGGTGAAGGGTTCAGCCACCACCGGCGCGGTGCGGACGTAGTCGGCGATCTGGTTTGCACGCCGCAGCCCTTCCTCACGCGTATGGCCGACGCCGACGATGGCGGCATAGGCCAGACGGTCGGGGCCGGCCTCCCACCCCAGTTCACGGGCGCGCTTGCGGTAGGCGTCGTACATCGGCTTGGCGAGGCCGCCCGACAGCAGCGTGCCGACCACATGGCCGCGCTCCGCCGCCGCGATTCCGGTGTCGACGCTCATGCCCGTCATCCAAATCGGCGGCGTCGGTTGCTGGATCGGCCTCGGCCAAATGTTCACCGCTCGGTATTGATAGAACTCGCCCTCCCACGAGAAGGGGCCGTCATGCGTCGACAGCGCCTTGATAATCAGGTCGTGCGCCTCCCAATACCGGCGCATCAGGCGGCCAGGGTTGGAGTTGGCGGGATGGATCTCATAGGGCGCGCCCTTGACCAATCCCATCTCGATCCGCCCGCCTGACAGGCAGTCGAGCCAGGCCATTTCTTCGGCGACACGGACAGGGTCCGGGCGGTTGGCGATCGGATTACCCAACGACAGCAGGCGTGCCTTCTTGGTTTCGCGTGCAATCACCGCCAGCGCCATCGGAACCGAGACCGTCATGCAGGTCGCGGTGCTATGGTGCTCGTTCACCATGATGTCGATCCCGGCCTCGTCGCACAGTGCGAATTCGTCCAGATAGCGGTTCAGCAGCGTACCGGCCTGGATCGGGTCGACGTTCTCATTCGGGAAGGTGACGCGCAGGGAGCCGCGTTCGAGCCCCTTCTCCCAGGCCGGGTGATACGCCATTTCGGAGAAGTACCAGGTGCGCATGTGGGCCCCCATATCCGTCTGATTGGTAATGAAAGATTACAACCGCCCTGAAAACGCCCCGACCCGCTCGGCGAACGCGGTGGGCTGCTCCAGGTGCGGGAAATGCCCGGCCAGCGGCAGGGTCTCCAGCGTGGCGCCGGGGATTTCGGCCTTCCATGCCTCGACATAGGACTGCTTGATGATCCCGTCCTGCTCGCCCCAGATGATGTGCGTCGGGATGTCGATCCGGTGCAGCCAGCGTTTGAGCCTGGGATTGTGCATGTATGGCTTCCAGCCGAATACCGCCAGCGCCTCCCGCCCACGGGCGATGCCGGCGAGTTCGGTGTCGGGCAGCTTCGTATGGTCGATCTCACCTTTCGCCGGATCGGCCCAGGCGAGGCTCATGAACGCCGATCGGGCAATTCCGTGCATGTCGACGATGTCGCGATCCAGCACGCCGCCGACCTTGATGCCCAGTGGATCGGCCAGCACAAGGCCGGCGAAGTGCCGTGTGTTGCGCACCGCGATTTCGGCCGCGATCCAGCCGCCGAAGCTGTTGCCGACCAGAAGCGCGTCCCGCAGCCCGAGTTCCGTTGCCAGATCGAGATACAGATAGGCGAGGTCATCCACGCTGCCGATCCAATCCGGCAGCGCAGAGCCGCCAAAACCGGGGTGATGCGGCGCAATGACCCGATGACGCTGGGAAAGCCGGTCGAGCCACGGATCGGCGGGCCGCAGACCCTCGCCCGGGTGCAGGAACAAGAGCGATCGCCCCTGCCCTTTCTCGACGATCTCCAGATCGACGCCTGAGACGGTGATGTGCCGGGTCACGTGTTGTCCTCCCGCTTATTTATACGAGAGTTTACGCCGACAGCGCCGATCGGCAACTCAGCGGGACTTTGGCAACCGGCTGAGGCCGGTAACCAGGAAGCGGCGCAGGGCGAAATAGATCGCGACGGGTGGCAGAGAATAGACCAGGGCGACCGCCATCATGTAGTTCCACGGCGCCTCGTCGCTGTCGAAGAACTGGTCGATGGCAGCGGCCACCGTCATGTTGCGTGTCGAGGTCAGCAGCATGAACTGATAGAGATACTCGTTCCAGGACAGCAGGAAGGCGAAGAGCCCAACGGCCACCAGCGCCGGAGTCATCAGCGGCATGTAGATACGGCAGTAAATCTGCCAGGGCGTGGCGCCGTCGATCTTCGCCGCGTCGTCCAATTCCGCTGGGATCAGCTTACCATACTGGTGCAGGATCAGGATGGCATAGGGCGCGGCAAAGGTGACCTCGACCATCGCCACGCCCCACAGGCTGTCGGACAGACCGTAGACACGCATCAGATGCACCAGCGGGATCATCAGCAGCGCGCTGGGCAGAACATAGGTCAGCAGCGCCGCATCGCCCAACCACATGCCTCGCTTCATGCGGCCGAGTGAGAAACTGGCGAGGGAACCTATGGCGACGGTGGCGAGAAGGGTGGAGAAGCCCAGGATCAGGCTGTTGCCGAACTGGTGCCAAAAATGCGCCAGATACCAATGGCCCTCGGTCCAGATGACGGCGAAACTGTCCCAGTTCCAGTCGTCCGGCCAGATCTGCCCGGTGAACTCGTCGCCGTCGTCACTTAGGGCGATCAGGGCCATGTTGTAGACCGGCAGCAGCGTCCAGATCAGCAGAACGATGCCGATGATCCATGTCGCCCCCCTGGCCGCCACCCTGCCCGCTACCCGGGGTAAGACCCGACGGGACGGTCCGGCCGCGGCGCTCATAGCTGCACCCCGCCGCGGCGGACGCGGCGCATCAGAAGCCACACCAGGGGGACCACGAACGGCAGCGCCGAGAGCATCGCGGCCACCCCCAGGCGTGGGTAGCCGAAATCGTAGGCCATGTGGAAGCCGTAGGTCGCCAGCACGTCCGTCAGGCGCGCCGGCGCCCCGCTGGAGACGAAATAGGCCGTCGGAAAGTCACCGAACGTCCAGACGACCGAGAGCAACGTGCAGATCAGGTAAACATTCGCCAGCAGCGGCGCGGTGACATAGCGCAGGCATTGGGCGGAGGACGCGCCGTCGATCGCCGCGGCCTCATAGATCTCGCGCGGGATCGCCATGCGCGCGCCCAGCAGCACCAACGTCCAGAACGGCAGGAACTTCCAGATATACGCCAGCACGTTGCAGGTCATCGCGATCGGCTGGGAGACCAGGAACAGCGGACCATCCTCACCGGTGACGCTGCGCCAGAGGCTGTCGAGCAGTCCCCATTCGGTCACCAGCATGTAGTGCATCGACAGGAACACGGTCAGCGCCGGCAGCGCCCAGGGCAGCAGGAACACCGCGAGTAACGCCTGTTTCCACCAACGCCGGTCGAAGAAGAAGCCCGACAGCAGGAAGGCCAGCGCCATCTTCACGTTCACACCGACCAGGACAAGGATCAGCGTGTTGGCGAGTGTGGTGACATAGCGCGGGTCGGAGAACAGTCGCGCATACAGCGCCGGGTCGCTGCCCATCCAAAGGCCGAACACCAGCGGATAAACGACGAAACCCGCGAACACCGCAGCGTAGGGCGCGAGGAACACCGTCGCATAGATAGGGTCCGCGCCGATCCATCCCATCGGCCAACGCGGCAGGCCAATACGGGCCCGCCGCGGCAAGGCGATGGCCGGCTGCACAGCCAGGCTCTAGCCCTTCACGCCGCCCATTGTCAGTCCCGCGGCCATGTAGCGCCGGAACCCGTAGTACAGGATCATCGGCGGCAGCGCGTAGATGATCGCCGTCGCCATCATGAAGTTCCAGGGCGATTCATCGCTGTTGAGGAACTGCGCCAGTGCGACCGCGACAGTCATGCTCTGCGGCGTCGACAGAAACAGGAAGTTGTAGAGATACTCGTTCCACGCCAGCAACAGCGCGTAGGTGCCGACAGCCACCAGCGCCGGCGCCATCAGCGGCAGGTAGATCCGGTAGTAGATCTGCCAGGGCGAGGCGCCGTCGATGCGGGCGGACTCATCCAGCTCCATTGGGATCGACTTGCCATACTGGGAGAAGATGAAGATCGCATAGGGCGTGGCGAAGGTCGTCAGCGCCGCGATCACCGACCACAGGTTGTTGCCCAGGCCATAGATCTGGATGATCCGGTAGAACGGGATCGCCAGGAACGAGGCCGGAATGACATAGGTCATCAGCGCCCCGTTGGTCAGCAGCCAACCATGGCGGATCCTCAGCCGCCCAACCGTGAAGCTGGTCAGGGAGCCGATGAACAACGTCATGAACGCGGTCATCAGGCCGACGAAGAAGCTGTTGCCGAACTGGTGCCAGAACTGCGCCAGGTACCAGAAATCCTGTGTCACCACGACGCGGAAACTCTCCAGCGACGCGTTCTCCGGCCAGAGCGAGCCGCTGAAGATGTCGTCGTGGCTGTCGAGTGCGATGACGATCATGTTGTAGATCGGCGTCACCGACCAGACGACCAGGACGACGCCCAGCACAATCGAGGCCGCCTCCACCGTCCAGCGGTTCATGCGGTACCGCAGGCGGGAATGCCGGCGTGGGGCGACCGTCGCACTCATAGCTGACCCTCCGACATCCGCAGCTTCCGCATCAACAGGATCACCAGCGGGATCAGCAGCGGCAGCGCCGACATCACCGCCGCCACGCCCAGCCGCGGCAGTGCCACGGTGAAGGCATAGCGGATGCCCAGCGTCGCCAGCACCTCGGTGGACATCGCCGGGCCGCCGCCGGAGACGAAAAAGGTGGCATTGAAATCGCCCAGCGCGAACACCGTGTCCAGCAGCGTGCAGACGAAATAGAGGTTCGCCATCAGCGGGAACGTCACGTTCCAGAAGCGGCCCAGCCCACTGGCGCCGTCGACCTCGGCGGCCTCATAGAGTTCCTGCGGGACCGCCATGCGGCCGGCCAGCATGATGATTGTCCAGAACGGCAGGTTCTTCCAGATATAGGCGCCGATGTTGCACGCCAGCCCCATCCAGTGGGAGTTCAGGTAGACCGGCCCATCGATGCCGAACAGCATATAGAGGACGTTGTTCAGCATGCCCCACTGGCCGTTCAGGAACCAGTGGATCGAGATATAGGCGGGCAGCGCCGGCGTCGCCCAGGGTAGGATGAAGACAACGAGCAACGCCTTGATCCACCAGCGCTTGCGCATGAAGAATCCGGACAGCAGGAAAGCCAGGGCCATCTTCACGTTCACGCCGATACCGACGTAAAGCAGCGTGTTGACGACGGTCTCTAGGTAGCGCGGGTCGGCGAACAGGTCGGCATACAGCTTCGGGTCGCTGCCGAGCCAAAGCCCGTAACCGATCGGGTAGGCGACGAAAAGCGCGAAGATGGCGGTATAGGGGATGGCGAACGCCAGCGCCCAGGCGTAATCGGTCCCCCAAAGTCCGGCATGCCAAGCCTTGTGTCGCATGGGCCGCACCGCCAGCACCGGGCTGGCGGGTATCGCGCGCTGTGACAGGCTCATGTGACCTCCGTGCTAGCCGTAGGTGACTTTGGCGAAAATCTCCTCCACCCGCTTGAAAGCCTTGTCGATCGCCTCGCTTACCTTCATGCCGCTTCTGATCACGTCGGCATGGGCCCGGCCCCAAAGCTGTTCCGCGTTCGCCTGGCCCCAGGCAGGGGAATAGCCTTCGTACACCGGCATCGTCGGACTGAGTGACGCCTCGGTGACATAGGCAACGCGATGCGGGTCGGACGGGTCGAGCCAGAAGGGATCTTCCTTGACGAGCGAGCCGATGGCCGGCACCCAACGGCCGAGACCGGCCTTCAGGTTTTCGTTCATCACCTTGGGCTGCATGAAATACGTCATGAACTCCTTGGCGACTTCGATGTTTTTTGCACCCTTCGGAATGTAGCCGCCACCGGCGTTGACCTGTGTCGTCATCGGCGAACCGTCGTTCTTCTTGGGCACCGCTTTGGTAACCATGGCGTTGTAGGCCTTCTTGTCCTTGTACATCGCCAGCTCGGTGGACAGCGTGCCGTCGAAGTCCATGACGAAAAGCTTCTCATGGTAACCGTTGTTATCGTCGGCGTCGTTCCAACTCAGCGCCTCGGGCGGCACCACGCCTTCCTTGTAGGCATTCGTCATCCAGGTGCAGGCCTTGATCGCGGCCTCCCGCACCTTCGGGTCATCGGTGTGCAGCTTGCCGTCCGGCGTGACGATGCCCTCGCCACCGTTGGCAATCAGGAAATGCGCGAACAGGTTGTTGCCGTCATTCGGCCCGACGGTGGTGACTTGCAGGCCCAGAGCGTAGATCTTGCGCATGCCTTTGCCGCGCAGGATCTTCTGGGTCGGCTTGAAGTAGTCCCAGAACGCATCCCAGGTGTCCGGGGCGTCGGAGATCTTCAGCCCCGCCTTTTCCACCAGGTCGCCCCAGATATGGAAAGGCGTCGCGCCCTGCTTGATCGGGCACAGGTAATAGCTGCGTTTCTTCTGCGCCTTATTATAGAAGGTCGAGCCCATGCGGGCCGTTTCGGTCAGTTGGTGCTCGTATTTCGAAACGACGTCGCTGACGTCGACCAGCTTATCGTCCCACGCGTTCTGCGGCAGGATCGAGGATGGTGCGTCCATGAACACCAGGTCGGGCACGTCGCCGCTGGTCAGCGCCGAGATGGTCTTCTGGTTCATCGCCATGAACGGCATGATGCTGTAGTCCAGCTTATTGCCGCTTTGCTTTATGTAGTCTTCACAGACCTGACGCATGGCCGCGTCTTCCTGCGGGATGAACCCTTGGTTGAGCCAGCATACTGCGGTCTTCGCCTGGGCGTTGGCGATGTATGGCATCGCCAGAGCGCCCGTTATTGCTGCTAACGAAGACTGAATCACCCTGCGTCGGCGTATGGTTCCCATAGCCGTTTCTCCCTGACAGGCCGAGCGTTTTCACTCGTGCTTTATGTGTAAGCCTCGCAGAGTGAGGCTGCTTCAATCCGTACATCTCCGTCAAATCTTTTTTTGTTGGGCGTTCGCAGACGACTTGGGGGGCAGTTTTTGACCAGGTGTTCAAGGCGCCCTTTGCGACTATAGAATTTATCCCGAAATAATAGCGTGTTACGACCTGTCCTTGCGCATCCCTTGTTGCAAACCGTTTCGATGTGACGCAGTTCTTGACGCTTTTGCGAACAAGCTGATACGTATCAGTAGCTATATTGCTCGGGGAATGAAGATGCCGGACGCACCTTCAACGGTTAATGTCGTGTCCGAAGGACCGGCACTCAACAAAATCGAATGGGTCGTGCGGACGCTGGGCGTCACCATCGGCGACCATGCGGCCCCTAAAGATGGCACCACCGCGGGCGCCAGCATCACGGCCCTGCAGAAAAGCCGCCTGGTCTGGGAAAGCACGCGCAAGGCCATCCAGACCCAACTCAAGGAGCTTGAGGGCGCAGTGCTCAACGCTGTTCGTAAACATAACGAGGATGAGTCCGCCGAGGACGAGTACGAAGAGGGCGAGGTCACCCAAAGCATCCCGAAGCTGCATATGCTGCTCGACAAATACGACACGCGGCTGACCGACAAGCTGGATGAGGCGCTGAACGCCGGCCCCGACCAGCGGCCCGCGCTGCAACAGCAGGCGGCCGGGATCATCAAGGAATATCGGACCATCCTCGCCGGCGACACCAACCTGGCCATGGTCGACTCAAGCGGCCTCCTGCCCGCAGCCATCAAGCCGATCGTGGAGAAGACCCTCTCCGTCCTGGCCACACAGCTCTGACCGGCGCAGCGCCGTCTCATTCAGGGATTTCACCATGTCGCTTACCCCCATCCAACGCGATCTCGTGGAAACCCTGCTCGGCGTGAAACCGCGCAGGAAGGGTCTGCATTTCGCCACCTCCGACGAAAAGCGGGACAAGAAAATCGGCAACGCGCTCGACGATTATGAGCGGCGCGAGGCCAAGGTGCTGGAAGCGGTCAAGGAGCTGGAGGCGATCCCGGCCACCGGCCAGATCGTCGTCGACCTGGAGCAGCGCATCTCCCTGATCCGCCGCTCGGTGCTGGACACCGGGCGCGACGTGGCGCCGAAAGTGATCGAGAAGGCCTACGACGATCTGGAGGCGATCAAGGAGGAAGCGCGCGCGGCCGCCAAGCTGGCCGGCGCCAACAAGGAGTTCTATGGCCGTCTCGCGACCGCCGACCGCGATCAAAATGCGTTGGAGAACCACGAGCATCACGGCTTCATCGCCGACCGGATCAGCACGGTGGACGGTCTGCTGCAGCAGGCTCGCGATGCGGCCAAAGACGGCGATTTCGGCACGGCGAATACGCACCTTGTCGCCGCCGGAGAGACAAGCCGCTCCGCCAAGGTGGCGGTGGACCAGTACACGCGGGACCTGAACGCCTTCAACCTCCGCGCGACCGCCCTGGCTGATGGCGACCTGAATACCGTGGAGACGCACGAGCACACCGGTTTCGTCGCCGACCGGATCGGCCCGATCAAAGCGCTGCTCCAGGAAGCCCGCGATGCGGCAAAGGACGGCGATTTCGTCACTGCCGGCCAGAAACTGACCACAGCAGAGCAGGACAGCAAAAACGCGAAGGACGCGGCTGACCAGTACGGCCGCGACCTGGAGGCTTTCAACACCAAGGCCGACGAGACCACGAACACGCTGGCGGATCTCGAGAAGCACCCGAAGAAAGATGATGCCAGCGCCGAGATTGGAGACGGCAACAGCAAGATCACGGACGCTCGCCTGGAAGCCATTGCCGGCCGCTTTCCGGCTGCCGACCAGCTTCTGGAAGAGGCAAAACAGAAGCATATCGACGGCAAGGCGAAAGCCGATACGGCGTTCATCGCCGATATCGACGCCGCCGCCGTAGATCTCGATACCGTTCGGAACAACGATGATCCGGCCGTAGTCAAGGCGATGGCGACGACGGTCGGTGAGATCGATGTCATCCTGCAGACTGCGCGGAACCAGGTCGATGCCGAGATCGAGAAAGCCGATGCGTCGCTGAAGCAGGCCATCCAGCGAATCGCGGCGGCGAAGGGCATCCGCGATAAGGTCGTCGTCGACCTGAAGCAGGTGCGTGACGACGCGACCGAGGCGGACAAGAGACTGGCCGCGCTCAACGCGCATCCGCAGAAACTTCACGTCAAAACCGAGATCGACACCGCAACGTCCAAGCTGGCCGAAGTCCGGTCCAAGGCCGACAACGGTGAGGTCGATTTGGCCATGATCCTGTATCAGGAGGTCGATCGGAACTGCACGACGGCGCTGGATTGCGCCACCAAATACGCCGCGTTCCTGGTGACCTATGCCGCCGCGACCCGCATCTGCAATGGCGCGAAGCGTATCTACACAACCTCCCCAACGCTCACGACAGCCCTCGGCAAGCTGACACTGGCCAAAACCAAGGCCAACACCGACCGCAAGTATGACGAGGCGAAGACTGACGTTGAAAATGCCATGTTGCCGGTCAAAGGCAGGCAGACAGGTCAATACAAGACAGATTCGACGTCGGATTACACGGCCGACATCAATGAACTCACCACCAAGGCAGCCGGCCTCGTCCCCGCCAAGAAGGGCAAACCGAAAACCGAGGCCGATGCCTCCGCGCTCGATAACCTTGATCCGGATCCGGGATCGGTCGTCGCCAAAAGCCTCGAAGCGATCAATGCCCTGAAAGCACAAATCGAAGCCGACGCCGAGGCCGGGCGTTTCGACGAAATGCAGGCCAATCAGAGCATGCTCAGCTCCATGATCACTGCAGCGAAAAAGCTGGTCGCCCGGCGGGAACTCTACAACACCGAGCGGGAGCAGACGCTGACGGCGATCCAGGGCCTGAAGACCCATAAATCCCTGCTCGGGCACATGATGTCGCTGAACAACCTGGTCGTGCGCGCCGACAAGCTGGCGACCAGCAAAGACATGCGGTTCGAGGATGCCCGCAAGGAACTCGCGGAAATCCGCAAGACCTGTGAAATGCTCGACAAGGTTGGCAAGGCCGCAGACACCTACCTGGCGGAACGGGCCGAGGCGGATACGGCATTGGAAGAACTGGAAAAGGTGGCATAGATGCTTGAAGAGCAGATCGGTCGTGCCAAAGGACTGCTCGACCAGGCAACCAAGGCAACCGGCATCGTCAACGCGCGGGCGATGGTGAAGGCCGGGGCGGGGATGGAAGACATCAACGCCCAGGGGCAGAACTGGGATGCCGCCATCGTCC
>Ga0310811_10014313_pt1 | contig 10337 bp, 8 predicted proteins | sample YCmetagenome_FD_207642 | JGI IMG/M metagenome (GOLD analysis project Ga0310811, IMG submission 207642) | Soil microbial communities from experimental microcosm in Duke University, North Carolina, United States - YC | ecosystem: Engineered > Artificial ecosystem > Soil microcosm > Unclassified ... | reverse complement strand
GACCGAGCGCCGCGAGGTGCCATCGCGGATCACGAGCGCGACGTTGTCGCCTTGGACGGGCGCCTCACGGTGCGGGGAGTACGGCGCGGGCTTGCCCGGCACGGCGAGCGCCCGCCAGAGGACACCGCCCGCCCCATCGACCGCAAACTCGGACCCATCGGGCGTCATGGAGTGCCGGTCGATGCCGCAATAGTGCTGGAGCACGGCGAAGATCGGGTTGCCGCGCGTCAGGTCTGCGCCGGCGGCGTCCGTGCACCATACGGGCAGCGGACGGTTGGATTCGCGCAGCATGAATAGACCGGTCGTGTGATCGACCTGCCCATCGACCAGCACGATGGCGCTCACGGCAGTGTCGCGCGGCGCACGTGCCGGCTGCAGGTCGGGATACGCGGCGAGCTGCCCGAGGATATCGGGCGACGCATTGACGAGTACCCAGGAGTCTTTCGCATCGCCACGCACGGCGATCGATGACTGCGTGCGGCGCAACGCTCGCAGCCTGCCGGCGCGCACACCTGCGCAGTTACGGCAATTGCAGTTCCACTGGGGGAAACCGCCGCCTGCGGCCGACCCGAGGACACGGATCTTCACGGCTTCATCGGGCAGGGGTCAGCGCCCGCTCCCGGTGCGCGTGCGGAGCCCGGCGGCCAGGCTCCTCGCCTATTGTCTCTGAATTACTCTTCGCTCAGCGGTTCGCAATGTACATCGTGATTTCCATTCCGAACCGAAAATCAATGGCTTGTGGTGTTTCCCAGCGCATAGTCTATGTTCCTTTGTTGGATCGGGGTTGAATCGAGCGGTCGATGTGTATGCTTTACCTGGCGGGCGTGAGCGCGAAAGCAGAGGATCATGAAAGCGGCCTCATGATTTTCATGAGCACACCCGGCGCACCCGGCGCGAGCCGTCCAAGCCCCCGATGAAGCTACGCACCCGGCTCTACCTGGTGCTGACGGGGGTCACCGCGGTCTTCGTGGCCGTACTCATTGCGGATGAGGTCCGTGACGCCCGCTCCTCGGTGAGGGAGGAGATCGAGGCGGCCAATCGCGTGGCCGCTCACGTGCTGGAAAGTCTGATCGTCACCTATGCCGCGAGCGGCGGCACGCCGGCCGTGCAAACGATGCTCGAGCAGCTCGGGCACATACGTGCCAACGATCTCACCCTGCGCGATGCCTCCGGCAAGCTCCTGTATCGCTCTCCCCCTGCCGTGTACAAGGCGGGGCGTGAGGCGCCGGCGTGGTTCATTCACCTGCTGGCACCGACTCCGGCGCGGCAGGTGTTCACACTGGGTGATGGCGCGCAGGTGGTAATCACCGCACAGCCCTCGCGCGCCATACTTGATGCCTGGGACGATTTCGCCCGGCTGCTCGCCATCGCCGCTACCATGATCGCAGTGCTCGGCGGAGTGGCCTTCTGGCTGGTGAATCGTGCGCTCGCGCCCTTTCCGGTGATCGCGGATGGGCTCGAGCGTCTGCAGCGCGGCGAGCTCGGCTTCCGGCTTCCGCCGCTGCACGGCTACGAGGCGCAGGCAATCGGTGCGGCCTTCAATCGCATGGCGCAGGCGCTGGAGGACAAAGTGCGCGCCGAGCGCGAGGCACACGAGGCGCGCACGCGGCTCGAAGAGGGCCGGGAGCTCGCGCAACTGGTGGAGCAGAGTGTGGAGGAGGAGCGGCATCTGATCGCGCACGAGCTGCACGATGAGTTCGGTCAGTCGGTCACGGCGATACGCAGCCTCGCCATGGCGATCGCGACCCAGTCCGGCGAGCCGGGCATGAGCGAGACCGCACGGCTGATCTCCGATGAGGCAGCACGTTTGTACGACGCCATGCACGGTCTCATCCCGCGCCTCGCTCCGCCCTCGCTCGATACGCTTGGATTGGCGGAGTCGCTCGAAACCCTGGTGCGCGACTGGCAGCAGCGCCACCCTGCGCCGCGCCTCGCGCTGCGGCATCAGGTGCCCTCCGACCTCGGCACCAGTGTGACGCTCGCGGCCTACCGCGTGGTGCAGGAGGGTCTGGTAAACGCCGTGCGTCACGCGCACGCGCAACAGGTGGCGATAGAGGTCGGGGTCGCGGACGATCGCATGATCGTCTCGGTGAGCGACGATGGCGTCGGTCTGCCGCAGAACTGGTCGCGGCCCGGTCATTTCGGCCTGCGCGGCCTCAGCGAGCGCGTGCAGCGTCTGGGTGGAACTCTGCAGGTGGGCAACTGCGAGCCTCGCGGAGCCCGCCTGCGGGCGGAAATTCCCCTGGCAGCGCGCGCATGATTCGCGTGCTGCTGGTCGACGATCACGCCGTGGTGCGCACCGGCTTTCGGCTGCTGCTACAGGCACATCCCGAAATCACCGTCGTGGGTGAGGCGGACTCCGGCGAGCTCGCCTACCAGCGCTATCTCGAGCTGACACCGGATGTCGTGGTCATGGATCTCGCCATGCCCGGCATGGGCGGGCTCGCCGCACTGCGGCGCATCCGCGCGCACCATCCGCAGGCGCGCGTGCTCACGCTGTCCGCGCACGACGACCCGCTGCACGCGCAGCGTGCACTGCGTGAGGGGGCGCGCGGGTTTCTCTCCAAACGCAGTGCACCCGAAGCGCTGCTCGAGGCCATCACCGCGGTGGCGGCAGGGCAGCGCTATCTCGATGTCAGCCTGGCGCAAAAGCTCGCGCTCGCAGAAGTGGAGCATGCCGGTAAATCTGCGGTCGAGCAGCTTTCGGAGCGCGAGTTTGAGGTTTTCGTGCGCCTCGCCGGCGGCTCGAGCGTGCAGCGCATCGCCGAGGACCTGAAGCTATCGGCCTCGACGGTCGGCACGCACCTGTACAACATCAAACAGAAGCTCGGCGTCTCGAACCAGGCCGAGCTGACACTGATCGCAATCCGCCTGGGTCTGATCGAGGCGTAAATGCCCGTTGACAGCCGTCGGCAGCGGCGCGCGCCGCGCGCTCTGCTGCGCGTGTCTCAGCGCTCGCTCTGCTCCCGGCTCACCGCCACGCGGCGCGTGAGGCGCTCGAGCGAGCGGCGCGCGGCAGCCTTGGCGATGTGCTTGCACCACAGCGGATCGCGGTGGCCGTTCTGGCGGCGAAATTTCTCGCAGTCGCACGTCCACAGGATGCGGTCATCCTGCGTCCGCAATACCTGTACCGTCCGGCTGGTGAAACTGTAGGTCCCTATGACTTCGTTCGGCACCGTGCGGCGCCGCCGGAAGCGAATGGCCATGGGGGGAGCCTAGCGCAGCTCGGCTGTGGATTGCTTGTGGATTACTTGTGTACAGCGCCGCTTCGGAGCCAAGAGCGACGCGGCGCCGGGTGGGTACGCAGCCCGCGGCTTCAGGGGGAGGAGATGATCTTGGCCTTGATCGCCTCATACTCGGCATCGGTGATCAGCCGCGCATCCAGCATCTGCTTCGCCTCCTGCAGGCGGCGCACCGCATCGCTCGCCCCGTTGGCGCCGAGTGCGGCGGGCGCCGAGCTCACCTGGATGCCGCCCGAGCGTGCACGCAGCTCTTCCAGCTCGCGCACCCGGCGCTTCTCGCGCCACGCCTGATCCTGGCCCTGACAGATGCGATATACGGCCTGCGCCTGAGTGCGCTGCAAGCCACGGAACTGTACCTGCTGCGAGCCGCTGCTTCCGAGGGAAGCCAGGTCCGTCGCCTTGCCGGCGCGCAGGGCAAGGTCGGCGCTCAGCATACCGACGTGCAGCGTGACCTCCTCGAGATCCTGCCAGCGCACGGTGGTGACGTCGAAGCCGCCGAGGAGCTTGCGGGCGAGCACGATGAGGCGCCCGCTGGTCGCGGCGATCAGCAGTCTGCGGTGCAGCAAGGCGAACAAGCGTATCTGGATGGCGTAGGCTTCGACGGTCTCACCGGGAATCAACACCGTGCGCAGCTGCGCGAGCGCGCGCGCGAGTCCCGCCTCATCCATTGCCGCTGTATCGTTCATGTCGATGCTTCGCTGTCGGTGCGCTGCAGCTGGTCACTGCTTGTTGACGATCTCGGCGCGGAACTCACGCAGCTTTGTCTTGATGATGCGCGCATTCTGCGGACCCATGCGGATCAGCAGCTTCTGTCCCGCCGGGCGGTTCTCGAGATTCGGGTCGGCGTACTCCCAGAACACTTTCGGCTGCAGCACCGCGATCGGCGCCGGCACCTCCGGCGTCTGCAACAGCTGATCGATCACTTGCACCAGACGGTCGTTGAAATATTTTCCAGGGTAACCGAGATCCTCGTACGCCCGTTGAAACAACGGGTACAACCGCTCATAGACCACCGCGAGCGCCTTGACGTCGGTCGCCTGCACCACCTTCGCGAGCGGCGCGTAGCGCTCGAAGTTCGCCTCGCCGAGGGTACTCATGTCCGCGCGCGAGGCGACCACCGTCTCCCCCGCGGTCGGCTTCACCGGGCGCAGCTCCACGGCGACCTTGCGCCGCGCCAGGTTGTCCACTGTCACCACGATGTGGCGCACGATGTTCTGCGGTACCAGAAACTGCTCGATCGGAGTGCGGCCGAACACGCCGACCAGCGAATCGCGCACCACCGGATCGCTGTCGTTGAGCGGCGGCAGCGCTGCAGAGCCCGCGCCCTCTCCTGGAATGGGATGCGAGATGGAGGGCGCTTCGCTCGTCGCCGGCTGCGGCGCGGCGGCATGAATGGGCGGTGCTTCGGCTGCGGGATGCGCTCGACCCGAGTACCAGTACCAGCCGCCGGCGGCTATTGCCGCGGCAACGACGGCGCCGACCAGCCACATGAGCTTGCGGCGCGACGCATCCTCCAGATCCTGATCCCACATTGCGCGGTCCCCTCCACGCAGGGCCGAAGCGCCGACTCTACTCTCCTTTCGCCGCGCACGCGCCGCTGCAGGGAACATCCATACAGGGCGCCGCGCAGCCTGCGCTGTATGCCGTGTGAATTCATCGCCGGCCGACTCCTCGCAGCGCTCACACTGTGATTCAATCGCCTCATGCCCGGGAAGTTCCACCCCGCGGTCGCCAACTGGTTCGACCGTGCCTTCGATGCGCCCACTCCGGCGCAGCGCGCGGCCTGGCCGGAGATCGCCGCGCAGCGCCACGTGCTCATCGCGGCTCCCACCGGCTCCGGCAAGACGCTCGCCGCCTTTCTGGCGGTGATCGATGAGCTGGTGCACGAGGGCGTCGCCGACGGCGCGTTGCCCGATGAGACGCGCGTCGTCTACGTTTCGCCGCTCAAGGCGCTCTCCAATGACATTCAGCGCAACCTCGAGTCGCCCCTGACGGGAATACGCGATGAGCTCGCCGCCCTCGCTCTGCCGGCGGTCGACATCCGCACGTTCGTGCGCACCGGCGACACTCCGCAGCGCGAGCGCGCCGCGAGTGCGCGCCGGCCGCCACACATCGTCGTGACGACGCCCGAGTCGCTGTACATCCTCATGGGCTCGGAGTCGGGCCGGCGCATGCTCGCGAGCACGCGCACGGTGATCGTGGATGAGATTCACGCCATGGTCGCTTCCAAGCGCGGCGCCCACCTGGCCATCACCCTCGAGCGGCTCGAGGCGCTCACCGGGCGAAGGCTCACACGCATCGGACTATCCGCCACGCAGAAACCGATCGCCGAGGTGGCACGGTTTCTCGTCGGCAGCGGCAATCTGCGCGCCGACGGCAGCGCGAACTGCACCATCATCGACACCGGGCACGTGCGCGCGCGCGATCTGCAGCTCGAGATCCCGCCGGCGCCGCTCGAGGCGGTGATGTCGGGCGAGGTATGGACACAGATCTACGATCGCCTGGCGGAGCTGGTGGCCGAGCACCGCACCACGCTGGTGTTCGTCAACACGCGCCGTCAGGCCGAGCGTGTCGCACGGCACCTCACCGAGCGGTTGCCCGCGGGGCAAGTCACCGCGCATCACGGCAGCATGGCGAAAGAGTCGCGGCTCGATGCCGAGGCGCGCCTCAAGCGCGGCGAGCTGCGCGCGCTGGTGGCGACCGCCTCCCTCGAGCTCGGCATCGACATCGGCGAGGTCGACCTCGTGTGCCAGCTGGGCTCGCCGCGCTCGATCGCCGCTTTCCTGCAGCGCGTCGGCCGCTCGGGTCATACCGTCGGCGGCACCCCCAAGGGGCGGCTGTTTCCGCTCTCGCGCGATGACCTGGTCGAATGCACGGCGCTGCTGCTGGCAGTGCGCCGCGCGGAGCTCGATCGACTGAGCCTGCCCGCCAAGCCTCTCGATGTGCTCGCGCAGCAGATCGTCGCAGAGGTTGCGGCACGCGAGTGGCAGAGCGCTGCACTCTATGAGCTGCTGCGGCGCGCCTGGCCTTATCAGGAGCTCACGCGCGCGGAGTTCGACGAGTTGGTGCACATGCTGGCCGAGGGTTACTCCACGCGGCGCGGTCGCCACGGCGCGCTCATCCATCACGACGCCGTCAACGAGCGGCTCAAGGGCCGGCGCGGCGCGCGGCTCACCGCCATTACCTCCGGCGGCACCATTCCCGATACGGCCGATTATCAGGTGATCCTCGAGCCGCAGGCGCAGTTCGTCGGTACGGTGAACGAGGACTTCGCGGTCGAGAGCCTGCAGGGCGACATCTTCCAGCTCGGCAACGTCTCTTACCGCATTCTGCGCGTCGAGCAGGGCCGCATTCGTGTGGAGGACGCTCGCGGCGAGCCGCCCTCCATCCCCTTCTGGCTCGGCGAGGCTCCGGGGCGGAGTGATGAGCTCTCCGCGAGCGTGTCGCGCCTGCGCGGCGACCTCGAGACGCAACTCGATGCGGGCATCGAGGCCGCGAGCGCGTGGCTCGCGAGCGAGGCAGCCATTGCGGCCCCCGCCGCCGTGCAGCTCGTCACTTATCTCGCCGCGGCGCGCGCGGCTCTGGGTGCGGTGCCGACGCAGCAGACCATCGTGTTCGAGCGCTTCTTCGATGAGGCCGGCGGGATGCAGCTCATCATCCACTCGCCCTTCGGCAGCCGCATCAATCGGGCCTGGGGACTGTCGCTGCGCAAGCGCTTCTGCCGCTCCTTCAATTTCGAGCTGCAGGCGGCCGCGACCGAGGACACGATCGTGCTGTCGCTCACCACCGCGCACAGCTTCGAGCTTGCCGAGGTCGCACGCTACCTGCACTCCAACAGCGTGCGGGCACTGCTGGTGCAGGCGCTGTGTGCGGCGCCGATGTTTCCGGTGCGCTGGCGCTGGACGGCAACGATCGCACTTGCGTTGCCTCGCTTTCGCGGTGGCAAGAAGGTACCGGCGCCGCTGGCGCGCATGGCCGCCGAGGATCTGCTCGCCGCCATCTTCCCCGACCAGGTCGCATGTGCCGAGAACCTTCCGGGAGAGATCGAGATTCCGGAGCATCCGCTCGTGCGCCAGGCGATGCGCGATTGCCTCGAGGACGCCATGGACGCCGCCGGGCTCGAGCGGCTGTTGCGCGCGCTCGAATCCGGCAGCATCCGCGTCATCGCGCGCGATCTCACCGAGCCCTCGCCGCTTGCGCTGGAGGTGCTGGCGGCGCGTCCCTACGCCTACCTCGATGATGCGCCGCTCGAGGAGCGCCGCACGCAGGCGGTAATGAGCCGGCGCTGGCTCGATCCGCAGAGCGCCGCCGACATCGGCCAGCTCGATGCTGATGCCATCCGTCGCGTCCGTGAGGAAGCGTGGCCGGATGCCACCAACGCGGATGAGCTGCACGACGCGCTGCTGTGGCTCACCTGTCTCACTGCGGCCGAGGGGACTGCGGGGGCCGGATGGCCTGCACTGCTCACCGAGCTCGCGGCACAGCGGCGCATCACGCTGCTCGATGCCGGCCAGGTGCAGCTGTGGGTGACGGCCGAGCGGCTGCCGCTCTTCCAGGCGCTCTACCCCGGGGTAGGCGCAGAGCCCGCGGTGGCGACCCCGGCCGCACACCGCCGGGAATGGAATGCCGAGAGCGCGCTCATCGAGATCGTGCGCGGACGTCTCGAGGGCTCAGGGCCAATCACGGCTGCAGCGATCGCGGCAGTGCTCGGCCTCCCCTCGGTGCGCGTCGATGCAGCCCTCAGCGCGCTGCAGGCCGAGGGCTTCGCCATGCGCGGCGCATTCACCCCGCCGGGGAGCATTCCCAACGAGTGGTGCGAACGGCGGCTGTTGGCGCGTATCCACCGTTACACCGTAAAGCGCCTGCGCGCCGAGATCGAGCCCATCGCGGCACGCGATTTCCTGCGCTTCCTCTTCGAGTGGCAACGGGTCACTCCGGGCGGACGCATGGAGGGACCGGATGCGGTCGGCGCCATGCTCGCGCAGCTCGAGGGGTTCGAGGCGCCGGCGAGCGCGTGGGAGACGGAGATATTGCCGGGCCGCATCAGTGAGTACGAGCCCACCTGGCTCGATGAGCAGTGTCTAGCGGGACGTTTCCTGTGGACACGGCTGTCCTCGCGGCGCAGCGATCCGGAGCGCGGGGCCGCGCCGGTGCGCGCGACGCCCATCGTGCTGCTCGCGCGGCGTAACCTGCGCCTGTGGTCTACGTTGACGGGCGCCAACGAGGCGGCGCACCTCTCGGCAAGTGCGCAGCGGGTTGCCGCTTTTCTCGGCACGCACGGTGCATCCTTCTTCGATGAGATCGCCTCCGGCAGCGCGTTGCTTCCCTCCCAGGCGGAGGAGGCGCTGGCAGAGCTGGTTGCGCTCGGCCTGGTGAATTCCGACAGCTTCGCCGGCCTGCGTGCACTCCTCGTGCCACAGGAGCGCCGCCGGCCCGCTATGGGCGGACGCCGCCGCCGGCGCCTCGCACTCTTCGGCATGGATGCCGCCGGACGCTGGTCGCGCATCGTGCCGCACACGGCTGCCGATGAGGCGAGCGTCATCGATGCGACCTCCGCCGCACGCGCGCTCGCCGATGAGACCGTCGAGCACGTGGTGCGTACGCTGCTGCGCCGCTGGGGAGTGCTGTTCTGGCGGCTGCTGGCGCGCGAGGCGTCATGGCTCCCGCCGTGGCGCGATCTGCTGATGTGCTGCCGCCGCCTCGAGGCGCGCGGCGAGATCCGCGGCGGACGCTTCGTAGCCGGCTTCAGTGGCGAGCAGTACGCGGCCCCGGAAGCAATTGCGCTGCTGCGCGAGGCGCGTCGGCGGCCGCAGCAAGGGGACTACGTCTCGCTCTCTGGCGCCGACCCGTTGAACCTCGTCGGCATTCTCACGCCGGGGGCGCGCCTGCCCTCACTCAGCGGCAATCGCCTGCTTTATCGGGACGGCGTGCCGGTAGCGCTGCTCGCGGGGGGCGAAGTCAGCTTCCTCATCGAGCTGCCGCCTCAGCAGCAGTGGGAAGCGCGCAACCTGCTGCTGCGGCGCCACGTGCCCGCGGTGCTCGAGGATCTCGCCTGACCGCGACCTCTCGATATTGAGCGCATGATAAAGAGCGGCGCCCTTGCGGGCGCCGCCTGTGAGCAAACCCGTCTCGAGACGGAGGTCAGGAACGCCGGCGCCGCGTGAGCGCGAGGCCGACGAGCCCGAGGCCGAAGAGCGAGAAGCTCGCCGGCTCCGGCACTCCCTCAACGCGCTGCGCAAAGTCGTTGGTGATCGAATTCAGCTGCGACCTGGAAGGTTGGGTGGCAGTGAGCGTTACCGTCTCAATGGTGTCACCCGGGGGCGTCAGCACTGCTAACGTATCGCCGTTCGTCGCCGTGAGGAGATGACTCCCGGAGTTGTTACCCGTGAAGCTATCGGTGGTCGTCACCGCAGGGATCAAGGTGGAAACATCGATCCCGAGCGTGTGTTCGACAATGCTCGAGCCTGGGGGGGCCGTAGAGGCCACGGTGACCGTGTACTCGAACGTATTGGTGCCAACCGGGTAGAGGTGCCCGTCCCGGCTGAACGTCACCACAACATCGCCCGTGGTGGGATTGATACTGAACAGGGCGTGCGTCGCGAGATTCGTCGTAAAAGCAAAATCACTGAAAATCTTGTCGCCCATCGTGCAGGTGAAGCCCGACGCCGCCAGGACAGTCAGCGGATCATCGGCAGGGCAAGCTGCCGCACTCGCCTGACCGCTCGCGATCAAGAGCGTGGTGGCGATACCGCCCAGCCCGATGCTGACCGTTTTCAACCTCGATGCGTTCATGAGCTCACTCCTTCCATTCCCTGCCGCCCATATCCTTATCGCCGGCTGCAACGCGCCTCTGTCAATGGCGCGCGTCCACAAGTGCGATCTCAGACCGGTAGCGCACCCGCAGCAATTATCCCCTATTTCGGGAATCGGTGCCTCTGCCGGTATTTCTTACGGTCGACTTGTCAGATCTACCGACTGCCACGGCCCAGCTGGAGCTCAACGGCGCAGCTCATGCCTCAGCTCTTCTTGTGCTCGTCCTGCCATTTCTTCACCGCGGCCATGGTGTTATCCACGTGCTTGTCCGGGCTCATCGCG
>Ga0310811_10014311_pt1 | contig 10337 bp, 8 predicted proteins | sample YCmetagenome_FD_207642 | JGI IMG/M metagenome (GOLD analysis project Ga0310811, IMG submission 207642) | Soil microbial communities from experimental microcosm in Duke University, North Carolina, United States - YC | ecosystem: Engineered > Artificial ecosystem > Soil microcosm > Unclassified ... | reverse complement strand
CCCGGCGGCGTCGTCATGGCGAACACCTGGCAAGGCGATTTCCCGTGGCGCAGCACGAAGCCCGCGGGGCAAGAGCGCACCGCCCCGGTCGGCTCGTTTCCGCCCAACGGCTACGGCCTCTACGACATGGCCGGAAACGTCTGGGAGTGGACGGAGGATTGGTACGGCGGCTCCGTCGAGGCCAGTTACGATCCCGACGAACCGGCGATTCGCGTCCCGCGTAAGGTCCTCAAGGGTGGCTCACACCTGTGCTCGCCCACCTACTGCCTGCGCTTCCGCCCGTCGGCGCGGATGCCGCAGATGGTCGACACGGGGATGAGCCACCTGGGGTTTCGGTGCGTGCGGCGCGGATCGCCGCCGAACGGAGGTTAGTGCGGGAACGCGTTGAGCGAGCCCATGATCGAGCCCATGCGGCCGCCCCGCGGCGTGCACGGGTCGACCGGGCTGGCCGGCCCCGGCGCTCCGGCTGCCGCGGCTTCGGTCCAGTGTCCGGTGCCGCCGCCCGGGGCGGTCTTCGTGCCGTCCGGCATCGGCGCGGCGTCGTAGCGCGAAACATCGACCGGCGTCGTGGTCGTCACCGCGGTCGTCGTCGCGGTCGAGGTCGCCGTCGCGGTCGAGGTCGCCGCCGCGGTCGCGGGCTCCGATGCGGTGGCGGGTGAGGTCGCGGCGGCCGGTTCCGTGCGCGGCTGCTGCTGCGGGAGCGGCGCGGTGCGCGCGGCCGGTGCGGCGTGATGCGCGGGTGCCGATACCGGTGCGGGCATCGTCCGCGGTGCGGTCACGACGGCCGCCACGGCGACGTGCGCGCGTGCGTGGTGCGCGACGGCGGCGGGCGCGGCGACGGTCTGCGCCACGTGCGCGGGAGCGACGACGACATGCCGGGCAGCCGGCGCGGCGGGAGCGGGATGCGGCGCTACCGCTGCGGCAACGGGCGCGGCGTGCGCCGGTGCGGCGTGATGTGCCGGTGCGGCGTGGTGCGGCGGTGCGGCGACGTGCTTCGGTGCGGCGACGACCGGCGCCGAGACCGTGGCGTGCGCAGGCGCATGACGCTGCGTCGCGAGCGGCGCGAGGACGTACCCGGCGACGATCGAAACCGCGGCGGTGACCGCGAGTGCGACGGTGCCGAAGCGACGCGTCGCCCAGGCCAGAACTTGCCGCTCGGTGCGCGGCGGTTCGCTCGGATACAGTTCCGGGTGCTCGCGCAAGAGCCGGTCTGCAAGGAACGGATCTTCGAGCGCCGCCAAGCGCTCCGCGATGACCTCTGGTTTAGTGGGAAGCTCAACCGACATAGCGATCACCTGCGAGGGCAAGACGCGTGACGTCAAACGAAAGTAATCCCAAATCACGCGCCTGTCAATGAGCGCAAGGTAAGCGAGCGGGTTGCACGGCTTTCGGTCGATACCTTAGGGGAGTGGGAGAATCGCACACGGGCCACACGGTGCGGATCATGTTCGAGGCGAGTCCGATCGCGATGTGCGCGGTCGACGCCGACGGAACGATCGTACGCGCGAATCCGGCCTTTCGGCAGTTGGCGGGCGAGGAGAGCTCGCTGTTGGAACTCCTACACGACGCTCGCGACCGCGCCGCGCTCGCAGCGTCGCTGCGCGATCTCGCGAGCGGCGCACAGCGCACGTTCAGCGCCGAGGTCCAGCTCGCCGGCGAGGCGGAACGCTGGTGCGAGATCAGCGGGGTCGCGATGCGCGGCGCCAGCGGCGCGGCGATGCTGCACCTCGTCGACGTCACCGCGCGTCACCGCCGCGAGGCGCAGCTGCGCGCGCTCGCCGAATGCGATCCGCTGACCGGTGCCCGGAACCGGCTGAGTTTGCATCGGATCCTCGCCGAACGGCTCGCGGCCGCGGAGCCCGGGACGCTGCTGATGCTCGACCTCGACGGCTTCAAGGCGGTGAACGACACGCTCGGGCACCAGCGCGGCGACGAGCTGCTGATCGCGGTCGCCGAGGCGATCCGCGACGCGCTCCCTCCCGGCGGCGTCGTCGCGCGGCTCGGCGGCGACGAGTTCGCGGTCCTGCTCGCGGAGGAAGGCGCGCCGGCGAGCACGCTCGGGACGGCGCTGATCCGCCGTGTCGCCGCGGCGGCGGCGCGGATCCCCGGCGCACCACGCGTGACGGCGAGCGTCGGGATCACGCGGCTGCGCGCGGGGCACGATCTGGAGTCGATCTTCGCCGAGGTCGATCTGGCGATGTACGCGGCAAAGCGCGCGGGGAAGGCGCGCTGCGTCGAAGCGGCGCCCGCCGATCCGGGCGCGGGAAGCTCGACGGGGAGCGTGCTGCGCGTCCTCGATCGTGAGGCGGAGCCGCCGGCCGATGGCGGCAACGGGCGCAGCTACTTGGCGTAGCGCCCGCCGCGGCCGTGATGGCCGCTCACGACGTGCCCGGCATCCGGGGCGAGCTTCGCGAAGTTGTACGCGGCCGCAAGGCCGATGACCGCGACGGCGCAGAAGGCGATCCGGAAGTCGGCGATTCCGTAGACGCCGCCCTGTTCGTGGTGGATGCGCGCGGCGACGTGCAGCACGATCGCGGCGAACGCGACGCTGATCCCGAACGAGAGCTGCTGCAGCGTGCTGGCGAGCGAGGTCGCCGCGCTCATCCGCTCCGAAGGCACGTCGGCGTACGCCAACGTGTTGATCGCAGTGAATGCGAGCGACCGCACCACGCCGATGAACAGCAGCAGCGCGACGGTCGCGACGAGCGGCGTGCGCGGCGAAAGGAACGCGCAGCCGAGGATCCCCGCGGCAAGGAGCAGCGCGTCGCGCGTGAGCACGGCGCGAAAACCGAAGCGGCGCACGGCGCGCGTCGTGAACGGCCGCGACCCCACGTCGCCGATCGCGCACGTCAGCAGGAGCAGCCCGGCGCCGAGCGCGCTCATCGCGAACCCGACCTGGAAGAGCAGCCCCCACAGGAACGGCGTCGTGCCGATGACGAGGCGCACGCACGTCCCGCCCCATACCGAGCTCGCGAACGTCGGGATGCGCAGCAGCGAGAAGTCCAGCAGCGGATGCTTGACGCGCCTCGCGTGCCGCACGCTGAGCGCAGCCACGGCGATCCCGCTCACGATCAGCACGGCGCTGCGCAGCGCGTTCGGATCGCCGCGCCCGACCAGATCGAGCCCGAACATCAACAGGCCCAGGCCCACGCCGGAGAGGACGAAGCCCGCCGGATCGAACCGCGGCGCAAGCTCGACCCGCCCGTCCTCCATGAAGAGCAGTACGAGCGCGAGCCCGGCGATCCCCAGCGGGAGGTTGAGGAAGAAGATCCACCGCCAGGACGCATACGTGGTGATCAGCCCGCCCAGCGCCGGACCGACGACGAGCGCGACGAGCCCGGGCGTGGTGAGCAGCGCGTTCGCGCGGATCAGATCACGCTTCTCGGTGCTGCGAAAGACGACCAAACGGCCGACGGGGACCATCATCGCGCCGCCGATCCCTTGCAGGATCCGCGCCAGCGTGAACTCCGGCAGCGTCCCGGACATGCCGCAGAGCGCGGAGGCCAGCGTGAAGACGACGATCGCGGCAGCGAACACCGTGCGAGAGCCGATGCGGTCGGCGGTCCAGCCGCTGATCGGGATGAAGACCGCGAGCGTCACCAGATAGGCCGAGATACCGACGCCGATGTCGGCGGCGTTCTCGCCGAACGAGCGCGCGATCTGCGGCAGCGCCGTCGCGATGACCGTGCCGTCGAGCAGCTCCATGAACAACGCGCACGAGACGATGAGCGTGACGAGCAAAGAGCGTCGTTCCGAGGGCACCTTCCCTTGATCCGTGGCACGCGCGCCGAACCCTTCGGCCCATGATTGCTCTGCTCAGCGGCATGTTGAACGCCGCTTCGACTGATGACAGGCCCGTGCCGAACGGCTTACGGTTGTAGGCGGCGGGACTATCGAACAGGGGGCCTTTGCATGTCGACCCTCGGCGTGCGATTGACGCGCTCGCAGTTTCTGATCGGTTCGCTCGGCGCGATCGGCGCCGGGACCTTGCTCACGGCGCCGCTTCTCGCCGGCGAGCAGGGAGCGCTCGACCGGTACGTCGCGGCGCACGATCCCGCATATCGCTTCCGGCTCGTGAGCACGCCGCTGGGCGAGGGACATACGGCCTACGTGCTCGAGATGATCTCCCAGCGTTGGCGCAGCGCCGGTGAAGTCGATCGGACCGAGTGGCACCATTGGCTGACGATCGTCGTTCCGCCGCTGGTGACGACGCGCGTCGCGGCGCTGGTCATCAGCGGCGGCTCGAACGGCGACGATCCTCCGCGGCACGTCAGCTCGTTCCTCGTGCGCCTCGCGCGGCAGATTCAGGGGGTCGTCGCCGAGCTGCGGATGGTCCCGAACCAGCCGCTGCGGTTCGCCGGCGAGGAGAAGGAGCGCGGCGAGGACGAGCTCATCGCATACACCTGGGACAAGTTCTTGCGCACCGACGACGAGCTGTGGCCGCTGCGGCTCCCGATGACCAAGAGCGCGGTGCGTGCGATGGACACGATCAGCGCGTTCTGCGCCGACGTCCCGGGGGTCGCCGTCGACCGCTTCATCGTCGGAGGCGCATCGAAGCGCGGATGGACGGCGTGGACGACCGCCGCCGCGGACCGGCGCGTCGTAGCGGTCGTTCCGGTCGTCGTCGACACGCTCAACGTCGAGGAATCGGCGGAGCACGCGTACCGCGTCTACGGTTCCTGGCCGCCGGCGCTGCGCGCCTACCAGGAGCTGGGGATCATGCGCTGGATCGGAACGCCGCGGATGGAAGCGCTGATGCGGATCGAGGATCCGTATGCGTATCGCGAGCGGCTCACGATGCCGAAGTTCATCGTGAACTCGGCAGGCGACGAGTTCTTCGTCCCCGACTCCTCGCGATACTATTTCGGCGCGCTCCCCGGCGAGAAGTATCTGCGCTACGTGCCGAACACCGACCATTCGCTCAAGGGCCAAGACGCGGCGGCGGCGGACGACGTGCTCGCATTCTGCCGTGCGGTCATCGATGATGCGAAGCTGCCGCGCTTCTCGTGGGGGCTCGACGCGGACGGCGCGATCGTGGTGCGGAGCGAGGCGCCTCCGAGCCGCGTCACGTTTTGGCATGCTGCGAACGGGGAGGCCCGCGATTTTCGCTTCGCCTCGATCGGCAAGGCCTTCAAAGGCACGCCGTTGCGCGATCAGGGTAACGGCACGTACGTCGGCATGGCGGGCTCACCGCGGCACGGTTGGATCGCCTCGTTCGTCGAACTGGAGTATCCTACGGCGGAGGGCCGGCGGGTTCGCATGACGACCGAGGTCAGCGTCACACCGGACGTGCTGCCGTTCCAGCTCCCGGTTCAAGGCGCGTAGGCGAAGAGCTGCCGGCCGCCGGGATCGACGATGAAGACCTGGTCGTAGAAGTACTGCGTTCCCCATTCGGCCAGATAGACGGCTCGCACGTCGTGAAGCGCGTGTTCGCCGAAGCTCGTGCGCTCGGCGGCGGAGAGCAGGCGCCAGCGTTTCGGGTCGACCGTGATCCGCAGGTAGGTCTCGTCGAGCCACGCGGCGGCGAGCAGGCACTTGCAGGGCCGCAGCGCCGGGTCGGCGCGAAGCGCCGCGAGCAGGCGTGCATCCTCCCGAACGCGGGCCGCCGCTTCGACGGCCGACGGCCCGCTTGCCGCAGATGTGGTGACGGTCGCGACGAGCATCAGCCCGGCGGCAACCGCCCGGAATACCCTCGGCACCATCCGCGCGACCTCACTCGCTTGGGAGTAAAGCGGAGAAGCATACGTCAGCTTCTACAGTAAAGCTTCCTTCCTCTTGTACAATTCGTCGAACAACAATTCTCTCCATTGCCGAAGGATGCGGAATCTCGACCCACGCCTTCTCGCACGAACGCGCCCGGGCTTCCGATCTCTAGGCAAGCGTGCCGTCGTCCGAATCGAAGGGACGGTACTTCTCGGGGGGCCTCAATGACACGTTTCCGGCTCTCGGCGCTCTCGGGCGCCGCGCTGTCCTTGCTCGTCATCCTCGCATCCGTGCTTCCGGCGAGCGCGGACAACTTCGCCAACAAGATCACGGTCAACGTCGCGCCGGTCTACCTCTTCGGAACGAACGCCGACCTCAACGCGCCGCCGCCGCCCGGAACAACCACGGCGCTCGGCTACACGACCGATCACCCAGTCCCCGACACCGTGCGTGTCGACTACGGGATCGACTTCAAGCTCGGGAACAACGTCCATCTCTCGTACGCGCACGGGAACGTCGCCTATGGGCTCGGGCGCATCCTCACCCTGGCCCCGAGCACGTCGTTCGTCAGCGGCACGCTGAACGACTACACCGACTCGATCGCGCTGACCGCCACCGTCGCCAAAGGCCTCGCGGTGCAAGGCACGTACTTCAACCATCAACGCACCGACGCCACGGGCCTGTGCTTGAACCAGAAGTACTGCCCCTCGCCGGTGAACGGGTTGAACTTCTCCAATCCCAGCTCGATCGACGAGATGGGGTACACGCTCGGCTTCGTCTACGACTTCGGCCCCACGACGAAGATCGGGCCGCTCTTCACCGCGGCCGCCGCAGCGAAGTACGTCCCGCGCCCCGGCGTCCCGAACGACCCCGCGACCGTCGCTCTCGGCGGGCTCGGATCGTACATCGGCAGCCAGACGCTCTTTCCGTACTCGATGACGATGAAGCTCCCGATTTTGCCCTCGAGCACGTTCACGCCGTTCATCAACTGGACGAACCTGCCGGTGCTCTATCGTGACTCGGCGGTTCCGGAAGAGTATCGCGGGTTCGTCTGGGGTATCTCGAAGGTGATCTCGAAGAACGTCACGATCAGCTATACGAACCTGAACCTGCAGAGCTGCCGCTGCGTCGCGCGCGTCCCACCTCCGGATAACCTGCGGTTGGCGTTCGGCATCCTCAAACTGGACTTCCACACGCCGCTCTGATATCGCGATCGATGACGCCCGAGACGCCGTATCGCGCGCTGCGGATCCTGCTCTGGGTCCTCTCCGCGATCGAGACGGTCGCGGGCGTCATCCTTCTCTTCGCGTCCGGATGGGTCGTCACGCTCGCGGGGGCCCAGCTCAATCTGGCGATGGGCGGCGGCTACGTCGTCCTCTTGCTGAAGGCGATCGGGATCGTCGCGATCGCCCTCGGGTACCTGCTCTGCGCGGCGGCGCGCGATCCGCTCCGGTACGTCGCGGTGATCGACACGCTCACATTCGTGCTGATCGCCGCCGCGGCGGTGAACGTCTACGCCGTCACCGCCTTGCACGTCGGCGCCTTCTACCCGACCTCGTACTTGATCGGCCGTGCCCTGGTGCAGATCGCGTTCGCCGTCGTGCTGATCGCGCTCCGCCCGCGGAACGTGTCCTTCGAGAAGCTCCGCATGACGTGAGACTACGGGCCTTGCACGATGTGCACGAAATCGTGCGGGCGAAGGTAGTCGGCGAAGCTCTGGCGGATCGCCTGCGCGTCGACGGCGAGGAAGGCGCGCGCGTCGCGCTGCGGCTGATCGAACGGCAGGCCGTTCGTCGCTTCGTCGAGGAGCGCTCCGCCGATCGCGCCGGTCGACGCGCCGCCGACGATCCCTTGGCGGACGATCGACGCCTTCGCGAGCGCGAGCTCGAAGTCGCCGACCGGGGTCGTCTGCATCCGTCCGATCTCGTCGTCGATCAGCGCCGCGATCCGTGACGTGTTTGCCGGAAGGCACGCATATTCGACCGAAAACTGATAGCGCTGGCGGCGCGGTGCGAGCCGCGCGTCGACGGTGTAGACCAGGCCGGCGTCTTGTCGCAGGTCGCGGAAGAGCCGGCTTTGATCCGGGTTGAGCGAGCCGCCGCCGAGGATCGCCGTTCCCAGCAGCAGCGGATAGGACTGCGGCGCCGCCTGCGCGAGCGAGACGATCTGCGAGTCCTGTACCGAATCTTGACCGCTCGGGATCGTGAGGCTGACCGTCCCCGGCCGGTTCGGCGGAAGCGGGGGGAGCTTCACCGGCGGCGCGTCGCCGCTCGCGTGCCAGCCGCCGAATGCGCGCTCGACCGCGGCCCGCGCCGCGTCCGGCGTGATGTTGCCGACGACGACCATCGTCGTGCGGTCGGGGCGCATCGTCTTCGCGTAGTACGCGCGCACGTCGTCGAGCGTGAGCGACTGCAGATCCGTCAGCGTCGGCTGGCGCAGCTCGGGATCGTTCGGCGGGAGCAGATACTGCGCGGCGCGGCGCGACACGACGGTCGCGGTGCTGTTCAGCGAGGTCGCGAGCGCGTCAGCGGTGCGGCGCTGCGCCAGTTCGAAGGTCGTTTCGTCGAAGCGCGGGTCGAGCTCGTTCTGCGCGAGCAGCGAGACGCCGTGCGCGAACGACGCGCGCGGCGCTTCGAGGCCGAAGCTCGCGCCGCCGCTCTCGTCGACGTTCGCGTCGTCGAGCGTGCGCAGGTACGTCGTGCGGTCCTGCGTGCGCGTCCCGTAGTCGAACATCGCCTCGAGGACGCTCGAGATCCCCTCCTGGCCCGGCGGTTCCTCGAGCGCCGCGTTCGCCTGCACGTTGCCGTACAGGAACACCGAGTCGGAGATCGTCTCGGGCTGCACGATCAGCGTGATCCCGTTTGCGAGCGTCATGCGGGTCGGCGCCGGCGGGGCGGGCGGCGCGGTGACGTGGCGGACCAGCTCCTCGCCCCAGGGCGGCAGCTTCGTCTGCGCCGACTGCACCGCCAGCGGCTTTTCGCTGCTCTGCGTCGGCGCCGTCGGCGGCGCGGATTCCGAGGCGTCGGCCGAGGGCGTGAGGCCGCCGATGATCGCGTGCCGCGCGTCGAGATAGCGTCTGGCGACGCGGTTCACGTCGGCGAGCGTCACCGCGCCGATCAGCCGTTGTTCGGCGGCGATCGAGGGTTGCTGGTCGAGTGCGATCGTCGTCGCCCAATCGCTCGCGAGCGCCGAGGTCGAGTTGCGGCTCTCCTCCTGGCCGGCGATCAGACGGCGCTTCGTCGAGGCGAAGAGCTCGGGCGGGATGCCGTGCTCCGCGTAGTCGGCGAGAATGCGCTCGAGCCGTCGCTGGACGGGGACCGGATCGGCGCCCGGACGGAGCGCGGCGCTCGCGAAGCCGAGCTGCGCCTCGGGGATGTACGGCTGCGAGTCCCACTCGGCGTCGAGCGCTTCGCCGTCGTCGACCAGCGCATGGATCGGGCCGCGCGGCGAGTCGAGGATCCCCTGCAGCACGAACGAGGTGACGAAGTCGGGGCTATCGACCCCCGGGAGGCGGAAACCGACCGCCGCGAGCGGATAGACCAGCCGCGAGGCCTGGTCGAAGACGATTTGCCCCAGCGGCTTGAAGTGCGCCGCGGCGTGCGGCGGGATCGGGTGCGAAGGGATCGATTCGAAGCGTGCGCGGATCTGCTCGAGCGCACGCGCCGGATCCACGTCGCCGGCGACGACGAGCACAGCGTTGTTCGGTGCGTACCAGCGGTCGTAGAAAGCCTTGATCTGCGGGCCCGTGAGACGGTCGAACGCCGCCTTCGTACCGACGCCGGCGTGACCGTACGGCGTACCGGCGTACGCGGCCATCTGCGCTTCGTTGAAGAAGCGGCTTCCGGGCGCGTTCTCGTCGCGCAGCACTTCCTGCTCGATCGCGCCGCGTTCGTTCTGCCATTCGGACTGCGCGTCGCGCAGGTCGTGCATGCGGTCGGACTCGATGCGCAGCACGGCATCGAAGTCGGCGGCCGGGACCGTGAACTGGTACTGCGTGAGCGTGTCGGTGGTCTGCGCGTTGAAGCTGCCGCCGAGCGCGGTCGCGATCGTTCCGAGCTGCGCCGTCGAGAGCTGCGTCGTCCCGCGGAACATCATGTGCTCTTGCGCGTGTGCCATCCCGGGGAATCCCGCGGGATCGTCACGCGAGCCGACCAGGTAGGTCAGGTCGGTCGAGACGACCGGCGCGAGCGTGGTCCGTACGATGACGACGCGCAGACCGTTGCGCAGGGTCGCTTTGAGCACGCCGTCGTCTGCGTGGGCCGACGGGCTCGGCACCGCGGGACGGGGTGCTTGGGCCGTGACGCTCAGGCTGAGGGCGAACAGGAGCACGAGGCGGGCGATTCGCATGCTGCGAGGTCACTGCGGTGTGCGCCCCGTCATCCCCTGGCGCTACTCCGCGGCGGTCGATTGCTCTCCGTTTCGGTTCGTGCCGTCGAGTACCGTGTCGATGATGCCGTAGTCCTTCGCCTCCTGCGGCGTCAGGTAGAAGTCCCGTTCGAGGTCGCGCAGGATCACGTCGGCGGGCTTGCGCGTCGTGCGCTCGTAGATCTCGGCCAGGATGCGGCGCGTCGCGATCAGCTCGCGCGCGTGGATCTCGATCTCGGTCGCCTGGCCGCCGATCTGTCCGATCCAGG
>Ga0310811_10014310_pt1 | contig 10338 bp, 7 predicted proteins | sample YCmetagenome_FD_207642 | JGI IMG/M metagenome (GOLD analysis project Ga0310811, IMG submission 207642) | Soil microbial communities from experimental microcosm in Duke University, North Carolina, United States - YC | ecosystem: Engineered > Artificial ecosystem > Soil microcosm > Unclassified ... | reverse complement strand
GTTACGCGCGGCAAGCCGTGCAACGCGAAACCGCCCGCCGATTCCCCTGCGCAGTAGAGACCGGGAATAACCTCGCCGCGAATGTCGAGCACCTCGCAGCGGCCGTTGATGCGCAGCCCCGCCAGCGCATCGTGCAGGATAGGTGTCGCCCAGGCCGCGTAAAAGGGCGGCTTTTGAATCTTGAACATCAGGCCCGGTCTGTTGAACTCCGGATCCTTACCCGCGTCGACGTACGAGTTGTACTTCGCGACCGTCTCTTCGAGGGCACGCACCGGCATTGGCGCCGCCTGATAAGGATTCGTGATCTTCCGCGCAAGGTCCGAGATGGTATCGGCAGTGAAGAAGAAGCCGTTCGCGTCGACGTTCGGCGGCTTCGGATCCCACTCCTCGCGCCTGGCAGAATCCGCGTCGAAGATCGCCCAGATCGGGCCGCCGCCGTTCAGCTTCCTGCTCTTCGCATCGGGGTCGTGGCGACCGAGGCAGGCGTTCAGGAAGTCATAGGTGTCGTCCATCTCGTTCCAGAACCGTTTGCCGAACTGGTTGACGCAGATCAGATCCTGATAGCTTTTCACCGTCAAACCGGCACCGCCAACCTGCGGGAACATCGGGCTGTTCGGATTCCATCGCAGGTTTTCGTATCCGTAGCGCGCGCCGATGTGGCGCGTCTTCGTCACCGAGCGGCCATGCTCGCTCGCCACGTTGGACGTTCCCCATAACGCCGCGCCGAGCGCCATCGCCAGCATCTCGCCGTCCGCGTTCTGTTTGCTCCACGGCTCGCCGGCAACCTGATATTCCTCCGTCAGCCGCGGATCGAACATCCTGCGGAACGCGACGTTGCTGGTGAACCCGCCGGTGGCGATGATGAAGCCGCGCCGCGCCTCCACGCTCACTTCTTTTCCGTCGACCCTCGCGACGATGCCCTGCACGCGCTGCGATTTCTCGTCCCGTACGATGCGCGTCAGCGTATGGCGCAGCAGAATCTCGACGCCCTTGGCGCGAGCGCTCTTCTCGAGCGCGCGCACCAGACCGGATCCCGGACTACCGTTGATCGTCACCTTGAGATCGTCTGAGTAAACCTTCGTGCGGAACAGGCGCGGGACGGTGCCGCCGTTGACCAGCGTCGGCATCACCTCCTCGAACTGCACGCCGTTGTCGAGCAGGAAGTCGAATGTTGCCGCGTTCTCATCCGACCACACACGTACGAGATCGCGATCGCTGTAGCGCAGCTCGAGGTTGTGGAAGTCGGTGTGATCCAGATAGACCTGATCGGCGGAGTCGACGACGCCGAATTTCTTCTGCAGACGCGTGCCGCCGCCCAGCGGGATGCGGCCGCCGCTCACCATCGCGTGCCCGCCGATGTCGTGGTTCTGCTCGACGATGAGGACCGAGGCGCCCTGATCGCGCGCCATGATCGCCGCAGACAGGCCCGATGCGCCCGCTCCCGCGATGACGACATCCGCCGAGCGATCCCATTTGGTGATGGCGCGTTGCGCGGATGCGTCTTCCTGTGTGGAGACGCCAACAAGCGCGGTCGCGCCGACGCCGAGCGCACCCTTCGTCAGGAATCTTCGTCTATTCATTTCACCGTCACATCCACGTCGTAGGTGGAGAACGTCTGGCCATCGCTCGCGATCGCCCGCAGACGGTACGCGCCCGGCGCAGCGAAGCGCACCTTCGTCTCCAATGTCGCAGGCTTGCCGTATACGCGCTGGCTCATGATGTCGGGCGTGAATTGCACCTTCCCCGCGCCGCGATAGACGATCCACCGCACGCGCACCCCCTGCTGCAGGCGACCAGTGGGGTCGGGAATCGGTTTCGGATGCCCATCGTCTTTTGCGGTGACGTTCAGTGCAAGCGTGTCGGATACATTGACGGTTTGCGCGCCGCTGCCGGTGATGTCGGGCGGACGGTTCTCGTGATCGAGATCCGTTTCGTTCGTGCCGTTGGTCATCAACGACGGGTCGCGTGCGGCGTTCTTGGCGATGAGATCCTTGTCGACCTCCCACTCAGCCTGCAGCCACCCCTTCGCCTGATTTGTCTTGCCGCGTGTGATCAGCGTCCAGGTCACGCGCTGCTCCTTCGGCCAGTTTGCGGGAACGTCGACCTTGAACACCCACCATTTCCGATTGGGATAGAAATGCGTGGGCTGGCCGCGATCGGCGACGCCGCCGTCGAAGGAGTTGTTTGGTCCGATCGGTACGTCCATCTCCTCGCCGGTGTTCCGATTGAAGTAGCCGAAGTACAGCGAGTAGCTGCCGTCCGCGTTCTGCTCCCATCCGTCGTAGGTCGGGCTGATGTCCTGGCCGCGATCGTAGGCAGTTGGTGCTGGCGTTTGGGCTGCAAGGCTGCCGGCGAGCAGCACGACGAGCAGACACGTTTTCATGACCCGTTTCCTCAGCGCGTGCTTGTCGGAACGGTCTTCGCCGCGCGCCGCGCGTCCATCTCCTTCTTCAGATCGTCGTCGGACATGAAGTACCAGCTAATCCACGCCGACGCCATCTCGTCGATCGTCCGCTGCCCGTAGGTGATCTGTGCGTCGGGATCGGGGTTGAACGGATTCGATGCGGTGTTGTTGTGCCACATGATCGAGTGCAGCACCGTCCCCGCTGGAAGCAGCGGCGCCGAATCGTCCGCGTAGACGTAATTGAGGTGCCAGTTGAAACGGAAGCTGGCGCACGAGAGCGTCTCGACCCTGCCGTTGGGATAAATCGCTTCGAGACACTCCGCCTTGCCGCGGTTGTGCATGTGCGGCTGGAACGAGAGGAGACGCGCAGCCTTCTTCAACGTGAGATAGCCGTCCGACCGCACGTTGTCGGTATGCGGACGAATATCGACTTCGCGCGCGCTCACCGTCGTCGAGTTGATCGCGTGGTTCGGCATGTAGCCCCTCGGATAGAACTTCAAGCCGAGCATCAAGTTGGTCGGCGTGTCTTCCTTTCCGTTCGCATGCAGGTGCATCTGGAAGTTGATCTTCGTGCCCGCCCTGATCAAGCGGCCCGAGCCGTCCGGGAAGACGTCGCCCTGCTTTCCGATGGCGTACTCGTTCAGGAACACACCCTGCTCACCCACTTCGAGCGGAACATCAGCATCGTCGAGTTGCCCGCTGCCGAGCGTCGCGTCCGTCGGCTCCACAATCGACGTGCGGATGTGATGGATGACCGTGAAGCCCTTCGTCGGGATGATCTGGACCGCCTTGATGTAGCGATCTTCGGTGAGCCGCGGATCCACGAGGATGTCCGGCCATCGGTCCGGCGCCTTCGCGGGCACGATGTAATCCTTCGGCAGGCTGACGACGACATCAGGCTGACCAATCTGCCACACCTCCGCCGCGGGGAACTGGCGCGGCGGCGGCATGTCGGCGGGATTGCCCTCCGGTGCGCCGGCATCAACCCATGCGGAGATGGTCTGGATATCGCGATCGCTCAGCGATCGATCGTTCGAGAAGTGCTGCACGCCGACGTTCTTGTCGATGAACCACGGCGGCATCTCCCGCGCGAGCACCTTCTGCTTGATGGCGCGTGCCCACGGGCGCGCCTCCTCGTACGTCAGCAGCGACATCGGCGCGATGCTGCCAGGCCGATGGCACACCTGGCAGTTGTTCTGGAAGATCGGCGCGATGTCTTTCGTGAATGTGACGGGAGCCTGGCCGGTTGCCGACTGTCCAGCGTTGATCGATACGGCGGCGGCCGTAAGGATCAGCGCAATGGAGGCCGCAAGAGTGAACCGCATGACTTCCTCCTCATTTCACCGAACAGGGGGTCGGGTTCCACTTCGATCCGTCGGGCAATTTCTTGAACGCGTAATTGACGATCCAGGGCTGCGTCAGGTACTCGGGATCATCAGCGATAACGGTATAGCGAATCCACTGACTTCGATCGGGCAATTCCATCGTCCGGAAGTACTCGGTAAGGGTGGCGTTGCCGCTGTACGGCATGCCGTTTTTCCAGTAATAACCGGGCGTTAAGCGGGTGGTCACCACCTTCAGGTTGCCGCCCCGCTCGTAGCCGCTGCTGCCGCCCATAATCGTCCACTGCGCGATTGAGTAGCCTTGCGCGCTCGGTGCGGTGCCGGCGGGAGGGTCGAGCTTCGGCGGCCGCGCCGGAAACAACGTGGCGTTGCTGTAGTCGAGGCGACCTTCGGTGACAGGAGGACCGAAGCGAAACACGCGCGCCTGGGTGCCGTAGTCGGCTTCGAGCTTCAGCGTGTTCTCGTCCTGCCAGGTGATGTGCAGGTGCGTCGGCAGCCGCATGATGCCGCCGGCGCCGTACGCCTTGCAGGCATTACCTTCCGCCTCGTCCTTCGCAGGGTCCCACTTCATCGCCAACTGCGCGGCGGTGACGTTGTACGGGATGTTCCCCTGCGCCGACGGATTCGGTCCTGCGCCGACGAATCCCACGCCTGGATTTTCAATCGTGCCGGCGACGCCGCTGCCGAAGTCGCCTTTCGCCGGCGGCAGCATCCGCACATGCCAGTCCTCGGTGATGACGGGAGTCCAATAGCCCGTGAGATCGATCGGCGCGATCGATTTCGCCGTTGGAACTGGCTCGCCCCGACCTTGCGCGCAGGTCAGCGCGGGCGTTACGAGCCACAGACACGCAGAGACACAGAGTAACCACATGTCTCTGCGTCTTTGTGCGTCTATGGCCCGTGACGTTGATGACTGCATCTCAGTTGACGGTCTCGCCAACCTTACTTCCCCACGACTTCCCGTCGCTCGTGCGCGTGATCTTAATCAGCCGCGCGTGCGTGCTGTTCGGGCTGCGCGACGGGTTGCCCACCACTTCGACCGCGTCGCCGATCTTGAAGGCGTCCTTGTCGATCCCCTGCCGCGCGAACTGCGCAGCGGTTGCACCCTCAATCACCCACTGCTTGGTCGTGCCGTCAGGGTCCTGCACTTCAACGTACAGAAACGAATGCGGGGCGCGGAGTGTGACCTGCACCATCTTGCCGGTGATCGTGATCGTGCGGCTGACGTCGTAGGTGCCGCCGAAAGAATGATGAGCGGAAATCGGCGCGATAAGAATGACTGCCAGAATGCATGCGAGGGCGAAGCACGGGATCTTCATTTCTTCTCCTTCAGGCTTCGATACACCGCCTCCACGAAACGTGATGTGACTCCTGGTTCCCTTCCGTACTCCGGATCGAAATCCATCGTCGGCTTCGCCGCCTTCACCTGCGCGAGAGTCATTCCCTTGTCGGCCATCGCCTTGATGCGATCGCGAATGACCATCAGCATGTCGCGGTAGTAACCGACGTCGGCGGCATCGCTGATCCAGCCTCGACCCGGCACAATCAACGTCCCGCCCTGCGCCATAAACTCGGTGACGCTCATCTCGATCAGCTTGTTGAGCGCGTCGATCTCACCGTCGATGCTGCCACCTTTGTCGACATCGATCGGCGGATAGACGTCGCTGTTGTAGACGTCACCCGCAGCGATGACATCCGAATGACGGAACCAGACGACCGAGTCGCCGTCGGTGACGGCCTTCGGCATGTGAAACAGCTGCAGCGCCTGGTTGTTGAAGAAACGATAGAGCGTGTACTTATCAGATAGGTACGTATCCGTTGGGACGAGCGTGTCGGGCGCCTTGGCGTCAACCATCCGGCTCTGCACGTTGGCGTGTGCGAGCACCTGCAGGCTGAGTGATGGGTCGCGATAGCCAAGCAGTCGAAACAGCGGCGACTTGCGGATGTTCGCGTTGCCACCCACATGGTCGGCGTTGCCGCTCGTATTGATGATCAGGCGGATCGCCGGATCGTCCGGGGCATGTGTCGCCAGGTACGTATTCCCGAACGGCAGGCTCGTTTCCGGCGGGTCGGGTGGGCGCAGCATCCGGTGCACGTCGCGCACCGCAGCGAGCACCTTCTCAGTGGCCGGGCCTGCACCCGAATCAACCATCACCACACCATCGCCGCCGTCGGACACGACAATGTTCGCGCCGGCGCCGGCGATCAGATACACGTTGCCTGCGATGTGCACCGATTCCACTTTGTCGTAGGTTGGCGGACGCGGACGTTGCGCATCCGCACGCTCCGCAATGCGGGTCGAGTCATCCGTGTACGTCGGCTTGATGGTCGTCTGCGACGCGGGAGGTGCGAGCGTTGCTGCGCGCGTACGCCACTCGGGATACAACGTCGGCGCGCCGCCGCGCACGCCTTCCTGTGGCGTCTTGTACTTGAAGCCCGACTCGGTCAGATATGGATTCTCGCCCGGCAGGTAATGCGGCACCCGGTACTTCTCGCCCAGCTGGTTGTCCTCGGGCTGACACGGATACGGCGGCAGCTGCAGCGTCGGCGCGCGCATGTAGGTGGCGCTCCGCACGAGCGGCTCGGTCAGGTAATCAGGATCGATCACCGTGAAGGTCACCTCGAGGTACGGCTCCTCGAGCGACATCTGTTCGATCACCGTTGCGCGGAAACTCGTCGCCACGCCGTTACGCCGCACATAGCTCTCTTTGAGGTGTGTCGTCGTGATCTCGAGCGTGTCGCCGCGGAACTTGCCCGTCGAGAAGCCGTCCCACGAATGCAGCGCGTAGGCTGAGGGCGACGGCCGGCCGTCGACCCAGATCACGCGCTCGCCCGGCGTCTTTTCGTAGGAGATGCGGTACGCAACCAGCTGGCGCGTGAGCGGATCCGCCACCTTGTCGATCCGCATCGGGTCGAGGCCCTTGGGTTGATACCCGGGCGTACGCGGTCTGCACTGCAGCAAAGACGAGGTTGAGTTGATCTCTTCGTCGTAGGTATCCGCCCGCATGCGAGCGGCGTCGTTCAGCGGCAGGCCGCGGTAGTCGCCGGGAAATGCGCCGGGGTTGCGGTCGCGCTCATCCTCGTGATTGACCCATCGCCAGGTGCCGGTCAGGTCGGGCGGCGAATTCTCCTGGGCCGGAACGGGCCGGATGGCCGACAGCGCCAGGAGCGCCACGATCCCCGCGGTTCTCATCCGCATCAGGCCGGCGAAAAGATACACTACGCATGCTAAGTCGGCAAAGGAGAAGCGCCATGAGAAAGGCGAAGCTCGTCGTACTGATTGTCGCGGCCACAACGCTCGTGGGCGCCGCGTCCATGAAGGTCACGCATGCCGCCGAGGGCACCGGCTCGGCCGCGCTCACGGGCATCGTCAGCTCACAGGCGGACGGGCCGATGGAAGGCGTGCTCGTCGGCGCCAAACGCGACGGATCGACGATCAGCACCTGGGTCGTCAGCAACGCGCAGGGCCAGTACAGCTTCCCGCGCGACCGGATGGAGGCGGGGCGCTACGCCATCAGCATCCGTGCGGTCGGCTACGAGCTGCCTGCGACGTCCGTCGACGTCAAGGGCGACACCGCGCGCCTCGATCTTCCACTGACGAAACTCACGCGGCCGATGAAAATCGCGACGCAGATGTCGAACGCGGAGCTGATCATGAGCGCGCCGGGCACGCCGCAGCAGCGTGCGTCGCTGGGCGCGTGCGTCAATTGCCATTCGCTGCAGCGCGTCTTCTTCTCACGCTTCGAACCACTCGAGATGTCAATGGTCGCGGCGCGCATGCCGCGGCACACCAACAACTCCTCGCCGATGCATCCGTGGTTCCGGCCGGGAGTGCAGCCGCCCGTGATGACCGAACCGACGACGCAGGGGCGCTATCTGAGCTCGATCAATCTCAGCGCGACCGACGAGTTCACGTATCCGCTCAAGACGCTGCCGCGGCCGCACGGCAAGGCCACGCAGGTGATCTACACCGTCTACGACCTGCCGCGCTTCGACGCCTCGCCGCACGACGTCGCCTTCGACGCCGACGGGAACGCGTGGTACTCCGATTTCAACTCGCAGTACTTCGGCAAGCTCGATGTGAAGACCGGCAAGGTCGTCGAGTACCAACCTCCGTTGCGCCGTCCTGGTCAGATTGCGCAGGGCGGCCTGCAGATCGATCTCGACAAACAGGGACGCGTCTACTACGGCAACATGTCGCAGCTGCAGATCGTGCGGCTCGATCCGAAGACCGGCAAGATGGAAACGTTCCAGCTGCCGACGCCGGAATCCACGTGGGGCGACGCGCACCTGACGATGATCGATCCGTCGCACATGGACGTCGACGGCCATTTGTGGATCAACATCGCGTTCGACGACGGCGGAGGCGAGTCGGGTGGCACCTGGCGAGTCGAACCGGCGACCAACAAGTGGACGCAAATGACCTATCCGAAGGGCAGCCCGCCGGCGCGCGCGTATGACGTGATGTCCGACTCGCAGAACAACGCGTGGGGCATGCAGATGACCAACGACAAGTTGTGGAAAACCGACGCCAAGACACTGCAGACCACGTGGTACGACTTCCCCACCAAGGGCGCAGGCTGCCGGCGCGGCCACATGGATTCGCAGGACCGCATCTGGTGCGGCGTCTTCAACGGTAACCGTCTGGCGATGTTCGATACGAAGACGCTTAAGTTCACCGAATGGACGGTACCGACGGAGTGGACGCGACCGTACGACGCGCAGTACGACGACAAGGCGTATGCGTGGACGGCCGGCATGGACAACGATCTCGCGGTGCGGCTCAACGTCGCAACCGGCGAGTTCACGCAATACCTGCTGCCGCATGAAACCAACGTGCGGCACGTCGAGGTGCAGAAGTCAGGTGCGCTCTCGAGCCTGTGGCTCGGTGATCAGCACGGAAACACGCTCATTCGCATTGAGCCGCTGGCTCCATAAATTTGGGTTCAGTGGGTTCAGTGGGTTCAATGGGTACAAGGGGTTCGGTCGGTTCTCTTTGTATCGCGGCGCTGCTGGCCGTCGCGTCGACCGCCGCGGCGCAGACCGCACCCACCGACGTCAAGCCGGGCAGCATCAACTGCGAGGACGTTCCGTACCCATATCCCACGTCTTACCTGCCGTTGACGCTTTACGGGCAGGAAGTGCGCATCGCCTTCATGGATGTCGCGCCGGTCAGCACGCCGAACGGGCACACGGTGGTGCTGCTGCACGGCAACAACTTCGCGGGCTTCTATTTCGGCGGCATGATCGACGCGCTGCGGAAGGAAGGCTTCCGCGTCATCGTGCCCGACCAGATCGGCTACGGACGATCGTCGAAGGCGATCATTCCGTACAACTTCTTCGACATGGCGCGGAATACCCGCGCCATTCTGCAAAGCCTGAACATCACCAGGGCCATGATCATCGGCCACTCGATGGGCGGCATGCTCGCGGCACGCTTTGCCACGCAATACCCCGACGTCACCGAGCGGCTCGTTCTCTATAACCCTATTGGCCTGGTCGATGTCCGCTACACCCGCCCGTGGGAAAGCACCGACGACCTCTACAAGCGCAACCTCGCGTCGACGTATCAGACGATCCGCGCGTCGATCCTGCGCTACGTCGCGCACAACGAGTCAGCCTGGACGCCTGAGTTCGAGAAGTACACCCGCATCCGCTACGCCTGGACGCTGAGCGCCGACTGGCCGCGCCTCGCGATGGTGCAGGTGCTGATCAACCAGGTGCAGTATGCCGATCCCGTCGTTGACGACTGGGCGCATATCAAGGCGCCGACGCTCGTGTTCGGCGGCGCGGAAGACAGCCTGCCCGGTTCGTCGGCAATCTTCCGGGAGCGGATGAAGTTCGTCGCGGAGACGATTCCGAACGGCAATGCGCGGTTGCTGCTGCTTCCCGGCCTGGGTCACGTGCCGCACATGGAAGCACCAGACAAGACCTATCCGCCGCTGGTTGCCTTTCTGAAAGAAGGACTCGCGGCACGATAGTGCGACGGTGTGAAAGTGCGATGGTGCGATGGTGCGTCCGAGGGTGCGAAGGTGCGGTGGTTCGCACTCGCACGTTCGAACCGACGTTCGCACCGCCGCACATCGCACCTTCGGACGCACCCCTCGCACCCCTCGCACCTTTTCGCACTCGTCGCACCTGATTTATGAATACCGTCCTAACGCGGCGCCGCTTTCTCGAACAGCTCGGCGCGGTCGGCGGCTCGTCGCTCGTCATGACGGCGATGTCGGCGTGGGACCTGATGGCGGGACAGGCGGGCGTACGACCCGCACTCACCGGCCACCCGGCTGCGAACAAAGTCCTCATCCTCGGCGCCGGCATCTCCGGCCTCGTCGTCGCCTACGAGTTGAGCAAGCTCGGTTACGACTTTCACATCCTCGAAGCTCGCGACCGCGTCGGCGGCATCAACTGGACGATCCGCCGCGGCACCGAACACACGGAAGTCGACGGCGAGCGTCAGGTCTGCGCGTTTGACGAAGGCCTGTATCTGAATGCCGGGCCGTGGCGGATTCCGTACACGCATACGGGCGTGCTCAACTACTGCAAGGAGCTTGGCGTACCGCTGCAGATCTTCCTGAACGAGGCGGATGC
>Ga0310811_10014309_pt1 | contig 10338 bp, 6 predicted proteins | sample YCmetagenome_FD_207642 | JGI IMG/M metagenome (GOLD analysis project Ga0310811, IMG submission 207642) | Soil microbial communities from experimental microcosm in Duke University, North Carolina, United States - YC | ecosystem: Engineered > Artificial ecosystem > Soil microcosm > Unclassified ... | reverse complement strand
ACGGTGGCGGTCGTCGCCGAGGTCGGCGTGACGATGGCGTCGATCCGCTGCCAGACGTCGGCGGCCTGCATGCGCAGGAACGCGAGGCGGTCGAAGGCGGCGAACGCATCGGCCGCGCTCCAGCGCGCCGCGCCGCCGATAATCTCGCGGATCACCGGATGCAGCGCGTCGGGCTGCGTGTCGACGAACTCGCGGATCGCCGCGAGCCGCTCCGCCACCCACGGCCCTTCGTAGAGCAGCCGCGCGGTGGCGAGGAACGGCTCGAAGTCGATTTCGATCAGTTCGGCGCCGGCCGCACGCAAGCACGTCAGCGCGGCGTCGAAAGCGTGCGCGTACGAGGCGTCGCCGAAAAATTCGAGCTGGCTCGCGCGCGGCACGCCGAAGCGCACACCGCGCAGCGACGCTTGCGTGGCAAGCGGTGCGGATGTCTGCGGCGGCTGGAATTCGCGCGCATAGGGGTCCTCCGCCGTCACGCCGCGCGCGGCGTCGAACACGCACTGCGCGTCGTTCGCCGAGCGCGCGAAGATCGACACGCAGTCGAGCGATTTGCACGCCGGCACCACGCCGAGCGTGCTCAACACGCCCTTGGTCGGCTTCAGCCCGATCAGGCCGTGAAATGCGGCGGGCACGCGTCCCGATCCGGCCGTGTCGGTGCCCAGCGAAAACGCCGCCAGCCCGAGCGCGACCGATACCGCCGAGCCGGAACTCGAACCGCCCGACGCGTAACGCCGATCGAGCGCGTTGCGGCACGCGCCGTGCGGCGAGCGCTGGCCGGACAAGCCGGTGGCGAACTGGTCGAGATTGGTCTTGCCGATCGGAATCGCGCCGGCGGCGATCAGGCGCGCGACCACCGCAGCGCTGGCCGTGGGCGTGTACGCATAGGCCGGACACGCGGCGGTGGTCGGAATCCCCGCCAGATCGATGTTGTCCTTGATGGCGAACGGCACGCCGTAGAGCGGCAGCGTGTGCATGTCACGGCCTTCGAGCGCATCGGCGTAACGCATCATCTCAGCGCGGCTCAACGGGCGGATCCACGCGTGATGCGGGTCGTCGCCCGAGGTGCGGGCGGCAATCGCGTCCACCAGTTGCGCGGGCGTGAGACTGCCGGCGCGGTAGCGCGCCCGCAGCCCGGCGATCGACATGGACGGGAGCAGATCGTCGTGTGATTTCATTTGCACATAGCCTCCTCGGCGGCGTCGGCTGCAATGCCGGCGCGCATCACCATCAAGCGTTGACCCGCGACGACCGCCGCGCCCTCCGCGCAGTCGATCGTTTCGATCACGCCGTCGCCGATCGCGGTGACGGAGATTTCCATCTTCATCGACTCGACGATCGCCACCACTTGCCCGTCGCTCACCCGTTCGCCTTGGCCGACCAGCAGCTTCCAGACGCTGCCCGACACGTCGGCGACGATGCCTTGCTGGCCGGCCGCAAGCGCGTCGTTCGCAGGGTTGCCGGCGGCTGCATCGCCATCCGTTTCGCCGACGTACTCGGCATGTCCCGCCGCGTTCCAGCGCTCTCGTTCCGCGTCGAAGGCGGCTTGCTGCGCGCCTTTGAAGGTTGCGATGGACTCGGCTTCGTCCTTCAGGAAGCGGTTGTACGCGCCGAGGTCGAACACGGACTCCTCGATCTTCAGACTCGCGCGGCCCGCGATGAAATCCGTGCGCAGCTCGGCCAGTTCGGCCTCGCTGACTTCGTAGAAACGGATCTCATCGAAGAAGCGCAGCAGCCATGGCTTGCCCGCCTCGAACTCGCGCGTCGTGCGATAGCGGTTCCACATCTGCACGGTGCGGCCGACGAACTGATAGCCGCCCGGCCCTTCCATGCCGTACACGCACAGATACGCACCGCCGATGCCCACCGCGTTCTCCGGCGTCCAGGTGCGCGCCGGGTTGTATTTGGTGGTGACGAGCCGGTGGCGCGGATCGAGCGGCGTGGCGACCGGCGCGCCGAGATACACGTCGCCCAGACCCATGACCAGGTAGCGCGCGTCGAACACGATGCGCTTCACGTCGTCGATACTATTCAGCCCGTTGATGCGGCGAATGAACTCGATATTGCTCGGGCACCACGGCGCGTCGGGACGCACCGATTGCATGTAGCGTTCGATCGCGATCCGCGTCGACGGGTCGTCCCAGGAGAGCGGCAGATGCACGATGCGGTTGGGCACGCGCATCGCGTCCACCGCGGGCAGCTCGCGCTCGGCCTGCTGCAGATGCGCGAGCAAAGCGTCGTGCGACAGCACGCGCGGGTCGAAATGCACCTGCAGCGAACGGATGCCCGGCGTCAGATCGACGATGCCCGGCAAGCGGTGCGCGTCGAGCCAGTTCATCAACGCATGCACGCGAAAGCGCAGGTTCAGGTCGAGCACGAGCGGACCGTATTCGATCAACACGTTCTGATCGCCGGAGCGGCGATAGACCACGCCGGTGCCCTCGCCCGCGGTGGCATCGCGATAGAGGATGCAATCGTGGGCCGGCTCGCTCGCCTGCGTCACGCGTTCCGCCGCCAGGACCGGCACCCGTTCGAAGCGCACCGTATCGCCGGGGCGCAGTTGACCGAGCTTCCACAACTCCTCGCGCACCACGGTGACCGGACAGACAAAGCCGCCGAGGCTCGGGCCGTCAGGGCCGAGAATCACGGGCATGTCGCCGGTGAAATCCACCGCGCCGACCGCATACGCGTTGTCGTGAATATTCGACGGATGCAGCCCCGCCTCGCCGCCGTCCGTGCGCGCCCATTGCGGCTTCGGGCCGATCAGGCGCACACCTGTCCGGCTGGAGTTGTAGTGCACTGTCCAGCGCGTGCCGTAGAGCATCGCGATGTCGTCGGGTGTGAAGAAATCGGGCGCGCCGTGCGGGCCGTCGAGCACGCCGAGCGTCCAGTCGTGCGTCAGCACCGGCACCCGCGCCGGATCCAGTTGCGCGCCCGCTTCGCCGCGGCCCGCGCCGTCGGCGAGATGCAGCACGTCGCCCTTGCGCAATGCGCGCCCCGCGTGGCCGCCGAACTGGCCGAGCGTGAAGGTCGCCTTGCTGCCCAGATAGTCCGGCACTTGCAGACCGCCCTTGAGCGCGAGACACGCGCGCATGCCCGCGCCCGTCACGCCGCCGAGCTTGAGCACCGAACCCGCCGGCGCGCGTGTGACCTGCCAGAACGCGACCGCTTCGCCGTCGAGCGTGGCGGCAAGCGGCGCGCCACCCAGCACGAAGAGCGTCGCGGTGTTAAAGCGCAGCGTGGCGCCCACCATCGCGCATTCGAGCCCCGCGGCGTCGGCGGGATTGCCGAGCAGTTCGTTGGCGAGGCGGAACGACAGATCGTCCATCGGACCCGACGGCGGCACGCCGATGTCCCAGTAGCCGGTGCGCCCCGGCGTCTGCTGCACCGTGGTCTGCACGCCGCCGTCGAGCACGTCGATCGTATGCGGCGCGAACATGAAGCGCGACAGGAACGCGGTGGTCTGCTCACCACGCGCAAACGTCGCCGAGCCGGCTATGGCGCGCAGATAGTCGAGATTCGTCTCGATACCGTAGAGCTGCGTTTGTTCGAGCGCGGCACGCAACGCGGCAAGCGCGGCCTCGCGCGTCTCGCCTTTGACGATCAGCTTCGCGAGCAACGGATCGTAGAACGCGCTGATTTCCGTGCCGGAATCGACCCAGGTGTCGACCCGCGCGTCGGCGGCGAACGCGACATGCGTCAGCACGCCCGCACTCGGTTGAAACTGCTTGTGCGGGTCTTCCGCATACAGGCGCACCTGGATGCTCGCGCCCTGCGGCGCCGGCGCCAGCGTGTCGAGCGGCGCGAGCTCACCCGCGGCCTCGCGAATCATCCACTCGACCAGATCGATACCCGTGACTTCCTCCGTCACGCAGTGCTCCACCTGCAATCGCGTGTTCACTTCGAGGAAATAGAAACGGCGCGTGTCGGCATCGAAGACGAATTCCACGGTGCCCGCGGATTTGTACTTCACCGCCTGGGCGAGCCGCACGGCGCTCGCATGCAGCGCGCTTCGTTCCGCGTGTGTGAGTCCAGGCGCGGGGGTCTCCTCGATCACCTTCTGGTTGCGCCTCTGTACCGAGCAATCGCGTTCGCCGAGCGATATCACGCCGCCACGGCCATCGCCGAAAATCTGCACTTCGACGTGGCGCGCGTTTTCCACGAACTTTTCGAGGTACACGCCCGCGTTGGCAAAGTTCGCCTCGCCGAGCCGCGCGACCGACGCAAACACGCTCTCCAGTTGCACCGCGTCGCGGCACAGCGACATGCCGATCCCGCCGCCGCCCGCGGTGCTTTTCAACATTACCGGATAACCGATCGACTCCGCCTCGCGCAACGCAGTGCCCACGTCGGGCAGGAGCGCGGTGCCGGGCAGCAAGGCGACGTCGTTGGCTCGCGCAAGTTCGCGCGCCGTGTGCTTCAGGCCGAATTCGCGCATCTGCGCGGGCGTTGGGCCGATGAAGCGAATCCCGACGTCGTCGCACGCTTGCGCGAAGGCCGCATTCTCGGACAGAAAACCGTAGCCGGGATGCACGGCGTCGGCGCCGCACGCACGCGCCGCTTCGAGAATCGCCGCGCTGTTCAGATAGCTCTGCGCCGCGAGCGCCGGGCCGATGCACACGGCTTCGTCGGCGAGCATCACATGCATGGCGTGGCGGTCGGCTTCGGAATACACCGCGACCGACGCGATGCCAAGCCGCTTGAGCGTGCGTATCACGCGGCAAGCAATCTCGCCGCGATTGGCGATCAGGACTTTGCGGAAGCTCATTGGGCGTCCCATATCGTCAGTCGCACGGGCGTCGGGTTATAGCCGTTGCACGGATTGTTCAACTGCGGGCAGTTCGAAATCAGCACGGTGACATCCATCTCGGCGCGCATCTCGACGTATTTGCCCGGCGCGGAAATGCCGTCCTCGAAAGTCAGTTTGCCGAGCGGCGTCACCGGCACGTTCATGAAGAAGTTGATGTTGCTGACGATGTCGCGCTTGTTGAGCCGCGTCCCCACGCCGCATGTGCAATGCGTGATCGCATGCAGGAAGCTGTCGCGGCAGCTATGCATGTAGCGCTTGTCGAGCGTGTAGCGCACCGTGTTGCTTTCGGCCGCGCAAGCGCCGCCGAGCGTGTCGTGGCGGCCGCACGTGTCGGCCACGATGCTCAGCATCGGCTTGCCGAGGTTCGACATCAGTACGCTGCCGGCGGACAGATAAAGATTGCGTTGCGCGCGGATCGTGTCCTGCGCGCTATAGCGTTCGAGCGGATCGGCGCTGTTATAGAACAGCGTGTCGACCGCCTGATTGCCTTCCAGGTCGAGAATGCGGAACACCTGTCCGCGCTTGACTTCGTGCAGCCACGGTTCGCCGGAAGGCAGCGTGAGGTCGTAGACCGCATGACGGAGTTCGAGCTTGCTTTCGATAATAGGCATCGCGGGTCTCCTTAAACGAACAGACGGTCGGTGTTGACAAAGCCACGCCCGTTCTCGGGGCACGCCGAGCGGCAGGGATCGTCGGCCGGTACGCAGGCGTCGGCCGCATACGCGCGGTACGCGATCAGCTTGACGGGCCTCGGTTCGTATTCGGATGAAGGGTCGAGCGGATGCGGCGCGCTCGAAAACACCGCGAGCGTATCCATTTCGAAGCGCAGGTCGAACGCGGCGCCGGCCGGCGAATGGCCCACCACGAAGTCGAGCGCGCCGTCCTCGCCGATCGCGAGTTTGCTGAAGAAGTTGATGTTGGCGACGAGGTCGCGTGTGCCGAGCCCATGCTTCGCCAGTTCGAGCAGCAGGCTGTCGCGGCCGTTGCGGATCATCGCATTGCGATGCTGCTGATAGCGGGCCACGCCGTATTTAGCGGCGAACAGTTCCGCGTCGCCGACGCCGCCGAGCGGGTCGTGCCAGCCGAGCGTGTCGGCGGTAATCGAGGCCAGCACGCGGCCCATGTCCGAATAGAGCACGTGGCCGCGCGTCAGATGCGCGGTGTGCTGCGCCTTCAGCGTATCGGCCATGTTGTAGCGTTCGAGCGGTTCGTCGTGCCGGTAGAGCACGGTGGCCAGATTCGCGCCGCCTTCGGTATCGACCACGCGCAACGCCATGCCACGGCGCAGCACGCCGGACCAGTGCGTGCCGGCGGGAATCACCGTTTCCCACGCCACATGCGGGATCGGTGCGAGTTCGACAGGGGATTGCGTCGACATGGAGGCTCCAGGTATCGGTTGGGAATAAGCGTGAGAGGGCGATTGACCGACATCGCGACCTCCCGGGCTTTTATCCCTCCGTGGAGCCTCGCCGGCGCCTTGAAAGAAGGTGAACGGCAAGACCGGATTGCTCTCGGACCAGGCATCGTGCGCATGAAGCGTTCGACCGGAACCCTAGCGATCCTGAAGATGATGCAAATTACTTCGCACCTCTCGCTGCGTAGCTAAGCGAGTTGTGTGCCAGGCTCATGTCGAGCATGCGGCAAGCGCGGCGTGGCAAGGGATTGGATGTGATGAGCGATTCAGTTTGGTATGGGAGGGTCGATGGTTCGCGCACCAGCGTCGTTTGTGAATCCGCACCAGTTGAATGCGCCGGGCACCACGATTGGGCTCGATATGAGCGCGCGCGACACTGGCCATGGCTCTAGCCGATGGCATGGTGTGTGCGTATGAATGCACCACGTCCACCACCTTCATCACACGACCATGCCGACGCTTGCCGCCATTCGACGCGCGCTGTACACCCTGATGTCGGCACGTTTCATCGAACTGCAAAAGCAGCAGCGCCGCTCGTAGCCGGAGCGGCGCTGTTGTCGTGACACTCAACCTTGGGCATCCAGTTCCGTGCTCGCATAGCGCGCCTGCTGGCCGAAGCTCGCCAAGGCCTTCGAACCGTCGGGCAACACCAACTCCCCTCGTTCGAGACGCTCCTTCAGATAGGTGAAGCTCTGCGCCGTCTGCGCGAACAGATGGTCGCCTGCCGACACGGGCGGGTATTTCGCCACCGCTTCGGGCGTCGCGAACTGCGGCAGCGGTGCGACGATCGTGTGATAGTCGCAGGCAAAAAAGAGCGGGAACGAGTAGCGCTCCTCCCTCACTTTGCGCACGCGATGCGACGTCGCGACATAGGTCCCGCCTGTCCACACTTCCAGCATGTCGCCGATGTTCACGACGAACGCGTTCTCGACCGGCGGCGCATCGATCCACTCGCCCTCGCCGTTCATCACTTCAAGTCCGGGCGCGGTCGGCAGCAGGATCGTGAAGCATTCGTAGTCGGTATGCGCGCCGATGCCGGGGCGGTCTTCCGCGGATGGATCGAGCGGATAGTGGATCAGGCGCAACTGGCTCGGCGGCTTGCGCAGATACTGGTCGAAGTGCTGTTCGGGCAAGCCGAGCGCAAGCGAGAAGCCGCGAAACAGGGCGCGGCCGAGTTCGAATGCCGCTTCGTAATAGCCGCCCACCGCCTCGCGAAAACCCGCTTGTTCGGGCCAGCTATTCGGGCCGAGCATCGGCGTGCCGGCGCGTACGTCGGGGTCGTCGGCGGGCAGTTCGCGGCCGGTGTCGAAGGCTTCCTTCCTGTCGCGCTTGCCGCCCGCGAAAACTTCCTCGCCTTCGGGCACGTAGCCGCGATGCGCCGCCGACTTGCCGATGTAGTAGCGCATCTTCCAGTCATGTTCGGCGGCGAAGAAGCGCTTGGCCTGCTCGATCAGCGCGCGCTGCTGTTCGCGTGATACCTGGTGGCCGGTGACATAGAAGAAGCCGGCCTCGCGTGCCGCGCGATCGAGTTCGCGCGCGGTCGCGAGGCGCCGGTTCTGGTCGTCGCTGAAAAGGCCGCTGACGTCGACGATGGGTAACTGCTGAAAACGGGTGTGGGTTTGGCTCATGAGAGGCGCCTAGGCAAGCTGCGGGTTAGTGTGCGTTTGCCGTCCGCCGCGAACCTCACGGGCGGCGAGAAATGCAGCCAGATGGCGCCGTTCCTCGCGGCCCATCCATGTGTTGATCTCCCACAGATCGGCCACCGGCGCGTTCGTAAACGGCAGCGTGTGCAGATAGCCGTCGGGGCCGAACTCCGGCGTCATCGTCGTGACGGTGTAGCCCTGCTCGATCTGCGCGGTCCACAGCGCTTCCCAGATGCGCTGATGCGAGGCGAGGCAATCCGCGTACTCGGGCGCCGCCGGGTGCGGCACCTGCGGACCTTGCGGATAACCGACACGCCCATGCAGATGATGCGCATGCGGCGCCAGTTCGAGGATCGTGTCCCACTCGCTGTCGAGCAGCCGCTCGCACACCGACACCCAATGACTGAAGTCGCAGGTCAGCTTGAGCGCGGGCACGGCGCGCGCGACGTCGCGAGTGATCCACGGGTTGTAAAACGAGCGCCCGCGATGCGTTTCGAAGCTGCAGATCACGTCGTGCTGCGCGGCGATCTCCACGGCGCGCGAGAAAAAGTCCACCTGTACCGACGCCGGCCACGCGTCACAACCGGCCATCACGTTGAAGAAGCGCGGTTCGAGCGGCTTGCCCCAGACGATCTTCTCCTCGAAGTCGCGCAGATGATCGGCCGGCGTCGCCGAACGCTCCGGCACATAGCTGCCGGCCGTCGTAATCTCCGCGATGAAGCCGAGGCCTTCGTCCGCGATGGCCTGCGCAAACGCGTCGCGCGCCGCGCCGCCGGCCGGCACCGGCGCTTCGATGCCGTCGAAGCCGGCTGCCCGCACGAGCGGAGCGGCATCGCGAGGACCGCCGTCGAATCCCCAGAACGTTTTGAACAATTCGAATTTCATCGCCTCTCCATTTGCATGCAAAATTGCATGCAATAGTACACATGAAAAGCACAAGTCAATAAACTATCGGAGCGTGGCCGCACATTATTTCCGCGCGCCCGATTTCCGGCTCAATTAGCACTTAAACTGTGCAGCCCTCCTCCTCGTGGTGAATCGATGAAGAAGAAAATTGCGCGTACCAAGGGGCAAGCCGTCGCGCGCGCCATTCTCGACATGGACTGGCAGTGGTCGGCGCATTTCGGCGATCTCGGCCTGAACGACCTGAACTACAGCGATCTGTTCTGCCGCATGTGGGTGGATCAGGACGACTACTTCGCCAAGACCGCGCTCTACGAATTCATGCCGGGCGTGAGCCGCCGCACCGCCGTGCGCTACGTGCAGGAGTTGATCGACAGCGGCTGGCTGCTGGAGACGAGTTCCGCCGCGGATCGCCGCATCAAGCAGGTGAGCCTCGCGGCCTCGATCGAAGAACGTCTGGAGCAGTTTCTTGCCTATGTGCATCAACGGTTTGCGGCGCTGGATTGACAGTGCCTACGCGGGACGTGGGGGCGAAGCGTCCGCATACCCTCCGTCGCAAATCCCGCTGGCATATTTCTCGCTAGATGTTTGACCGAGAGGTGCGGCAGCGTCGCATCTTAGGGATGCTAGGGTTCCGGTTCGCGAGAATGTCTGGTCCGAGAGCAGCCCGGTGCGCCGACTGGTTCGATGCAGGCTTCATTGCAAGCACGAACCGACGGCCGCACTACACGGCGGGACAAAAGCCCGGGAGATTGGCGATAGCAATGTCTATCGTGCCTCTCCGTGGCCGGTGTGTGTCTCCCGCAGTTTCCGCGCTTGATCGTAGCTTGCTCGCGGGAACCGGTCATGTTGTTTCATCGCGCAGTCGCCGCGCGGTCCAACTCAACAATCGCAATTGACCGGTCTCCTGGAGAAAACGATGAAACGCTTCGAATCCGTCCGCACTTCCCGTGCTTCACTCGCCTTGTCTGCCCGCTTCGCCTCGGCCCTTCGCGTGCGTGGCGCCCTCGCCGCGGCCGCCGCCGCACTCGCTCTCGGTCTTACCGCGGGTCTTGCCGCCACGCCGGCGCAAGCGGCCGCGCCGCTCGCCATCGGCTATAGCGACTGGCCCGGCTTCGTCGCCTTCCAGGTCGCCATCGAAAAAGGCTGGTTCAAGGAAGCCGGCGTGGACGTCAATTTCCAGTGGTTCGATTACTCGGCGTCGCTCGATGCGTTCTCCGCCGGCAAGCTCGACGCGGTCGGCGCGACCAACGGCGACGCGCTCGTGACCGGTGCAAGCGGCGCGAAGAACGTGATGATCCTGCTGACCGACTATTCGAGCGGCAACGACATGATCGTCGCCAAGCCGCCGGTGCGCACAGTGGAAGGATTGAAGGGCAAGAAGGTCGGCGTCGAAATGGGCCTCGTCGATCACCTGCTGCTCGACACGGCGCTCGAAAAACACGCGCTGAAGGAATCGGACCTGACGCTCGTCAATGCGAAGACCAACGAATTGCCGCAGGTGCTCGCCTCGTCCGGCGACGTCGCCGCGGTCGGCGCCTGGCAGCCGAACGCGGGCGAAGCGCTCAAACGCG
>Ga0310811_10014308_pt1 | contig 10338 bp, 10 predicted proteins | sample YCmetagenome_FD_207642 | JGI IMG/M metagenome (GOLD analysis project Ga0310811, IMG submission 207642) | Soil microbial communities from experimental microcosm in Duke University, North Carolina, United States - YC | ecosystem: Engineered > Artificial ecosystem > Soil microcosm > Unclassified ... | reverse complement strand
AGATGAGCGTGAAGCCGAGGATGAAGAGCAGCGCGTGGATGAGGACCGTGCGGCGCGAACGCTGGACCTGCTCGACGCTCATCCCCGTGATGAAGGTGACGTAGCTCGGGATGAGCGGCAGAACGCACGGGGACAAAAAGCTCAGCAGTCCAGCGGTAAACGCCAGGCCCAAGCCGAACGTCGCGGTCTGGTCCACGTCAGGCCGCGCGGCGCGCGCGCGGCGGGTTGCTCAGTCTGCGGTCGCCCACGGACGGTCGGAGACGGCGATGCGGAACGCGTCGCCGCTCAAGCGCTCGGGCTCGTCGTCGCCGCCGGCGCGCTCGTGCACGCCGCGCACCACGGCGCCGACGGTGGGCGGCGGCGCATCGGCTTCCTCGATGAGGCCCACGTCCCAGGTGCCGCGCTCCGGGCCCTTGAGCACGAGCCGGTAGTGCGCACGGTACACCGTTAGGCGGGCGGGCCGTTCATCCTCCGGCGCGGCCGCTTCGACGTCGGGCGCGGGCTCTTCGTCCTCGAGTACGGGCGCATCGGCAGGCGCGTCGGCGAGCTCAATGGGAACCGGCGCGTCTGCAGTCAACGGCTCGGCCGGCACGAGACGAGCCGCGATCACCGCGACCGCACTCTCGATGCCGCCCTGTCTGAGCGGTGGGAAGAGGTGCAGCTCTTCCACACGGTCTGCGTTCAGGCGCTCGGCGATCGCGCGAAGAAAGCGCTCGCGCGTTTCGGTTGCTGTCATCGCGCGGCAACCTCGGCCGACCGCGTGCGCTGCATGCCGCGTGCGTCCAGCTCGCGCTCCACATACAAGCGGAGGATGTGCATGAAGTCCTGTGCGTTCGTCACGACGCCGAATGCCTGGTGCGTGCCGCGGTCCTTGAGCTTGCTCACCACGAATTCCGACGAATCGACGCAGATGGTGGGCAGCTCGCGCAGCGAGCCATCGGGCTCGGTCACGAACGCCGGCAGCATGTTGCCCGTCGCAATGGCGTGCAGTGCCGTGGCGATGAGGATGGCCATCGTGGCCTTGGTGGTGTACGCCTTCATCGCGTCCTGGCAGGCGATCGAGTCGGCGATCACGCTCGGCAGCGGCCCGTCGTCGCGGATGGAGCCACACAGCACGAACGGCACGCCGCTGGTGACGCACGCGTGCATGATGCCGTCGGTGATGATCCCCTGCCTAACGGCAGCCTCGATCGACCCGGCGGCCCGCACGCGATTGATCGCCCGCATGTGGAGGCCGTGTCCGCCGCTCGTCGCCCGGCCGCTTCCCGTCATGCCTAACGTGGTGCCGAAGATCGACGCTTCGATGTCGTGCACCGCGACCGCGTTGCCGGCCAGCAGCGCGCCCACGAAGCCGTGCTGGATGAACCACGTCATGTCGGTGCGCGCGCGCGAATGCACCAGCGCGGGGCCCGTCACCCAGACGGGATAGCCGCCGCGCTCCCGCTCCTCGACTAACAGACGCGCCATGAGCGCGTAGTCGATGGGCTTTTCGCGCGACACCTCGCTGGTCATGAACTTGAACTCGCCGCCCTCCGCGGCGTCCCCCAGGAATGCGTCGGTGTAGACGAAGATGCCTTCCGACCCATCTTCGGCCATGCCGACCGCGACGAGCTCGCCGCGCGCGACGCGGCGCATCTCCTTCACCCAGAGCGTGCCGCCGGCGTCGAGCACGAGCGCGCCATCCATGCGCGGCTCGCGCGGCATGCGCCACTCGTGTCCAATGTGGACGTAGGTGGGCAGGTTGGTGGTCGAGAAAAAACCTTCGGGCAGGACGCCGTCGGCCGGAGCCGCGACGAATCGCGCCTCTGGAAACCCAGCGAACCGCGCGGCGCTGAAGTCGGGATGGTTGAACTCGGGCACGAAGAAAGGTACTCGAAAGAGGGGGTTCCGGGACAGGGACGAGCTCGCTGCCGGACGTTAGAGAATCGATACCGGGTCGCGGTCGACGGCGACGCGCAGCTGCGCCGAGCGCGGAATTTCGAACCGCCGCACGAAGTAGCGCACGACCGACGTGAGCGCCGCGGGATGATCGCTCTTGAGCAGCACGTGCCAGCGCCAGCGCCGCTTGATCCGATCGATTGCGCACGGCGCGGGGCCGATGAGGGTCACCTGGTCGTGCGCGCGGGTATCGATGAGACGCGTGAGCCATTTCGCCGCGCCCAACGCAAGCGACGCGGTCGCGTTCTCCTCGAGGCCGCTGCACACGATATTCACGAGGCGCACCCCTGGCGGATACGGCGGATTGACCCGCGTCGGGAGCTCGGCCCGCACGAAGGCGTGATAGTCGTGGGTAACCGCACAGCGCACAGCGTGGTGCCCGGGCACGCGCGTTTGAATGACGACTTCCCCGCCCTTGGGTCCGCGGCCCGCGCGTCCGGCCACCTGGCTGAGCAACTGGAAACTCCGCTCCGATGCGCGGAAGTCGGGCAGATTGATTCCGACGTCGGCATCGATCACACCCACGAGCGTCACGTTAGGAAAGTCGAGGCCCTTGGCGATCATTTGCGTGCCGAGCAGGATCTCGACCTCGCCGCGGCCGACACGGTCGAGGATGTCGGCGTGCGCCCACTTTCCGCTCGTGGTGTCGACGTCCATGCGCGCGACGCGCGCGTACGGATACCGCTCGAGCAGCAGGCGCTCGACCTGCTGGGTGCCTAACCCACGCTGGCGCACCGCTGGGCCGCTGCATTGCCGGCACGTGTGCGACGCGGGCTCCTCGTGCAGGCAATAGTGGCAGACGAGGCGTTCGGGACTCGTGTGGTAGGTGAGGCTGATGCTGCAATTGGGGCAGCTCTGCACGTCGCCGCATCCATCGCACTGGAGAAAGGACGCGTAGCCGCGCCGGTTGAGGAGCAGGATGCTCTGCTCGGCGCGCTGCAGGCGCTCGCCTAACGCGGCTTCGAGCGGTTCGGAGAACACGCGGCGGAACGCGGCGCGCGCGGCGGCGACACCCGAGGCAAGGTCCGCGTCGGCGATCACGGGGCGCGCGTCGCGCGGGCGTCGCAGGTCGACGACTTCCACCGTGGGCAGCCGACCGGCGCCGACGCGCTCGGGGAGGGACAGCAGGCGAAACTTGCCCGATGCGGCGTTGTGCCAGCTCTCGAGGCTGGGCGTGGCGCTGCCTAACACAGCAACCGCGCCGGCCAGGCGCGCGCGCATGACGGCCACCTCGCGGGCGTGGTAGCGCGGCGTCTCCCCGTTCTTGTAGCTCGACTCGTGCTCCTCGTCGACGATGATCGCGCCCAGGTCATCGAGTGGCGCGAACACCGCCGAGCGCGCGCCGACGACGATCCGTTTCTCGCCGCGCTTGAGCGCCAGCCACGCGTCGTAGCGCTCGCCGTCGCCTAACGCAGAGTGCAGCACCGCGACGCGGTCGCCGAACACGGCGCGAAACCGGTCGACGGTTTGCGGCGTGAGTGCGATCTCGGGCACGAGCACGAGGGCCGAGCGGCCTTGGACGTCGACGACCTTGCGCAACAGCTCGATGTACACGAGCGTCTTCCCGCTGCCGGTGACGCCGTGGAGCAGCACCGTCTCGCCCGGTTGGGCGGCGATGATGGCGTCGATGGCCGTGCGCTGCGCTTCGGTGGGCGTGTGGCGTGCCGGTGCGAGCGCGGGCCGCGCGGCGAACGGATCGCGGGCGACGACGGTCGCTTCGATGGTCGCGAACTCGCGCTCGACGAGCGCCTTCACGACGGCGTGCGAAAAGCCGAGCTGCCCGGTGAGGTGCGCCACTTCGGCGTGACCGCCCATCCCCTCGACCACCTCGAACAACTCGCGCTGGCGCTTGGCGCGGGCGAATGCCTGCTGCCGTTCCTGCAGCGTCGGCAAGTCGCGGCGCAGGACGAGGATGCGCTCGGTCCGTTGGGCAGGTCGCGGCGCGGCCGCGCCGGTGAGCAGTGCCGGCAGGGCGGCGCGCACCACCACGCCTAACGGAACGACGTAGTAGTCCGCGATCCAGCGGCACAACGCGATCATCGCCGGCGAGAGTGCGGGTTCGACGTCGGGCACGTCGAGCACCTCGCGCGGCGACTTGACGCCCTCGCCATCGCTCGGTCCCAGACAGATCCCTACGGCGCGCGACCCCCGCACCGGCACGACGACGCGCGACCCCGGCGCGGGCACGTCGAGGCTCGAGTCGGGCACTGCGTACGTGAAGGTCTGGAAGAGCGGCAGCGGCAACGCGACTTCAATGAGCCGCGTCACCGGCACCGCAGCCGTTGCACTCATTGATTGCCGGTGGCGCAAGTCATACGACGAATAATAGACCGGCGCCGTCTAGCACGTTGCCGGCTCCTACGCTCATGAGGAAACGGGCAAGCCCGGACAACGCCGATACCGCACATGGCATCCGTTAGACGGCAACCTCTAGCCAACAGCCTCCTCTCGCGAATCCGCCTCCGACGCCAATGAAGGTCTCACGACTGTGAGTGCGGACGAGGCCGGACACGAACGGACACGCGCGCACGACGGAGTTCTCGCGAATCCGCCTCCGAAGACGATGAAAGTCTGACGACTGTGGGTGCGGACGAGGCCGGACACGAACGGACAAGACAGGACCTGGTTGTTGGTTTCAAAACGCTCGCATCTCGAGCAACTACAAATCAATTCCGCATTGTCCGGCTTTGTTTGGGTGTGTCCGCTATCAAGTCGTGAATGCTTCTCAGACAGCGGAGGCGGACACGCGCGCACGACAAAGGGCTCGCGAATCCGCCTCCGACGACGATGAAAGTCTCACGACCGTGAGAGCGGGCGAGGCCGGACACGAACGGACAAGACAGGACCTTTTGTTGGTTTCGAACGGCAGCATCTCGAGCAACTAAAAATCAATTCCGCTGTGTCCAGCTGTGTCCGGGTGTGGTCGCCATCAACTCGTGAATGCTTGTCAAGCAGCGGAGGCGGACACGCGCACCACGGAGCGCTGCGCGGCTGCGCGCCGGCGAGCGGCTACCGCTTCGCGCGCGTCACGCCTAACCCGGGTCCGTCGGGAACCTTGATCATCCCGCCGTCGATCGTCGCACCCACGAATGGATCGTCCGCCAGCAGCGCCGCGCCGTCGAGGTCGGCGTAGTCGAGCAGCGGCGCCAGGTGCGCGGCGGCCGTGATCGCCAGGCTCGACTCGATCATACAGCCCATCATTACAAGCATCCCGTGCGCCCGCGCGGTCGCGGCCATCTTGACGGCTTCACGCAATCCGCCGCACTTGGCGAGCTTGATGTTGACCCCGTCCACGATCCCGGCCAGGCGCGCCACATCGGCGGCCACCAGACACGACTCGTCGGCGATGATCGGGAGCGGCGACCGCTCGCGGACAAACCGCAAGCCATCCAGGTCGTGCGGCGGCAGCGGCTGCTCGACGAACTCCACGCGGTGCGCGACGAGGCAATCCATCATGCGCAGCGTGTGCTTGGGCGTCCACGCCGCGTTGGCGTCCACGCGCACCGTCGCGTTAGGCGCCTCCTCGCGGATGATCCGCAGGATGTCCTCGTCGTGGTCCGAGCCCAGCTTGATCTTGAGCACCGGATAGGACGCCGCTTCGCGCACCTTGCGCCGCACTTCGTCGGCGCCGGCAATGGCGATGGTGAAGCTCGACAACGGCGCCCGCGCCGGGTTCAGGCCTAACAGACGATACACCGGTATGCCTAACCGCTTGCCGGCCAGGTCGTGCAGCGCCGCGCTCACCGCCGCCTTCGCCGCGGCGTTGCCCCGGATCACCCGATTCAGCTCGGCTTCGGTGTCCTCGAGCGCCCACGCGTCCGCATGCTCGAGCACCGGCGCGAACATCGCGAGCGCCGCCGGAATCGTGTCCGCCGTTTCACCGTAGAACTTGCTCGGCGCTGCTTCGCCCCAGCCTTGCGCGCCGTCCGCATCCGTCACGCGCACGGTCACGACGCGATATTCGCTCTCGCTGCCGCGCGAGATCGTGAACGCGTGCTTCGTATGCACGCGCACTTCTTCGTGCTCGAGTTTCATCGGGATGTCGGTGTGATGCCCAGTCGGCGCGCCAGCCACGCGGTGCGCATGCCGTCGGGCCCGGGCGTCTGCGCCAGGTAGCCGATCAGCGCATCCGCCACGTCGTTGCCGCGCTGGAAGCGCTCGGCCGGATTCTTGGTGAGGCACTTCATCGTGATCGTGGCCAGCGCCGGCGGCGTGCGCGAGTCGACGACATCCGGCGACGCCGCCGATTCGTGCACGTGCTTGTAGCCAATGGAATACGAGTCCGCGCCGTCGAACGGCGGGAAGCCGACCAGCATCTCGTACAGCAGCACGCCGATCGAGTACAGGTCGCTGCGGCCGTCGACGAGCTTCCCCATCGCCTGCTCGGGCGACATGTAGTGCGGCGTCCCCATTGCCCGGCCCGTCATCGTTAGGCGGTTGTGAAAGCGCGCCGTCGCGATGCCGAAGTCGGTGATGAGCGCGTTGTCATCCTCGTCGAACAGAATGTTGTCGGGCTTGATGTCGCGGTGCACCACGCCGTGCCGGTGCGCATAGTCGAGCGCGACCGCGACCTGCGAGCCGATCACCGCCGTCTGGTGCGGACCAACGGTGCTGCCCTTCACGATGCGGTCGGCCAGCGAGCCACCGGCCATGTACGGCATCACCAGATACACCGTCGACTCGAGCTGGCCGTAGTCGAGGATCTGGCAGATGTATGGATGGAGCAGTTGGGCCGCCGCTTCCGCCTCACGACGGAACCGTTCGCGCATCTCGCTGTCGCGCGCCAGATGCGCGAGCAGCACCTTGATCACGACCGGTCGGCCTAACTGGAGATGCTTGGCGGCGTAGACGCTCGCCATGCCGCCGGTGGCAAGCCGGCGATAGATGCGATAGCGGCCGCCGGTGATGCGCCGCAGCAGGTCGAGCTCTTCATCGGGCGGCTCGTTGGGCGCGTCCGGCAGCTCCGGCAGCTCGGACGTACACCGGCTGCAGGTTACGGCCGTGCCGCGATTCCACGTGCCGCACTCAGGACAGAACATGACTCATATTCCAAAATCCAGACGCACGAAGTCGTACGGCGGCCACGGGCCCGTTTGCTGAATGGTCAACCCGGCGTGCCGATCCGCCAGCACGCGGACCGCGTTCTCGAAGGCACCCCACCGCTCGCGATCGAGGAGAAACGCGGCGCTGAACAGCGCGGGCTCGGGCACATCGACCGGCGCGAGCGTCATGGCCGCCGACGCCTCGCGCCGCAACGCGCGAAAGCACTCTGTGACCACCGCCGGCGTTGTGGGCGTCGTAGGCTCAGCTTCCGTCGTTGGGCGACGGGTGAGATGGACGCGCGCTTCGCACCGTCCGGCGATGAATTGCAGGCCTTCGGACAGCGCGATGTAGTTCTGCTCGAGCCAGCTCCGCAATTGCTCGGTGTTGCGAAAGACCGTACCGCAGGGCGCGGGCAATACGCCGCCGCGCTGGAACGCCGACTCCACGATCTGCTGGTGGAGATCGATGTCGCTTGGTTCGAGTTCTCTGCGGGAGTCGGTGATTGGTTTGACGAGAGCCGCGAGGTCGCGGGTGCGGACGAGGCTCGCTTCCGAGGGAGGACCGCCGTCGGTGTCGCGCGCGATCGACATCACGCCGAACAATCGCACCCCGGCTACGACAACGTGGCGAGCCACGGTGTCACGCCCGGACCGAAGATATGAACCGACTCACATGCATAGCATTGGAAGTTATGCGCGACGTGGATGCCGTGGGAGTACGCTGCGCGCCGCACGCCCAAGACTATCGGGCCAACTCGGCGAGCATGGTGACGCATGCCTGGCCGACGCGATCGGGGGCGTACCCACCCTCGAGAGCTGCAACCACGCGACCTCCACACCACTGCGCGGCACGCTCGGTGAGGAAGCGCGTGAGGGTCGCGATGTCCTCGAGCTCCAGCGTGAAGCCGCCCAGCGGATCGCCGCGCAGGGAGTCGAAGCCGGCGGAGACGAGAACCAGATCGGGGACGAATCCCTGGGAGGCCTGATCGACCGCGCGCTCGAGTTCATCGACGTAGCGCTGCGCGGGGAGTCCGGCGGGCAGGGGAACGTTCCAGACGTTGCCCAAGCCGTGGTCATCGGCGGCGCCGCTGCCGGGATACCAGGGCCACTGGTGCATGGAGACGAAGTGGATGCCTTGATCGCTCTCGACGAGCGCCTGCGTCCCGTTCCCGTGGTGGACGTCCCAATCGACGATGAGCACGCGGTCGAGACTGTGACGGCGACGCGCGTAGTGGGCAGCGATCGCGACGTTGCCGAAGAGACAGAACCCCATGGCGCGATCGCGGAGCGCGTGGTGGCCGGGCGGCCGGACCGCGCAGAAACTGCGCCCGGCGCGTCCGTCGACGGCCATATCGACGGCGTCCAGGACGCAGCCCGCGGCCGCGGTTGCCGCGTCCCAGGAGCCTTCGCTGGCGACGGTGTCGGCGTCGAGCGCGCCGCCGCCGGCGGCGACCAGCTCTTCGACCTCGCGGATGTAAATCGGGTCGTGCGCGAGCGCGAGCTCCTGCGGGGTGGCGTGTCGGCCCTCGACGTGCTCGACCGTACCGAAGAGCTCGGGATGGTCGCGGAGTGCGCGGGTGATGGCGCGCAGCCGGCCGACGTGCTCGGGGTGTCCCCAGCCCGTGTCGTGTCGGCCGCAGTCGGCGTGCGAGATGAAGGCGACGCTCACGTTAGGCGCGCCTCACGACCCCGTCACCGGACCGGGCGGCGGCGGCGGTGCGTGAGGAGGAAGATCGATCCGTCGCGTGCGCCGACCTCGGTCACGCTGCGGCGCTCGTCGAGGACTTCGCGGCCGTTGATCTTGATCACGAAGTCGCGCGCGTCGGCGCGCGGGTCGAGGACGGCCAGGGCCGCGACCTTCACCGCGAGCACGCGCTCGTTAGGCGGCGCGACGATGCGGACCACGTCCCACAATTCGGGGAGCTCGACGCGCAGGGTGAGCGCGGCTCCGTTAGGCGTGCCCAACCGGATGGTCTCGCGCCGCGCGCGCAGGGTGGTGGCGAAGGGCGCCGTCATCCCGTGATCTCCTCGACCATGGGGTGCGGATCGAGCGACGCGAAGAAGCGCGAGATCTGGGCGTCGAAGAGATACGTGGAGCCGCTCACGCGCGTGCCGCCGTCGATCGGGGTCACGCCGATCACGAGCTCTTCCCCGCCCTGTCCGCGGAACGTCGCGTAGGCCGGGCCCTCCTTCTCGAGGAAAGCCGCGTAGAGCGGGTTGCGTGAGGCGAAGAACTGCTTGGCCTCGGCGAGGACGGCCTCGGGGGCCATGGCGGTGGTGACTTCCTGAATCATGAGGCGGAATCCCTATGGTGTCTCGAGGGCGCAGCTGTCTGTCATAGATGGAATCTATCGGCACGCGCCACACACCGGCAGACAGGTCCGAACTATCCCTCGAGTATTTCCTCGAGCGCGAACCGCGTCTTGGGCGGCAGCTCGGATTCGGCGAAGTACTGCGTGGTAATGCCGATCGCGTCACTCACTCGGGTGATATTCAGCGCCCGCAGCAAGTATCTCACGTCGTCGACGTCGTGGAATTCTTCGCCAAGGCGCATCGCCACGCACTTCATCGCGAGGAGATATGGCGCACTGGCGGTGAACACGCGCAGATGCGTGAGCTCGAGGAACGTCGAGAACTCGCCGCGCATCCCAAGAAATCCCTTCGCGGCATCGTTGAGCCACGTGTCCGGCACGTCGGCGCGGGCGGCGACGCGCGCCGCGGCTTCGCGCACCGCCTTCGCGGGCTTGAAGAACGCATGCACATCGCGCGTGGCGTCGCGCGCGTCGAGCGCCAGGCACATGACGGCACCGCCGACCACATACACCTCGCCTAACGTGTCCCGCGACGCCAGTTCCTCATTGAGGAGAGCGAAGAGTCTGCGGATGTCGGCGCTGGTGAACCGGACGACGCTCATCCTGGGTCTATACGCGGGCGCCTAACTGCGCCTCGGCGAAAATGTTCCGGCGGCGAAACGCGACCGGTGCGACGCGCAACAGATACAAGCGCGCGCTGCGGAGCGACGTAGCGAAGTGCGGCTCATCGAGCGGCGGAATGCCTCGCGTCCACGCCGGGGCAGCCACGCCGAACGCGCTCGCGGCCTGCTCCACCATCGCCGCGACGTAGTTCTGCACGTACGGTTTGAGCTCGCGCACATCGACGCGCTCCAACGCCCGACCGAACTCCATTGGAGCGAGCCCGGCAAGTAGAGCATGGAACTCGGCGAGGGCGAACGAACGATTCCGGTCATCGCGCAAGGCGGCGATGATACCGGCAACCCGCGCATCCACGTCGGGAAGCGCGCGCGCCAACACGTACGCGGAAACGTCGAGGCCGGCGTTCCGGGCGCGGCGCTTGATGG
>Ga0310811_10014307_pt1 | contig 10338 bp, 11 predicted proteins | sample YCmetagenome_FD_207642 | JGI IMG/M metagenome (GOLD analysis project Ga0310811, IMG submission 207642) | Soil microbial communities from experimental microcosm in Duke University, North Carolina, United States - YC | ecosystem: Engineered > Artificial ecosystem > Soil microcosm > Unclassified ... | reverse complement strand
CGCGTCGCCGCCGAGACCGCCGAGCCGATCAAGGCCTCCGCCGCCAAGTTCGCCAAGCCCGCCGCCTGATTCAAAACGGCGGATCGACGAAATCAGGAAACCCGGGCCTTAGCGGCCCGGGTTTTTCTTCACCTCGCCCACAGGGAGAGGTCGGATCGCCCCGGCGATGCGAAGCATCGTCGGACCGATCCGGGTGAGGGGATCAGGTTCACAAGGTAAATCCCGAACACCCCAACCAAATCCGCGGATTTATCGCGCTGAAGAGAGGCAAATAACGGGTTTTGCGGCCTTGCCAAAAACGCCCGTTGCACCTAGTTTCCGCCCCGTCCAGCCCCCCTCGGTAGCAGGCCCTCTCAGGGCGCCCCCAAGGCGCGGCTCGCAAGGATGCAGTTGTAGCTCAGTTGGTTAGAGCGCCTGTCTGTGGAACAGGAGGTCGGTGGTTCGAGCCCACCCAACTGTACCAGCGCTCCCGATAGTCCGACAGATATCGCAACGAGCATGATTCTCTGCATCTGGGCATCGCTGCTCATGTTGGCTTGACGATGAGCAGCGCGCTCCCGATCTCCAGATGGTGCTCGAATCCCACGGCCAGGCTGTTTGGCTATCGAAATCCTCGACGAGCTTGGCACCGCGTGTTGATCCGCGCTTCACGTAACGCGCCATGCGCGTGCGACATCAGGCGCTTAACCGCATTGTCCGCCGAATTCGGCGAACGTCTGATTGATCCCTTCCCCTGGTTGCGCTTGGGTCATTTGATTGGGGGAAGATTCGAATGCGTTGGATTGCGATCGTCGGGGTATGCCTCGCTGTAGGGGGCTGCAGCACAAAATATCAGGAGATGGGATTTACCGGGGGCGTTGCTGCGCAGCAGGTGACGGCCGACACCTGGCGCATTCAAGCACGGGGCAATTCCTACACAAATTCTTCCACGGTGCAGGACTATGTGCTGCTCAAGGCCGCGGAAACGACGCAGGCCGCAGGCGGGTCGCACTTTCAGATCATCAGCGCAGCCGATGCGAGCCGGTCGTCCACCATTGTGACGCCTGGCACCAGCTCGACGACGTTTGTCGGTAATCAAGCTCTCACGACCACCACGCCGGGCAGCGTCGATACCGTGATCAAGCCGGGCCAGGACGTCTATATCAAGGTCTTGAAATTGCCGCCCGGCCCCGCGCCCCAAGGCGTCTATTCGGCGGCGGAGATCATGCAATTCGTCGGCTCCCGTGTGGAACGGCCGAAGTGATCTGTGAGGATTGCGGTCAAGGTGTACGAAGCTTCCGATTTTGCTGGGGCGCGCGCCAACGCTGGTTAAGGCTAATCTAGTGCGCTGTCCCTGTAACTCCAATTGGCTGTTGGCCGTCGCTGGCACGAGCAGCTCGCACTCATAGCACGAGCCACTGATTGTGCAGGGGGGGCGTTTTCTATTTGACGCAACCATTCGTATTCAGATTGGCGGGACACCATTTGCGCGCCTGTTCGATCGAGTAGCCGCGATACTTGGTCTGTACCAGGAGGCACTGCGAAAGCGTGCAGGCGCTCGATTTGCCCGAGCTACGTTGCGCGGCGACTGCAGAGTTGAATGTCACGAAAAGTAACAGAACCCATGCGCCGGCTAGGTTGATCTTCACGAGACGTTCCACTGATCTGCCTACCTTCGAATCTGGATACCGCACTTTGCTGCTCTGTCGGGATGCTGGTCCGCCGGCAGGCCTCCCATACAACGATCGCGCCGCTTAGATTCAGCGACGCTCACGCCGTCGCGCTTGGCTTGGCAGACCGGATCGTGGTGACAGTTTTGGGCATAAATCGGAGTAGCAAGAACAACTGTAACAGCAAGAGTGGCGGCCGAAAGGAAAGTTCTCATCGGTGTCCCTTGAAATGCATTCTTTTGACATGGTTGTAATAGCGCCAGCGTTAAACCACAAAGCAACGACTCTGAAAAGAGCGTCTGAGCGGCTGTCAACGCAACTGCGAGAAGACCAAAGGCCAAGTCGAATACAGCATCGAAAAGAGATACTGTCTCAGCCGAGAGGGATGGGGCATGAACATTCCAAAATCGAAGGACGATGTCTTCACCGCCGTGAGACAAGTGGTCTCGTTCGCTGTCCTCGTTCTGGCTCTATTCGCGGGCGCCGCATCAGGGGAAACTTCCGCGCTCCCCAAACGCCTCGGTATTTTGGCGGGAGTGATCTGCCCTACCAAGGATGCACCGGCTTACTGGGGAGCGATGCTTCATGGACTGGCCGATCGCGGCTGGGTGGAGGGGCAAAATCTCGTGGTGGATTGCGTCAGCGCTGGAGGGCACCTTGAACGGGCGTCCGCGCTGGCAGGTGAGCTCGTCGCGCGACGGCCCGATGTGCTGTTAGGAGCAAGTACCCCGACTGTCCGCGCACTCAAGGAAGCGACAGCGACGATCCCCATCGTCACCGCTGGTGCAAATGCGTTGCGCAACCATATTGTCAATGATCTTGCGCACCCTAATGCCAACATCACGGGCGTGGAGCCGATGATCTTTGATCTCACGGCCAAGCGCATGGAGCTTTTGAAGGATATTCTGCCCCGGTTTTCGCGCGTGGCAATCATCTTGTACAAAGGGATCGGCTCGAATGACCCGGTGCTGATCGAAAGCGACATAGCCACCGCCGGACAAAAGATCGGCTTTGCGTCGCAAGTGTTTTATCCCGATCCTGCGGATGTGCAGGATCTTGACAGGATATTTGCGCGGCTTGCCACTGATGGCTTCGATGCGGCCTATATCTTTTCAACGCCTTATACCTTCAAGAACCGGGAGCGGATTGCGGACGTCGCGAGGCAATACCGCGTACCGACAATTTCAGACAATACGGACTTTGCGAGAGCAGGTGTTCTTCTTACTTACGGCCTGGATGTAGGTAGTATCGTCGGAGATACAGCGGAGTATATCGATAAGCTATTGCGCGGTGCCAAGCCTGCAGATTTGCCTTTGAGGGAGCCGACCAAGTTCGAGCTGGCGATCAACCTGAAGACGGCGAAGGCGCTCGGCATCAACGTTCCTCAATCCATCATGGTCCGCGCGAACGAAGTGATTGAATGAGCCGATGCACGCTGCCGGTCGGAAGCCGGCGATCCCGCCTGTGCCTCCAGTTCGATGAAGCGAATTGCGGTGGCCTTGCACCAGACTCTCGACCCCGGGGAGGACTCGGTCCGCAATTTTATGCGCTGTCACCGTAGCTCCCCGCTTCGCAATGCGATATCCGTAGCCACCCAAAGACGTTCATGAAAACGAACCCAGGCGGAAAACATCGTGAGTTTCTTCGCGCGTCTCAAGACAGAAGCATCCGCTGAGTGGCGGGCCTATACCGAGCATCCCTTCACGAACGGATTGGCGGACGGCTCGCTTCCCGAAGCGGCGTTTCGTCACTACCTCGTTCAGGATTACCTGTTCCTCATCGAGTTTGCGCGCGCCTACGCGCTCGCGGTCTACAAGTCGCCCAGGCTTGCCGACATGCGGGAAGCGGCGGCCGGCCTGTCGGCCATCCTCGATGTCGAGATGGACCTGCATGTGAAGCTCTGCGCCGGTTGGGGTCTATCCCCGGCCGATCTTGAACAGGCCCCTCCGGCGGCCGAGATGCTGGCCTATACACGCTACGTGCTCGACACAGGGATGCGCGGCGATCTGCTGGCGCTCAAGGTGGCGCTTGCGCCTTGCGTGATCGGGTACGCGGAGATCGCAACGCGGCTCGCCGCGCGACCCGATGCCGACGCTGCGACGAACGCCTATCGCGTCTGGATCGCCGAGTACGCCGGCGCGCCGTACCAGGAGGTCGCGGCCAAAGCGCGGGCGCACTTGGACCATCTCGCCGATCTCTACGCCACGCCGGCCCGCGAGGCCGAGCTGATTGCGATCTTCAAGGAAGCCACCCGGCTTGAGGCAGAGTTCTGGGAGATGGGCTGGCGCGTCGGCCGGCGTGTCGAATAGCGGCTTCGGCAATCGTCAGCCGCCCTACCTCGCCCCCGCCACCACCATCACCACCACCGGCAACGTCACCGCTGCGAGCAGCGTCCCCAGCGCCACTGCGCCCGACACCGGGTTCACCAGCCGCTGATACTGCGCAGCGAAGATGTAGGCATTGGCGCCGGTCGGCATCGCCGCGAACAGCACGATGACGCCGGCGGCGACCGGCGGCAGGCCCAGCAGTCTTGCGAGCAGATACGCGATGGCCGGCATCGCCAGCAGCTTGAGCGCGCTCATCACGACGACGCTCGGCATTTCGCCCTTCACCTCGAAGCGAAACAAATTGATGCCGAGCGCGATCAGCGCGGCCGGTGATCCCGCCTGCGCGAGCAGCTCGACGGTCTTGTCGACGACGGGGTTGAGGCCGAGGCCGGTGAAGCGCCAGATGACGCCGAAGCCGATTCCCAGCATCAGCGGATTGCGCACGAGATCGGCGAGCACCGGACGGATGACCGACAGCACCGAGCCCGTTCGCTTGCGGCTGACGAGCTCCATCTGCAGGATGCCGCAGAGCCACAGCAGCGGCGTGTTCACCGACAGGATCAGCGACATCGGCCCCGCGGCCTCGTTGCCCAGCGCCGAGAGAACCAGGGGAATGCCGAGCATCACGATGTTGCCGTAGACCGAGCCGATCGCGAACACGACGCCGTCCTCGCGGTCCTCGCGCCGTTCGCGCAACAATTTCGAGATCATCAGCGCCGCGATCCAGGTCAGCGCCAGCGCGCCGTAATAGGCGCCCCACATCCGATAGGGGCTGACATCGGGGAATTCCGACACGACGATGGTGCGAAACAGCAGCGCGGGGATCGCGATGCTGAAGGCGAATTCGGAGATGCCCTTGTGCGCGGCCTCGGAGACGAAGCGAAACAGCACCGACGCATAGCCGGCCGCGATCAGCGCAAACACCGGCGCGACGATCAGGATGGTGGCCATGCGCGCTAAGACCCCAGCTCGATGATCCGGCGTGCCATCCGCACATTGGCATAGTCGATCATCTTGCCGTCCAAGGTCACGGCCCCCTGTCCCTGCGCTTCGGCCTGCTCCATCGCCTCCAGGATGCGCCGCGCCTGGGCCAGCTCGTCGCCGGATGGAATGAACGCACGCAGCGTCGGTTCGATCTGGTCGGGATGAATGACCTGCTTGCCGTCGAAGCCCATCGCGGCGGCCTTCTGCGCGGTGCTTTCGGTCAATCTGGCATCGCGAAACGCGCCGCAGGGACCATCGACGGCGCGCAGGCCGAACGCGCGCGCCGCCACCAGCACGCGCATCATCGGATAGGCGAACAGGTCGAGCGGCGCGGAGGCGTAGCCGCTCTGCGCCGTTCCGGTCTGGCGGTAGCTATCCGGCGAGATGCCGATATCGGAGCAGCGCGCCCCGATCGAGGCCGCGAAATCGCCGACACCGAGATGAAGCGCGCTGACGCTGTCATGCGATGCGGCCAGCACGTCGACATTGACGAGCCCCAGCGCCGTCTCGATCAGCAATTCCAGCGCAACCGGCGCCGGGCGATCGGGGCCGGCGGCAAGCAGCCGATCGGCAATCGCTGAGATATCGCTCGCGCGCTCCGCCTTCGGCACGATCACCGCATCCAGTCTCGCAAGCGGCGCGAGCGCACGGATTTCCCGATCGATGAAGGGGCTGTCGATGGCATTGAGCCTGACGGCAACGGTCTTCGTGCCCCAATCGAGCGCGGACAGCGACCGCACCGCTTCTTCCAGTGCGGCAAGCTTCTCGGAGGGCGGCACGGCATCCTCGAGATCCATGAACACCGCGTCGGCCGTGGAGACGGCCGCCTTCTCGACCAGCCGGGAGCGATGCGCGGGAACGGCCAGATAAGCCCGCGTCGGTCGGCCACGGACCATGGCTAGCTCTCCTTCGTCAGGCCGAGTTCGGCGAGGATGGCGTCATTGTGCTCCCCGACATCGGGCACGGGATCCATCCTCGGGGTGAGGCCGGGGATGGTGAGGGCGGGCAGGAAGCTCATCAGCGGCCCGCTGGGCGAGCCGACGGTCTGCACGCGGGAACGCGCGTGGAGCTGTTCGTGCGCGAGGAACGCCTCGACCGAATTCAGATGCGCGTTGGCGATCGACGCCGCATCGAGCAGCCGCAGCACCTCGTCGCCGGTCAGGGCGGCAAAGCGCTGCTCGATGCGGACCTGGAGTTCGTCGCGGTTTTGCATGCGCAGCGGGTTGGTGCGGAAGCTCGGATGGTCGGCGAGGGCGTCATCGCCGAGCACGGTCCCGCACAGCGCGCGCCATTCCCGGTCGTTCTGGATGCCGAAGAAGATCGTGCCGCCGTCACCGACGCGGAACGGACCATAGGGCGCAATCGTGGCGTGCCTTGCGCCGGTTCGCGGCAGCGGCCGTCCGGTGCTGCGCGTGTAGAAGGCGGGATAGCTCATCCAGTCGGTGATGGAATCGAACAGCGATGCCTGGAATGCGGTGCCCTTGCCGGTGCGCTCGCGGCGATAAAGCGCCATCAGCACGCCGTTGAGGATGTACATGCCGGTGGCGATATCGACCACGGACAGCCCGACCTTGGCGGGCTCCGCCTCGGTGCCGTTCACGGCGAGGACGCCGGCCTCGCACTGCACCAGCAGATCGTAGGCCTTCTTGTCGCTGTAGGGGCCGCCGCTGCCATAGCCCGAGACGTCGCAGGCGATGATTTTGGGGTATTTGCGCAGCAGGGCGGCGGCATCGAGACCGAGCCGCTCCGCCGCGCCGGGCGCCAGGTTCTGGATGAACACGTCGGCCCGCGGCAGCAGCGCGTCGAGCGCCTCGCGGCCCGCCTCGCTCTTGATGTCGATGGCCAGGCTCTCCTTCGACCGGTTGGTCCAGACGAACTGGCTCGACATGCCGTTCATCACGTGGTCGTAGTCCCGGCAGAAATCGCCGGGGCCGGGCCGCTCGATCTTGATCACCCGGGCGCCCCAGTCGGCAAGATGCCGGCTGGCGAGAGGCGCCGCGATCGCCTGCTCGAGCGAGACCACCGTCACTCCCGACAGCGGCAGCTCCGCTCCATTCTCCTCCATGCGATCGCCTCCACTTGCGCCGACGCTTCCCGACCCGGCGCAGCAGACCAGCCGACCACCCCACGCGTCCTTGATGCTGACATGATGCCCCTGTTTTGCCCGACGAGTCAAATCTGATTTCGCTAAATCCTAATATTTGGATCGCCCGGGAGACTGCCGCGAGCTGGCTGCGGTTTGGCCATGAGTTCGCTACTGTGCATGGGGTTGTTTTCGTGTTTTTGGGTCGGGGATGCCGTCCCGCCCCGCCGTCATGGCGGCCGCCCTCCCTGTTGCCGAGACCGCACAGCTGCCGACCTTTCGCCTTGGCCCTCGTTGCCAACGAACGCCGGTTCACCCACACTCTCGCCCGAATAGACACTTGGGGGGATCGATGCCGGTATCTCGCGTCACCACATCCTTGGCTGCTGCAGGCCTTTCGCTCGCGCTCGCCGTTCTGGTCCAGCCCGGCACCGGCCTTGCCTACACGCCCGAGCAGCAGCAGGCCTGCACGCCGGATGCGATGCGGCTGTGCGGCGACTTCGTGCCGAACGTCGATGCCATCACCGCCTGCATGATCCAGAAGAAGTCGCAGCTGTCGCCGCAATGCGCGGCGTTCTTCCGCCGCGGGCCGGAGCCCGGCGAGGCGGCGGCGCGGCGCGCCGGCAAGCCGACCAGCATCGCGCCGAAGGCGACGAAGAAGACCAGCAAGGCGAAGGCGACCAAGAAGAAAAAGGCCGAGGACGGCTAGGCCGCCCGCATCCCACGTTCCCGTCTTGAAACCTCGTCGAGCCCTCGCGTCAAAATGACTCAGGGGGCACCAGCCTCGCGACAGCCGCCGGACTCGTTTTGTTCGCGCCACCCTCGCGCCGGCTTGCAGCAATTGCGCTCGTGCGTGGTGGCCGGGCCGCCGCGAGGATTTGCGCGGCGAGGTTGTCCTCCCGCTTTTTCCGAAGGATTGATTGAAAAAGCCCGCGTAGACAGCCGTTCATGACGGTTCGTGTCTGTCATTGCGCAAGGCAGTGTGACTCAAAAGCCAGTCCGCCCTGTTATTTCGTGGCGACGGCGCAACCGTTGATAAATTTTTCTTTCACGAATCAGCGCGGTGATTCATTTTCGCGGCCTGGGGTCAATCTGGAGGCCAGAGGTATGAACGTTATTGTTTTTGCATCGCGTAAAGGCGGCTCGGGCAAGAGTACCCTGGCCGCACATCTTGCTGCGCAGATCAAGGCGAGCAAGCAAGTGATGCTTGTGGATGCGGATCCGCAAGGCTCGCTCACGCTGTGGCACAAGCTGCGTGGCACCAACGAGCCGCCGATCAAGGCGGCGGTGAACTCGGTCAGCGGCATCGTCTCCGGTGCCAGGCGCGACGGCTACGAGTGGGTGCTGATCGACACGCCGCCGAACCTGTCGGCCGTCGTCGACGACGCCATCAAGAATGCCACCATGGTGGTCATTCCCGCACGTCCCGGCGTGTTCGACGTCAACGCCGTGCAGGAAACCATTCAGATGTGCCGCGCGGCGCGCAAGCCCTACGCGGTCGTGCTCAACGGTGCACCGGCCAAGCGCGACGAAGCCGAAAGCCCGATCGTCACCATCGCCCGCGAGGCGCTGGCCAAGTTCCGCGCTCCGGTGTGGGGCGGTCAGATTACCAATCGTTCCGATTTGTTGATGGCACTCAGCCACGGCGAAGGCGCGCGTGAGTATCAGGCCGAGAGCCGTGCTGCTCAGGAAATTGCAAGGCTGTGGGCGGCGATCGAGCGTTCAGTGAAAGCTATTCGCGGCACGGTGTCGGCTTCCGGCGCAATGCACAAGCAGGCGGCATAATTTTCATCAATCATTTCCCCGGACGACAAACGCGCGGTGTCCCGCGCGTTTTGCGTTTCCGGGATCCGGTGGAAATGCGTCAGGCCACCATCAGCATGTAGAATACGATGACCGGCGACAGCGTCAGGATCACCGACCAGATGCCGACGGCCCAGATGATGTCTGCGGTGGAAAAGCCCTGCGGCTCGGTGTCGTCAAAGCCCTGCGTGGCGCCGTAATACGGCGCCAAATCGTTCTGATTGTTCAAGATCGCCCCCGCGATTTCTTCGCTTATGGGGACGAACGATACGCAGGATGTTTTAAGATTCCGGCTTGCGGCGACAACAGCATTTAAGCGCAATCGCGATCCACGGGTTAACCATGCAAGCAGGCTTCGTCGTCAGGCGAGCCAGACCCGAAACAGCAGCACCGGCATCAGGCCGAGCATCACCGCCCAGAAGCCGAACGACGACACCATCAGAATTCCCTGCAAAAGATCGGCAGGCGCGAACATTTCCGCCGCGGTCGGGCGAACGCGTTGCCCCATGGTCATTCCCCCTTTTTGAAAACTTTGCGAGGGAACGATAGGCCCCATTGCGTAAACGAGACGTGGATGCGCCATGCGGCGATAGCGAACACCGTTCGCGCCCGGTTAACCAAAGGCGCTCTCTCTCTCGCTTCCTCTCCCCGTTGTCACGGGGAGAGAGGCGAGGGGAAGTATTACGCCGCGACCATGACCCGCCGCTCGATCTCGCGATCGAGCGTGGCGGCGAGCTCGCTGCCGACTTCCACCATCGGCAGGCGCACTTCGGGGCTGTCGATCAGCCCTGTTCGCCACAGCCAGTACTTCGCCGGTGCCGGGCTCGGTTCGGTGAACAACAGCCGCGTCAGCTCCGCAACCTCCTGCCAGCGTGCCTTGGCCGCATCGTGGTTGCTGCGCCTCAGCTCGCTATAGACGGCGGCGAAGGTTGCGGTCTCGAGATGGGCCGAGAGCAAGATGCCGCCGTCGGCGCCGTCGCTGAGCGCCTCGAAATAGTTCGCGTCCTCGCCGGTGAGCACGGCAAAACCCTTCGGCCGGTCGCGCAGCAAAGCGATCGACTGCTCGCGGCTTGCGCCGCAATCCTTCAGGCCGATGATATTGGGATGCTCGGCCAGCCGCAGCATGGTCTGGTTGGTGATGCCGACGGCGCAGCGATAGGGAATGTTGTAGAGCGCGAGCGGCCAGGCGGCGTGATCGGCCAGTGCCTCGAAATGCGCAAGGATCCCGCGCTGCGACGGCCGCACGTAATAGGGGCTCGCGATCAGATAGAAGTCGATCGGCCAGTCCGCGGTCTCGTCCAGCCGCTCCTTCATCCGCGACGTGTCCGCGCCTGACAGTCCGAGCCCGATCGGAACGTTGCGCCGGCCCGCCGCCATCTCGTCGCGGACGATGGCGACGAGACGTTCGAGCTCGGCATCGCGCAGCGTCATGCCTTCACCCGAGGTCGCCCCCAGGATGAAGCCGTCGATGGCTTGCGTGCAGTAGTGCCGC
>Ga0310811_10014306_pt1 | contig 10339 bp, 11 predicted proteins | sample YCmetagenome_FD_207642 | JGI IMG/M metagenome (GOLD analysis project Ga0310811, IMG submission 207642) | Soil microbial communities from experimental microcosm in Duke University, North Carolina, United States - YC | ecosystem: Engineered > Artificial ecosystem > Soil microcosm > Unclassified ... | reverse complement strand
CACAATAACCTATTGCCGCCAGACCGAAAAATATCATACTTCGTTCCAGGGTATGTATATCAAACCAATAAAGCATACAGCAGGATATAGCACCCAGCCAGGTAAAAAACTGCATGAATATTTTCTTATTACCGCGATAATCAGCAATGGATGTAAGAATAGGTAATAAAATGGCTATTATAAGATAAGCCGTAGCCAAAACATAAACAGATAAGGCAGAGTTCACAAACATGTGCCCGAAAAATTTGACTTTAAGCCCCTTGTTATCAGGGTCGGTAACGGCTAAATAATAACCCGGAAAGATAGTGGATGTAATAACCAGGTTGTAGGCTGAATTGGCCCAATCAAAAAATGCCCAGGCACGTATGGTGCGCTTGTTGTTTTTAGCTTCCATTTATAGGCTAAATGTATAATTATTTAATCAAACAACTTTAAATTCATAAACCAAACGATATAAAATTAGAATGGCCCTTGTTAAGAGGGCCATTATTAATGTATTTTAATAAAGTTCACTTTTCATACGGGAAGTTTCGGGATACCTTGCGCATCATGTGTTCAACCAGTTCATCCGTTGATCTGCCGATGCCTTCATCCATAGTTTTTGTAAATCGCCATAGCAATTCTCCATCGGTTCCATTACTGATGTTCATTACTAGTGTACCGGCCCCGGTTTTACCACCAAATCCGCTCGTTAGTACTACTAATGTAATTGCTGCTGCTTCAGATTTAGTTTGTTGAACCTGGAAATTACCGGTAACTACTGCGTCGACACCTAATACTTTTGCAATCGTATCCTTGGTCGTCTGATCCAGTTTGTCATATATCCCGGCTTTTTTTAGCAAAATGTCTGTTTTTTCAACATCCTGGAATGACACTGTATAATCTTTTGCTTTCCGAAGTAAATAGGTATACATACTGGTCTGAATAGATTTGGATTCGTCCAATTCTTGCTGACGGTTTGACTCAGCCGTAAAACCTTTCGGTGGGTGCTTGTAAGTTATACTTACATTGAATGGAAGTATTGCAACAATTTTGTGTTTGGCAATGGCTTCTTTTAGTTGAGGGCTTTCAAAAATCTGTTTTTGTGCAAAGCTTGCTGTGCCCACCAATAGCAGGCAAATTAGGGATAGTAATTGTTTTCTCATGATTTAAATAAGATTTAAGTCGCCTTAAAAGTATTATAATTTATTTAAATAGGAAAACAATATTTAGAATTTGTAAAATTTAAAAATAAGGACAATTGCTTAATAGTTAAGTAATTAAATCGGCTTGATTAACAAAATTCAAGCAAAATCAATCCTGTTTAGCGCCAATAGGCCATATTACTTTAGTTGCCTTCAATATGCTGACATCTTTACCTTTAAGCAATTGTGCGTAATTAGTTAGCTCGAATTTTTTACCGTTCAAACTGGTAAAATCTGATGATAAAATCATATTTAACTCGGTTTGCCTGTGCTTGCTTACGGTGGAATTGCCTTGCGCATCACTCATCAGTTTACTATTTTCATCTTGCATAGCATCCATTTCAGGGCTTGGGGTAGCCGCGTGGATCACCATCAGGTTAGGCCGATCGGGGTTCAGATGATGTTCGATATAATCCATAAAGGCTGATTTTTTTGTAGCGATCGGCTCGCCCCACATTTCTTTATAGGTTTCTCCGTGATAGGTTACGTTGCTCAGAGTTGATATTGCCAGGTGATATTTCTTAGCAAGCTTTTCGGTAAGTGCACGCAATTCCGGTGTCGATAAAGCTACGCCCATGTGTGGATCTACATAAGTGATTTTAATACCTGAATGTAAAGCCCTTTCAATTTGCGCAGATAGTTCTTTTTCTACCTCATCAATTTTATAATGTCCGTGTTCAAATGCACGGTCTGAAGAATGAAAATACCCGAGCGAATCTACAAGGCTTGGAACTGCCGACGGGCCCAATACAGGTCCCCAGCGATAGTATTTCCATTCGGCAGTTAACGTAAGGTGGATTCCAACACAAACATTAGGATGATCCTTCAGCACTGCAACGGCTTCCTGGTACCACGGACAAGCAAATTGAATGGACACCGAAACCGGCATCCCAGTTTCAGCAACGGCTTTAGCAGCCATGTTTACGGAATGGTTCATACCGATATCGTCCAGCCGGATTAGCAGTTGCGGTAGTTTACTCTGCCCGAAGGAAAACGCCGAAAGGCCTGAAAATAGAAGAACAAGTAAATTGCGTTTGAGTGTTCTTTTCATAAGATGGTTATATATGGTAAGGGCAATGTACAGCTTTGACCTTATACCATCAATATTATCATGTAACAAGTATGATGGCAGAATAATATGCTATAATCTATTTAAAATTTTGGTTGATGTAAGATGTCAATTGGTTATTTTTGGCAATAACGATAGCATATTATTGTTCAAATAAAATAACTATGAAACACGGACTTTTGATTGATATGGACGGCGTGATCTACAGCGGCGAAACGCTGATAGAAGGCGCTGATGTTTTTATAAACTACTTGCTGAAAAACGATATCCCCTTCACTTTTATGACCAACAACAGTCAGCGCACACGGCTCGAGGCTACACGCAAGCTAAAACGGCTGGGCATTGAGGTGACTGAAGATCATATTTATACCAGTGCTATGGCTACCGGTAAATTCCTTGGTGATCAGAGCCCTAATGGTACCACCGCTTATGTTTTGGGTGAAGGAGGTCTGTTAACGAGTTTGCACGAAAACGGAATCACCCTGGTGGATACCGACCCGGAATTTGTTGTGTTAGGCGAAGGTCGGAATTTTACACTCGAAATGGTACAGCGGGCAGTAGACATGATATTGGCAGGCGCTAAATTCATCACAACTAACCGTGACCCATCACCTAAAAAACCGGGATGGAATAACCTGGGTATCGCAGCAACTACAGCTATGATAGAAGAAGCTACCGGCCGAAAAGCATTTGTTACGGGTAAACCAAGCCCGGTAATGATGCGCTCGGCACGGAAATACCTGGGACTCGAAACAGCTGAAACCACAGTTGTCGGTGATACAATGGAGACAGATATACAGGGCGGTGTTCAGATGGGTTATAAAACAATCCTGGTGCTGTCAGGCATATCAGATAAAGATACATTAAGTCACTATGCCTTTAAACCCGACCTGGTGGTGAGCTCGGTGGATAACATCAAGTTTCCGTTGAAGTGGTGGCAGTAACCTGTCCGGGCGCTATTCTTGATCATTAATAAAACATTGCCGGTGCGATGATGTATTAATAAATAGGATAGCATCAGGACGTGCGAAAGTTTCATTGGATATCGGCGATAAGTATTTTTACAGCTGCTGTTATTGCAGTCAGTTGTAAAACAAAATTTGATACGACTAAATCAAATTTTACAACCTCACGCTCCGAAGCCGCCTTTGCGCATGGCCGGGTGTTGGTTTATAGCATTTGCGGCGGGTGTCATTACGATCCTTCTGTCAGGAAATTTATTGGTACGCGCATTCATGAAGTGCCGGGCATAGTTGGAAAAGTTTATTCGGCAAATTTGACCAATTCCAAATCAAACGGTATTCCAATACATTATACAGATGCGGAGTTAAAGTATCTGCTCAAAACTGGCATAGCCCGCGACGGTCGTTTTATCCCTTATATGTTGCGCCCCAACATGGCCGATGATGACTTGAATGACATTATTGCTTTTCTGCGCTCTGATGATCCTGCTGTAACCGCTGCAGATACCACGATTGGCATCAGTCATTTAACATTGATCGGCAAAGCAGTAATGAATATGAAGGCCAAACCACTGCCCTATAAAACGGATATTAAGAGACCACTTGAAACTGATTCAGTAGCTGCGGGCCGGTACCTTGTTGACAATATCGGTTGTTTTCATTGCCATTCAAAAAGCCTTACAAAACTGAATTATCTTGATCCGGAGCAATCGAAAGGTTACATGGCAGGCGGCATGAAGTTTAAAACACCACAAGGTACTGAAGTATACGCCTCAAATCTTACTCCTGATAAACAAACAGGTATTGGTAATTACAACAAATTGCAATTCAGAAAAGCATTGAAGGATGGCGAATCACCTCAGGGGAAATTACATCCGCCTATGCCCGAATTTAAGATGCTAAGCAACGATGACGTCGACGCGATTTATGCCTATTTGCGATCCATCCCGCCAAAATACCATAAAGTGCAAGGGCATTGAGCTTGTCAAATTTTATCTGCCGGATAATGAATGCCTGCTATCTTCCTGATCTCATCCAGCGTTTCCATCATTAAAATGGTATCGGCAAAAGAAACTACATTGCTTTCCGTTAGTCCATTCCTTAAGCAATCATTTACATGCCGGGCCTCGTATTGATAACCAAAACCCTCTTCTTTATGTACAGAAATAATTTCTTTAGAATCCGGCCTTCCTTTATAAAATTCGATACTGGATGACGGCTCATAGAATCTTGAAGTAAGCCTGATTCTTCCATCAGTGCCCGAAATATCTGCCTCCGTTGACAGGTTAGAAGAAAAAGTCGAAAACAATTGAGCTAAGGCACCATTTTTATATCGAAACAGTATAGCGCATTGTTCATCCACACCGGTAGATGCAGGTGTCATGCTGGCCTCAATGTGGTCAGGCTTACCAAGCACGCTCATAGCCATAAATACATTATAAATGCCAATATCCATCACTGTTCCCCCTCCCAGTTCAGGATCAAATAGCCGGGCCGGCACAGGCGGAATGGGCTTAAAGCCAAAATTGATCAGTACAGACCTGATCTCGCCCAATAGACCCTTTTGAATCATCTCAAGCGTTTTTATATAGTGAGGATGAAACTTTGTCCATAACGCTTCCATTAAAAAGAGTTTCTTTTCTTTTGCCAGATCGATCATTTCGATAGCTTGTCTGCTGTTCATGGCAAACGGTTTCTCGCACAATACAGCCTTGTTATGTTGCAAGCAAAGCAAAGTGTTCTCGTAATGTAGGTTATGAGGCGTGGCAACATAGATCACGTCCACTTCAGAGTTTTGAACCAATTCCTCGTAGCTGTAGTGACAGTACTGGACCGGAAATTCTTTGTTAAATTCTTCAGCAGATTGTTTACTGCGTGAGCCAACGGCTATCAATTCACAATCTTCTGCCAACCTAAGATCAGATGCGAATTTGCGTGCAATACGACCTGCACCTAATATGCCCCAGCGGATAGTTTTCATCAGATAGATTATTTTAAAAGATATGCGAAGATAGATTTATATAAACAAAAAGCGGATAACATAATATGCCATCCGCCTTTTAAGAGGTTGCAGATTGTTCTGTTTTATTTTAAATGTGAGCGCAGGAACCACACCATTTTTTCGTGTGTTTCCATTAATCCGGTAATAAAGTCGCTGGTGCCCGCATCGCCATAATCACTGGCAAATGGATTGATATTTCCCCTAATGAATTGGATAATGCTGCTGTGGTCTTCTACTAATTCACGGATAAAGCCAAGGCTGTCATTTGATCTTTCGGTAAGTTCGCCAAGATGGGTAAGCTGTAAAAAGCTTTTCAGCGTTGCGGGTGCGTAATGACCGATCGTGCGGATACGCTCAGCAACGCTGTCCATTATCTCATCCAGTTCTTCGTATTGTGATTCAAAAAACAAGTGCATCGAATGAAAATCAGGTCCTTCAACGTTCCAGTGAGCGTTACGTGTTTTGGTGTAGAGTACAAATTCGTCGGCTAATAATTTTGCCAGCTGGGCTGAAACAGCAGCTCTGTTTTCATCGGTAATTCCAATATTGGTTTTCATGGGTGTGGGTTTAAAGAATACTGTGTTTTTCTGTTATTTTAAGGTAGAACAAATATAGGAAAAGCGCTTTTGTGAAATGACATTTGATTTAAAATTGACGTGCCTTTTACCAGACATAAATACTAATATCATAATGAAGTTAATTTCACGAAAATTCAAGAAGCCGGGTAATAAGAATTTTTAAAACAACATTGAATTATCCCGTTAGCTGTTTGTTGCAAATAATGTATTGACAAGCAATAGAAGGCCCAATCCTAATAGTACAGCATAGCTGTATTGGAAAAACTTATCTCCTTTCATTTTAGAATTAAGTAACCTACCAAGCAGCACGCCTGGCAACAGCACAAGCAATGACCATCCGTAGTATCTAAGTAAAGGCGGATTTAACAAACCACCGAACCAATAGCCTATAACCCCGACCATGCTTGCGATCAGAAAATAAGCCTGTAGGGTAGCCCGGAAGTGTTGCGGTGTCCAGCGCCGTTTTGCGCCATAAATAACCAACGGGGGCCCATTAATGCCATAGGCACCTCCCAGTGCCCCTGATAACAAGCCACAGATAAAAAGCCACCGCTGATTATCTTGTTCCAATTCTTTTAGCTGGCTGCCTGTTAGCAAGTAAATAGCGAACGCACTTATCACCAATCCCAGCAAAAGCTTTACCGGGTAACCAGGCAAATGGATCAAGAACCATAAGCCAATAGGTATGCCGATAAGGGCATAAATGATCAAACCTGCCGCGCTTTTTAAATGTATCTTTTTATGGTCCTGTATTATTACTACGCCCGCGACTGTAACAGATATCAGAACGGATAAAGGAACAGCCATTTGCAGTGGCATTACCATAGCTAATAAGGGGACTGCTATAAGCGATTCGCCAAATCCAAAAGCGGAACGGAAAACGGTAGCCAGGAAAATAATAAGGGTAACTGATAAAATAATGGGGCTGGATAACATTATCAAAAATACGATTTTTAAGCGGATTTTCCCATTATTAACCTATGCCATAAGTGGATATTTATTAAATTTTACCGATGGCTTAAAACAAAAAACCCAGCCAAATTGACCGGGTTTAATACAGTGCGGAAGAAGGGACTCGAACCCCCACGCCTCGCGGCGCCAGATCCTAAGTCTGGTGCGGCTACCAATTACGCCACTTCCGCTGTTAGGATTTTTTAAGAGTCGGCAAAGATAATTATTTATACGGATTTCGCAGATTATTTTTCAGATTTCACCGATTCAAGCTCGAAATCAGTTGTTTAAAATATTTAGGCGCTTGTAGTAGTCGACTACCATACCACGAAAAGAGTTCCCCATCAACCAACTGGATTTTGGCATTGGGTATCAGTGCCTGAAATTCTGTAATGTGCCGGTCAGTAAATGGATATGGCTCCGAAGAAAGAAATACCAGATCAGGATCAGCTTCCACTATTTGTCCTGGAAATACTTCCGGATATCTTTCTTCATCAAAAGCATTCTTTAAACCACATCTTTTAAGCATATCATCAATAAAAGTCCCCTTACCCGCTACTATGTAGGGTTTGCGCCATATCAGGTAGGCAACCTTTAACGAGGTTGATTTGATTTTCAGATTATCAAAAGAAGCAGAAATAGTTGAAGCCATTTGACCAGCTTTCTCTTCTCTGTCAACCAATTGGCCTACCTTTCTTATCATCTCAACAGCATCGTCCAGGTTGGAGATATCACTCATCCAAACAGGGAAATGTTGCATCAACTCCTCGATCTGATCTTTCTCATTTTCCTCTTTGTTGCCTATGATCAGATCAGGGTTTAACTTTTTTATTTGATTGATATTTAGATTTTTAGTTCCGCCTATTTTTAGTCTTCGTTTAACTTTATCAGCCGGATGAATGCAGAATTTTGTAATGCCGATGATCTCTTCATCAAGCCCAAGGTCAAATAACAATTCAGTTTGGGAAGGCACGATCGAGATGATCCTTTTTGGAGTAGACGGTATCTCTACCACGCGGTTCATTTGATCTTTATGAACAGCCATTAGATGTTTAAATGTGTTTTATCGGTATATAACATTTCAACTTTACAACCTTCCAGCTTTTCAACAAATATTATCCATTATAAATCTGATAAACGCCTGTTATGGTGCGATCCTGAGCTGATCCAACCAATATAGTCGCTATTTTACGTTCGATCATCAGTTGCTCTGCCTGGTGGATATATTCTTCAGGTTCAACAATTATTGGGTTGATCGTCATCATGTCATCGATGTGCAGTTGCTTAGTATCCGGATTACGCAACAATGCTCTGCGGAGATCGCCGTCGGTCACAATGCCCTCTACCTTGTCGGCAGTTCCGACTACCACCATTCCCAATTTACCTTCAGACATGCAAAGCAGCATTTCAGTAAATGAGGCACCTTTATCAATGAATGGCAAACTTTCTTTACGCATCAGGTCTTTAACTTTTACCAATAATTTCCGTCCTAAGCTGCCACCCGGATGAAATCTCGCAAAATCTTCATGTTGAAACTGCCTGGCTTCCATTAATGCGATAGCTAATGCGTCGCCCATCACCAAAGTAACAGTGGTTGACGATGTAGGCGCCAATTCTAACGGACAAGCTTCGCGGGTAATACACACATTCAGGTGGTAATCGCTGTTTTTTGCGATGGTTGAATTTAGGTTTCCGGTAATGCTAATGATCTTGTTGTTATTCCATTTCAAAAAAGGGATGATCTTCAACACTTCATCGGTCTCCCCTGAATAAGAAATTAGTATAACCAGGTCATCATGCTCCACCATGCCCAAATCGCCATGAAAGGCCTCTCCCGGATGCAAGAAAAAACTTGGGGTACCTGTGCTAGCCAGTGTTGCAGCTATTTTCCGCCCAATTAAACCGGATTTACCTACGCCAGCCACTATCAGTTTACCTTTTGACTCCAGTATAGCATTAACGGCGGCGGTAAAGTCGTCGCCAATAGAATTTGCAACTTCTTTCAGCGATTCGATCTCAATATCAAATACCCTTTTGGCGATGTCTTTCAAGTTGTACGTTTTAAGCTTTACGTAATACGTTTTTATGTGATTTTAATTACGTACAACGTAAAACGTCACACGTAAAACTCTATTAAGCAATCAAAGGCTTTATTACTTCCTCCAACTCATGCAATTTCACCATGTTTGGTCCGTCGCTTAATGCATTGTCCGGATCTGGGTGTGATTCCATAAAATAACCATCTGCGCCAAATGCTTTGGCTGCCAATGCCATCATCGGAACAAAAGTGCGGTCGCCTCCCGTTTTGCCACCTGCACCACCCGGGCGCTGAACAGAATGTGTACAATCCATACAAACCGGGTGACCGAATTTCTTCATGTCATAAATATTCCTGAAATCAACAGCCAGGTTATTATAACCATACATGTTACCGCGTTCGGTTAAGATAACTTGCTCGTTTCCAGCTTCAATCACCTTTTGCGCAGGATAAAACATATCCTGCCCGGAAAGGAACTGTGCCTTTTTAACATTAACAATTTTACCTGTTTTTGCTGCGGCAACCAATAGATCAGTTTGACGGCATAAAAAAGCCGGTATTTGCAATATGTCAACCACCTCAGCAGCAATGGCAGCTTGGTATGGTTCATGGATGTCGGTAGTAACTGGAAGATTGAAACGCTCTTTTACATTCTGCAGCATTTCCATGCCTTTTTCAATACCCGGCCCGCGGTAAGAATGAATAGAAGTTCGGTTGGCCTTATCAAAAGAAGATTTGAAGATCACGGTTACCGGGTACTTTTGCCCTATTTCGGCAACTTTTTCGGCAACTGTGTAAAGCAGGTCCTGGTTTTCCATAACACAGGGACCTAATATAAAGAACGGCTTCTGCCGTATCTGATCGTATAAACTCATGCACAAAGATGCAATTTTTTGGTTATACGTTAAACGTATTAGGTTATACGTAAAGGATGACACTAAAACATAACACGTATCACGTAAAACGTATAACTTTGCCCGCATGATCAATTACTTCGATTTCTACGGAATACCCGAATCCTTTCATCCTGATGTAGCGGCTTTAAAAAAGAAATTCTACGAGCTAAGCAAACAATATCACCCGGACTTTTATGCCACTGATACGGATGAAAAACAGCAGGAAATTCTCGAACTGTCAACTATCAACAATAAAGCATGGCAAACTTTAAGCGATCCAGCCAAAAGACTTGAATATATTTTACGTCAGCATGAATTACTTGTTGATGGTGCAAAACCCACCCTTGCCGGCGATTTTTTGATGGAAATGATGGACATCAATGAGCGCCTGATGGAAATTGAAGACGCCGATCAGTGGGGTGAGATCAATAATGAGGTGATGTCGGTGGATGATGATATCAACCAGAAACTGCACTCATTAACAAAGGATTACCATACTCTTGATAACACCGCAAAAGAAAGCCGGTTGAACGAAATTTTAGATATTTATTACAGACAAAAATATTTGTTGCGTATTAAAGAGAGTTTAAATACATTTGCAGCCCGGTTTTGAACGAACTAATCCACCGTTCAGACCAAAAGAGGCCCAGATGGCGGAA